>Ga0209253_10000011_pt1 | contig 115051 bp, 109 predicted proteins | sample FrelakmetBRP12BR_FD_187145 | JGI IMG/M metagenome (GOLD analysis project Ga0209253, IMG submission 187145) | Freshwater lake sediment microbial communities from the University of Notre Dame, USA, for methane emissions studies - BRP12 BR (SPAdes)... | ecosystem: Environmental > Aquatic >...
CCGGGCCGTATCGCGTCGTGACCAACTTGGCGATCCTCGGCTACCATGCCGAGTCCCGGCGCATGGTCGTCCTCGCTACCCAGCCCGGCGCCACGCTCGACCAGGTCGTGGAGAACACCGGCTTCGAGCTGGCCGTCGCCGATGGCGTGGACCAGGCCGCGCCGCCCTCGGCCAAGGAGCTTGGCATCCTGCGCGACGAGATCGACAAGGATCGGTTCTACATCTAACCCGTTGGTGCGCGCGGGGCGCGGAACGCGGTGCACGCGGCCCGCGTGCACCGCAGTTTGGCCGGGTGAGATCTCCGCAGTTGGGCCCGATCGCGTCGCTGGACGCGCACGGCATCTCGTCGGCGCTTTCCGAATGATAGACTTCCCGCCCAAGGGAACCCGCCGCCTTTGAACACCGCTCCGAACACGCAAGCCCGCAACCAACCGCACCGGAGTTACCCGGCGGCCGCCGGCTGTGTCCTGGCCGTCCTGGCCGGATTGCTCGGATTCTTGTGCGTGTGGACGGCGCTGACACTCGGAGCCCAGGGCGAGCTCACATGGCGCATCGGCCAGCCGACCGAGCTGCGCGTCTGGCTGCTCCGTGGGAACGATATCGCCGGCGTGGGGTGGTCGCGCGGCGCAGTCGTCGAACGCAGGGAGTCGACGGTTTGTGTTCGGACGCTCGTCGGCTTCTGGACCTGGCGCGGCACGGCGCCCGAACCCGGCCCTCCAGCCTGCGAGTGCTACCGGCGCCGGGGCAGCAACTGGCACGCCGAGGGAGCCTGTACCCCGTGAGCACCCTCCCGGCGGCCAAACCGCGCTTGCCGCTCGACTCGATCCTGCATGCCGACTGCCGCACGGCCCTGGCCGACTTGCCGGAGGCCAGCATCGATCTGGTCTTCGCCGACCCACCTTATAACCTGCAGCTTTCCAAGGACCTCTACCGGCCCAACATGACCCGCGTCCAGGCGGTTGATGACGCCTGGGATCAGTTCGACTCCTTTGCCGCGTACGACTCGTTTACCCGCGAGTGGCTCGGCGCCTGCCGGCGAGTGCTCAAGCCGAGCGGGGCGCTGTGGGTTATCGGCTCCTACCACAACATCTTCCGCCTCGGATCCATCGTGCAGGACCTGGGATTCTGGATCCTGAACGACGTCATCTGGCTCAAGTCGAATCCGATGCCCAACTTCCGCGGCGTGCGTTTCACCAACGCGCACGAGACCCTGATCTGGGCCTCCACCGCGCGCGGGGCGAAGTACACCTTCCACCACCACGCCATGAAGGCGCTCAACGACGAGCTGCAGATGCGCAGCGACTGGATGTTGCCGATCTGTTCTGGGACGGAGCGGATGAAGCAGGACGGAAAGCGGGCGCACGCCACGCAAAAGCCTGAGGCGCTGCTCCACCGCGTGTTGCTGGCGACGACCAACCCGGGCGATGTTGTGCTCGACCCGTTCTTCGGCACCGGGACGACGGGCGTCGCCGCACGCCGGCTTGGCCGGCACTACATCGGCATCGAGCGCGAGGCGGCTTACGTCGAGCTGGCTCGAGCGCGCTTGGCCGCCGTGGAGCCCGAAACGGATGCCGTGGAGGTCCTCGACGTGCGCGACCGCCGCCGGTCAGCGCCGCGCGTCTCTGTCGGGATGCTGGTCGAGGCCGGACTGCTGCGGCCCGGGCAGCAGCTGTACTTCCGCCGCGACCGGAAACGAGCGGCGCGCTTGCGCGCCGACGGCCACCTCCTGCTCCCCGGCTTCGAGGGCTCGATCCACCAGGCCGGACGTCACCTCATGTCCGGCAGCCCGTGCAACGGATGGGAGCACTGGTACTACGAGGCCGGCGAAGGTGAGCTGCAGCCGTTGGATGTCCTGCGGGAAGTCCTGCGTGAGGCGGGGGGATCCGGGCCGGCAGGTCCTCCGGCCGACTCTCCGCATCGGAGACTATAGAAGAAGCACCCGGTAGGGTGCTTCGTGGTCCCCTGGTGCCGAGAGCCAGAATCGAACTGGCGACACCGCGATTTTCAGTCGCGTGCTCTACCAACTGAGCTATCTCGGCAGGCGACGTCATTCTAAACGCCGCCACGGGGGGTGTCAAGGAAGGGGCAGCCTCGACCGACGTGGCACGTGGCGAAGCCGCGTGTCACGTCGGTCGGCAGCATCTCCAGCGGCCTGCAAGCCCACGGGCCTGCGGCCGGAGCCGTCGATGCAGCAGAGCACGACCCGGGTAGAATCTCCCCGTCATGCCGATCCTTGAGACTCTCCTGCTCGCGTTTGGCTTGGCGATGGATGCCTCGGCCGTCTCGCTGGGCGTTGCCACCGCCGGGCACGCCCGCTCCCCCCGGCCCGTCTTCCGGATCGCCTTCCACTTCGGCCTCTTCCAGGGCTTGATGACGCTCGCGGGATGGGCGGCCGGTAGCGGGCTGGCTCAATTGATCGCCGGCGTTGACCACTGGGTGGCGGCCGTCCTGCTCGGCTTCGTCGGGGTGCGCATGATCGTCTCGGGTCTCGACCCGCGCCCCGAACGGCGCACCATCGACCCCACCCGCGGGATGACGCTTGTTCTCCTGTCGATCGCCACCAGCATCGACGCGGCCGCCGCCGGGTTGAGCCTGGCCGTACTGGGCTTCCCGGTGGCCTTCCCAGCCATTGCCATCGCGCTGGTCACCAGCGGCCTGTCCCTGGCCGCGTTGACCGTCGGCCAGCGACTGGGCTCGGCCTTCGGCAAGCGAATGGAGATCGTCGGCGGACTCGTCCTGCTGTTCATCGGCGCCCGCGTCGTGGTGACTCTCCTGTAGTCGCCCGACGACCACGATCATCGAACCACTCCCCCGGGTCGCCTCGAATCGTCATCCGCGGGATGTGGACCAAGGTGCGCCGCACATCGTGCCCGAATCCGCGCTGCCTGCAGCCAGTTCCACGATCGAACTCGCCGTGCACTGGACGCCGGACCAGGTAGCCGCGTTCCCCGACCTCGTTCCGCAGCTCAGCCCAGGACGGACACCGCCGTCCCCGACGGAGCTCCAGGCCATCCTGGACAACGAGGGCCTGCACCTGCTCGTTGCCCGGGCACCGGACAGGGACATCGCCGGCGCCATTGCCCTCGTCTTCTACCGCGTCCCCACCGGGCTGCACGCCCGCATCGAGGACCTGGTCGTCTCACGCGACCACCGCGGCCAGGGCCTGGGGAAGGCGCTTGTGCAGCGGGCCATCCAGGTGGGTCGGCAGCAGCACGCCCACGCCATCGACCTGACCCCCAACCCCTCCCGCATGGAGGCCAACCGGCTCTACCTGGTGCTCGGCTTCCGCGACCGGGAGACGAACGTCTGCGGCATGGTCCTGGATCGGCCGCAGGGTCCCGCCGGAAGCGCCTGGAGTCCGCTCCCCACACACTCGTCCTTTCTGGTATCATCGGAGGAGTAGCCGCAACGGAATACCCCAACCCGGCCGTTCGCTGGCCGGTCTTTTGTTGACTCGAGGTTGAGGACGTGAAAGAACCACGGCAGGACATCCGCAACATCGCCATCGTGGCCCACGTGGACCACGGCAAGACGACGCTGGTCGACGGCCTACTTCGGCAGGCCAAGGCCTTCCGCGACAACCAGCAGGTGGCTGAGCGGGTGATGGACTCCCAGGACCTTGAACGGGAGCGCGGCATCACCATCCTGGCCAAGAACACCGCCGTGACCTACCGCGGCGTGCGCATCAACATCGTCGACACTCCTGGCCACGCCGACTTCGGCGGCGAGGTCGAGCGGGTGATGAACATGGTCGACGGCGTGCTGCTGCTGGTTGACGCCGCCGAGGGCCCGATGCCGCAGACGCGCTTCGTCCTGCGCAAGGCCTTGCAGATGGGCCACAAGGCCATCGTGGTCATCAACAAGGTCGATCGCAAGAACGCCGACCCGGTCGAGGCGGTCAACAAGACCTTCGACTTGTTCATCACCCTGGGGGCGACCGAACGCCAGGCCGAGTTCCCGGTGGTCTATACCAACGCGTTGACGCAGCAGGCCGGCACGACTCCGGAGCTCGGGCCCGACCTGCAGCCGCTGTTCGAGGCCATCCTGGAGCACATCCCGGCTCCGATTGTGGACCGCTCCGCGGCGCTGCAGATGCTCGTCACCACGCTGGGCTACGACGAGTACAAGGGCGTGATCGCCGTCGGGCGCGTGTTCGCCGGCGCACTCCGCCTCGACCAGCCGGTGGTGCGCCTGGACGTCGACGGCGGCAGCACGCCGGCCCGCGTCCGCTACCTGTACATCCACCAGGGACTGCAGCGCCTGCCGGTCGAGGTGGCCGAGGCGGGCGAGATTGTCGCCGTCGCCGGGATCGAAGGCGTGGGTATCGGCGAGACGATAGCTGACCCGGAGCTGCCGGTCGCCTTGCCGGTCATCCGAATAGAAGAGCCCACGGTGCGCATGACCTTCGGCGTCAGCACCTCGCCTTTCGCCGGGCGCGAAGGGACGTGGGGTACGTCGCGCAAGCTGCGCGAGCGGCTTTTCAATGAGATCCTGCACAACGTCGCCCTGCGCGTCGAGGAAACCGACAGCACCGACACGTTCCTGGTCTCCGGCCGCGGCGAGCTGCAGCTGGCCATCCTGATCGAAACCATGCGCCGCGAGGGCTACGAGTTCCAGGTCTCCCGTCCGGAGGTGATCTACAAGGACGGCGAGGGCGGCGAGGTGCTCGAGCCGTACGAGGAGGTTCACCTTGAGGTGCCCGAGGCGCATGTTGGCACCGCGGTGGACCTGCTCGGCCAGCGGCGCGGCCAGATGATCGACATGCAGCACGGCGGCGCCGACGGCACCGCACATCTGACCTATATCGTCCCGACCCGCGGCTTGCTGGGCTTCCGGTACCAGTTCTTGACCGCCACGAAGGGCACAGGGATCGTGCACTCGATCTTCCACGCCTACCTCCCGTCTGCTGGCCGAATGGAGGACAGGGCTTTCGGCTCGCTCGTCGCCTGGGAAGCCGGGACGGCCACGGCCTACGGACTGAAGGCTGCCGAAGATCGAGGGCGCCTGTTCATCGATCCGGGCGTCGAAGTCTACGAGGGCATGGTCGTCGGCCTCCACCAACGGCCGGGCGATCTGGCGATCAACATCGCCAAGAAGAAGCACCTGACGAACGTGCGTTCGTCGACTCAGGACATCGAGGTGCGGCTGGCATCGCCGCGACGGATGAGCCTCGACGAAGCGCTCGAGTACCTGGGCGAGGACGAGCTGCTGGAGGTCACGCCGGCATCGTTCCGTATCCGCAAACGGATCCTCAGCACCGATGAGCGCGGCAAGGCGACGAAGAAGGCCAAGGAAGGTATGCTCGCCGGCGCGTAATCCGTGCCCAACCTAGCCTGACCGGATGAAGACCGGTACCGGCCCGAGCTCGAGTTCCAGCCCCCCATCGACGGGCGAAGACTGCCGGCGAAGCGGCTGGTCCCCCACAGTGACAGTCCACTCAAGCTGTAAGCTGGACGAAGCATCCACCGGCATGCGCGCGCCAAGTGCGGGCGCCTCGCTCCTCGGAAGCCAGAGACCAGAATCGGCCCAGGCGACGATCACCGATTCGCCGGAGCCCGACGTGAACGAGAATGCAAACAGGCGGCGGTCTCCCAGATCGAGCCGGGTCACGTCCGTGTAGCTGGCGATCACCGACGCCACCTGCCGGAGCGCATAGTACGCCGGCCGATAAGCAAGGAACTCCTTGGTGAGCATGTTGCGGTCGATCATCCCCTGCCATCCCGCCGTGCCAGCACCACCCAGCGTCAGCGCCATCGTTTCCCAATCCTCGACATTCCCGATATTGATCCCCGCCAGTCCCTCCGCGGCGGCCAAGACGACCTTGCGCACCACTCCGGCGGCTGACTCAGCCCGGATCCACTCGATCGCCGCGGCGTGGTCGGGGTTGCCGCCGTTGGCCAGTGCCGCCAGTGTCGCCGCGATCGCACACCGGTCAGCCTCCGTCGCCGGATACTCGAGGAGCCCGGACTTCGGACCGGCAGGGCAGGCGGCCGGACCCCAGCCGTTCAGACCGGCACCGCCCCAGCTGTCGCCGATCCAGATCGGCTTCGAATACCCGCGAGCCGCCATCTCGGACCGCAACCAGTCGACCGTCGCCGGGATCTCAGTGTAGTGGCCCAGCGCGTGGAAGTCGACGATGTCGAATACCTCCGGGTGGTCGAGCAGCAGGGAAATATCCGCCGGCGTCTTGTCGAATACTCGCCGATCCGGGTCGGCCAGCCTGAGCCTGACCTCGGCCGCGTCCGGGGAGCCGCTGAACACATCGGTCATCAGCAACCCGGCGGCCATCACCTGAGCCTGAGGGTTCGCGGCCTTGACGGCCGGATACGCGAGCTGGAGCAGGTGGACGTATGATTCGGCATCCCCCGGCCAGAAGGTCGAGTATTCGGGTTCGAACCCGAACAACGTCACCGCCGTCCTCAGGCCAGGCATGTCGTCCACGCCGTCCGCGTCGTAGCGTTCGACCATCGCCGATACATAGGCGGCGTAGTCATCTTCGTACTCGGGCTTTGGAAAAGAATCGCCGCGGTGCAGGAGCTTGACCGGCGGATCGATCGCAGCCCAATCGGCCAGACTCCGGAGCATCAGCGTCAGGTGGGGAAAGTCGGCCTGTTGGTACGCCTGGACAAACGCGTCGGTCGTCCGCCAATCGAAGGCCGCTCCCGGTCCGGATTGCACGTGGCCCCAGGCACCGAGATCGGGGTACGGTTTGGCCGAGGTCGCGCCTGAGTCGCGAAAGACCGCGGCCGCCTGAGGATAGGCGTACTCGATTCCCAGGATCAATCGGCCGCCGGTCTGTGCGCCGGCGGGGATCGGGGACGGCGCTGCCGCGGAAGGGGCAGGTGGGCGAGCTTCGGTGGATGGCGCGGCCTGGCCGCAGGCCAGCAGGACTGTGGCCAGAGCCAGCCCGGGGAGAGCCAACCGAGGCAACGACATCCGCCCCTCCTCCGAAACCCACATTCGGGCCCAATGTGATCGTCCACACCTTACAACCCCCACCCCGTGCGAGCGATGCATCGGTAGAGCATGCGCCGAGGTGGTCGCTCCATGCGAATGGGCGCGGTAGAATCGCCAACATCCTGGAAAGGCCTGCGGCATGAGCGTGCATCCCGTTCGGCGAAGCCAATTGGAGGACTGGAAGGGCATGCGGGCGTTGTTGTGGCCCGAATGCAAGGAAGACGAGCACGCCCGCGACATGGCCGATATCCTGGGCGACCCGGAGTTCAATGTTGCCTTCATGGCGCATGCGCCCGACGGCCTCCCGGTGGGCTTCCTGGAGGTCTCGATTCGTCTCACGGCCGAAGGCTGCCGGCCCGGACGCATTGGCTACATCGAAGGCTGGTATGTCGACCCCGCGTGGAGGGGAAAGGGACTGGGGGCTGCCCTCGTCGCCAGCGCCGAGGCCTGGGCGTCGGAACGCGGCTGCACCGAGATGGCCTCAGACGCCAACGCCGACAACGAGGGCGGCCGGGCCGCACACCAGCATCTTGGCTACCAGGAGCTCGCACTCCTGGCGCACTTCCGCAAGGACCTGCGCTCGCGGTAGCCTGCCGTCCACAGGCACGTCCGCCCTGATTGTCGCTGCCGGATGTCCGGTGACGCCCGAGGGTCTCGATCTGACACGCGCACAGCTCCGGGGTGACTACGCCCGCGCCCGCCAGATCCGCAGCCGCTGCACGCTCCTGGACCTGGCGGCTGAATCCGCCTGCCTGGAGTCGATGGTCGGGTCGCTCTTTGAACCGGGAGGGTTCTGGGCAGAGGCGCCGGGCTGAACCGCCGGCGCCGCGTTCAGTTCTCGCGGTCCAGTACCGGGCGCGCCGCAGTCATGAAGTCCGGGTAGACCGTTCCGCCAGCAGCCTCGAGTGCTTCTCGTTTTGCAGCCAGCATCGTGACGCCGCGCAGGTCGAGCGTCACCCGCACGCCAATGCTCTCCAGCGCCACCTGCGCCTCCTGCGCGCTCCGCAGCCCGCGGAACGAGTCATCGAACACCGTGGCGTGGGCGCCGTCCAGCCGCCCCCAGGTAGTGTCATCTATGTGATCCAATCCCAGCCGTGCCGCGCCGTCAAGTGCCTCGACCAACCCATCGCCAGCGGCGCGCCGCAGCGCCGCCAGGACGTGAACGGACGAGGGCTTGAGAAGCGACTGAGGCTCGAGGCCGCGCTGCGCGGCCAGCCAGTCCAGATGGCCCATGGCGATGAACGGCAGCGCCGACAACCCCACTCGCTCCAGCCCGATCTCCGCCTCGGGCGTCCCGCCGGGACCGTGCGGCATCATCGACGGCCGGTTGGTGAACACGACGGCGCGCGTTCCGGGGGACGCCCTCCACGCGATCAACCTCGCCGAGGTCTCGGGCGAGATCAGGGGCGGGTCAATCGTGTTCAGGTAGCCCGGTCCTGGAAGCGCGGCAGGGACCCCGTAACAGGCTTCGAAGGTCGCCGCGCCGAGGTTCAACTCCTGGATGATGCGATGGGTGAGGGAGGTTCTCGGATCGTACGCCGAACGCAGGACGGCCTGCAGCGCGCGTGTCTGTCCGGGTGAGTGTTCGCGGGATGCGAGCAGCCGGATCTCCGTCTCGGCTCGCGCCTCGGGCCCGGAGTGCCGGCCGTGGATGGCGGCGCGGAAGAACGCCTGGAAGTCGGGGGCCGGCAGGCCGTGGAGGCGCCCGTCGGACGCATATGGCAAGTCCGGCAGTGCGCGGCCGGGATCCACCTGCCAGGCGCGCTCGAGCAGCAGCGCGGCACAAATCGCCGACGAGTCCCACTCGGAAGTCACGCCCTGCGCCTCGAACACAGCCACGTCCTCATCACTCAGTTGCACAGCCGGGAACCCGCACCAGCGCCCCACCATCGCCACGCAGTCCTTGAGCGACTGGTGGTAAGCCACCTGTTGAATGAGGACATCGTCCAGGTCGAGCACCAGGATGCGCAGCCCGGCTGAGGGGGTTGGCTGGGCGCGGGTCACGTGGTGCCCGGGTGGATCGCCGCGGCGAGGATGTCGAGGGACTGCGCCTGCATCGTCGTCAGCGTACCGAAGCGCAGGCCGGCTTCGGGCGTGGCCACAGCGTACTGGTTGTCGATCCAGGCGACAAAGCCGAGCGGCGCCGTCGGCGGTCGCCCGGCGCGCAGCACGACAGAACCGTCGACCGCAAAGGTCGCCTGAGACCGCTCCCAGACCAACTCGTAGTCGTGGACCTCATCCGGCGTCAAGGTCAGCGGCGCCTCGGCCGCGGTGACGCGTGACAGGGCGAAGCGCATCACCGGCCGGCGGACGACAGGGAGCTGCGCCAACACCGCCGCAGCCACGGCCGCCGGTGTGAGCACGATGGCTGGGATCTCCGGCGTATCGATGGCCATCGCCCGCCAACCGCTGCGCGGGCCGGCAGTGAATCCGAATGCGTTCGGGGGCGAGGCGTAGAAGAACCACAAGGCGCGCGGGCCGCACGGCAGGCGCCGTCCGGCGCCCCGGACCCCGATCGACACGGCGAAGGGGTCATTCCACAGGCCGAATCCCCACGTCCCGGCGGGAGCGGCGGGATCGACGCGGGCGCGGACGGTCAGTCGCAGGGGCGGGGTCCAGCGGAACCGGCGGCGCGGCAGGTCGTGCGTGTCGTCGAGCTGCGCGTCGGCGTATCCGTGGGGGGTAGGGGGAATGCTGAGGCGGCAGCCCCCGGTCTCGAGCACCTGCGTTTCGCCGCCGCCGATCAGCAGCGGGCGGGTTGTCTGGATAAGGTCGGTCACGCGGCGATTATACCCAGCCTCGACGCCCGCGGCCCGCCTACCCGCCCGAGAGCTCCGCCCACAGCGCCTGGGCGGCGCGCACACCGGAGATGGCGGCTGTGGGCACGCCGAAGCCGGGGAAGGTCGATTGGCCGGCCAGGTACAACCCATCGACAGGCGTGCGCTGCGGGAACAGCGCCCGCGGGCCAGCCGCCGGATCGACCCCGTAGATGGCGCCTTCGGGCAGGCCGAGCTGCCGTTCGAAGTCGCGCGGCGAGCGCACGCGCCGGACGGCGATCTCGAGCGTGTGCCGTCCGCGCAGCCAGGCGATGACCGCCTCGGCCACGCGCTCCTTGCGCGCCTCGTCCCACGTGGCGGCCGGCTCAGCTTGCGAGGTCGGCGGGTAGACCTCGACCAGGCTGCCACCCGCCGGGGCCAACTCGGGGACGACGACGCTGGGCACGGAGTAGTACGCCCACTCGATTGTCCCTGAGGCCGGGGCGAAGTACTCTGCTTGCCGCGCCATCGGCGGCAGCAGGTAGTTGAGATGGGAGGGCGTGTCGATCCTGTTGGTGAGCCCGAGCTGCACAGAGCAGGTCTTCATCGACAGGCGCGGCCGGTCGAGTCGCCTCCGCCAGGCGCGCGGCCAGTCGTGCCCGGCGAGCATCTTCCCCAGCGTCGCGTACGGACTGGCGGTGGACAGAACGCCCCGGCATGGGATGGCCCCCAGCCCGGCGGCCTCCACCGCGCACACTCCGCCGTCGCTCACCCGGATGTGTTGGGCGGCATCCCCCACACGTATCGTGCCTCCATACCCTTCGACGGCCTGAGCCAGCACGGCCGGGATCTGCCCCATGCCTTCTTCGGGTACATACAGGCCGTCGGCCAGCACGCTGACCAGGGCGATGATCGACGGGGCCATGAAGCGTTCCGCGGGCGCGCCGGCGAACAGCAGGTGCCCGGCTATCACCGACCGGAAGTCGGGGTCGCGGAAAAGGTCCCTGAGTTCGGTCTCCAGCGATCGGGTGAACAGGGGCAGATAGCGTCCTAGCCGGCGAAGGAGCCTCGAAGGAGAGAGGGGCCGGAGCAGCCAGTCATCCGCGGTCAGGTCGCGCAGCACGGGCAGCCAGCGCTTGAGCATGCGATCGAGGTCGGCCTGCGCCTGGGCCGGGTCGAGCCGGCCCTGGAACCGTTCGACGCGCAGATCGGCATTGATGCGGACGCGCGTCCCGTCCATCAACTCGGTGGACAGGGGCGTATGGGCGCGGCGCAGGGGCAAGCGCCCCGGGTCGATGCCCAGGTGGTCGAGCACCATCCGGATCATCTGCGGCAGCATGACGAACTGCGCGCCGTCGTTGAATCGGTAGCCTCCGATCTCGGTCGTGCCGCAGCACCCGCCAACTTTGGGGGCGGCTTCCAGGACCGTTACGCGGGCGCCGTGCTTCGCCAGCCAGGCGGCAGCCGAGAGCCCGGCCACGCCGGCGCCGATCACGACCACCGAGTCATCCGGTCCCCTCATGCGGCTTCGCCTCCGTACCGGAGCATAGGCTCGCGCCGGTTGGCCTGCCAGGCAAGTCGGCTTCGGGAGGGGCCTCGTGTATAATCCTGCGCTTGGAAGCGGAGGCAGCATGGAGATCGTCTGGTACGGGCTATCGTGCTTCCGGTTGACGGAGCGCGGGCTGGCGACGGTGGTGACTGATCCCTACGATGCGTCGACCGGCCTCCCGGCGCTCAAGCTCAAGGCGGACATCGTCACCGTGAGCCACGACGCGCCGGGTCACAACTACCTCAAGGCGGTCAAGGGGGAACGGCGGGTGATCACCGGACCCGGCGAGTACGAGATCGGCGGTGTGTTCATCACGGGCATCCGCATGGATCCGCGCGACGCCAAGAAGAACGGCGCCAAGGCCAATACGCTGTATGTCTTCGACTTCGACGGCTTGGCCGTGGCGCACCTTGGCGACCTGGCCTACGTCCCGACGCAGGCGCAGATCGAGGATCTGGGGGCGGTCGACATTGTCCTCGTCCCGGTCGGCGGCGGCGGCGCGCTGGGTGCCTCCGAGGCGGCCGAAGTGGTCAGCCTGATCGAGCCGTCGATCGTCGTCCCGATGCACTTCAAGGCTGGCAAGGAAGAGCTCAAGCTGGCTCCGGTGGCGCGCTTCCTCTCCGAGATGGGGATTTCCAAGGCGGAGCCGGTGCCGGTTCTGAAGGTGGTCAAGTCGTCGCTGTCCGATGAGACGCAGGTGGTCGTACTCGCTCCGGCGGGCTGAGGTGGAGGCGCCGAAGGTGGCCGTCAAGCTGCTGATGACCTGGGACATCATCCCCGGCCGCGAACAGGAGTACTTTGAGTTCGTGGTGCGCGAGTTCGTCCCCGGCATCCAGCGCCTCGGGATCCAGCCGAGCGAAGCCTGGTACACGACCTACGGCCGCCGGCCGCAAATCCTGACCGGTGCCGTGGCGGAGAACCTGGCCCGCATGGAGCTGGCGCTGGGTACCGAAGACTGGCGCCGCTTGCGCGATCGTCTTCTCGACTACGTGACCAACTTCGACTGGAGGATTGTGCGCGCCGCCGGCGGCTTCCAGATGTAGGCCGACGGTCGCCCTGGACAACGAAAAGAGCCGCCCCGGCGGCTCTTGTGATTCCAGGTGGCAGATGGGCGGGCGCTAGGAACTGCTGCCCGCCTCGGACTTAGGCGCCGCCGACTCGGCCGCGGCTGACGACTCAGCCTTGTCGGTCTTCTCAGCCTTGTCTGCCTTCTCAGCCTTCTCGGCCTTCTTGACCGCGCTCTGACCCGACGGCGAACGATGGTCGGTGGCGTAGAACCCCGACCCCTTGAACACGACGCCAACCGGCTGGTACAGCTTGCGCAGCGAGTCCTCGCCGCACTCCGGGCAACGCACCAGGGGGGCATCGGTGAAATGCTGCCGCTGCTCGAACTGCACGCCGCAGTTGTCGCACCGGTAGCTGTAGAGCGGCATTCACCACCTCCACGGAACCCTCTCATTATAGTCCACCAGCCAGCGCCCAACAAGCCACCGGCCCGTGGCTTCCGTCTCAAGGTTATTGTGCGCCCTTCACGTCTGATGGACCTTAACAGCCGCGGCGATCGAGACCCCGGGGCTTCGGATGTCGCTCAGCGCCTGCCAAGTCGGGGTATGATGGAGGCGGCTGCGGGTGGGCCGGGTGATCGCGGCCGGCTCGGCCGGCTGAGGAAAGTCCGCGCTCCACAGAGTACGGCGCCGGGTAACCCCCGGGCGGGGCGACCCGCGGACAGGGCCACAGAAACAGACCGCCCCGGTGCAAGCCGGGGTAAGGGTGAAACGGTGGTGTAAGAGACCACCGGCGCGGCCAGCAATGGCTGCGGCCAGGCAACCCCCGCCGGGAGCAAGGCCAAGCAGGGGCGACGGTCCTTCGGGATCCAGGGGGCGGCTCGTCCCCTCCGAGCCCCGGGTAGGCCGCACGAGCCACGCGGTGACGCGGCGGCCCAGAGAGATGATCGCCCAGCCGCAGGCTACCGGGACGAAAGCCGAAAGGCCGTAAACCGGACGCCGGCGGTGGACAGAACGCGGCTTACAGGCCGACCCAAAGCCAAGGCCCCCGGGGCAACCCGGGGGCTTTCTTTTCGCGGACGCATGCCTGGGCTGCCTGGGTCCCCGAATCAGGACGAGCCGAAGACCGCGCCGAAGTCCGGCGCCCATCCGTCGGGGCGGAACTCGCCGGTGGTGGCATTCTGGGTGTACCGGCCGCGCTGCTTCCCCGTGGTGACGACCGACAGGGCGTCGAGGAATCGGTCGATCTCCTGCAGCGTGTTGTACATCCCGAAACTGATGCGCGTCATGCCCGGCATGTCGCGTCGATCGCCGGCCAGGATGTGGGCTCGCGCCGCCTCCGCCTGCGCATGGTCGAGCCCCAGCAGGCGCAGCACGTAGGGGTGGGCGCAGAAGCATCCCGAGCGCACGCCGATTCCGAATTCGTAACCCAGGATCGCGGCCACCAGGAAGTGCGAGACGCCGTCGACGCAAAACGGGATCACGCCCAGGCGCTCGGAGGCCCGTTGCGGCTCGGCGTCGCCGAAGATCCGAACACCAGGCATTCTCGCCAGCCGCTCAAGGGCGTAGGCCGTCAACTCGGCTTCATGCCGGGCGATGGCCGGCATGCCGATGGCGCTCAGCTCGCGGATCGCAAGCGCCAGGGCAACGGCGCCGACGACGTTGGGGCTGCCGGCCTCATCCTTGTCGGGCGGGCCGGCCCAGGCGACCGAGTCGACGGTAACGACCTCAACCGTCCCGCCGCCGCGTACGTCCGGCTCGCCGGCCTCGAAGATATCCCTGCGTCCGACGAGGGCACCGGTGCCGTAGGGCGCGTACATCTTGTGGGCCGAGATCGCCACGAAGTCGAGGTGCCCCGGATCCGACAGCTCGCCAATGTCGACGGCGCGGTGCGGCGCCAGCTGCGCGCAATCCGCCAGGAACAGCGCGCCCGCGGCGTGGGCCTTCGCCGCCAGTTCGTGGATCGGGTTGAGCAAACCGGTGACGTTGCTGGCGCCAGTGACTGCGACCAGGCGCACGGAGCGTCCGTGCTGCCGGAGCTGAGCGTCGAAGTCCGCCTCATCCAATCGCCCTTGGGCGTCGACGCCGACGTGAACGACACGCGCCGCGGCGCGGAAGGGGAGATCGTCCGAGTGGTGCTCCATCTCCGTGGTCAGAACGATGTCGTCGGGGCGCAGGTCGAGACGGCGCGCCAGCTTGTTGATCGCCTCGGTCGTGTTCTTGCCAAAGATGCACGTGTGCGTCTCGGCGTGCCCGCCCACGAAGGCCAGCGTGGCCTCGCGTGCCTGCTCGTAGGCCCACGTGGCGAGCTGCGACTTGAAGCCTGTGCCGCGATGAACGCTGGCGTAGTAGTCGAGGAAGCGGTCGACGCCGTCGCGCACCGTCGCCAGGGCGGGCGTCGAGGCGGCGTTGTCGAAGTTGATGTACGCCGCGCTCGATCCGTCAAGCAGCGGGACCGTGATCTCCGTCCCGACGACCCGCGAGCGGAGTCCATGACTGGGGTTCGGATAGTCCACCGCGAAAGCCTCCGGGAGCGTGGATTAGGACCTAGGTACCAGCCAAGACTGGTGGGGAACCAGTTGCGCTACTTGCGAAAATGCGTGTATACTGTGGCAGATTGTGGGTGCAAGTGGGGACGAGTGGGACGCCGGCGCAACCCGGCGTTCCGCCTTTGAAGGGACCATCCGAACAAATGTTCTTAGGCCAGTTCACCCACAGCCTCGATGTCAAAGGTCGATTGACGATCCCGGCGCGCTTCCGGGAAGCGTTGGCGTCCGGCGCCTACGTCACCCAGGGCTTCGAGCGCAACCTGATGGTTTATACCACGGAGAGCTTCGAGCGGCTGGCGAAGCGCGCTTCCACGCTGACCGCCACCGATCCCGAAGCGCGCGCCGTGCGGCGCGTGATCTTCGGCGGCGCCACGGAAGTCGAGATCGACAACGCCGGGCGCATCCTGATCCCCGAGTTCTTGCGGCAGTACGCACAGTTGGAGGGAGAGGCGGCGATCGTCGGCGCGGGTGAGTACTTCGAGATCTGGGGCAAGGATGCCTGGGACAAGGAACTCATCGGCGTGACCGACCCGGACAGCAACGCCAAGCGGTTCACCGCGTTCGATCTCTCGGCGGGGTAGGGGATGGCCGACAGGCCGCCCCCTCACATACCCGTCCTTTACCAGCCCGTGCTCTCAGCCCTCCGTCCGGCTCCCGGCCGCCGCTACCTCGATGGCACGGTCGGAGCTGGCGGGCACGCCTGGGGACTTCTCGAGGCCAGCGCTCCCGACGGGGAAGTGCTCGGCCTCGATCGCGACCCGGGGGCATTGCGCCTCGCTGCCGAGCGGCTCCGGCCCTTCGGCGAGCGGGCGCACTTGCATCAGGCTTCGTTCGCCGAGATGCAGACCGTCGTGAAGGCGGTGGGATGGGATCAGGTCGATGGCGTCATGTTGGACTTGGGCATGTCGTCGATGCAGGTGGATGACCCGGCCCGTGGGTTCTCCTTCCTGCAGGACGGGCCCCTGGACATGCGCTTCGACCCTCAGCAGCCGCGAACGGCGGCTGACCTGGTGAACAAACTTCAGGCGGGTGAGCTGGTCGACCTGCTCACCCGTCTTGGGGAGGAGCCCCGGGCGCGGCGCGTGGCCAAGGCCATCGTCGCTGCCCGGCCGATCCGCACCACCCGCGCCCTGGCCGAGATCGTGGCCATGGCGGCCGGTTACAAGCGCGGGCGGACGCACCCGGCGACGCGCACGTTCCAGGCGCTGCGCATCGCCGTGAACGACGAGCTGGTGGCGCTGGAGCAGGGCCTGCAGCAGGCCTTCGATCTGCTGTGCCCTGGAGGGAGATTGGCGGTGATCGCCTTCCACTCGCTGGAAGACCGGGTGGTCAAGCAGGCCATGCGGCGGGAGAGCACCGATTGCCTTTGCCCGCCGCGTCAACCGGTCTGCACTTGCGATCACCACGCCACGTTGACGCTGATCACCCGGACTCCGATCCGGGCTGAGGCGAACGAAGTCAGTCAGAACCCGAGAGCCCGCAGCGCACGGTTGCGTGTAGCCGAGCGGCTGGGGATGGCATGAAGCTTGCAGGCAAGCGTTGGAGTGCTGGGCAAAGGGATGGGTGTGAAAGCCAAGCGTACGCATGCCTCTCGTCAGGCTCCCTGGCGGCTGCAGGTTCGATGGACCGGGAAGACGATGTTGTTGGTCATCGTCTTTCTCGTCGTCAGCGGCGTGTACCTTGCGGTCAATGCGCGGCTGGCCAAGGCAGGTCGTGACGTGCTGAGTCTTGAGAAGCAGCGGTCCGAACTCCTGCGCGTGACGAGTGAGCTGAGTGCCGACCTGGCAACGCGCACCGCGCCGGAGACGATGATGGCCCGTGCGGCCGCGCTCGGGTTCCATGCCGCCCAGCCCGAGGATGTCCTGTTCCTCACGGTCGACGGCTACATGCCGCCGGCTGACTTTGTCGCCCCGCGCCCGCCATCGGCTCCCGACGATGTGCAGGCGATGCTCTCGCCCGCGTATACCGAAACGCTCGGCGAGTGGCTGATGCGCTGGTTCGGCTCACCGGGAGAAGCATCGTGAACCCCGAAGGCGTCACCCGGCGCCGGATCCGCTTCGTGCTGTTCCTGATGGCCGTCGCCGTCACGGCGCTCGTGGTGCAGTTGGTCCGCGTCCAGTTCGGGCCCTACGCCCCGGTGTTCGCCGCGCGGGCCGAGTACGGCGCCAGCCGGGTCGAGAAGGTCGTCCCGGCCCGCGGTCAGATCTACGACCGCAACGGCAACCTGCTGGCCTCCAATGGCACGATGTTCTACCTGGAGATTGAGGTCCGCCAGCTCACCGAGCTCAGCCGCAAAGACATCCCGCTGACGCTGTCCAAGTTGCTGCTGCTGCCGCTGGAGGACTTGTACGCCGAGGTGACGACCGATTGGGCGGCCCTCGGGCAGTACCGTATTCGCCTCACGCGCAAGGATCCCAACGGCAACCCGTGGCCGATCACGGTGGACAAGACGGTCGCCGAGGTGATCAACGGTTTCCTTGCCGATCCCCTCGCACCGGACCTGAGCGGGCTCGATCTGGTGGCGGCGCCGAAGCGCATCTATCCGGCCGGCACCATCGCCGGGCATGTGCTCGGCTTCGTCAACCAGGAGGGGCAGGGCTTCTACGGCGTCGAGGGCTACTACGACGAGTGGCTGTCCGGCAAACCGATCACCATCCACCGGCAGTTCATCCCGCTGGAAGCCCGGCTGCAGCCCGACCCGCCCGCCGGCGTCAACCTCGTCCTGACCATCGACCTGGCGGTCCAGCAGATGGTCGAGACGGCCCTGAGGGAGGCGATCGAATCAAGCCTGGCGGAAAGCGGCCAGGTGATCGTGATGGACCCGCGCAACGGGGAGATCCTGGCCATGGCGGCCTGGCCGGTCCTCGACCCTAACCACTATGAGCCCTGGCTGCCAGAGACCACGGAAGAGGGGAAGGGCAACCCGGTCATCACGCCGGGGGTTGCCGGAACGTATGAGCCGGGGTCGACCTTCAAGGTCGTCACCATGGCAGCGGCGCTCGACCTGGACCGGGTGAAGCCCGAGACGGAGTTCATCGACACCGGGCAGATCGAGGTGGGCGGCCACATCATCCGCAACTGGGATGGCCGGTCGTGGGGGCAGCAGACGATGGTCGGCTGCCTGCAGCATTCGCTCAACGTCTGCCTGGCGTGGATCGCGGCCGACAAGCTGGGGGCGACCGACCTGTACGCCTACCTGAACCGCTTCGGTGTCGGTCAGCTTACGGGCGTCGATCTGGCCGGCGAGGTCAGCGGCAAGCTGCGCACGCCGCGTGACCCCGACTGGACCGAGCCGGACATGGGCACCAACTCATTCGGACAGGGTGTATCGGTCACGCCGATGCAGCTCCTGACGGCCGTCTCCGCCATCGCCAACCACGGTGAAATGGTTCAGCCGCACATCGTGCGTCAGGTCGTCGGCCCGCAGGGCGCCTACTGGCCCCAGCCGACCGTCCTGGGCCGGCCGATCACGCGCCAGACGGCCGAGACGCTGACGACCATGCTGGCCCAGTCGCTGGAAGGTGAAACGCGCTACGCCGTCGTTCCCGGCTACCGCCTGGCGGGCAAGACCGGGACGGCACAGATCGCCACCGAGAAGGGCTACGACCCGAAATGGACGGTGGCATCGTTCGTAGGCTGGGGTCCACTCCCCGAGCCGCGGTTTCTGGTGTTGGTGCGCATCGACAAGCCGGCGACGGCGCCATGGGGCTCGGTGATCGCCGCTCCGGTGTTCCAGGAGATCGCCGAGCGGTTGGTGGTGATGTTGGGACTGCCTCCGGAGACCACGGTGGCACAGGCCGCGGTGGGTGGGTGATGCGACGATGCTGACGCTGGGCACGGTCGTTGAAGCGCTGACGGGACAGGCCTTCCCATTCCTGGGCCAGGTCGTCACGGATGGCGCCATCGACTCGCGGCTGGCGATCCCCGGCTCGCTGTTCGTCGCCCTGCGCGGCGAGCGCACCGACGGGCATGACTTTCTGGCCGCGGCGTTCGAACGCGGGGCGGTAGCCGCCCTGGTCGAGCGGGACGTGCCAGGCGGCTGGGCCACCCTCGACCTGCGCGCCCCGCTGACCGATGAACAGGCGCGGGCTTGCCAACCCCCCGTGTGCCTGCGCGTGCCGTCTGCGCTTCAGGCCCTGCAGACCCTGGCGGGCGCCTGGCGGGCGAAGCTCAACCTGCGCGTCATTGGGATCACCGGCAGCGTGGGCAAGTCGAGCACCAAGGAGCTGGCGGCGGAGGTGCTCGAGGGGCGCTACCGCACACTGAAGAATCCCGGCAACCTGAACAACGAGATCGGCTTGCCGCTGAGCATGCTGCGGCTGACCGAAATGCATGAACGTGCCGTCCTCGAGATGGGCTTCTACGTACCCGGTGAAATCGCCTTGCTGTGCCGCCTTGCCCGCCCCCAGGTGGGCGTCGTCACCAACATCAGCCCGGTCCATCTGGAGCGGGCAGGCTCGATGGACGCCATCGTGGCGGGCAAGGCCGAGCTGGTGGAGAGCCTGCCGCCTGCGCCGGAGGGCGTGGCCATCCTGAACGCCGACGACGAGCGTGTGCTCGGAATGGCAGCCCGAACCCGGGCGCGCGTCTTCACGTACGGGTTCTCGCCGGAAGCCGACCTGTGGGCCAGCGACGACGAGGGACTCGGCCTGGAGGGCATCCGCTTCGTCCTGCACCACGGCCGCGACTCGCTCCACGTCCACGTGCCGCTTCTCGGCCGCCACTCGGTCCACACCGCCTTGAGGGCCGCGGCCGTGGCGCTGGTGGAAGACATGCCCTGGGACACCATCCTGGACGGGCTGCAGCACACGCTTTCGCAGCTGCGGCTGGTGGCGGTGCAGGGGCCGCACGGGGCGCTGCTGCTGGATGACACATACAACGCCGCGCCGTCGTCGGTCATTGCCGCGCTGAACCTGCTGGCCGAGCTGGAGGGGCGGCGGATCGCCGTCCTGGGCGACATGCTCGAGCTGGGCGAATTCGAGGAGCGCGGCCACCGCATGGTGGGGGCGCGCGTGGCCGAGGTGGCCGAAGAGCTGGTGGCAGTCGGCGAGCGCGCCCGCTGGATCGCCGACGAGGCGGCCCGCGCCGGCCTGGGCGCCACACGCATCAGCGCCGTGGCCGATAGCGCCGCGGCGACCGAGCTGCTGCGCAGCCGGATCGGTGAAGGGGATGTGGTTCTGATCAAGGGCTCGCGCGGCATGCACATGGACGCCATCATCGCCGGCCTGGAGGAGGCTGCGTGAGCGACACATCGATCGCGCTCTCCCTCGGCGGCATCACCTTCTTGCTGACCGTCATCTGGGGCGGGCCGCTGGTGCAGGTCCTGCGCATCCTCAAGATCGGAAAGCAGATCCGCATCGAGGGGCCGCAGCGGCATATCACCAAGCTCGGCACGCCGACGATGGGTGGCTGGCTGTTCATCATCCCGGTCGTGATCATCACCGGCACGCTCAACCTGGTCTCGATCGTCACCGAGTTGGATGTCCTCGGGCAGTCGATCCTGCTGCCGCTGGTCGTGCTGCTGGCCTTCGCCGTCCTGGGCGCCTGGGACGACTGGAAGGGCGTGCGTGGCGTCCGTCGTGGCGAAGGGCTGCGCGCCCGCTCGAAGCTCCTGTGGCAGATCATCCTGGCGGTGGCCGCCGCTCTGGCCCTCAAGTACGCCCTGCAGGTCCCCGAGCTCTATCTCCCGAACTACCCCGAGGAGATCAAGCTCGGCATCTGGTACGTGCCCCTGGCGGCCTTCGTCATCGTCTCGTCGACCAATGCTGTCAACCTGACCGATGGGCTGGACGGACTCGCCGGGCTGATCGCGGCCGTCGCCTTCGCCGCGTACGGGATCATCGCCGCGCTCCAGGGGCAGGTCTTCCTGCTGCGGTTCTGCTTCACGATCGTCGGCGCCCTGTTCGCCTTCCTTTGGTACAACGTTCACCCCGCCGAGCTCTTCATGGGGGACACCGGCTCGCTCTCGCTCGGAGCGACGCTGGCCGTCGTGGCCCTGATGACCGGACAGTGGGCGCTGCTGCCGGTGATTGCCATCATCCCGGCCAGCGTTACCGCTTCGGTCATCCTTCAGATCGCCTACTTCAAGCTCACCCGCGGACGGCGCCTGTTCAAGATGGCGCCGCTCCAGCATCACTTCGAGCTCCTCGGATGGAGCGAAACCCAGGTGGTCCAGCGCTTCTGGATCGTCAACCTGCTGGCGGCCATGGTCGGAATCGCCCTGGCCTTGCTGAAAGGGAGGTGAGATGGACATCGGAATGTTGTGGTTCGACGACAGCTCGCGCTCGTTCGCTGAGAAGGTGCGCCGGGCGACGGACTACTACAAGGAGAAGTACGGGCGCGAGCCCACGTTGTGCCTGGTCAATCCGGAGACCTGGGACTCGTCGGACGACAAGAAGCTCCCGGTCGAAATGCGCCAGGCGCGGCTGGTCCTCCCGAATCACTTCTGGATCGGCGTGGAGGACGATCTGCGCCAGGTTCATCGCCCGGAGAAGCGGGCCATCCGGTCCGAGCGCGCCCCGGAGCCTGCGCTGCAGGCCGAGCGGGCCGCCTGACCGTGGGGTATGGCGGATTGGGCGGGCAAGCGAGTCGTCGTCGTCGGCCTCGCCCGGCAGGGCAAGGCCCTCGCCCGCTACCTGACCGCTGAAGGAGCGCACGTGATCGTGACTGACCAGAAGCCGGCGGCCTCGCTCGCCCCTGCCGTGGACGAGCTGGCCGGCCTGCCTGTGGAGTTCGTGCTTGGGGGCCATCCGCCCACGCTGCTCGAGGGCATGGACCTGCTGTGCCTTTCCGGCGGGGTTCCCGCCGATCTGCCGCTGGCTCAGCAGGCGCGCCAGCGGGGCCTGACGGTGACGAACGATTCGCAGATCTTCGTCGACGCCAGCCCCGCGCCCACGATCGGCATCACCGGCTCGGCCGGCAAGACGACGACGACCGCGCTGGTGGGGCGGATGGCCGAAGTCCAAGCACAGGCCACGGGCGTGCGCGCCTGGGTGGGCGGCAACATCGGCCGCCCAATGCTCGAGGATCTTGGGCTCATCCGGTTGCATGACTTCGTTGTCATGGAGCTCTCGTCCTTCCAGCTCGAGGTCATGTCCAGCAGCCCGAACGTCGCCGCGGTGCTCAACCTGACCCCCAACCACCTTGACCGGCACCGGACGATGGCGGCCTACACCGAGGCCAAAGCGCGCATCCTGAGCGCGCAGGAGCCAGACGATGCCGCTGTGTTGGGCCAGGATGACCCGGGCGCGTGGGCGCTGCGCTCCCGCGTGCGCGGCAGCCTGTGGAGCTTCGGCCGCGAGCGGCCGCTGGCGGAACACGGGGCGTCGTACGCGGGCGGCCTCGTCGTGCTGCATGCCGGAGCGCAACCGGAGGTCGTACTGCCGGTGAGCGAAGTCCTGCTGCGCGGCGAGCACAACCTGCAGAACATTGCCGCCGCCTGCGCCATCGCCGGTGCCTCGGGCATCTCCCTGGAGGCGATGCGCGAAGCCATCCGCGGCTTCCGCGGCGTGGAACACCGGCTGGAATGGGTTCGCCGGCTGCGCGGCGCCGATTGGTACAACGACTCGATCGCCACGGCGCCGGAGCGTGCCCTGGCGGCGATGCGCTCGTTTGCCGAGCCGCTTGTGCTCCTGGCCGGCGGGCGCGACAAGGACCTGCCCTGGGAGGCGTGGGCCGATGAGGTCACACGCCGCGTCGACCACCTGATCCTGTTCGGCGAGGCGGCGCCCAAGATCGCCGACGCCCTGACGGCCTTTCCCGGCCGCCTGCGACCGCTCACCACCGACGTGTGCCCTGGCCTGGACCAGGCCGTCGAGGCGGCGGCACGGCGCGCCGAGAAGGGCGACGTCGTCCTGTTGTCGCCCGGCGGCACATCGTTTGATGAATTCGTCGACTTCGCCGAGCGCGGCGAACGGTTCCGTGCACGGGTGAGAGAACTGTGACCGCCGGCGCCTTCACGCCACCCATTCCCCAGCCGTTGGGCACGCGCCATTCGCGCTGGCTCGGGTTCGATCCCTGGCTGTTGCTGCTGATCGCCGGGATGATCGCCTTTGGGCTGGTGATGGTCTACTCCGCCAGTTGGGACGTCTCCTGGCGGCTCTTCCTGGATCCCAACGCCATCTTCTTCAGGCAGTTGGGCAACCTGGCGTTCGCATTGACGGTCCTGCTCATCGGGGCCTTCTTCCCCCTCCACTGGCTGCGCCGCCTGGCGGTGCCGATCCTTGGCGTGGCGATCGTCGGCTTGTTGTTGTCGCTGCTGCTGAGCGTCGGCGGCGGACCGCGCCGCGCCATCCTGGGTGGGTCGGTCCAGCCGTCGGAGATGGCGACGCTGGCATTGATCATCTACCTGGCCGTGTGGATGGAATCCAAGGGCGAGCGGCTGTCGGAGTGGGGCTACGGCTTCCTGCCGTTGATGATGATCCTCGGCATCGTCGACGGTCTGGTGATGCTGCAGCCGGACCTGAGCGTCGTGCTGACGGCCGCCATGGTTGCCTTGGCCATGTTCTACCTGGCGGGCGCCAAGACGGCGCAGTCGCTGGCCATCACGCTGGGCGGCGGGGTGGTCGGCTACATCCTGGTCCGGGTGACGCACACCGGCCGGGCGCGCTGGGATCTGTTCATCGCCGGGCTGATCGATGTCGACAAGGCCTCCTACCACGTGCAGCACTCGCTGCAGGCGCTGTACTCCGGCGGCGTGTTCGGCCGCGGGTTGGGCGCCAGCCGCGAGAAATTCGGCCTCTTGCCGGCGCCGCACACCGATTCGATCTTCGCCATCATCGGCGAGGAGCTGGGCTTGCTCGGTGCGCTGTTGGTGATCACCCTGTTTGCCCTGCTCATGGTGCGCGGCTTCCGCATCGCCCAGGGTTCGCCGGACAAGCTGACGCAGCTGCTGGCCGCTGGCATCACCTTCTACATCGGCATTCAGGCGCTGATCAACATGTCGGTCCTGTTGGGGCTGTTGCCCTTCGCCGGCAACGCCCTCCCGTTCTTCTCCTATGGCGGATCGAACCTGACCAGCACGCTGGCCGCCTTGGGGATCCTGCTGAACATCTCGCGGCGCAAACCGCTTGAGGTGGGAACGACCGACTATGCTGCGACTGTTGGTATCGGCTGGCGGTACCGGCGGAGGCGTGTATCCCGCCTTAGCCATCGTCGCCGCCCTGCGCGCCAAGGCTGAGGTGCTCTGGGTGGGCGGCGTCGGCGGGATGGAGGCTTCGCTGGTGCAGCGCGAAGGGATCGCCTTCACGGCGGTCCCGGCGGCTGGCGTACACGGTGTCGGCCCGCGCCAGCTGCCGGGCAACCTGCTGCGGCTGGCGCGCGGCGTCCCCGCCGCCCGCCGTGCGATCACGCGCTTCCGGCCGGACGTTCTGCTGTTCACCGGCGGATACGTTGGTGTGCCCGTGGCGTTGGCTGCCGGCCGGCGGCCGAAGGTGACCTATGTGCCGGATCTCGAGCCGGGGCTGGCCCTGAAGGTCGTCAGCCGCGGCGCGGCCGCAGTGTGCATCACGGCCGAGGAGGCACGCGGTTTCTATCCGACGCGCCAGCGAGTCGTCGTGACCGGGTATCCGACGCGGCCGGGGCTGCAGCAGGCCGAGAAGCCGCAAGCCCGCCTACGGCTCGGGCTGCAGGACGAAGCGCCGGTGCTGCTGGTATTTGGCGGGAGCCGCGGGGCACGTTCGATAAACGAAGCGCTGTGGTCGTGCCTGGAGGACGTCCTGCATACAGCACAGGTCGTGCACGTCACCGGGGACCTCGATTGGCCGCGCGTGGCGGCGATTCGCGAACGCCTGGAGGGGACCCTTGGCCGACGCTACCACCCGTACACCTACCTGCACGAAGAGATGGGCCTGGCGCTCGCGGCGGCCGACCTGGCGGTCGCTCGGGCTGGGGCCTCAACGCTCGGCGAACTGCCGCTCTTCGGCCTGCCAGCTGCGCTGGTGCCCTACCCCTATGCATGGCGCTATCAGAAGTTGAATGCCGAGCACCTGGTCCGGCACGGTGCGGCGGTCGTGCTCGACGATCCGAAGCTGGGCGAGCAGCTGTTGCCGGCCATCCGATCGCTGCTCGGCGATCCGGGGCGGCTCCACGGAATGGCCGAGGCGGCGCGCCGGCTGAGGCGGCCGGAAGCGGCGCAGACGATCGCGGCCGAGATCGAACGGGCCGCCGGGCGGAGGCTCGAGGCGCATGGTTAGCCTGACCGTCCTGTTCGGCATGTTCGTGGTCATGTTCGCCATCATCGGCGCCATGCGCGGCTGGGCCAAGGAGCTGCTGGTCACCAGCGCCCTGGTCCTCGGCCTGTTCATCACCGCCATTCTGGAGAACTACGTCACGCCCTACGCCACGGCGATGCAGTTGCAGACCCCGCTGACGCAGTTCCTGCTGCGCGGCGGGCTGCTCGTCCTGCTGTCGTTCTTCGGCTATCAGACGCCGAACATCCGCGCCCTGCAGCCCAAGCTGGCCCGCGAGCGGGTCGAGGAAGTGCTGCTCGGGCTGGTGCTCGGCGCGCTCAACGGGTACCTGCTGATGGGTTCGCTGTTCTTCTACCTGAACCAGACCGGGTATCCGACGACGTTGGTCATCCCGCCGGCTCCCGACACCCCGCTGCGCGCGTCCATCGACGTGCTGATGAAGTGGGTGCCTCCGAGCCTGCTGCCCGTCCCGCAGATCTACTTCGCCGTCGGGGTGGTGTTCGTGTTCATCATCGTCGTGTTCGTATGACCGGCCCGATACATGTCATCGGGATCGGAGGTACAGGCTTGTCGGCTATCGCCAGGGTGCTGCACGAGCGCGGGGAAGCGGTGACGGGGTCCGATCAGGCGCCGTCGGCCTTCGCGCAGGCGCTGGAGGCGCTCGGCGTGCCGGTGACCTACGGCCACGCCGCCGCCAACGTCGGCGGGGCGCGCCTGGTGCTCGTCTCGTCGGCAGTGGCGCCCGATAACCCGGAGGTCGTCGCCGCGCACCAGGCGGGCATCCCCGTCGTACGCCGCCAGGAGTACTTCCAAGAACTGACGGCCGGCTACCGCACGGTTGCGGTGGCGGGCACGCACGGCAAGTCGACGACCACGGCCATGATCGCCTGGATCCTCGACCAGGCCGGGCGCGATCCGACCTTCATCCTGGGCGGCGTGGCCGTCGACCTGGGTACCAACGCCCGCGCCGGCAAGGGAATCGAGTTCGTGGTCGAAGCCGACGAATACGATCGGGCATTCCTTGGACTGCATCCATCGGTGGCCGTCGTGACGAACATCGAGCACGACCATCCGGACTGCTACCCGACAGCTGCGGACTTCCGCGCCGCCTTCGATGCGTTCGGCGCACAGGTCCAGGACCTGTTGATCGCCTGCGCCGATGACCCGGCTGCAGCGGCGCTGGCACCGGCCGGGGTTCGACGCATGAGCTACGCCGTCCACGCGCCCGCCGATTGGCGTGCCGCCGACCTGAAGCCGAATGCCGAGGGCGGGACGACCTTCACTGCCTGGCGGCACGACCTGCGGTTGGGGACGGTCTGCCTGATGCTGCCCGGAGAGCACAACGTCAGCAACGCGCTGGCGGCCCTGGCAGCGACCGAGCAGCTTGGCATCCCTCATGCAACCTCGTCGGCGGCGCTTGGGACCTTCCACGGTGTGGGGCGCCGGTTTGAGGTGCTGGGGCAGGCGGGTGGGGTGACGGTGATTGACGACTACGCCCACCACCCGAGCGAGATTCGGGCGACGCTGCAGGCCGCCCGACAGCGCTACCCGCAGGCCGACGTGTGGGCGGTGTTCCAGCCGCACACGTTCTCGCGCACGAGAGCTCTGATGGATGGGTTCGCCGGTGCGTTTGGGGAGGCGGACCACGTCCTGGTGACCGAGATCTTCGCTGCCCGCGAGCAGCCCGACGGCGTGACCAGCGGGCGGCGGCTGGTCGAAGCGATGACTCATCCGCAGGCACGCTTCGTTCCGAGCCTGGACGAGGCGCTGGCTGTGCTGGGAGCTGAGGTACGTCCCGGCTCGGTGGTCGTGACGCTGAGCGCGGGAGATGCGAATCGTGTGGGCAAGGACCTGCTGGCCCTGAGAGCCGGCAAGGGAGCGTAGGGAGGGGTCATGAGCAAGGAGAAGCGGCTGTTCGAGTTGGACCGGCGGATGGAGTTGAAGCTGCGCCTGGCGGCCAAGAGGGCGGCCAATCCAGGGCAGACGGGAGGGCTGGCGCTTGATCTGGAAGGCCTGCCCGAACGTCAGGTGGTCAGCCGGCTGATTGACCGGGTGCGCCGCTTGTGATCTCCGGGTACCAGGCCGAGGCGCGGCAGGCGCTGCGCCAGGCGTTCGGGAAACGGGTGCGCGAAGGCGTGCCGCTCGCCCCGTACACCTCGGCGCGCATCGGCGGCCCGGCGGACTTCCTGATGGCGGTCCGTTCGGCCGCGGAGCTGGAAGCGACGTGCCGAACGCTGTGGGGCCTGGGGATCGAGTTTCGAATGCTCGGCGGCGGATCCAATGTGCTCGTAGCCGACGCTGGTGTGCGGGGAACAATTGTGCTAAATCAGGCCAAAGAAGTACAGTTCCATGACACCGACCTCGGACCGGCCGTGACCGCCGAAGCTGGCGCATCGTTTGGATCGGTCGCCCGGCGGTCGGTGGACGCGGGCCTGAGCGGCTTGGAGTGGGCGGCGACGATCCCGGGGACGGTTGGCGGCGCGGTCGTCGGCAACGCCGGCGCCTTCGGTGGCGACGTCTCCCAGAGGCTGCAGATGGCCGACATCTTGCAACGTCCCGACCGCCGCGAGCGCTGGTTGACGGAGCGCCTGGAGTACGGCTACCGGACCTCCTGGCTGAAGCGACACCCCGGCGAGGCCGTCGTGCTCTCGGGGACCTTCGGACTTCACACGTCGGATCGCGAGGCCGTCCGGCGACGGGTAGCCGAATTGGGCGCCGAGCGCCGGCGCATCCAGCCTGGGGGTGCCTCCTGGGGCTCGATGTTCAAGAACCCCCCGGGCGACCACGCCGGCCGGTTGATCGAGGCGGCTGGTTTGAAGGGCGCCCGGCAGGGTGCGGCCGAGATCAGTTCCGTGCACGCGAACTTCTTCATCAACCGTGGCGGGGCCACGGCGGCTGATGTGTGGACCTTGATTGAGAGAGCGCGCCAGGAAGTCCGCCGCCAGACAGGCATCGAATTGGAGCTGGAGATCGAGCGCCTGGGCGCGTGGGAGACGGCGGAGGCCGGATGACAAGGCTGCGAGTGTGCGTCATCTTCGGCGGGCGATCCGGGGAGCATGAGATCTCCCTCCGTTCGGCGCGCTCGGTGCTCGAGGCCATGGACCCGGCCAAGTACGATGTCCTGCCGGTGGGCATCACGCATGAGGGGCGCTGGTACGCCGGCGACGACGTCCTGGAGGCCTTCGAAAGCAAGTCGACGAGCCGCCTGTACCCGGTGACGTTCCCGTCCCAGCCCGGACAGCGGGCCTTGATCCCACTGAGCGACAGCGGCCGCCAAGACGACCTGTCTTTTGACCTGGCCTATCCGATGTTGCACGGCACGTACGGCGAGGACGGGACGATCCAGGGGCTGTTCGAAATGGCCGACGTACCGTATGTCGGTGCGGGTGTACTCGCCTCGTCGCTCGGCATGGACAAGGTTCTCTTCAAGCAGGTGATGCAGCGCTGCGGCCTGCCCGTCGTCGAAGGCGGCATCGTGGCGCGAACGTTGATCCACACCGATGCCGATGCCGCGCTGCGCGCGGCGGAAACCGTCAGCGACTACCCGCTGTTTGTCAAGCCGGCCAACCTGGGCTCGTCGGTCGGCGTGAGCAAGTGCCGCAACCGGTCCTCGCTGTACGAAGGCTTGATGGACGCCGCCCGCTACGACCGGCGCGTGCTGGTCGAGCGCGGGCTGGAGGCCCGCGAGCTCGAAGTCAGCGTCCTCGGCAACGACGATCCGCAGGCCTCGGTCGTCGGCGAGGTCATTCCGGGGGACGAGTTCTACTCCTACCGGGCGAAGTACCTCGACGACACGTCGCAGCTGCTGATCCCGGCGCCGCTCGATCCGGCCGTTTCCGATGAAGCCCGCCGGTTGGCCGTGGCATGCTTCCGGGCCATCGATGGCGCCGGGATGGCGCGGGTCGACTTCCTCCTCGAGCGGTCGGCCGGCCGGCTGTTCATCAACGAGATCAACACCATCCCGGGGTTCACCAGCATCAGCATGTACCCGAAGCTGTGGCTGGCAACCGGATACACCTACCCTGGGCTGATCGATCGACTGATCGCCCTTGGGCTGGAGCGGCAGGCGGAGAAAGACCAGTTGCTGCGCGTCTACGGAGGGGCAGGGTGACGATCACCAGCCGGCTGCTGGGTCGTCCGCGGTCGCGGGCCGATCGGTCCCGGGGCCGCCGGGCGCGCCTGGTAGCCGACGCCGACGGTCTGGACGCCGCGCCGCTGCGCAAGATCCCGCGCAAGCGCAAGGCGCGGCCGCGCAAGCGCTTCGACTTCGCCCTGCCGGCACAACTCGGGGCGCAGATCCAGCTTCCGTCGATCCCGGTCATCCGCTTCGGGCCGCGGCTGCTGACGGCGGTGCTGCTGGTCGGTGTCCTGGTGGCGCTGCAGCAGGCGATCGCCGCACCGGCGTTCCGCGTGGCCGAAGCGTCCGTGGAGGGCAACCGGATCCTGTCCGAGACGCAGGTTCACATGATCGTCGGTGCCACGCAGCGACCGTCGTTCCTGATCGACCCGGACGCGGCTGAGGGCGCGCTGATGGCTCACCCCGAGGTGCTGTCGGCCAAGGTCCGCGTGACCTGGCCGAACCAGGCCAGCGTGTCTCTGGTCGAGCGGCACCCCATGGTCGAGTGGGACGATGCCGGCCGGGCGTGGTGGATCTGCCCGGATGGCGTCGCCTACCTGAAGCACGGCGAGTGGCCAGGACTGGTGCAGATCCACAGTGCAGAGCAGGCGTTGACCATCACCGAAAACCCGCTCCAGCCGGCCATGTCGGCCGACGTGCTTCGGGCGGCGGCCGTGCTGAATGCCCAACTGCCGGAGGAAGCGGCGACGCTCCTGTACGACCCCGAGCAGGGGCTCGGGTTTGAGGACCCGCGCGGCTGGGTGGCGTATTTCGGCGTGAGCGGCGACATGGTGATGAAGGTGCGGACGTATCAGGCGATCGTTGCCGGGCTGTCGCAGATCCGCCAGCCGGTGGCCGTGATCAGCGTCGCCGACGCGGCCGCACCCTACATCGGTTCGGAGAGGTAGTCGTCTTGGCTAGCATCATCGGAACCGAGGAAACGATCTTCGTCGGCCTGGACGTGGGGACGACCAAGATCACCACGCTGGTCGGGAAGCTCGACGCCGAGCGCAATCTGCGCGTCATTGGCGTGGGCGTGGCACCCGCCACCGGCATGCGCAAGGGCGGTGTGATCAGCCTGGAAGCGGTTGCCCAGGCTGTGCAGACGTCGAAGGACAAGGCGGAGCGCACGTCCGGCTATGAGATCACATCGGCGCTGGTCAGTCTGTCGGGCAGCGGGATCGCCTCGCAGAACAGCAAGGGCATGGCAGGCGTCTCCGGGCGCGTCATTGGCCCGGACGATGTTGCCCGGGCGCTGGATGCCGCCCGCTCCATCGCCGTGCCCTACAACCGGCAGATCATCCACGTCATCCCGCGCGGCTTCGTCGTCGACGGGCAGGATGGGATCCGCTCGGCGCTGGGCATGCACGGCTACCGCCTGGAGGTTGAGGCTCACATCGTCACTGCCGGCGCGACCGGGCTGCGCAACATGGAGAAGTGCCTGGAGGCAGCCGGACTGGATGTGGACGGCTGGGTGGTCAGCTCGCTGGCCTCGGCCGAGATCGTGCTGACCGAAACCGAGCGCGAGATGGGCGTCGTGATGTGCGATATCGGCGGCGGGACGACCGATCTGGCCATCTACATCGAGGGCGCCGTGTGGCACACAGCGGTCATCCCGGTCGGCGGCGACCACCTGACCAGTGACATCGCCCAGGGCCTGCACCTGCCGCTGGAGACGGCCGAGACGGTCAAGCGGCGGCACGCGCACGCCCGGGCGGCGATGCTGGACCCGAATGCGGCATTCGCCGTGCGACCCTTCGGCCAGGAGCAGACCATCCAGGTTCGGATCGTCGATCTGGCGGCCATCGTTGAGCCGCGCATCGAGGAGCTGTTCTCCCTCGTGCGCCAGGAGATCAAGCGCTCAGGCTACGACGGGCTGCTTCCGGCGGGTGTGGTGTTGACCGGCGGGACGAGCGCGCTGCCAGGCATGCGTGAGGTGGCCAGTGACGTGCTCCACCTGCCGGTGCGTTCGGCGCAGCCGGAGGGCATGCGGGGCCTGGTCGATGCGCTCCGCTCGCCGGCCTATGCCACGGCCTTCGGCCTGCTGGAATGGGCCAGGCTGCAAGAGGATCAAAGCCTGCTTGAGGGTCGCTCTCGCCTGCTCGGGCTGCCGAAGCTCGACATGCGCCGGGCGGCCGACTACTTCAGGAGACTGCTTCCAGGATGACGCCCCGGCGCAGCGCAGGGGCACAGAATCTGCATCCTGGCAGGGAGAAGGAGGAGGAGACCATGCAATCTTCACCTAGGATGGAATCGTTCGCTCGGATCAAGGTCGTCGGGGTCGGCGGCGGAGGTAGCAATGCCGTCAACCGGATGATCGAGGAGGGGATGGCCGGCATCGAGTTCTTGGCGGTCAACACCGATGCTCAGGCCTTGCTCCTGTCGAATGCCGCTACCCGGGTGCGCATAGGCGACAAGCTGACGCGCGGCCTTGGAGCCGGCGGCAACCCCGAGCAGGGGCAGAAGGCCGCCGAGGAGTCGGCTGAAGACCTGTACACCGTTCTGAGAGGGACGGACATGGCCTTCATCGCCGCCGGGATGGGCGGCGGGACCGGCACGGGGGCGGCGCCGATCATCGCCCAGATTGCCAAGGAGGTCGGGGCGCTGACCATTGGTGTGGTCACGCGGCCGTTCACCTTCGAAGGGGCGAAGCGTGCCGCCGGTGCAGAAGCGGGGATCGCCAAGCTCAAGGAGCAGGTCGACACGCTGATCGTGATCCCCAACGACCGCCTGCTGCAGATCGCCGACAAGAAGGCCAGCCTGCAGGAAGCCTTCCGCCAGGCGGACGACGTTCTGCGCCAGGGCATCCAGGGCATCAGTGAGCTGATCACCGTGCCCGGGCTGATCAACCTGGACTTCGCCGACGTCAAGACGATCATGGCTGAGGGCGGGGCGGCGCTGATGGCCGTCGGCCGGGCCTCGGGTGAGGACCGCGCCCGCGTGGCGGCCGAGCAGGCGATCTCCAGCCAACTGCTGGACATCACCATCGACGGGGCGCGCGGCATCCTATTCAACGTGACCGGGGGGCCCGGGCTGAGCCTGTTCGAGGTCAACCAGGCAGCGGCCATCATCAAGGAAACGGCCCACCCGGATGTGAACCTGATCTTCGGCGCGGTGATCGACCCGAACATCGGGGACGAGCTGCGCATCACGGTGATCGCCACCGGCTTCGAGCGCGCCAGCGGCATCGGTCGGATCGACCGCCGCGCCCGGAGCCGGATCGAGGCGCAGGGTGGGCTGAGCCGGGCGGAAGCCGTGCCGGAGCAGTTCGTGGTCTCGGACTTCGACAGCTCCAACCTCGACATCCCGGCCTTCTTGCGCCGCCGGTAACATGCTTGGGCCGGCCGCCCAGGCAGATTCGCCTCGGACGGCGGGCCGGTCGCTGCCCGGCCCGGCTCTCCCGGGGCCCTCAACCGCAGACCGACGCCGGTCTCCTCCTCCCGGCGTCGGTCTGCACGGGTTAAGCCTGTGCACGGGCCATCCCCGGCCCGGATCGGGACTCTAGGACCTAAGTACCAGTTTCTTTAAGCCAAGGGGCGGAAGCCGCCATTGCGTGCAAGGATGGTGCCGTGCTAGAATTGCGGCTCCTCGACCGGATATGTCGGGTGAGGCGAGGCGGGGTTCCCGACATGTGGCGCCAAACATGCGTTCTGGCCCGTCCGTGAGGAGTTGCCATGCGCTGCCCGTACTGCCGGAGTGAACAAACGCGTGTGATCGACACATCGCACGACGCCCGCGGCGGCGTGCGACGACGGCGCGTGTGCATGGCGTGCAGCCAGCGCTTCAGCACGCATGAACGCGCCGTGCTCGCCTCGCCGATGGTCATCAAACAGGATGGCACGCGCGAGGAATTCGACCGCGAGAAACTGGCCCGCGGCATTCGCATCGCCTGTGCCAAGCGCCCGGTGTCCGCGGCGGACATCGACCGGCTGGTCGGCGAGATCGAGTCAACCTTGCAGACGATGGGCAAGGCGGAAGTGTCGTCGCGCGTGGTCGGCGATCTGGTGATCTCCGGCCTCAAGGAGCTCGATCACATCGCCTACATTCGCTATGCCATCGTCTACCTCGGCTTGGACGACCTCCGCGCACTGCGGGACGAGATCGACCGCCTGCTCGAAAGCTAAACTCCGGTACGTATCGCGCCGCTGCGGGCGCTCAGCGCAGCGGGTCCGTCGTGCTCGGTGCGGGTTAGGTACACAGGAGAATGCCATGCCGCGAACGGATCGCTCGTCGGTCGATCTGGATGCATCCCGCGTCCTTCCCCGGCCTCCCCGGCCGGCGGACCTGCAAGGCGTCGACCTGAGCGAAAACGCGCGTACCGTTCTGACCAAACGCTACATTCGGCGCGACGCCGCGGGCCACCCCGCCGAGAGCGTCGAGGACATGTTCTGGCGCGTGGCCTACCATGTGGCCGAGGCCGAGCGTGAGTGGGGCGGCGACGTCCAGTCGGTGGCCCGCGTCTTCTACGGCCTGCTGGCCTCCAAGCGCTTCTTCCCCAACTCGCCGACGTTCACCGGCGCCGGGACCCCGCTGGGCCAGCTGGCGGCCTGCTTCGTCCTGCCGATCAGCGATGACATGGGCCGCGATGCTTCCGGCATTTTCCAGACCCTGCGTGACGCGGCACTGATCCAGCAAACCGGCGGCGGGAATGGTTTCTCATTCAGCCGCCTGCGGCCCAAGGGCGCCCTGGTCAAGTCCTCGGCCGGCAGGGCCACCGGGCCGGTGGGCTTCCTGCGCGTCTACGACAAGGCCTTCGGCGAGGTGGCCCAGGGCGGCACGCGCCGCGGCGCCAACATGGCGGTCCTGCGCGTCGATCACCCGGACATCCGCGAATTCATCTCGTGCAAGGTCGATGAGAACCACATCACGAACTTCAATATCTCGGTGGGCGTGACCGATGCCTTCATGCGGGCGGTCCGCGACGACGGAACCTACGACTTGATCGCGCCGCACTCGGGCGAGGTGGCGGAAACGGTCCGCGCCCGCGAGGTCTTCGACTTGATCGTCCAGCACGCGCATCACAATGGCGAGCCGGGGATGCTGTTCCTGGACGCCGCCAACCGCTCCAACCCCGTTCCGCACCTGTATGAGCTCGATGCGACCAATCCGTGTGGCGAGCAGTGGCTGGGGCCGTACGAGAACTGCTGCCTGGGATCGATCAACCTGGCGCAGCACCTAGGCCCCGGCGGCACAGTCGATTGGGAGAAGCTGCGCCTGTCGGTGGCCGAGAGCACGCGCTTCCTGGATGACGTGGTCACCGCCAACGCGTACGTGCCGGCTGTACCGCAGCTCCGGGAGGCCGCCTACCGGGCGCGGCGCATCGGGCTGGGCGTGATGGGCCTGGGTGACCTGATGTACCACGTCGGCGTGCGCTACGGCTCGGACGACGGGCAGGAGTTCGCCGCGCAGGTCATCGAGTTCGTGCGCTATCACTGCATGCTGGCGAGCATTGAGTTGGCGGTCCAGCGCGGCGCCTTCCCGGCGTCCGCCGGCAGCCTGTACGATTCGGCCAATCTGACCTGGGAGCCGCCACGCCCGCTCACCCCCTACCGGCTTGCCTTCGGACGCCCGTCCATCGATTGGGACCGGATCGTCGACGGCATCCGGCGATCGGGCATCCGCAACGCGGCGCAGACGACCATTGCACCCACCGGGACGATCGCCACCGTGGCAGGCTGCGAGGGCTATGGCTGCGAGCCGGTCTTCGCCCTGGCCTACTACCGGCATGTCGACGACTCCGGCTCGGACCTCAAGCTGTCGTACATGAGCCCGAGCTTCGAGCAGGCGCTGATCGAAGGCGGAGTCGATGACGACGCACGGGCATTGATCGTCGAGCAGGTGATGGACAAGGGCTCGTGCCAGGAGGTGGCCGAGGTGCCGCCCGACGTCCGGCGGACCTACGTCGTCTCACAGGACATCGCGGCCGAGGAACACGTCCGTATGCAGGCGGCCATGCAGGCCTTTGTCGACAACAGCCTGAGCAAGACGTGCAACTTCCCCGAGGGCGCGTCCGAGGACGATGTCGCCCGGGCGTACATGCTGGCCTGGGAATCGGGCTGCAAGGGGCTGACGGTCTATGTCACCGGATCGCGGCAGAAGGTCGTGCTGGAGACCAAGGCAACGGCGGACAAGAGAGTCACCGCCCGCGCCCCCGAAACGGCGCAGTTGCAGATGTGGATGGAAGGCAAGCAGCCTCGTCCTCAGCGGCTGGAGGGCTGTACGTACCAGATCAGCACGCCGGTGGGCAAAGCGTTTGTGACCGTCAACCAAAGCCTGGAGGGACAACCGTTCGAGGTCTTCATCACCACGGCCAAAGCCGGCTCGGAGACGGCGGCCGTGTCCGAAGCGATCGGCCGCTTGATCTCGTACGTCCTGAGGATTGCCTCACCCGTCCCGCCGCGCGAGCGGCTGGCAGAAACGGTCCGGCAGCTGGCCGGGATCGGCGGCGGGCGCCCCCTCGGCTTTGGCCCCAACCGTGTGCTGTCCCTCCCCGATGGGCTGGCCCGCGCCCTGGCCGAATACCTGGGCCAGACGCCCGGTACGCCGCTGGTGCTTCCCGAGCCTGAGTCCCAGGTCCTGATCCCCGTGCGGATCGGCGACCTGTGCCCGGAGTGCGGTGCGGCGGCGGTGGTGAACGAGGAAGGCTGCCGCAAGTGCTACGGGTGCGGCTACAGCGAGTGCTGAACCGTCCCTAGCCGGCGAGACCGCTGGATGCTTCCCGGCGGCGGGTTGGCCCCGCCGCCGGGTTTTTGTTTTGGCTGCCCTGGAGCGGCGGCGTGTTTGGGGGATTGCAGGCAGCCTGAGGGGACGGCGGCGCGCCGGTTGTATACTCAAGGCTGCCAGACGGAACTGCGGGGATGGGAGGCCGGCGATGATTTCATTCCGTGAGATGCTTGATTCGGTCACCCGGCTGGCGGAGGCCCTCAAGACATCGGCCGACGCCGAGACCACCTTCCAGCGCTCGACCACCAGCCTGACCGACCTGCGCACGATGCTGGAGGCCACGCGGCTGCGGCAGTTCAAGACTCCGGCCGAGGTGGCGGACTACATCGAGCGCGTTGCCGTGCCGCAGCTGAACGGGATCCGCGACAGCCTCGAGATCGCCACCGCTTCCCACTTCGGCAAGATGCGCACCGCCACAGAGCTGGCCGGCCGGTTGGAGCTTCGCCTGCAGGCGCTGTCCGAAGGCACCGTCGACGGCTACCTGGGCTGAGGCCGGATCGGGGAGGACACGTGGCCAAACGCTTCATCCTGGTAGCCGGCAACATCGGCGCCGGAAAGACATCGCTGACCGAGCGCCTGGGCGAGCGCCTGGGCTGGACGACGGCCTATGAGTCGGTGCGCGACAACCCGTACCTGGCCGATTTCTACGCCGACATGCGGGCGTGGGCCTTCCACCTGCAGGTGTTCTTTCTGGGGCATCGCGCCGAACAACATCTGGCACTGGCGCGCTCGCCGGAGTCGGCCATCATCGACCGGTCGATCTACGAGGACGCCGAGATCTTCACCCGTGCCAGCCTGTCGCTCGGCAATGTCAGCCAGCGCGACTACGACACCTACTGGCGCGTTTACCAGCTCGTTGTTTCGAACCTGCCGGCGCCTGACCTGCTGATCTACCTGCGCGCACCGGTGCCCGTCCTGCTGGACCGAATCCGATCCCGCGGTCGGGAGATCGAGCGCGGCATCACCGCTGAGTATCTTGGCCTGCTGGAGACGTTCTACGACAACTGGGTGGCGGGATTCGACCTCAGCCCGGTGCTCACGATCAAGAGCGACGACCTGGACTTCGTCCACAAGCCGCCGCATCTCGAGACCGTCGTCCGCAGGATCCACTCGATCCTGTCGGGCAAGGAAGAGATGGAGTTCCCGAAGGGTTAGCCGCAGGAGGCACGCTTTGATTCGAAGTTCGCGTTGGCATTCGCCTGGCTCGCGATACTGCTGGTCGGCGGGATCTGGTTCCGGCGCCGGGACCCTGGCCGCAACCCTGGATTCGCCGCCGTGTTCCAGCTCTTCGTCCCGGGACTGGGCTATGCATATCTGCGCCGGTGGGACCGCTTCCTGGTTGCCTATGTGGTACTTCTCGGTGCCGCCTTCCTGCTGGACCGCGTCCTGCACGTCGAGCCGGGCATCCTGATGATCCTGGCGGCCGTGGGCGTCGCCGCAATGGTCTTCGACTGCAGGTTCACCGCCCGGCGCATGGCGCGCCGCGAGGACGCGGAAGAGCGCGCCCCCAGCAAGCGCAAGTAGGCCTCAACTCGTGGACCCGAACGGTGGCCCCCGCGCTCAAGTCGCGGGGCCATGTCTTCTCGGCAGGACATCTCGCCGTCGAGGCGACCGGTCGAGTGCCGGGGCAAGCTGCGGTCCGCCGGGGAACGTGCACGAGCGTCGCGACGTCAGGAGAGGACCTGAAGGGCACGTCGGAAGACCCGGTCCAACATCTCCGCCGTGAGGCGGCCGGTCTGCGTGTTCTGGCGGCTGGGGTGGTAGCTGGCAAGCAGGGTGAAGCCTGGAAGGCTGACCTCGGCGCCGTGCGAGAAGCGCGGCATCGGCGCCGGAAGAGGCACTCCCTGCGCCCCCACCGTCTGCAGCACGCCCTGGAAGGCAAGCTGACCCAGCGCCACGACGACCTGAAGCCGGGGAAGCAGTGCCAGGTGGGCAACCAGGAACGGCCGGCAGCGCGTGATCTCCATTCGGGTTGGCCGATTCCCCGGCGGGGCACAGTGAGCGATAGCGGCGATGTACAGGTCGTCGAGGCGCAGCCCGTCGGCGGCGTGCGTGGATGTCGGTTGACTGGCGAAGCCGGCGCGATAGAGACCCGGCGTCAGGAACTCGCCTGAGCCGTCTCCGGTGAACATCCGGCCGGTGCGGTTCGACCCGTGCGCGCCGGGCGCCAGCCCGACGAGCAGCACGCGCGCCCCAGGATCTCCGCAAGCCGGGACCGGCCGGCCCCAGTACGCCTCCTCCCGATAGGCATGACGCTTGACGCGGGCGACCGATTCCCGATGGGCGACCAGCCGTGGGCAGCGGCGGCAGTGGATGATCTGGGCGTTCAGGTCATTCAGGTCGTAGGCCGGGGGCGGATCGACTCGCGAACGAGGCATCCGGGCTTCAGGCGTGTTGGCGAACGGCGCGCTGCCAGGTCTGTTGGATCGCCAGCGCATCCTCGTCCATCACCGGGCTCTCGCACACGATGCGGCCGCCGCACTTCATCTCCACCAGGGCGCGGATGAGCCCCTTGAGGTCGAAGTCCGATTGGGCCAGCATCAGGTGGTTGCGTTCGCCCTTGGCGGAATACTCGATGCCCGAGAGGTGGGCGTGCAGCCGCTTCAGGCTGGCGGCCCCCAGGCCGCGCCGATAGCGGTTCAGCACTGCCTTCCAATCATCATACGAGTTCATCGTGCCGTCGCCGGGGCGGGCGTGCAGGTGGGCGAAATCCAGACACGGCTGGACCCCGTCGACCCGCTGGGCCAACGCGATCACGTCGTCCAGCGAACCGAGCATGGCCGACTTGCCCATGACCTCAGGCCTGAGCGTGATCGGGTTGCCTGCCCGGCGCAGTTCATCGACGCAGACCTGCAGCCTCGGCACGGCCACCTCAAGTACCTCGGCTGGGGGGCGGCCGAAGTACGAGCCGGGATGGAAGACGACATCGGTCGCGCCGGCCAGGTTCCCATAGTGCGCCGCATCCATCAGCCGTTTGCGGCTCTTGGGCCATTCCTCGGCCGTGGCGTTCAGGTTGATGTAGTAGGGGGCATGGACGCTGAGCAGGACGTCTGCCTGGGCGGCGGCCTGGCGGATGGCGGCGCAGGTCGCCTCGCCGATGCGTACCGACTGCACCCAGGCCATCTCGTACGCCATCAACCCCAGCCCGCCCAGATGTTGCACGGCGCCGATGGAGCCGCCGGGCTTGGCGGGCGTGGACACCGGGGCGCCTACGGTTCCAAAGCGGAACGCGGGTGGGGCCATGCTCGACTCCTGGGGCGCCGCGGGGCGCCCGCTGGGACGCAAGCCCGGCGCTCAGGCGCCGGGCGTTGGGTAGGTCATCCGGACGAACGCGGGCTTAGCCGCGCCGCAGCGAGCCGGTCTTGGGCGTCGGTTCGCGCGGCAGCGTGACGTGGAAGGTGGCGCCCTCGCCGGGCTTGCTGGTCACCCAGATCTTGCCGCCGTGCTGTTCGACGACGGTCTTGGCCAGCGCCAGGCCGAGGCCGGTGCCCTCGATGGGGTTGTTGGGGTCACGGACGGTCACCCGTCCGCGGAAGAGGTGCTCGAAGACGCGCGGGATCTCGTCCTCGGGGACACCCGGCCCGGTATCGGTCACGTGCAGGCCGACGCGATCCTCATCCCAGTCCGCCGTGACGGTGATCGTGCCGCCGGGCTCGGTGAACTTGACGGCGTTACTCAGCAGGTTGGTCATGACCGAGTTGAGCCGCGACGGGTCGCCGACGATGAGCACTGCCTCGCGCAAGGGCTCGTAGACGATGGTGTGCTGGCGCGCTTCGGCCAGCGGCCGCAAGTCCTCGATGGCCCGCCGGATCAGATCGTTTACCTGGCACGGCTCAAAGGACAGATTGGCATTGGTCTCGACTCGGATGGTCTCGAGCAGGCCGGTGATCAGGCTGGTCATGCTGTCGGTGGCGCGCTGCATCATGTTCAGCGCTTTGCGCTGCTGCTCGCTTAAGGGCGCGTCGGCCAGCAGGTCCGCTCCCAGCCGGATTGCGTTGAGCGGGTTCTTCAAGTCGTGCGCCGCGGTGCCCAGCAACTGCGAGCGCATGCGGTCGATCTGCTTGAGGGCGGTGATGTCCTGCATGACCGCCACGCGGCCGACGTCGGTTACCTCGGAGACCGAGGCGTAGAGCGTGCGCTCGGTCGGCGTGGTGACCTCCTGCGTGGTGGGCAGGCTGACCTCCTGGCTGACGAGCAGATCACCCAGGGGATGGCCGAAGAAGATCTCATCGGCCATCCGCCCGGCCGCCAGGTCGGCGTTGATACGGAAGGACTGGGCGGCGGCCTTGTTGACCAGGATGATCTTGCCGGAGCGGTCGGTGAGCACCACCGCGTCGGCCGTCTCGACCAGCGTGGCTTCCAGCCGGCGGCGTTCTTCGGCCACCCGCTGGAACAGGTTGGCGTTCTCGATCGCCACCGCCGCCCAGGAGGCCACGGAAGTGAGCATCTGCTGATCGCCTTCGAGGAAGGCGCCGCGCGGGTGGTTGATCGCCTCGATGACGCCGAGCATCTGGCCGCGCGTCTCCATCGGGACACAGAGCACCGAAGACGTCAGCAGGCCCGTCTGGCCGTCGATCGACGAATGGTAGAGCGGGTTGGCACGGACATCATTGGCAATCAGCGGCTGCCGGTTGCGGGCGACCCATCCGGCGATGCCTTCCTCAAGCCGGATGGCGACATCGCGGATGCGCAGCTGAGTCCCGCCGCTGGCCTTGAGGATCAGCTTCTCGCCCGGCTCATCCAGGAGGAACAGGACGCAAGCCTCGACGCCCAGCAGCCGCTGGGCGTTCTGCATGGCGTTCTCGAGCGCGACTTCCAGCTCCAGCGTCGAGGTCAGGTCGCGGCCGATATCACCCAGGAGCTGCAGCTGGTCGGCGCGGGCATTGGCCGTCTCGAGGTGAATGGCATCCTGCAGCCCGACGGCGCCAATGTTGATGATCGCCTGGGCCAGTTCGGTTTCCTGCTCGTTGATCTGCCGTCCGGGCTGGCCGTACAGCAAGCGCACCAGGCCCAGCGCCTGCTTGTGCGTGGCCAGGGGGAAGACGGCGATCGCCGCCAGGCCTTCCTCCTGCAGCAGGTTCATGTCACGCGGGGTGCCCTGAGGCGGCACCAGGCTTAGGGTGGCAGGCTTGAGGTCGCGCAGCACCTGCTTGTGGACCGGGTACTCCGGCATGCTGTCGGTGACCATCGAGACGACGGTGTGCTGGACCGATTTGCCAAGCTGCGGTCGGAAGCGAGTCGTCAGGCCGGTGCCCTCGCCGAATACCAGAACCTCGCACGAATCGGCCGATGTCGCCTTGAGCAGGTGTGCGGCAGTCTGGCGGACGGCCTCCTGGCGATCGCGCGTGCTGGTGATGGCATGCGTCGCCTGGTAGAGCAGGCTGAGTTTGTGGAAGAGGTAGCTCTGGATGGCTGATTGCCGGGCAAACGCCAGGACTTCGGCAGCCCGCGCGGCGATGATCTCGACGGTCGCCACGGCTTCGGCGTCGAAACCGCCGGGGCTGTCGTTGGCGACGAAGATCAGGCCGATGGTTTGTCCGCCGGTCTGGCAGGGTGCACACACGACGTTGCCCGGGGACAGCGGCAACCCAAGCGACTCACGGGCGCCGCCGGTGGCCGTCGCCTGCCGTCCGGTCAAAGCCGCGCGCAGGACAGGATGTTCGGTGGCCAGGGAGAGTCGGCCCAGTTCTGCCAGGGCAAGTCCCTGGGCAAAGCGCGGGCTGAACGCGTTCTCGGCTTCATCGTACTCGTAGAGAGCGGCCCGAGGAGATGCGAGTAGCTGCGAGGCCAGGTTGAGCAGGGCGCTCAGCGCCTGCGCCGGATTGTTGAAGTCCAGCGGGTTGGCTGCCGCGCGGAAGACGTTACCTTGCCGGATCGAAGGGGTAGCCGCCATGCGGGAGGTCTCCGAAGGGAGTCAGGACAACGGATCCATTATGGCATACATGCCCGCGCCCGGCAAACCGTACACCGGTCCGGCATCAGGGGCCAAGCAGACGCTGCGCCAGGGGCGGTCCCAGGATGAGCAGGCCGATGACCGCCGCGGCTGCGGCGGCAATCAACACGGCCGCCGCTCCAACGTCCTTGCCGAGGCGCGCCAGCGGGTGCATCTGCGGGCTGGCGAGATCGACGGTGGCTTCCAGGGCGCTGTTGATGAACTCGGCCATCCAGACGATCGCCATGGCCAGCACGAGCAGCGCCCACTCGGTGCTGTGCAGGTGGAGCCAGGCGGCGAGGAGGATCACGCCTACGCTGGCCACCGCGTGGATCCACGCATTGCGCTGGGTTCGCAGCACGTGGGCGAGACCAGCAAAGGCATGGGCGAAGGATGCCAGGCGGGAGGCCGAGCGTGTCGGGCTCATGTCTCTCCTTGCGGGCTGCGGATCGGTGACCCGAGATCGTGCAGGATCTCATCCTGCAGCTTCCACATGGCGGTGCGCGCGGCCTCGTCGGCATGGTCGTGGCCGAGCAGATGCAGCACGCCATGAATCGTGAGGAGGACCAGCTCGGCCCGGACGTCGTGGCCGGCCGCGCGAGCCTGTGCCGAGGCGACCGGCAGGGCAATAGCAACGTCCCCATAGTAGATGCCCCCGGAATCGGGCAGGACGTCGCCAGAGGGAAAAGACAGGACGTCCGTCGCACGGGGCGATTGCGCATAGACACTATTCAGCTGGCGCATCTCGGCCTCATCGGTCAGCCGGATGGTCACCTCGCCGGGTCCAACCTGGGCGAGCGCAAGCGTCCTCAGAGCGGCGCGGCGCACGGCAACCGTGTGCGACCGTGGAGCCGCCTGGACCGAGACGTGGTGCGTCATTGGCGTCGGGAGGCGGAGTTTGGCGTCGTTGGCGATTGGGCCGGGTCCGGAGCGCTGGGAAGTGAGGGCGGTGTGGACTCAGCCGCCTGCGGGTAGCGGATGCGCGGATGATAGATGCCCTTGAGCGTGCTGGCGAAGGATCGGCGGATCGTGTCCAGGTCTCGGAGGGTCAGGTCGGTACGATCGAGCTGGCCCTTGGCCAATCGATCCTCGACAACCCAGGCCGCCAGGCGTTCGATGGCCTGCTCGTCCTCGGGATTCTCGGCGCGCGCCTTGGCCTCCAGTCCATCGGCCAGCATCAGGATGGCGGTCTCGCGCGAGCGCGGCCGGGGCCCGGGGTAGGCAAAGTCGCGGCGGTCGACCTTCGACGCGTCCCCGTTTGCGGCTTCCAGCGCGTTGCGGTACTGGAAGGAAGCATCGAGCGTTCCGTGGTGTTCGGGGATGAACGCCTGGATGCGGCGCGGCAGCCGATGCTTGCGTGCCAGTTCGAGGCCGTCGCGCACGTGCCCCACGATCACCGAGGCGCTGGTGTGCGGGTCCATCTGCTCATGGACGTTCTGCCCGGGCGGCTGGTTCTCGATGAAGAACGCCGGACGGAGGGCCTTGCCGGCGTCGTGGTACAGGGCGCCGACACGCACCAGCGCGGTATTGGCGCCGACCGCGCGCGCCGCCTGCTCAGCCAGGTTGGCGACCTGCAGGCTGTGCTGGTAGGTGCCAGGCGCGTTGCGCAGGATGAACTGCAAGAGCGGGTGATCGGGACGCGACAGCTCCATCAACTGCAGGTTGGTGGTGATCCCGAACACGTTGCCTACCAGGAGCACCAGGCCGAAGCCGAGGCTGGCCGAGAGCAGACCGCTGACCAGCGCCGCGCCCACGAGCGAGGCTTTGCCGAAGGCGTCGGTGGCCGGATCGGGGAAACGGAACACGATCACCATGGCGGCGGACGCCAGCCCGGCGGCAAAGCCGGCCCAGATGAACGTGCTCAGCCGTTCCGCACGCCCGATGATCAGCGCCCCCATCACGCCCCCAAGCAACGTGTACATGGCCATCTCGAGGCCGTAGGGCGCCAGGTAGCCGGCGAGGCCGGCAGACACCAGGGCAACCGCCGTGCCCATTCCCGGCCCGAAGAGCACCGCCATCAGCATCGGCAGCGTGGCGGCAGGGAACAAGTACGGGAGCAGCGTTCGCCCTGGGACCATCGTCTGCATGCCGATCGTGGCGAACACCAGGCTGCCTGCAAGGACCGCGGCGAAGCGGGCGCTCTGCATCTCGCGCGGCTGAATCCGAATCCCGAACAGGACCAGGGTGACCGCCAGGGTCGTCACCAGCAGTGAGCGGACGGCGACTTCGCGCCAGGGATCGGGCGGCCGCAGCAGGCCGAAAGCATCCAGAGCTTCGATCAGGAGCGGGGTGGCGATGTCACCCCGGGCAATGATCGTCTGTCCGGAGGCGAACGACTGGAGTACCGGAGCGACCTGCTGTCGGGCGAGTTGCCGCGCGCCGCGCGTGGCGGCGTCGTTGTATTGGGCGTTCGGGATGATCAATGCGCTGACGATGTCGGAGACGAGGGTTGCCTGGTCTTCGGGGAGGGCAATGCTCACCCGCGCCGCGACGGAGCGGCGAGCCTCCTGCGTGTGACCCTCACGGATTTCGCTGCGCATCACCTGCTCGAGCACGGCAACGGCTTCGATCTTGAGCGCTTGCCAGCGAGCTTCGGGGAGTTCCAGAAGCGCTGCCGCCTGAGCGGCATTCAGGCGCATGTCTGAAAGGGCAGAGAGATCGCCCAGGCGTTGCTCCGGAGAAGCGAATGGATCGCCGCGGATGGAATCAACGAAGCTGAGCATGCTGCGCAGCCGATCGAGTTGCTGGCGGGCCGTGCGCACATCCGGGGGATCGTACTGGTCGAGGACGGCCGATTCGGCAGTCTGGCGCGCTTGCTCGGTGAGGAGCTCGCTGGTGTAGGACAGGGTGTATGGAGCCCGGAGGTCCAGCGGAGAGACCTCCCCCGCCAGCAGCGGGACGGCGGCCCGTTGGGGAGCAAGAGGGAGCGAGAGCGCCAGCACCGCGCCCGCCACACCGGCGACGAAGATCACCCACAGCCGGGCGGCGAGCCAGGCCTGCCGCAGGCGGTCACGCCATCCCCGACGTGAAGGATCCAGCGCGTCCATCGAAGTCAGGTGCGTCCGAGCAACTCTCGGACGATGGCGGAGACCTGCTTGCCGTCGGCACGCCCTTCGACGAGCGGCACGAGGACCTTCATGACCTTGCCGAGGTCTTGCGGGTCGGCGGCTCCGGCCTCGGCGATCGCCTGGCGCGCCAGCTGCTCCAGCTGCGCCGGATCCAGGGCCCTGGGCAGGTAGGTCTCCAGGACGGCGAACTCGGCTTGCGACGCCAGGATCAGATCCGCGCGCGAGGCACGCTGCGCCTCGTCGATGGCCTCCTGCCGCATCTTGATCTCTTTGCGAAGGACCCCGGCGATGGCGGATTCATCCAGGGAGGCACGCTTTTCGACTTCGGCCAGCTTGATGGCGGACAGCACCATCCGCAGCGTGCGCTTGCGCACGTCATCGCCGCTGCGGATGGCGTCTTTGAGGGCACTCTCGAGATCCGATTTCGAAGGCATCGAGCTTCCACTCCACGGCGCTCATGCGCCCGGCGGTCCCTGGAACCGTATCCCTCGGCCCGGACTCCGGTGGGTGCGGCCGGAACGCCTCGGCCATGCTTTGCTGCGAGCGTGGGCCGGCTCAAGCGCCGCGCTGGGTGACCTGCTCGCGAGGGACGATTCTATCACCCACCTGCCGCGCTGGCGAAGGAAGGGGTGGACATCCCCGGGGGACCGGCGGGGCGGCGGCAACTCGCTGCATGGGCACCTCCGCGGCGGGCCTGAGAACGACCCGAGCGGTGCCTGGTCGGCCGACTAGGGTGAGGACTCCGGCACGCGAGCCGAGAAGCTGTCGAAGACGATCTCGACGCCCGCCTGGGCGTACGAGCCGACGATCACGCCGACGTCGCCCAGGGAGGCGGCATGCGCGGCAGCTTCGGCCGCCAGGGAGCCGTTGACGGACAGCCGCAGCGACTCCTCGAGGCACTCTGCCGTCAAGTGGTTGGCGTAGCCGCGCGGTGCGATAGCGTCTGACGGAAGCATCGCGCCGCCGCTCAGGATGCGGCGCTCGCCGTCGCGAACCTCGCCGATGCCGGCAAAGCCGTCGCTCGAAACGACCAGGAACACGAAGTTGGCGTCGTCCTGGTAGCGGCAGACCAAGCCATACAGGTTGTCTTCCGGGCCGCCGATCTGCTGCGCATCGACCTCGAGCCGCACGGAGCCAAGGTCGAGCCCGGGTGTGCTCCAGATGCTGGCATCGGGCGCAAGGACCAGGACGGCGTATTGCCCGTCGCGGTATTCCAGAATGGCCTCGGCTGTATGCTGCGACGGCCAGCCGCTGCTCAGGCGCGAGAAGTCGTCCTGAAACAGCACGCTGCCTGGAGGGAGCGGGGTCCCGGATGGCGTGCACGCCGCGGCCAGCGCGGCGAGAAGCAGGTGCACTGCGGCGAGCGGAGCGGCGGGGTGCCGGAGGTCATGCATGGCGGCGAGCATTCTAGCACGCGGGAGGCGTCGCCCTCACTACTCGCCGACGAGGAGAAGTGCCCGCCGGGCAAGTTCGCCGGTGGGCGTGTCCGCGCCGAGGCTTGCCGCCGCGGCGAGCTGGGAACGCGCCTCGAGGTTTCTCGCCTGGGCAGAGAGGAGCATGCCGTAGTGCAGCCGGGGAGCGGCCGATGCCGGATCCAGCAGCACCGCCCGCGCCAGCAATCGTTCGGCCAGCGTCCGGTTTCCGGTGAGGAAGTGGGCATAACCCAGGAGATCGATCGAACCAGGCTCGTTGGGACTCAACGCGACGGCATTGCGCGCTGCCGGGATCGCGGTATCGGCGATCTCGATCTCACGTGCAAGGCAGAAGTCCGCCAGCAATCTCCAGAAGACCGGGTTTGCTGGATCGAGTTCGGCGGCCTGGCGGTAGTCGGCCAGGGCTGCCCGGACGTCTCCGGCGGCGGCCTCGGCGGCGGCCAGCGAGGCAGCGAAGGCGCTGTTCTGCGGATCGAGATCCAGCGCCCGACGCAGGTGCAGGACGGCTTGCTCTGGCTGTCCTTGCTCCAGCCAGTGCAGGCCCAGCATCGACCGTGCCGGTGCTGAGCCGGGGTCGAGGCGCAGCGCTTCCTCGAGCGCAGGCAGCCCATCCAGACCCATCTGCTGCAGTGCCAGACCGTAGTAGGCGTGCGCCGCCGCGTTGCCGGGCTCGATGCCGATCAGCTGCTGAAACGCTCCTGCGGCCAGCGGCCACGCCGAGCGTTGCAGGAAGACCCGGCCAACCTCGGTCAGCGCGCTCGGCCTGCCGAAGGCCGGCGCGGACCGCAAGGCGGTGGCGAGTTCCGCGGCGAACACGTTCCCCTGACGCTCTGCAGCCTCGAGCACCGCGGGGGCCGCGGCCGGGTCGACGAGCACAAGGCAGGCGCCGAGCAGCGTGGCGGACTCGATGTCGGATGGGTCAAGCACGATCAGTCGGCGGAGGAGGACAACGGCACCCTCGAGATCCTGCGCGTCCACTGCCTGGCGGGCCGCCAGCCGCATCAGCCGGATCGGCGCGGGGCATGCTTCGTCATTGGGCAGGGGCAGCAATCCGGCCGCCTCCGTCCACTGTCCTTCGAACGCCAAGGCTTCGGCGCGCCAGCATCGGGCGGCCGCTTCGTCGGTCTCCTCGGGTATGCCCGCGTCGAGCAGGGCTAGGGCACGGGCGCCGTCCTGGTTCGCCAGCGCCAACCGGATAGCCGGGTCACGCAGCGGGGACAGCCAGGGGAAGGCCTCCTGGAAGCTCTGCAATGCCGCGGTTGCGGAGGCGGTGTCGCCGGACAAGGCTGCACGGCTGGCGGTTGTCCAGGCCTGCAGCGCACGCCGTGGAACCGGCGAGGGGGAGAGCAGGATCAGGATGACGATCGCCAGCCCGATGGCCAGACCGCGCGCCTGCAACCGACCCCACATGATGGAGGGATCCTCCGCCGAGGATTATAGCCTCGGGGCGTGAGGTCGACCGGCGAAGCCTTCAGCCGATGGGCGAGGACTGTGGTGAGGTGAGCGGTCGGCGCAGGCGGGATCGCATGAGGATCGCCATGCCCACCAGGTAGCCCACGTAGGCGACGGCCTGAGAGAGCGACGGCGTTGGATCGTAGCCGAGCAGGACGGCTCCGATCTGGCCGAGGGGGCTGTCGGTGGCCAGGCTCGTCGAGAAGTCCCAGAGCGGCTCGATCACGGGGCTGATCCAGCCGAGCTCATTGAATTCGTGAACGGCATGGCCGATCAGCCCGGCGGCGAACAGAATGAGCAGGATGCTGGTGACGGCGAAGAAGCGGCGCAAGTCGAGTCGAAGCGTGGCGAAGTACAGGCCGGCGCCCACGACCGCTGCAGTCAGAAGGCCGAGAGCCGCTCCCAGCACAGCGAGACGGGTCTCGGAGGTGAAGGCCGCCGCGGCGACGAACAGTCCGGTCTCCAGTCCCTCGCGCCCAACGGCCAGGAAAGCGGTCAGGAACACGGCCCAGCGCTGTCCGGCGGAGGCGGCCTTTCGGATCCCGTCTTCGACGTGGGCGGAGGCGCGCTGTGCCTGCATCCAGATGACTACCCAGGAGAGCACGGCGACGGCCAGGGTAAGCATGATGCCTTCGAAGGCCGCCTCGGCGCGGCCTTCGAGCTCGGGACCGAACAGGACAAGTGCCAGCCCAAGGAGCAAGCTGAGGACGATGGCCAGGCCGACGCCGAGCCAGACGGCCGGCCGCATCTCCGGATGCCGCGTCCGGCGCAGAGCCCCGAGGAGCAGCCCGACGATGAGCGCCGCCTCGAGCCCCTCGCGCAGTGCCAACAGGTACCCAGCCGCCATGCGTGCTGTGCTCCTCCCGTTTCCCTCCTGACGCGCGCCAGGGGGCGAGATCGGCGGCAACCGGTGATCGCGGGTCGCCATTCTCGTGAATGACTTCGATCCTATCACAACCTGTTGGTGAGCGCTGAAAGTCAGGACAACCCGCGCCCGAAGTCCGTTCTTGATTGTTTCTGCGCGCACGTGCGGCTATAATCGCCCATAGACCCAGAGGCGCGGCGAGTGAATTTCGATCTTGGACAAGAGCACCGGATGGTCCAGCAGATGGTGCGCGACTTCGCGCAGCGTGAGGTCGCGCCCTTCATCAAAGAGTGGGACCGACAGCAGGGCATGGACCCCGCCATCCTGCACCGGATGGGCGAGCTTGGCCTGCTGGGCATGTGCATCCCGGCGCGCCTGGGTGGGCAGGGGATGGACTACATCAGCCTGGGTCTGGCATGTGAGGAGCTGGAGGCAGTCGACACGAGCCTGCGCGTGGTGATGTCCGTGCACCTGGGCCTGAACAGCCTCGGCCTGCTGCAGTGGGGCACCGACGAACAGCAGCGGTGCTACCTCGGGCCGCAGGCGCGCGGCGAGAGGCTCGCCGGATTCTGCCTGACGGAACCCGGTGCCGGCTCGGACGTGGCCGCCCTCGTGTCAAGTGCCCGGCGCGAAGGCAGCGACTACATCCTGAACGGCGAGAAGATGTGGATCTCGCTGGCGTCCCGTGCAGATCACTTCCTGTGGTTCGCGCGGGCGAACCCCGACGCGGCCGACCCGCACGACGGGCTGAGTGCCTTCCTGCTCGAAGCCGATCGGCCGGGCGTGACCCGCGGCGACATCCACGGCAAGCTAGGAATCCGTGCCGGGTCCACCGGCTGGGTGCACTGCCAGGACGTTCGCCTGCCGGCCTCCCTGCGCCTGGGGGAGGAGGGCGAGGGTTTCAAGATCGCCATGGCCTGCCTGGACGGTGGACGCTACACCGTGGCCGCCGGGGCCACAGGCTTGATCCGGGCCTGCCTGGAAGCCAGCTTGCGCTACGCGGGGCAGCGCCAGGCTTTCGGGCGCGAGGTCGGCCAGTTCCAGCTCATCCAGCACAAGATCGCCGGCATGGTCCAGTCCTACGAGACGGCGCGCTTGCTCTACCTGCGCGCCGGCTGGATGAAGAACGAGGGTCGGCGCAACACGCGCGAGACCTCGCTGGCCAAGTGGTTCGCCACCGAGGCGTCCTTCGGCGCCGCGTCCGAAGCGCTGCAGATCCACGGCGCCTACGGGTACAGCGACGAGTACGATGTCGAGCGCTACCTGCGCAATGCCCGCGGGGCGATGCTGTACGAGGGCACGAGCGAGATCCACGAACTGGTGCAGGCGGGGTACGCGCTGGGCCAGCGGCGCGACGCCTCGCTGCGCTGCGAACTTCCAGCCTACGTCCCTGAGCGCGATCCGGCGTCAGGGAGCCCCAGCGGGCGAACCGCTTCGTTGTAGTCTCACCGCGGCGCCGCGTCCCGGCACCGTGCCAAACCAGAAGGAGGGCAATTTGAACATCGTGGTGTGCGTCAAGCAGACACCGGACACCGCCGCCACTGTGACGGTGGAGAACGGCAAGGTGTCGTGGGGCGACGCGCCGCTCGTCATCAACCCCTGGGACGAGTTCGCCGTCGAGCAAGCGCTGCGCAGCAGGGAAGCGCACGGCGGAAAAGTGATCGCCCTGACCGTCGGCCCGGAAGCGGCTCGCGAGGCGCTCAAGCACGCGCTGGCCATGGGCTGCGACGAGGCGATCCTGGTCAGTGACCCCGGGCTGCTGGCCGGCGACTCACTGGTCATCTCCAAGGTCCTCGCCGCGGCGATCGAGAAGATCGGCGCCGTGGACCTGGCGTTCTTCGGGCGCCAGGCCGTCGACAGCGACACTGGCGTCACACCCGCTCAGGTTGCGCGGCGGCTGGGTTGGCCGGCGCTGACGCTGGTGGCGGCGGTGACGGCGCTCGACCCGGCCGGCAAGACGATCAGCGTCGATCGCGCGCTGGATGAAGGCCGCCAGCAGGTCAAGAGCCCGCTGCCTGCCGTCGTGAGTGTGACCAAGGAGATCTGTGAACCGCGCTACCCGTCGTTCATGGGTATCCGCAAGGCGTCCAAGGCCACCATCCCGGTCTGGTCGGCGGCCGAGATCGGCCTGACCTCGATCCCGGCTGCGGCGCTGAGCTGGCCGGAGTTGTTCGCGCCGCCGAAGGTCGAGACCAGAGTGGAGATGATCACCGGCGACTCGGTGGATGCGGTGGCGGCCAAACTGGCGGCCCGCCTGCTGGAAGAGAAGGTGCTCTGATGGCGACCAACGTCTTCGTCTACATTGACCACTTCAACGGCCAGGCAGTACCCGCGGCCTGGGAAATCGTGGGCGCGGCGCGCAAGGCAGCCGATGCCCTGGGAACGGGCGTGACGGCGGTCGTGATCGGCCAGGGGATCGCCGGGCTGGCCGACGAGGCCATCCAGCATGGCGCCGATGACGCCCGCGTGGCGGACGATGCTAGGTTCAAGGACTTCCGCGTGGAGGCCTATGCCTCCGCCCTCAGCAAGATCCTCAAGGACTCCGCGGCCGAGGTGTTGTTCCTGCCCACCACCGGGCGCACGCGGGAGCTGGCGGCGGTGGTGGCCGTCGACCTGGAAACCGGCGTGGTGCCTGATCTGGTCGGGTTTGAGGTCAAGGACGGCAAGGTCGTCGGCACCCGGCCGATTTACGCTGGCAAGGTGATGGAGAAAGTCGTCATCGCGTCGGCCAAACCACAGATCTTCGTGATCCGCAGCCGCGTCTTCCCCAGGCCTGAGGCACAGGCCGGCAAGAAGGGCACGGTGACAAAGGTCGAAGCCGCAACTGGGGACGCCAGGACCGAGGTCGTCGGCTACAAGGCGACCGAAGTCGGCGTCAGCCTGACGGACGCGGCCGTGATCGTTTCCGGCGGGCGGGGCGTGTCGGTCAACCCCAAGCTGACGCCGCCGGCTGAGATCACCGACGAGCATCAGAAGGAAGTTTGGCGGGCGCAGCAGGGCTTCGCGCTGATCCGTGAACTGGCTGCGGTCCTGAATGCCGCCGTTGGCGCCAGCCGCGCGGCGGTCGACGCCGGCTACGTGCCCTATGCCAACCAGGTGGGGCAGACCGGCAAGGTGGTTTCGCCCGACGTGTACATCGCCTGCGGCGTGTCGGGCGCCATCCAGCACCTGGCGGGGATGCGCACCTCGAAGACGATCGTGGCGATCAACAAGGACCCCGAGGCGCCGATCTTCAAGGTGGCCCGCTTCGGGATCGTGGGCGATATGTTCGATGTCGTTCCTGCTCTCACCGGAGCACTGAAAGCGAGAATGGGCAAGTAGCCCGTCGGGAGATCCGGAATGTGCGCGAGGCGGGGCGGGCCATCAGGCCCGCCCCGTGTGTCGTCTCGCGTCCACCTGCGATCAGGCGGGTCAGGACGACGGTGACAAGTCGCCGAGGCGTGGATCGCCCGAGGCAATGCCCAGCGCAGCCCGCGCCCGGCGGGCCTGACCATCAGACCAGCCGGCCTCACTCGCCATGCGCCGCAGGTGCGCCAGCGCCGCGCGCCGCTCGGGGAGTCCAATCCCCATGAGCGCCGCCACGACCCGTCCGGCGTCCTCCGACAGCACCTCGGGCCAGAAGTCGTCGGGCCCGAGGGTCACGTGCGCCGGCCTCGTGGGTCGGCCGTGCGGTCGAGGTGCCTCGGCCGGGGGCTCATCACGCCCGCGGGTCCGGCTGATCGACCTCGAGATGGAGTGCCACCAGCGAGCGATTCAGGTCGCGGATGAAGGCCAGCAGCGAGCCGATGAGCGAGAGCATGCAGCCGATGAACAGCAAGGCAATCAGCCGGGGGTCCTCCCAGCGAAACACGGCGGTCATGAACAGGACGATGACGAGCAAGGCGGCAAGCAGGACGCTGACCGCCGCCAGCGTGATGGCCCGCTGGATCAGACGGGCGCGCTCGGTCAGCGTGCGCATCTGGGCCATGGCGGAGGCGCGGTCCACCGACGGGTTGTCGCGCAGCTCGCGATACAGGAGGCGTGAGCGATCGATCACGCGCGCAAGCCGGTTGGTCATCGTCAACAGCAGCAGGCCGACACCGGAAACCAGGATGACCGGTCCAACGGCCACCTGGAGGACCGGTATCAGGTCGGAAACGGTGATGGGGTCCATGCGCACCTCGCCGCCGCCGGCGGCTCGGCGATGCCTTCGGGCAGCACGCTGGGCTGAGTATCGCCCGTCCTTGGCATGCAGGCAAGGCCCTGGACGAACAGGACGGCCTTAGCAGGGGGCCGATGGACGCACGCTGGCCTTCACCGGCTGACCGGGATCCGCAACACTGGCTTCGGCCTCGAGGCCCTATCTGCCGACGACGAGGGCGCCACCCGGCCGGCCAAGATGATCCTCGAACGTCTCAAGCCCAACGCCTGATTCCCGGCGAGCTCGCAGGCTCGTCAGCCGGGACCGCAGATCTCCTTCACCCGTCCAACCTCTCCGCTCTCCAGCCGTACCTTGATGCCGCGGGGGTGAGTAGGGGAGTGGGTCAGTATGTCTCGCACAACGCCTTCGGTTAGCTTCCCGGTGGGCTGGTCTTCCTTCAAGACGATCCGCACCCGCTGGCCGGGCCTGATGCTTGCGCGCACGGTCCCGTTCACGACCTTGCTCCTTCTTCAGGGGGTATCGAGGCCGAAGGGTTCGGCCGCAAACGGAGCGAAGCTCACAATCCCCGTGCCTGTCCCGTCAAGGTCATCTACGAATGGTGCGCAAGTCTCGGCCGGGTCGGTCGTGCCCCACCGGTTGTTCTCGGCGGCAATAGCAAGCCTGGAGCCGCCGAGGCCGATGCTGATGGAGTTTCCCGAGAAGGCGTTGCCCGACATTGCACCCTGGGAGTTGCTCCAGAACCAGAGGACCTAGGCGAGATTGCCCGAGAAGCCGCTGCGGGGGATCTCATTCATGGGTCAGCCTCATGCCGTTCGACCCTGTGATCTGCTCAGGCAGGGCGGAATTGGCCGTCGAAGCACTCCCCTGCGGGGCAAACACGGCTCATCCGACGGCCAAGCGCGAGAGTGTGGATCGTGACCGCGTCCGCATGGGGGAACCACGGGCGGGATCGCCTTCCGAGAGGTGATGCCACCGGGTCGCGGGACCATCACGCGGGCGTTGGGAACCTCGCTTCTGCCGGACGTCGGCCGCCGGACACCCGACGGGGCGCCAGGTGGCCACGCCCGTTGAGTATGCCGCGGGCTGCACCTGCGGGCAAGCACCGCCGGGTGAGTCATCGGCTGGGGGAAGGAACCATCGGCATATCTGAACGCGCGCGATCGCAAGTCCGGTCGCGCGGCCGGAATGCCCAAGAACCCGGTTCGACCCGAAGCCAGCCGACGGCCAACGTTGGGGGATCGGAGCCAAAACGCCAAGCCAAGGCATCTGCTAGAATCAGTCAACTCCACCGCGAGGGACCCCATGCCCAAGATCGGCGCCTTCACATTCGTGCTCCACTCGCACTTGCCCTATGCCCGCCAGGCCGGGCGTTGGCCGCACGGGGAGGAGTGGCTGCACGAGGCGGCCGCCGAAACCTACGTCCCGCTGCTGGACGCGCTGAATCAACTCCTGCAGGAGGGCGTGCCCGCGCGGCTGACGCTTACGCTGACGCCGATCCTGCTCGAGCAGCTGGCCGACGAGCAAGTGCGCGCCAACTTCCTGACCTACCTGGATGAGAAGATCGCCGCCGCCGCGGCGGACATCCCCCGCTTCGAGAAGACCGGCGAGGCGCACATGACCTACCTGGCGGGCTTCTACCGTGACTGGTACCAGGGCATCCGCCGCAGCTTCGTCGAGCGCTATGACGGCAACCTGGTCCCGGCCTTCCGGCGATTGCAGGATGCCGGTGTGATCGAGGTTGTGACCTGCGGCGCGACGCATGGCTACCTGCCGCTGTTGGACCGCGACGAGTCGATCAACCTGCAGCTGCGGACGGCGGTAGAGACGCACCGGCGGCACTTCGGCCGCGCCCCGCGAGCCATCTGGCTGCCCGAGTGCGCCTATCGACCCGCTTACTTCGCCGAGGATGGACGGCAGCGGGCCGGGCTTGAGACCTTCCTCGCCCGGCACAAGCTCGGGCTGTTCTTCGCTGAGACACACATGATCGAAGGCGGCCGCCCGGTCGGTGTGGCGGCCGGCGAAGCCATCGGACCCTACGGTAACATCCTGCGCCGCTACGTGGTGCCGTTCTCCGAAGTGCGCCCCGCGCAGCCAGCCACGACCTACCAGCCCTACTTTGTCGGCGGCGCCGACGTGGCGGTCCTGGGCCGCAACAACCGGACCGGCCTGCAGGTGTGGAGCGCCGACTGGGGCTACCCGGGCGACTTCGACTACCGCGAGTTCCACAAGAAGGACGGGATCTCCGGGATGCAGTACTGGCGCGTGTCCGGTGCGCGCGTGTCGCTGGGGGACAAGGATGCCTACCATCCCGACTGGGCGGCCTGGAAGGTCGGGGAGCATGCCCGCCACTTCGCCCATCTGGTCGGCGACCTGTTGCGCGCCAACCACCAGTCCAACAAGGGCTACGGGGTGATCTGCGCCAACTACGACACCGAGCTGTTCGGACACTGGTGGTTCGAAGGCGTGTCGTGGATCCAGGGAGTGCTGCGCGAGCTGGCCGCCTCGGAGGACGTCGAGCTCACAACGGCGCCGGCGTTCATCGAAGCGCATCCACCGGAAACGGTGCTCAACCTGCCCGAAGGCTCCTGGGGCGCGGGCGGGACGCATTTTGTGTGGGACAACGCCGACACGCATTGGATGTGGCCGGTGATCCACGCAGCCGAAGCGAGCATGCTTCGGCTGGTTCAGCGGTTCCCGAAACCGTCCGAGGCCGAGGGCACCGTCTTGAAGCAGGCCGCGCGCGAGCTGCTCCTGCTGCAGTCATCCGACTGGCCCTTCCTGGTCTCGACCGGCCAAGCCCGCGAGTATGCCGTGCAGCGCTTCCATAGCCACGTCGAGCGTTTCGACCAACTGATGGAATCGCTCGACCGGGGCGCGCCGGACATCGAGCTCGCCGCCGGGCTGTGGGAGAAAGACAAGGTCTTCCCCAACATCGATCCGCACTGGTTTGCAGCATGAGGGTGCTGTTCCTGGCGGCTGAAGCGACGCCGCTGGTCAAGATCGGTGGGCTGGCCGACGTCGCCGGCGAGCTGCCGCGAGCGCTCACCCGGCTCGGCGTGGACACACAGCTCGCCATCCCCCGCTACCCGGCCCTGGCGGCGCGGGTCGCCGGGCGGCCGCCGGAGGCGGTCGTCGAAGTGCCGCGCCGTGATGGCTCGCAGACGGCGGAGGTGCACTCCATCGAGGCCGACGGCGCGCGCGTCTGGCTCGTCGGCGGCGAACCGCTGGACTCCGCGCCCGGCGTGTACGGGGACCCGGCTCAGGATGCAGCCAAGTTCACCTTCTTCGCCGTTGGAGCGCTGCAGGCATGTCGGGCGTTGGGTTGGCAGCCGGATGTGGTCCACGCCCACGATTGGCATGCTGCGCCGGCGCTGGCGTGGATGCGAACCGAAAAGGGCTCCTGGGACTCGGTGGCCTCGGTGCTGACCGTGCACAACCTGCCGTACATGGGCTCGGGGGGCGGCGAAGCGCTGACGGAGTACGGTCTGGTGCCGGCGGATCACCCGTTGCTCCCAGAGTGGGCCCGCGGACTGCCGTTGCCGCTGGGAATGGTCCATGCCGACTGGATCACCACCGTCAGCCCGGGGTATGCCGCCGAGATCCAGACGGCCGCATTCGGATGCGGGTTGGAGAGCTTCCTCGCCTCGCGCGCCGGGAGGTTGCGCGGGATCCTCAACGCCATTGACCCGGGGATCTGGGACCCGGCGACCGATGACGCCCTCGAGGCGCGCTACAGCGCCGAATCCCTGGACCTCCGCCGGCTCAACAAGGCCGCCCTGCAGCAGGGACTCGGCCTGCCTGAGAAGGCGCGGGTCCCACTCCTGGCTATGGTCACGCGGCTCGATGGGCAGAAGGGAGTGGATCTGGCGCTGGAGGCCCTGGCTCGGATTCCCGGCGAGGACTGGCAGATGGTGCTGCTGGGGACGGGCGATCCCGCGCTGGAGGACCGCGCCCGGGCCTTCGCCGCGGGTAGACCGGAGAAGATGGTCTTCCTCCCGCGCTTCGATCCAGGTCTCTCGCGCCGGATCTATGCCGGTGCGGACATGCTCCTGGTGCCATCCCGCTACGAGCCCTGCGGCCTGGTCCAGTTGATCGCGCTGCGCTACGGTGCCGTGCCGGTCGTGCACGCCACGGGAGGGCTGAAGGACACCGTCGAACCCTACCAGCGCGGAGGCAAGGGGACCGGCTTCCTGTTCACCCCGACCGATCCTCAGGCTCTGGCCGAGTCGTTGCGGGAGGCGATGGCGGTGTATGCCGATCGGCGCTGCTGGCTGGGTCTGCAGCGCCGCGGCATGGCAAAGGAACACTCCTGGAGTCGCTCGGCGCAGGCGTACGCGGGGCTCTATCGCGAAGCCGTGGCACTCCGGCAGGGAGGTATTGCATGATCCCTGGCCGAGCTGGCGGCATCCTCCTGCATCCGACCTCTCTGCCAGGACGCTTTGGGATCGGTGACCTGGGCCCCGAGGCATACGGTTGGGTCCGGTGGCTGGAGCGCTCCAGATGCCGGTTGTGGCAGGTCCTCCCGCTCGGCCCGACCGGGTACGGTGACTCCCCGTATCAGTCGTTCTCGACCTTCGCCGGGAACCCCCTCCTGATCAGCCCCGACCTGCTGCTGGAGGAGCAACTGCTGACGCCGGAGGAACTCGAACCGTTGCCCCCGTCTTCGGAAGTAGAAGTCGACTTCGGCGCCGTGATTGGGTGGAAGGACGCGCTCCTGTCACGTCTGACCGATGCCTTCGCCAGCCGCGCCTCGGAGGTGCTGCGTGAGGCGTACGCCGCCTTCGGCGAGGCCCAGGCGGATTGGCTCGACGACTACGCCGCATTCATGGCACTCAAGCGGGCTCACGCGGGGGCACCGTGGACGGAGTGGAGCGCCGAGCTGCGACGGCGGGATCCCGGCGCGATGGCGGCTGCGCGCCGGGAACTGGCGGTCGAGATCGAGGCGGAGCGTGTCCGGCAATTCGTGTTCTTCCGCCAGTGGACCGCGCTGTCTGACGCCGCTCATGCCGCCGGCGTCCAGATCGTAGGCGATATCCCGATCTTCGTGGCGCATGACAGCGCCGATGTGTGGAGCCATCCCGAGCTGTTCTATCTGGACGAGACCGGGATGCCCACTGTCGTCGCCGGCGTGCCTCCGGACTACTTCTCGCCCACTGGCCAGCGCTGGGGGAATCCGCTGTACCGCTGGGAGGAGATGCGCGCCGACGGCTACGCGTGGTGGCGGAAGCGGCTGAAGGCCGTGCTGTCGCAGGTCGACATCATCCGGCTGGACCACTTCCGGGGCTTCGAGGCCTATTGGGAAGTGCCGGTTTCCGCGCCGACGGCCGAGACCGGGCGCTGGGTGCCTGGCCCAGGCCGCGGTTTCCTCTCGGCGGTACGCTCGGCGCTTGGCGAGTTGCCGATCATTGCCGAGGACCTGGGCGTTATCACGCCGGGTGTCGTCGAGCTGCGTGAGGAGTTCAACCTGCCAGGGATGAAGGTCCTGCAATTCGCCTTCAGCGGCGACCCGGAACACGAATTCCTTCCTCACAACTACCCGGTCCGATGTGTTGTGTACACCGGCACACACGACAACGACACCGTAGTCGGCTGGTATGCGACAGCGCCGGAGGACTCGAGGGATTTCTGCCGGCGCTACCTGGGCCGCGATGGGACGGACATCGCCGGTGATCTGCTCCGGGCGACGTGGGCGTCGGTGGCGCAGTGGGCCCTTGCGCCGCTACAGGACGTGGTGGGGCTTGGCCCGGAGGCGCGGATGAACTACCCGAGCCGAGAGCACGGCAACTGGGGTTGGCGAGTGCGGGCCGATCAACTCACAGACGATCTGGCGGACCGCCTGGCCGGGCTGAACGAGGTCTACGGTAGAGCGAGCCTGAGACCGGCACGAGGTCCGGGATCGGAGACCGACGGATGAAGATCGCCGTCCTGAGCGATAGTCACGACAACATCTGGAAGCTGGCCGCCGCGATGCCGCACCTGGCGGCGGCGGATGCCATCATCCACTGCGGTGACCTGTGTTCACCGTTCATGATCCTGCGTCTGGGCGAAGGGGTGGGGGGAAAGCCGGTGCACATCGTCTGGGGCAACAACGACGGCGACCGTCTCCTCATCAGCCGCAATGCACGGCAGTTCCCAGAGATCGCCCTGCACGGCGAGATCGCCGAGTTCGAGTTTGGGGGACTGCGCATCGTTGTGAACCACTACCCGGTGGTCGCCCGCGGTCTGGCGGCTTCCGGCGCCTACGATCTGGTGTGCTACGGTCACGACCACATCGCACATCAGGAGCAAGTCGGGTCCTGCATGTTGCTCAATCCCGGCGAGTTGATGGGGATGAAGGGTCCATCCCGGATGGCGATCGTCGAGACCGAAGGCCGGTCGGTGCAGTCGATCGATCTGGGGCCTTCCGGCTAGGCGCCGTCCAGCCAGCCGCAAGACGACGGAGGGCCACCGCCCGCCTGGAAAGCACAACGCCCTGGCTTGATGCCAGGGCGTCTGGCGCCCCTGCGGCGACTCGAACGCCGGCTTTTGCCTCCGGAGGGCAACGCTCTATCCACTGAGCTACAGGGGCACGGCATGCCTATTCTAACCCCGCTGCCGTGCGTGTTCAAGGCCACGGGCGGTTTGTGTGAATCATCCGGCCGCACGGGGATCGGAGGCGATGCTATCTGGGACGGCCTCGGGAACGAGAGTAGGCGATCCCAGGTGTTCCTCACCTTCGAGGGTTGGCCTGGCGACCCAATCCGACGACTGGCGCCATCGGCTTGAATGGGGACGGATGGGGGAATCCGGGTGCGATCGTGTCGCATGGATCAGCGGCCTCGCCTCCCCGATGGCCTCCCGCTTCCGCGATCCCGGAATGACCGCATGGTCCACCTGTGCGATACTAGGCGCCGATGTGGGGCGGGCGGGTGCGCAAATGCCCGCCGGGAGGTGGCGCATGCACGTGGTCCATGTCCTCGTGCGCGTCAGGCCGGAGGCGGTGGAATCCTTCCGCCGGGCGACGATCGACAACGCACGCAGCAGCCTCAAGGAGCCGGGCATCGTCCGCTTCGATGTGAGCCAGCGCGCGGACGACCCGACGCGATTCGTCCTGGTCGAGGTGTACCGTTCGAAGGACGGTCCGCCGCAACATCGCCAGACCCCTCACTACGCTGCGTGGCGCGACGCCGTCGAGCCGATGATGGCCGAGCCGCGCGCCAAGATCGAGTACGTGAATGTCTTCCCGGAAGACGCGGGCTGGGAGTGAGACATGCGGTTTGAGTTCGCCACCGCAGGACGCATCGTCTTCGGTCAGCGTCGGCTCGCCGAAGTCGGCGCCCTGGCGTCGGGCTATGGCCGGCGCGCCCTGCTGGTCACGGGTTCGAAACCCGAACGGGCGGAGCCCGTCATCCACTCGCTCGAGGCAGCCGGGATCGCGTGGGCCGGACTGTCGATTGCCCACGAGCCGACCACGGACGACGTGCGCCGCGGCGTAAGCCTGGCCCGACAGGCTGCGTGTGACATGGTGCTCGGGTACGGCGGCGGCAGCCCGTTGGACGCCGCCAAGGGCATCGCCGCCCTGCTGACGAATGGAGGCGATCTCCTCGACTACCTTGAGGTTATCGGAACGGGGCGGCCGCTGAGCAGGGCCTCCGCACCGTGCATCGCCATCCCGACCACGGCCGGCACGGGGACCGAGGTGACGCGCAACGCGGTGATCCTGTCCCCCGAGCACGGCGTCAAAGTCAGCTTGCGTGGAACCGGGATGCTGCCCTCGATCGCCCTGGTGGACCCTGAGCTCAGCTCAAGCATGCCTCCGGATCTCACGGCCAGCACCGGCCTGGATGCGTTTACGCAGCTCATCGAGCCGTTCGTCTCGTCGCGCGCCAACCCGATGAGCGACGCGTTTGCCCGGGAAGGGATCCGGCGGATCGCTCGGTCGCTCCGCCGCGCGGTTGAGCATGGCGAAGACCAGGAAGCTCGGGAGGACATGAGCCTGGCGGCGATGTTCTCGGGGCTGGCGATGGCGAATGCAGGGCTCGGCTCGGTTCACGGTTTCGCCGCCGTCATCGGCGGCATGACCTCCGGACGGCACGGGGTGGTGTGCGCCGCCCTCCTTCCCCATGCCATGCGTGTCAACATGCGTGCTTTCCGTGAGCGAGATCCGGAGAGCCCATCCCTCAGGCGCTATGCGGAAATCGGTCAGCTGCTCACGGGCGCACCCACGGCCGGTGCCGAAGATGCGATCGACTACATTGAAGCGCTGTGCGCCGCCCTGCGCGTGCCTTCCCTTTCGACCTTTGGGGTCCAGCGCAGCCAGTTGCCGTTGATCCTGGACAGGTCCGCCGTATCGAGCAGCATGAAGGCCAACCCGATCGCGCTGACGCGCGACGAGATGGAGGCAATCGTCGAGGGAGCGCTGTAGGCGCCTGACATGGGCCGGACCCGGGCTGGCGCGTGCCCAACGCCCCGTGGATGGCCCTCCGAGCGTACCTGCGCAATGCGTCTGGGGCTCTCGCACTCCGCACACCACCGTCTGGTGTCCCTGTCATCGCCAGCGCAGGTCATGTGGGCCATAGGAACCAGACGGGTGGAACCCGCCGGGCATATGCTCTGGGAGGGAATGCAGTGGCGATCGACACCATCCAAGGACGCAAGAACGGATCGGTGCGCGTTCCCGGTCCGGTGACGCTGTTAAGAGCCTCCGGCGAGGAGATCCGCATCGAGAAGGAGACGGTGGGGCTGTGCCGCTGCGGCGCATCGAAGGATAAGCCGCTGTGTGACGGGACGCACCGCGAGATCGGGTTCGAGGCGGACGAATTCACGATCAAGCCGGGGTAGGGTTGGCGGCAAAGACCCGCGGCAAACCGGTATCCAGAACCCTCGAACGAAGCGAGCCCGGCCGCATCCGCCAGTGGGGGAGTCCCCCAGGTGCCTCGGGCTCTCAAGGTGGACCAAGCCGACCCACTAGGTTGTCTCCCCGAAGTGTACGACAAGAGGGGTTTCGCGACCCAGAGCGCTTGACTCGCGTTCCCCGGGTGTGCTACGATCAATCTACCGACCGGTCGGTAGGGAAATGCAGCGAGCCGACATCGTCCAGGCGGCAGCCCAGATCTTCCGCCAGAAGGGCTACCATGCCACGTCGATGCAGGACATCGCCGACGCGGTCCACTTGCAGAAGGCCAGCCTCTACCACCACGTCGAGAGCAAGCAGGACATCCTGCTCGAGATCCTCGATCATGCGCTCGACCGATTGACGGCTGACATCTCCGGCGTCGTCGACTCCGATTTGTCCCCGACGCTCAAACTCCGGCTGGCCCTGCGTGCCTATACCTCGCGCTTGAACGAGGACCGCGACCTTGCGGCCGTCCTGCTGCTCGAGTACCGCGGCCTGGACTCGCGCCTGCGCGCCCGTCACGTGGCCCGGCGCGACCGAGTCGATCAGCTCTGGCGAAAGCTGGTCCAGGAGGGGATCGATGCCGGCGAGTTCCGGCGCGTCGATCCGGTGCTGACCTCCTTTGCCCTGCTCGGCGTGCAGAACTGGATGATCACCTGGTTCCGCGACGGCGGCCGCCTCACAGCCGCCCAGGCGGCGGAAGGCTTCGCTGACCTGTTTCTCAAAGGCCTGGCCGCCAGCGGCGAGGCGCCCGAGTGATGGACCCGGCTGTCCAGCGCTTCGAGTCCGATGGAGGGGCGCGGGTCTACCGTCTGCCGCTCGAGGAGTTCCCCGGGTTCTGGGGCTTCGCACACCTGGTGGTCACGGATGGGTTGCGCGCCCTGGTCGACTGTGGCTCCGGGCTCGACAGCTCGAACGACAGCCTGGAGCGTGGGTTCGCCTTGGTTGGCGAACAGCATGGCGAGGACATCGGGTGGGATCGGCTGACGCATGTGCTCATCACCCACGGCCACATCGACCACTTCGGCGGGCTGGCCTTCGTCCGGCGAAAGACGCAGGCGCCGGTGGGTGTGCACGAGCTCGATCGACGCGTGCTCGCCCGCTACGAGGAGCGAGTCCGTTTCGTATCTCACCGGCTGCGCGCGTTCCTGGTGGAAGCCGGCGTCGATCCAGAGCAGCAGTCCCAGGTGCTCGAGATCTATCGTGTGCACAAACAGCTGTTCGCCTCGGTGCCGGTCGACCTCACATACGAAGCGCTCGGGATGCGCCTCGGCCCGCTGCGCTTCACGCACGTTCCGGGGCATTGCCCGGGACACGTGGTGATCCAGATCGACGACCTGCTCCTGGCTGGAGACCACATCCTCAGCGACATTAGCCCGCACCAGGCTCCGGAAAGCCTGAGCGACAACACGGGCCTCGGCCACTACTTGGAGTCCCTCGACCGCGTGAAGCCGCTGGCCCCGAGCGTGCGCTGGACGCTCGGCGGGCACCAGGACCCGGTACGCGACCTGGCGGCCCGGATCGACGCCATCCAGGCCGTGCACCGCGAGCGTCTGGGCGCAGTCCTGGAACTGCTCCGCGAGCCCCACACCATCGCCGAGGTTTCGGCGCGATTGTTCCCGGAGGTGCGCGGATACAACGTGCTTCTTGCGCTTGAGGAGACCGGCGCGCACGTCGAGTACCTGGCCCAGCGCGCCCGGATCGGACTGGTCGACCTGGAGGCGATGGACAGCAGCGGCCCGGTTCCGCTGCGCTATGTCCGCCTGGACGGCGCCGCGCCGTCATAACCTGCACCGATTGAGGCATGGAGAGGGGAGGGCCCTATGTTTGGTTTCGAACCGAACGAAGAGCAGAAGATGCTTGTGGACTCGGTCCAGCGCTACGCCCTGAACGACCTGCGCGCCGGAGCGCACGACGCCGATGAGGCGGGAGAGCTGCCGCCGGCGCTGATCGAGAAGGGCTGGGAGCTGGGCGTGCTCCAGGCCAGCATCCCCGAAGCCTACGGCGGCTTCGGAGACCGCTCCGCCGTAACCGGCGTGCTCGCAGCCGAGGAGCTGGGCTGGGGAGATCTGACCGCGGGGCTGGCCGTGATGGCGCCGGCCGCGTATGCCATACCCATCCTGGCGGCCGGGACCGAGGAGCAGAAGAAAGCCCTGCTGCCCCCCGTCGTGGAAGGGGAGTGGAAGCCGTTCGTCTCCGCCTATGCGGAGCCCAATCTCGACTTCTATGCCGGCGAGATGCGCACCACGGCCGAGCGCAAGAACGGGTCCTACGTCCTCAACGGCGTGAAGTGCATGGTGCCATTCGCCGACCAGGCGGCCGGGATGCTGGTCTACGCCGCGCTGGACGGGAAGACGCAAGGGTTCCTCGTGCCACCGAAGGCGAGCGGTGTGCGCATCGGAGAGCGTGAGGCGTGGTGCGGGCTGAACGCACTGCCCACCCATTCCCTCCATCTGGAGGGCGTGAAGATCCCGGCCGAGGCGCGGCTCGGGGGCGACGCCGGACACGATCCGCTGCCCTTGATCGCCGCCACGCAAGCCGCAACCTCCGGCCTGGCCATCGGGCTGGCTCGGGCGGCGTATCAGTACTCCCTGGCCTACGCCAAAGAGCGCGAGGTCATGGGTATCCCGATTGCCCAGAAGCAGTCGATCGCCTTCATGCTGGCGGAGATGGCCACCGACATCGAGGCCATCCGTCTGCTGGCCTGGGAGGCCGCCTGGCTCCTGGACGAAGGCAGGGACGCCGGCCAGGCTGCCCTGATGGCCGTCCTCGGCGCAGCCGACTGCGCCATGATGGTGACCGATCGCGCCGTCCAGATCCTGGGAGGGCACGGCTACATCCGCGAGCATCCGGTCGAGCGCTGGATGCGCAACGGGCGCGGCGTGCCGAACTTCCCCGGGCTGGCGATGGTGTAGGCAGGGAGAAGGAGAGGCTGCCATGATCAGCTTTGAGATTCCCGAGAAGGTCCGGAACACCATCACGCTGATGACGATGGTCGCCGAGAACATGATGCGCCCCGTGGCGCGCTATTTCGACGACCACGAGCACGAGATCCCGTGGGACTACATCAACATGATGCACGACGCCAACAAGCAAATGGGCGGCGGGGGATTCGTGCCCAGCTCGGACAAGCCCAAGAAGGCCGAGGGTGAGGCGCCCAAGAAGGAGGGCCCGCGCATCGGCTACCAGCGCCTGGCTTACAGCGCCGAGGTCCTGTCGTGGGGTGACACCGGCCTGTACCTGTGCTCGCCCGTCGGGCTGCTGGGCGCCGCCGCCGTGGCGGCCACGGGGACACCGGAGCAGAAGCAGCGCTTCCTGACGCGCTTCGGAGGCGACAAGCCGGTCCTGGACGCCATGGCGCTCACCGAGTCGCATGCCGGCTCAGCCATGCCGGCCGAGGTGCGCACCACCGCGGTGCGGGACGGCGATTCATGGGTGCTGAACGGCGAGAAGATCTTCGTCACCGCCGGCCACAAGGCCCTGGTCGACACGCAGGGCTTTGTGGTTGTCTGGGCGACGATTGACCCAACGGCCGGGCGCGCCGGCGTGCGGCCGTTCGTGGTCGAGGCCGGGACGCCGGGCTGCACGGTCACCAAGCTCGAGCACAAGCTTGGCATCCGCGCCAGCGACACCGCCTCGGTCGTGTTCCAGGACTGCCGCATCCCGTTTGGCAACATCCTGGGCAGCCCCGAAGTGGAGAAGAAGACGACCGAGGGCTTCAAGGGCGCCATGGCGACCTTCGATGCCAGCCGCCCAATGGTCGCCGCCTCGGCTCTGGGTGTGGCTCGTGCCACGCTGGAACTGGTCAAGGAGCTCCTGGCCCAGAATGGCGTCACCTTGCGGACCGGGATCCCGCGCAGCCGGATGACGAACACCGAGCGCGAGGTGATGGACATGGAGATCCTGCTGCGCTCGACGTGGCTATTGGTCCTCAAGTCCGTGTGGATGATGGATGAGAAGAAGCCCAACAACCTGGAAGCGTCGATGGGCAAGGTGCGAGCGGGAGACGTCGTCGTCCGCATCACGCAGAAGGCGGTCGAGCTGCTGGGACCGCTGGGATACTCGCGCCAGAACCTGCTCGAGAAGTGGTTCCGCGACGCCAAGATCAACGACCTGTATGAGGGAACGGGCCAGATCAACCGGCTGATCATCGCCCGCCGGATCCTGGACTACGGCCGGCGCGAGCTGGCCTAGGCCGACCGCTTGAGGCTGGGCCGCGTCGCCTGAAGCGACGCGGCGGGAGGCATGCGCATGCGCTACCAGATTCGCAAGGCGGCCGTGATCGGAGGCGGAACGATGGGCGGCGGAATCGCCGCGCTGCTCTCCGGCATCGGCATCCCAACGCTGATCCTCGATATCGTGCCCAACAAGCTCACCCCGGCGGAGACCGCCGCCGGGCTGACCCTGCAGGACAAGGAGGTCCGCAACCGGATCGTCGAGGCAGGCTGGAAGTCCGTCGCCAAGGCCAAGCCCCCTTCGGTCCTCAGCCAGGAGTCGGTCAAGCTGATCTCGCTCGGCAACCTGGATGACGATTTCGACAAGCTGGCCGACGCCGATTGGATCATCGAGGCGGTCATCGAGAAGCTGGACATCAAGCAGTCGCTCTTCGCCCGCATCGAGGCGGTCCGCAAGCCGACGGCGATCATCTCCAGCAATACCTCCGGACTGCCGATCCAGGCCATGGCCGAAGGGCGGGGGAAGGAGTTTCAGGAGCACTTCCTGGGGACGCACTTCTTCAATCCACCCCGCTGGCTCAAGCTGCTGGAGATCATCCCGCACCCGAACACGCTCCCCGAAGTCCTGCAGTTCATGATCGCCTTCGGGGAGGACGTGCTGGGCAAGGGCGTGGTCGTGTGCAAGGACACGCCCAACTTCATCGGCAACCGGCTTGCTAGTATCGGAGGCACGCAGGCGCTGGCCCACGCGCTCGACCACGACTACACGGTCGAGGAAGTCGACAGCTTGACCGGCGAACTGATCGGGCATCCCAACACGGCCACCTTCCGTCTCAACGACCTGATCGGGCTGGACGTCGTGCACCACGTAATGAGCAACCTGTATGATCTGGTGCCGAAGGACGAGTCGCGCGAAGTGCTCAAGCACCCGGGGGCCTCCAAGCTTCTGGCGACGATGCTCGAGCGCAAGTGGCTGGGCAACAAGACCGAGGTCGGCTTCTCCAAGAAGGTGGTGAGCGAGAAGGGCGAGCGCGAGTTCTGGGTGCTAAACCTGAAGACGCTTGAGCATGAGCCGCCGACGAAGCCGCGCTTCAAGCTGGTGGGGGAGGGGCGCAAGATCGAATCGCTTCCGGAGCGCCTGCGCTGGCTGATGGACCGTGCCTTCGACGCCGAGGCGCCGGAGGAGGACCGCCGGCTGGCGCGCTACCTGTGGGCCACCACCGCCTACTCGCTGGCCTATGCCTCCCGAAGGATCCCCGAGATCGCCGACGACTTCACCAGCGTCGACAACGCCGTGCGGTGGGGCTTCATGCACGAGATCGGTCCGTTCGAGATCTGGGATGCCCTGGGCGTCGCCCAAACCGTCGAGCGGATGCAGGCGGACGGGCTGACCGTCGCGCCCTGGGTCAAGGAGATGCTGACCGCCGGATGCCCCGCCTTCTACCAGCAGCAAGATGGGCGCACCGTCGGGGCGTACAGCCGGACGAAGAAGGCGTATGTGCCGCTGGCGGCGGACCCGCGCAAGCTCAAGCTGGACGTGATCAAGTCGCGGCCTGGCGCCGTTCTGAAGGACAACATGTCCGCCAGCCTGGTCGATATGGGCGACCGGGTGGGCCTGGTCGAGTTCCATTCCAAAGCCAACTCGCTCGACCAGGACATCTTCGATATGCTGGTGACGGCCCTGGATGAGGCCGAAGCCGGGCGCTTTGACGCCCTGGTGATCGGCAACGAGGGCAAGCACTTCTGCGCCGGCGCCAACGTGTTTGTGATGTGGATGGCGTCGCAGCAGGGTGACTTCGACCAGGTCGACGCGATGATCCGGGCCATGCAATCAGTGCTGCTGCGCATGCGCTACTTCCCCAAACCGATCGTCGCCGCGCCGTTCGGCATGGTCCTCGGCGGTGGCGCCGAGGTATCGATGGCCTGCAGCCGGCGCGTCGCCGCGGCGGAGACCTTCATCGGGCTCGTAGAGACCGGCTCGGTCGGCGTAATCCCGGCCGGGACTGGGACAAAAGAGATGCTGCGCCGGGTAGTCAATCCGGTGATGCGCATCCCAGGCGCTGACCCGATCTCGGTGATGCAGAAGGTCTTCGAGCAGATCGCCACGGCCAAGGTGGCCACCGGGGCGCAGGAAGCGTTCGAGTTTGGCTTCTTCGGTCCGGGCGATCGTATCGTAATGAACCGAGATCACCTGCTGGCTGAGGCCAAGCGGTCGGCGCTGGCGCTGGTGGCCGAGGGCTACCGCCCGCCCGCCCCCGAGATGATCTACGCCGCAGGCCGCGACGTCCTCGCAGCCCTGCGTGCTGCAATCTGGGGCCTGGAGCAGGCCGGCTGGGCGACGAAGCATGACGCCGTCGTCGCCGGCAAGCTCGCCTGGCTGATGTGCGGCGGCGACCTGACCGAGCCGACGTGGGTCCCGGAGCAGTATATGCTCGACCTGGAGCGCAAGGTGTTCATCGAGTTGTGCCATGAGCCCAAGACTCTTGAGCGCATGGCGTATCTGCTGCAGCACAACAGACCGTTGAGGAACTAGCGATCAGCGGTCAGCGACTAACAGTAGCAGCTAGCAGGGAGCGGTCAGCGACGCGCGGTCCGCGACGGGTCGGCGGTCGAGAGCGGATGCCAAAGACGTGGACGGGGAATCGGGCAGGTCCGGTTGGAGGCGACGCAGGATCGCAGACCCGAAGATTGGGCGTAGAGGGCCGAGAGCAGACCGCTGACAGGTGGAAGCTGATAGCCGAACGCTGTTTCTTCAAGGAGGTTCGCATGCCTCAAGACGCTGTGATCGTTTCCGGAGCTCGAACCGCTGTCGGCCGGGCCAAGAAGGGCACGCTGGCCACCTGCCGGCCGGAGGACATGTCCCGCACAGCCCTGGACGCCGCCTGGCGCCGCGCCGGGGACCCGGACAAAGCGCTGGCCGATGATGTGATCCTCGGATGCGCCTTCCCCGAGGGCAGCCAGGGACTCAACGTCGCCCGCGCGGTGGCGCTATATGCCGGCTTCCCCAACTCGGTGCCAGGGATGACCGTCAACCGCTTCTGCTCGTCCGGCCTGCAGGCCATCGCGCTGGCGTGCGAGCGGATCATCGCCGGAGGAGCCGACGTGATCGTCGCCGGGGGAGTCGAGTCGATGAGCCTGGTGCCGATGACCGGCTTCCGCATCAGCCCGCATCCTGGGCTGGCGGTCGACATGCCCGAGTCGTATGTCAGCATGGGTCAGACGGCGGAGAACGTTGTCGCCAAGTACAACATCGGGCGCGCCGACATGGACGAGTTCGCCTACCACTCGCACCGCAAGGCGGCGGAGGCCCAGGAGGCCGGGCGGTTCAAGGATGAGATCGCGCCGGTCGCCGTCACCACGACGACGCTCGACGGATCCCGCACGCTGAGCTTCGAGATCGATGAGCTCGTGCGACGCGATACGACGGTTGAAGCCCTGGCGGCTCTCAAACCGGCCTTCAAGCCCAACGGCACGGTGACGGCCGGCAACTCCTCGCCGTTGTCCGATGGGGCCGCGGCGGTGGTCGTCATGTCGGCGGCCAAAGCCAAGGAGCTCAAGCTCAAGCCGCTTCTGCGCTTCGTCGGCTACGCCGTGGCCGGCGTGCCGCCGGAGCTCATGGGCATCGGACCGGTCGAGGCCATCCCGAAGGTGCTCAAGCGTACCGGGCTGAAGCTGGCCGATATCGACCTGATCGAGCTGAACGAGGCCTTCGCCTCGCAGAGCCTGGCGGTCATCCGCACGCTCGGGATCGACCCTGGGCGGGTCAACGTCAACGGCGGCGCCATTGCCCTCGGCCATCCGCTCGGGGCCACGGGTGCCAAGCTGACGGTCCAGGCCATGTACGAGGGTCGGCGACGCAAGGCGCGCTACGTCATGGTCACCATGTGTATCGGCGGAGGCATGGGCGCCGCCGGCGTCTTCGAGGTCTTGAACTAGAATCACCGCCGAGGCAACTGACGATCCAAGTGACGAGGAGGCATGAATGCCCGACGAACTGACGCCCGAGGTCCTGTTCTCCCGCATGCCCAAGGCCTTCCTGCCGGACAAGGCGGTTGGCGTCGACGCCGTCATCCTGTTTGATCTGTCCGGTGACCAGGGCGGCCAGTGGGTGGCGACCATCAAGGATGGCGCCTGCGCCGTCACCAAGGGCAAGGTCGACAACCCGAAGCTGACGCTGATGGCCGACGCCGTCGACTACGTCGGCATCTTCACCGGCAAGGTCAATCCGATGGCCGCCTTCGGCGAGGGCAAGATCAAGCTCAAGGGCGACATTGGCCTGGCGATGAAGATGATGAACTTCTTCAAGATGAGCTGACTCCGGCGCGACGGTCGCCTGGAGGATTCAGTCCGGCTCGGATGAGCCGCTGGGTGCTCGGCACGCGTGCCAGTCTTGGCACGCGTGCCCTTTCTGACTGTGGGCCTGAGTGCAGCGGCATCCGGTGAGGGGGGTTAGGCCGTGACCGTCTCCGGAGTGCTAGGGGCGAAGATCAAGGCTGTCCGTTCGACGCGCGCGGCCAGTGGATCGAGTCCCAGGGCCTCCAGCACTGCCTCGGGGCGGCCTGTCGCCCCCTCACGGGCCGAGAGCTGCATCCGCAGCCGTCCTGGCCTGGCGAGCTCAAGCGAGATCAGCAGGGGTCGAAGGTCGTACTCCTTGCCGCGCCGCTGGCGCCGAAGTTCCGGGGTTGCCAGGAGGAGGACGATGCGCGTTTCCAGGTCGAGCGGGGCGGGGTCATCAAGATCGACGTCATAGGCAGCTTCGGCCACTTGCTGCTGGAGCGTGGGCTCGCGCGCAGGGACGGGTGACGCGTCCCGAAACGCCAATCCTGGAGGGGCGGCATCTTGTAGCCGCGTGAGCACGTGCGCCGGGTCGACCGCCTGCTCCAGCCACATGTCGGCGATCTCGGCGCGGCTGGTGAACCCGAGTGGGAGCGCGGCGGCCAGCTGCAGCTTGGGGTGGGGCGAGAAGCCCTGGCTGTAGGCGAGTGGTAACGCTGCGCGGCGGATCGTGCGCTCCAGCGCACGGTACAGATCCAGGTGACCAGTGAAGCGCATCGCCGGCGTCTTGTCGAAGTGGAGGCGGCAGCGCTGACGCTCGGATTCGATCATGGCGCTTCGACGGCGGCGGCTGCCGCCTGCCGGGCCGGGCTGCGGACTTCCGGGCACTCCCAGCCCTCCCCGGGGTGCTCGCGGCGCAGGGCAGCGAACTTGGGCAGGATCCCGCAGGCGAAACACCGCTCGCGGCAGTCCACCCGGGTCCGCCCCTGCAGGCTCCACAGGTAGTCCTCGGTCAGGAAGGACTTGTGCACGCCGGCGTCGATGACGTCCCAGGGCAGCGTCTCGTCAATCGGGCGTTCGCGGTGAGTGTAGAAGGCCGGGTCGAGCCCGGTCGCCTCGAAAGCCTGCATCCAGGCGGCGTGGTTGAAGTGCTCCTGCCAGGCATCGAAGCGCGCCCCGCGCCGCCAGGCCTCCAGGATCACGGCCCCCAGGCGCCGGTCGCCGCGCGACAGCCAGGCTTCCAGCTGTGTCTCCTCGGGCTGAGTCCAGCTCAACTTGAGCCCCGGCCCGCGCAGTTGCTGCTTGAGCAACGTTTGCTTGGCGCGAATGCTCTCGAGCGTGTCGCACGGCACCCACTGGAACGGCGTGTGCGGTTTGGGAATGAAGGTGCTTACCCCGACATGCACCGAGGCGCGGGGGCCGATGACAGCCCGGCCTTCAGCCAGCACAGCCTTGGAGAGATCGGCAATGGCCTGCACGTCTTCAAGCGTCTCCGACGGGTGGCCGATCATGAAATACAGCTTGATCAGGTGCCAGCCGCGCCGGTAGATCTCGCGTGCCGTGGCCAAAACCTGCTCGGTCGACACCGGCTTGTTGATGATCTCACGCATCCGCTCGGTGGCCGCTTCGGGCGCCAGCGTGAACCCGGAGCGCGACGCTTCGCCCTGCAGCAGGTCCATCAACTCGACGCTGAACGACTCGATGCGCAGCGACGGCAGGTTGATGTTCAGGTGCCGCCCGGCGAAGCGGGCGCTGACCTGACGGACCAGCTCGAGGATCTCGTCGTAGTCCGACGACGACAGCGACAGCAGCCCGACCTCCTCGTAGCCGGTGTGCGCCAATCCCTGCTCGATGGCGTCCACGATCTCGGCCACTGGACGTTCGCGCACTGGACGGGTGATCATGCCGGCCTGGCAGAAGCGGCAGCCGCGGGTACACCCGCGTTGGATCTCAACCGGGATGCGGTTGTGGGTGACGTCGATGTACGGGACGACGAGCCGGGTCAGCGGCGGCGGCAGGCGGGGAACGATACGCTTGAGCACCGGCAGGCGCGCCTCCGGGGCGGCCGGCTCGATGCGATCCGGTGTGCCGTCGGGCGCGTAGGCAACCCGGTACAGAGACGGGACATACACCCCGCGCAGCCGGGCGAGGTCCCTCAGCAGCGACGGGCGCGGCCCGCCGGAGGCCTTCCATTCGAGCACGAGGCGGGCGATCTCGAGCAGCACGTCTTCGCCTTCGCCAATGACGAAGGCGTCGATGAAGTCCGACATCGGCTCGGGGTTAAAGGCGGCATGTCCGCCGGCGATGACCAGCGGGTCGCCCTGGCCGCGTTCAACGGCCCGGAGAGGCACACCGCCCAGATCGAGGACGGTGAGGACATTGGTATACAGCGTCTCGTACGGCAGTGAGACGCCGATCAGGTCGAAGGCTTGCAGAGGGTGCTTGGTCTCCAGGCCGAAGAGTGGCAGGCCGGCAGCGCGGAGGGCCGCGTCCATGTCCGGCCACGGAGCATACACGCGCTCGGCCAGCATGTCCGGCTGGCGGTTGAGCAGGTCATACAGGATGGCCACGCCCAGGTTCGACATGCCCAGGTCGTACACATCGGGGAAGACCAGCGCCGCGCGCAGGCTGGTGGCGTCCCAGTCCTTCACCACCTGATTGAGTTCGCCGCCGGTGTAGCGCCCGGGTTTCTGGACGCGCGGCAGAATGTGGTGCAATCGTCGCTCGATCTCGGGCGCGGTGAGGGACGACTGGGTAGGAATGGAATTCGGAGCCATATGGTGATGTTATCATACGCGGACCTGCCGATCCGTAGGATGCCCAGGAGAGGTGCTGGGTTCTGTGAAAGACCGGTGTGGCCTGCGGGACCAAGGAATGCTGCGCCCGACCGGTCCTCAGGGATCGGCCTCCCGCGAGTCGCACCGTCGTCCGCCGTATGGAGGTTCATCTGCCCGGACGACCAGTCTCTCGACTCCGCCGCCCGCGCCAATCGATCCCGACCTACGTAGCGCAGGCGCTGCCCGGACGGGGGCTGGTCTCAGCCTGCACGCTGCGCCCGGCTTGTCAGCAGAACGATCACCTCGCCTGGATCAAGCGCGCCAGGCTGGAACCGACCCGGCGCCGTCGTCTCTCCCTAGTGCTCGATGAGCTCGACCGGGGCGGCCGCTGCATGATGATGGCGTGGCGTCCGTCAACCGCGACCCCGGTCTTGGGACGCGGCACGAAGCACGGGCCCAGACGTTGACGCACGCTCGTCCGTCGTGGTACGATGCGTCGGGTGGGCCCCCATCGTCTAGTGGCCCAGGACGTGGCCCTCTCAAGGCCAAAACGGGGGTTCGAAACCCCCTGGGGGCACTCGGAAGGCCGGCAGAAAACCGGCCTTCCTCCGCTTGGTGGACCGGCCTCGGCTGACGGCCGATCGCGCCGGGCCGACGGCGCGACGCTCGGAGCGGACCGGCAGGGCGAACTCCCCACCTCGCTGCTCGGTCATCGGGAGGCCTTCGATCCTTCCACTGCGACAGATGCGACATTGCGCAGGCCGTGTGCCGCTGATGCCGGTTTCACAATATCTGGCTAGAATCGGGTGCTAGACAGGGGAGGCCAGCTCGGGAGGTGACACGTGCCTCTCGGGCGAAACGGCGGCCGAGATACTCCCCAGGAATGGGAGCGGTGGGAGGGTCTGGACCAATGCCCATAAGGCCGCACAGGTATGGTCGGATCGGATGAAGACGAGCGAGGTTCCCTCTCAGCCTGCGGGTCGCCCCCGTGCGCGTTGGGTGGAGCGTCTAGTCGTCGGCGCGCTTCTGGCAACGGCGCTCTTCTCCCTTGAAGCTGGGCTGGGCCAGATCGCCTTGTCGCGCGACGCCGCGTGCCGTGAGGCGGCTGCGGCCTTGCGACTGGGGCCTCCGGAGGGGGGCACAGGGTGCCTGTCGGAGCTCGGGCTGGCGGCTACGCGCTCGTTCGGGTATGGGCCTGGCGGTTCGTTGTTCCCCGGTTCGCCGTTGATTCTGATGTGGGGCTCCGGCGCCGTGGCGTACGCACTACTGGGAGGCGTCTGCGCCCAATTGACTCTCGGGTGGGCGGCAGGGACCTTCCTCACGATCCATGCCTTCCTGCTCGGCGCGGTGGCGTTCTTCTCCTACATCTCAAGCTACGTAACCTTCTAACTCGTCCGGCGCTGCCGGACCGATCCTCGACCTCCGATCGCTTTCATGGCACATTCGGAAGAAGCGACGCACGAGAGCAGATCGACTGCCAACCACGGGGTGCCCTCGACATGAGACTGCTCGATCCCTCGGCGATGCCGGGAGTTGCCGGCGCCGCGGTTCCCCAAGACGTGTACCTGGTGGCACGTGAGCCGGCGTCCCTTGCCGGCATGGCGTATCCGAGCTGGGATGGGCTGAGCTGGCCAGGGCTGGCAGCGCTTGGCGTGCGCGGTGTCGTCTGCCTGACAGACGAGGTCTTCTCGTACGACCCGTCTCCGCTGGTGCCCTTCCTGGCCATCCGGCTTCAGGACCTGGTGGGCGGCGTGGCGCCGGACGACCCCGGCACCGAGGAGCGACGCGTCCGTCAGGCGGCATTGGCGGTTCTCGATCATCTCCGTCGCGGCGAGGGCGTTCTCGTGCAGTGCGCGGGTGGCACCGGGCGGACGGGGACGGTCATCGGCTGCGCGCTGCGCGGTCTGGGGTACGACTCGCGGAGCGTGTTGGGCTACCTTGACCGCTTGCACAAAGCGCGGGGACGCGACGGATGGCCGGAGTCCGGATGGCAGGCGAAGGTGGTTGAGTCGTTCGGGCCTTGACGGCGCGGACGAGCGGGGTTGAGACCGGAATGCGAAGGGCCGGCCCATCGGGCCGGCCCTTGCTGCGCTGCGGCATCCTCACGCGTACGTGAGGAGGGATGCCGCAGCGCTAGTACGACCACTGGTACTCATCAGGGCATCACCTCCTCTTCGTGAAGGATAGCTTGGTAAGGCGTCCTTACAGGACGGAGGAGAGTATGGCACATCGACGCCGAGATGTCAACCAGGGCACACGACCACCACCTGACCGGTGGCCGAAGCCACCGGTCAGGTGGTGGGTCTAGACGATCAGCATCGCATCCCCAAACGAGTAGAACCGGTAGTCGTGGGCCTTGGCCGATTCGTAGGCCGCGAGGATAGGCTTTCGTCCGGCGAAGGCGGAGACCAGCATCAGCAGCGTTGAGCGGGGCAGGTGGAAGTTGGTGACCATCCCGTCGACGGCGCGGAAGGAGTGGCCGGGGAGGATATACAGGTCCGTCGGCCCCTCATAGGGCGCCACGACGCGGCCGGGGATTGCCTTGCTGGCTGCCGATTCGAGTGTCCGCACACTCGTCGTCCCAACGGCGATGATCCGGCCGCCGGTGAGGCGCGTGGCCTGCAAGGCCTCCGCGGCGGCGGGAGCCAGTTGGCACCACTCGGTATGGATCGGATGGTCCTCGGCGATATCCTCGGTCACGGGAGCGAACGTATCCAGGCCGATATGCAGGGTGAGGTGCACCAGGAGCACGCCGGCGGCCTCAATCCGCTGCAGCAGCTCGGGAGTGAAGTGCAGCCCGGCTGTCGGCGCGGCAGCCGACCCCGGCAGGCGGGCGAAGACGGTCTGGTATTCATCGGGCGACTGGAGCGGCGAGTGGATGTACGGCGGCAGCGGCATCTCTCCGATGCCTTCGAGCTGCGGTGAGAGGGGTTCGGCGAAGCGGATCACGCGCCGCGCCCGACCCAGGTCCTCGAGCACCTCAGCCGTCGGTCCCCCGTCGACGACCAGCCTGCTGCCTGGGCGCACGCCCTTTCCACCGACGAGCGTCTGCCAGGTCTGGGGCTCGAGCCGGCGCAGGAGCAGCAGTTCCACGCGGCCGCCGCCCGGCTGCTTGCGTGCGTGCAGGCGAGCCGGGATGACACGCGTCTCATTCAGCACCAGCGCGTCGCCCGCTCGAAGCAGCGTGGGCAGGTCTCGGAAGGTGCGGTGTTCGAGCCCCGAACCGTCGCGGTGCAGGACCATCAGTCGCGACGAATCGCGTGGCGACGCCGGACGCTGGGCGATCAACTCCGTGGGCAGGAGGTAGTCGAACTCCGATGTTCGCACGGCCTACTTGTGGAGCACGCGCAGAAGCAGGTTGAGGAGCAGCGTGAGGACGAGACTGAGCAAGATCGAGGTGGCCAGCGGGACGAAACAGGTGGCGTTCCCCCAGGCGAAGCGAAGGTCGCCCGGGAGTCGGCCCAGCGGGAGGCCCGCCCGGCCGACGAGCCATACGATCGCGCCAGCCACGGCGATGCCCAGGCCGAGCAGGATCATCCACCGAGCCAGCGAGTTGAGGTCCGGCATGCGTGTGCCTCGGGCGGACCGGGGGGGGCCTACAGCTCGGGCAGGCGCGCTTGCGGTGCCGCCGGGGCGGGCAGTCCCAGGTGCTCGTACGCCCGCGGCGTGGCAACGCGCCCCTGCGGCGTGCGATCGATGAACCCGAGCTGGAGCAGGTAGGGCTCGACGACATCCATGATCGTATCTGGCTCTTCGCTCATCGAGGCGGCGATCGTCTGCAGGCCGACGGGCCCGCCGCTGAACTTGACGATGATCGTGTCTAGCACGCGCCGGTCGGCATCGTCCAGCCCCAGTGCGTCGATGTCGAGCAGTGCCAGGGCGTCGCTGGCCACCTGCCGATCGATGCGGCCCTCGGCGCGCACGGCGGCGAAATCGCGCACCCGGCGCAGAAGGCGCAGCGCGACGCGGGGCGTGCCGCGCGCCCGCCGGGCAATCTCGGCGATCCCACCGGGGTCGATGGCCACGCCAAAGACGGTGGCCGCGCGGGCGACGATGGCCTCCATCGCCGGCGGGTCGTAGAAGTCGAGGTGGTAGGTGGCGCCGAAGCGGGCCCGCAGCGGCGCCGAGAGCAGCGCTGGGCGGGTTGTGGCGCCGACGATGGTGAAGGGCGGGAGGTGCAGCCGGATCGAGCGCGCGCCCGGGCCCTTGCCGATAATGATGTCGAGGGCGAAATCCTCCATGGCCGGGTAGAGCACCTCTTCGACGGCCCGGCCCAGGCGGTGGATCTCGTCGATGAACAGGATGTCCTTCGGCTGCAGGTTGGTGAGCAAGGCCGCCAGGTCGCCCGCCCGTTCGATGGCCGGCCCGGACGTCACGCGCAGGGCGACGTTCATCTCACTTGATAGGATGTGCGCCAGCGTCGTCTTGCCCAGCCCCGGTGGCCCGTAGAACAGGATGTGGTCGAGGGGGTCGTCGCGTGTCTTGGCCGCCTGGATCAGGATGCCCAGGTTCTCCTTGACCCGCTCCTGGCCGATCAATTGCGACAGGCGGCGCGGGCGGAGCGTGAGCTCGTCCTGGTCGTCCGGGTGCTCCCGCTGCGCGATCAGACGTTCCTCCGGCGAAGTCACGCGCAGGATTATACCGGAATGCCGGCGGCGTTCCAATGCGCCGGGGCAGTGTGCGCTCCCAGGAGGGCAATACCAGGCCCAACGCAGGAGAGAGTTTGGGCCTGCCTGTGAAGCATGACCTCCGCCCAGTTGACGGGTTGCCGGGAGGCTCCTATACTGGCGGCGAACGGGGCAGGTGGGGGCGAGGGCTGGTCCTCGCCCCCGCGCGAACCCGGCTGCAGTGGAGGCACGGCGGCGTGATTGGGCTTGGTTTGCGTCAGGTCCAGGATGCGTTGAACCGCAAGGCGGATGATATCCAGCGCGATTTTGTCGCCACCAGCGAACGACTGGAAGAGATCGGGCGGCTGATCCTCGAGGCGAACGAGGACGACCGGCGCAGCTTGCGGGCTGAGCAGTCCGGCCTGCGCGAGCGGCAGCAGGCGCTGGCGGATGAGATCAACCAGTGGCGGGAGCGCGGGCGCCGGGTGCTGTCTCAGCCCGGGCAGAAGGCTTTGCGGGTCTACCTCAACGACCTGCTGGCGCTGGAGGACCCGCGCATTACGCCGGCGGCCAAACACGCGCTCTACCTGCTGGATGCCCCGGAAGACGAGCTGGCCCGCCTGGCCGAGTCGCCCGAGCGCACTTCGGCGGTCACCCCCGCCGGCCGGCTCCTGACCCGCGCCCGCACCGAGTATGACCTGCGCAGCACCGATCCGGCGGTCCGGCTGCGGACAGCGGTTGAGTTTGCCAACCGGGCGGGGATGGCACAGGATGACGACGCCATCGCCGAGATCGAGACGGCACTCACCGACGCCGACCCGCTGGTCCGTGAGACGGCAGCGCTGACGGCTATCCAGCTGCACCGTTTCCGTGCCGTGCGCGTCGCCGATCTGGAAGTGGCGCATCGCTCGACGCAGCGACTGGCGCAGATCAACAACCCGGCCGCCATTCCCGTGCTGATCGAGATCCTTGAGAAGCCGCGCTCGGGGTTCACCACCGGGGAGGATGGGCCGGAGGAGCAGGACAACAGCCGCTCACGCATGGTGGCGCTCTTGCGCCTGGTCGAGTGGCATACGGGCGACGCCCAGAAGGCGCTACGGGCGCGTCAGTTTGACCGCGACGCCAACATCGTCAGAGCAGCGGCGCGGGCGCTCGACCTGTTCCCAGGTGAGTGGACCGGACCGCTCAAGCCAACGGGCAGCCTGAAGCCGAAGGGCTAGAGCGCGTACCTCTGCAAGCGGGGCTTGTTCGGGGGGCGCGCTTCTGCTAGAATTATGGTCAATCGAATAGTGAGCCCGGGAGGAGTAGGCTGGCGCAGGCTGTCAGAGAAGGTGGGCTGAGGCTGCGAACCACCACTGCCGAAGCCGCCGAAGGTCGCCCGGGACATCGCCGAAGAAACCCCCCAGGGGTAGTAGACCGGCGCGGGTAAGCCCGTTACAGCGCACTCCCCGTGATGGCGGGGAGGCACAGCGCACCGGCAACGGTGAAGCGAGGTGGTACCGCGGAGGCGATGCCCTCCGTCCTCGTGGACGGAGGGCTGTTTGTTTCTCCAGCAGCCGCCGATGCATAGGAAGGAGCGACGATGCCCGACTTCAGCCTGCCCAAGACCTACGACTTCCGCAGCGTGGAGCAGCGCCTGTACGCGTGGTGGGAGACGAACGGGCGCTTCCGCCCTCGACCGGACGCGAGCCAGAAGCCGTTCGTCATCTCCATGCCGCCGCCCAATGTCACGGGGGAACTGCACCTCGGACACGCGCTGACGATCGCGGTCGAGGATCTCTTGATCCGCTTTCAGCGCATGAAGGGCGTCCCGACGCTATGGGTGCCGGGCAGCGACCACGCCGGCATAGCCACGCAGCTCCAGGTGGAGAAGCACCTGCTGAAGACGGACGAGGTTACCCGGGAGGAGATCGGCCGCGAGGGATTCGTGCGCCGAACGTGGGAGTGGAAGGCCAAGTACGGCGGGATCATCACCCGGCAGCTGCGCCGGCTGGGAGCCTCGTGCGACTGGGAACGCGAGCGCTTCACGCTGGACGAGGGTCTGTCGCGCGCCGTGCGCACCGCCTTCGTGCAGCTCTACCACAAGGGACTGATCTACCGCGGCTCCTACCTGATCAACTGGTCGCCCGGCCTGCGCACGGCCGTCAGCGATCTGGAGGTGGAGTACGCCGAGGAGCTGGGCACGCTGTACTACTTCCGCTACCCAATCGCCGGCTCGCAGGAGTTCATCCCGGTGGCCACGACGCGCCCCGAGACCATCCTGGGCGACACCGCCGTAGCGGTGCATCCGGACGACGAGCGCTTCCGGCACCTGATCGGCAAGACCTGCCTGGTGCCGATCCTGAAGCGGACCATCCCGGTCATCCTGGACACGTACGTCGACCGCGAGTTCGGCACCGGCGCCCTCAAGATCACCCCTGGCCATGATCCGGCGGACTACGAGATCGGGCAGCGTCACGGGCTGGCGATCGTCAACGTCTTGAACCCCGACGCGACGATGAACGAGAATGCCGGCCCATACGCCGGCCTGGATCGCTTCGAGTGCCGTAAACGACTGTGGGCCGACATGCAGGCCGCCGGGCTCACGATCAAGACCGAGGCCTACACGATGCAGGTGCCGCGCAGCCAACGCGGCGGCGAGATTGTCGAGCCGATGGTCTCGACCCAGTGGTTCGTCAAGATGAAGCCGCTGGCAGAGCCAGCACTGGAGGCCGTGCGGCGGGGCGACATCCGCATCGTGCCCGAGCGCTTCACCAAGGTCTACTACAACTGGCTGGAGAACATCCGAGACTGGTGCATCTCCCGCCAGTTGTGGTGGGGTCACCGCATTCCGGCCTGGTACTGCGGCGCGTGCGGCGAGATGACCGTGGCGCTGGACGATCCGTCCGCCTGCGCGCACTGCGGTTCGGCGCGGCTGGAGCAGGACCCGGACGTGCTCGACACATGGTTCTCGTCCGGGCTCTGGCCGTTCTCGACGCTAGGCTGGCCGGAAGATACGGATGACCTGCGCACCTACTATCCGACAGCGGTGATGGAGACCGGCTACGACATCCTGTTCTTCTGGGTGGCGCGCATGATCATGAGCGGCCTGGAGTTCACGGGGAAGGCGCCCTTCCACACCGTCTACCTGCACGGCCTGATCCGTGATGAGCAAGGCCGCAAGATGAGCAAGACCGCCGGCAACTTCATCGACCCGCTGAAGATCATGGACGAGTACGGGACGGATGCGCTCCGGTTCTCGCTGCTCACCGGTTCGACACCGGGCAACGACATGAACATCAACGTGCAGCGGGTGGAGGCGGGTCGCAACTTCGCCAACAAGCTGTGGAACGCCACGCGCCTAGTGCTGAGCGCACTCGAGCGCGCCCCGGCGCGTCCGGCCAAGCTCCCCGCAGCGACGCTGGCCGATCGCTGGATCCTGGCCCGCCTGGCCCACGTGCGACGGGAGGCCCATCGCCTGCTCGAGGCCTACCAGTTTGCCGAGGCCGGGAGGCAGATCTACGAGTTCGTGTGGGGCGAGTATGCGGACTGGTACCTGGAGGCTTCCAAGCTTCAAATGGAGGCTGGCGGAGAGCGTGCCTGGCTGACGGCCGATACGCTGGTCCGGGTGCTCGACGACTGCCTGCGCCTGCTGCATCCCTACATGCCCTTTGTCACCGAGGAGCTGTGGCAGTACCTGCAGTCGGCGGCGGCCTCCTCGGCCGGAGGCTTTGTCCAGCCGGGCGCGTGGGGCGAAGCGCTGATCGATGCCGCCTGGCCCATGCCGGAAGACACCGGCGACGACACTGCCGTCGCGGAGTTCGAAACGCTGCGCCAGGTCATCACGGCTATCCGCAACGTGCGCTCCGAGAAGAACATCCCGGCCGGCAGCCGACTGTCAGCGGTGTTCGCCGCGGCGGAGGATGCGACGCTCCTTGCCTCGCAGCAGGCGCTGCTGGCCAGCCTCGCCCGCCTGGCGCCCGAGTCGCTCACGATCGAGACCTCACTTGACGCGACGCCGGCGGGAGCCATCCCGCTCGTCGTCGGCACGATCGAGATCTACCTGCGGGCGGCCGAGGCGGCTGACGTCGGAGCGGAACGGCAGCGCCTGATGAAGGACCTGCAGGAGGCGGAAGCCCAGATCGCGCGCCTGCGCGAGCTGCTCGCCGGGCCATTCGCCACGCGGGCGCCCGCCCCGGTCGTCGAGAAGGAGCGCCAGAAGCTGGCCGACCTGGAGCAGGCGCGCCAGCGCCTCGCTCACCAGATCGGGGCGGGGTAGGCGCGTGTTAGAATCGCTCGCCGGAGTATCCAATGCGACGCCGCGGACCTGATTTCCTGCGCTGGTTCTCGCTGGCGCTGCTGCTGGCGGCCATCGGCTTGACCTTCGTCGAGCTGCTGGCCTTCAGCCGCCAGCGGGCCCGCATGCCGCGTGGGCTGGAGATCGCGGGAGTGCCGGTCGGCGGCCTCGACCAGAGCGCTGCATCGCAACGACTGCTGCAAGTGTACGGCTCACCGGTCGAGCTGCACTACGTCGACCAGGTCATCTGGCTCTCCCCGTCGGCGGCGGGCTTCACGCCCGACGTTGAGGGGATGCTTGCAGCGGCCGAGCTCGTGCGCACAGGCGGGTCGTTCTGGTCCGAGTTCGGCGACTACCTGTGGAACCGTCCGGGCTCCGTGGAGAACATCCCTCTGCGCGACGAGATCTCCCCGGCACAGATGGAAGCGGCGCTGCGCGACCTGGCGGCGCGCTATGACCAGCCCCCGCTGCCCGTACAGCCGGTTCCCGGGACGTCCTCCTTCCGCCCCGGTGAGCCAGGCAAAGTCCTCGACATCGCACGGGCTTCCGAACTGCTGAGTGCGATCCTGCGCCAGCCCACCAACCGCCGGCTGAACTTGCCGGTGGTCGAGGGCGAGCCCCCGCGCGCCAGCTTGGGCACGCTGGCGACGCTGCTCAAGCAGAACATCGACGTCGCCGGCTTCGACGGCCTGTCGGTGCTCTACCTGGAAGACCTGCGCACGGGGGATGAGCTGCTTCTAGGCCGCTACCGCAATGCCGAGTTCCAGCTCCAGCCCGACATCGCCTTCACCGCAGCCTCCACAATCAAGATCCCGATCATGATCGCCTTCTTCCGGGCGTTCGACCTTCCCCTCGACGTCGAAGCCGAGCGCTGGCTGCGCGAGATGGTCACGCTCTCGGGCAACGACCCGGCGGATTGGCTGATGGAGCGCATGGACCCGGTCTTCGGGCCGATCCGGGTTACCGAGACGCTGCGCGAGCTCGGGTTTGAGAACACCTTCATGGCAGGGTACTTCTTCCTCGACGCGCCGCTGCTGCGCGAGTACCTGACCCCCGCCAACCAGCGTCCGGATCTTTCCACCGCGCCCGATCGCTACAACCAGACGACGGCGTCCGACATTGGAATCCTGCTGGGTGATTTGTACGCCTGCGGTCGAGGCGGTGGGGCGCTTCTGGCCGCGTTCCCAGGCGAGATCAAGGCCGATGAGTGCCGGCTGATGCTCGACCTTCTGGCCGACAACAAGATCGGAGTGCTGATAGAGGCCGGGGTGCCCGATGGCACGCGCGTCGCCCACAAGCACGGCTGGACCGACTCGCCGCTGACCTGGGCGGCAGATGCAGGAATTGTCTATTCGCCAGCCGGGGACTACGTGCTGACCATGTACCTGTGGAATGACCGCGAGATGATCTGGGAACCGACTTCGCGGCTGATGGCCGATCTCTCGCGTTCGGTCTACAACTACTTCAACCCCCCGTCGTCCTGACCCTCCTCACGGCATAGCCATCGTCGCAGACGGGAACGCCCACCCCGGCGGCTTCCGTGCTGCGTGCTTCATTCGAGCGGCGTGAGCAGGAGAACCGGGATCGGCCGTCCCGCGCGTTGCAGGTAGGCCGCATAGCCAGGGTAGATGGCGATCGCTTGCGCCCAGCATGCCTGGCGCTCGTCGCCGGCGGTGACGCGTGCCTGGAATGGACGGGTCACCCGGTCCACAGTCACGTTGACCGCCGGGTGCGCGAGCAGATTGTGGTACCAGGCGGGATTGTGGCGGTCGCCAAAGGCCGTGGCAATCAGGATGTAGGCCCCCCCACGGGGAATGGCCAGGAGTGTGACGGAGTGGCGGCGGCCGGTGCGGGCGCCAACGGTCTCGATCGAAAGGACCGGCACACCGGCGAGGGCGCGCGTCGCCGTGTGCCGGCCCCCAGTGAGCGTCAGCACCAGCCGGTCAAGCGGGTTCAAGGTCCTGGGCAGGAGGCGCGAGATTAGCCGCGTGGCTGTCAGCCTCTGCACCGTACGCTGGATGGTATTGGGCCGGTGAGGGGGCATCTTCCTTGGGCTGCGTCCCGGTGAGCAGGTCGCCTGGGAGAGCGCGTGCGTCCAAGGATACCACGTGCCGACTTCGGAAGTCCCGGAGGACTTCCGAAGTCGGCAAGCACGGCGCGACTGTAAGCCGGCTGGAAGGTCCCCTCGAGCCGAATGCGCTTACGCTGGAAGCATCGGCCGGAGAGCCCGATGCGGACCTGGCATATCCATGGCGTTCATCGCCTGACGTGGGTTGTGATGCTCCTGCTCGTTCTGGCCGTGGCGGTGTTTGCCATGGCGGCCGGGTTTAGCCGGCTGCAAACCCGCATCGCGCCAGAGCCGGAAGGACCGAGTGAGCAGGGGGCCTTGCCTTCGTCCTCCCTGTCCATCCCGAACTCCCTCGCCGGTCTCCCAGACGAACCGATTGCCGCATCCTGGTTGTCCATTCCTTCTGCCTAGGGAGCACCACGATCCCCTCGCTGTGCCGCGTTCGCACTGCATGAAGAACCCCTTCGCCATCACGCCACTGGATGATGTCACGACCGTCGGGCACGCCTTCGGCGTGCCTGTGGTCGTCAAGGGTCGAACTTGGCTTCCGCTGATGGAGCTGGTCACCTGGGTGGCCTTGGCCGGGCTTGGGGGCCGACGCATGCCGCGGCGGTCGCTGGCGGGGCGGGCGGGCGCGGCGGCGCTGACGATGCCGGTCTTCCTCGGATCGGAATGGTCCCACAACCTGGCTCACGCCGCCGCGGCCAGGGCAATCGGCAGGCCCATGGACGCGCTGCGGATCGTCTGGGGCATGCCGGTGTGCGTCTACTACGATGTCAACGACGCCCGGGTCACTCCCAGGCAGCATATGCTGCGGGCCTTGGGTGGACCAATCTGGAATGGCTTCGTCCTGCTGATCTCGCTTCTTCTCCATCGCCGCGCGCCTCCCGGATCGGTCGCTCGCGAGGTAGCCGATGTCGCCGTGGGGATGAACGCCTTCCTCGCCAGTGCATCGCTCCTGCCGCTGCCCGGCATCGACGGTGGGCCCATCCTGAAGTGGGGGCTGGTAGAGCGCGGACGGTCAATTCCTCAGGCGGACGAGATCGTGAAGCGGGTGGATGGCGTCCTGGGCGTCGGGCTCCTGGCCGGGAGCGCCTTGGCGGCCAGGAAGCGGAACTGGATTGCGGGCGCGATGCTTCTCTTGTTCGGGCTCCTCTCCCTTGGCTTTGCGACGGGCCGCATTCGAGAGCAGTAGACGGGGCGCGGCGACGTGGGGGTGGACTCGACCGGCGCGACCGAGCGGTCCACAATTGAGCGTCGCCTCACGCGCCCCCCATCCACAATCCGCCGCTCTGCTCCAGCCAGTCCGCCACCTGATCGGCTGCATGGGCCACGTCACCGTCGGTGACGTCGAACTCGCGCCTGGGGAGGGTCGATTCGGCTGCCAGGCGGCGAAAGAGCTCCTGCTCGCCAATGAAGACCTGCAGATCATCGTACTGGTCCGGCTTACCGGAGATCTTCAGCCGCTCGGCGCGGGCCGAGGCGAAGGAGTCCGGGGCGCGGGTGAGTAACGCGATCCGGAAGCCGAGCGGGCGCAACTGCTCCTCCAGCCAGCCGAAGTCGTAGTCACGCCCATGGTGCTGGAGTTGATAGGCTCGAGTGGACAGGTGGAACCGATCAACGATCCAGGAGTAGTAGCGCAGTTGGGAGAACAGCCGGGCCCAGGTCCGGTAAGTGTCAAGGGCCAGCGCCTCTTCGTGCGGCTCGAAGTTGATCAGCCCGCGTCCCCACGGGACGTTGGTGAAGCCGCACCACTCGGCGGAGACCAAGGGCGAGTGGTAGCGGTAGCGCCGTGGGCCGACAACCCGCGGGTGTTGGTTGAGAGCGAAGGCCAGCTCGGTCTTGAGCGTCAGGCGCGTCCCTTCCAGGATGACCTTCGGGCACAGCTTACCGGGCATGCGGTCCTCCTCGAGCCTCCGGTGGTGCTTCGAGACGGCCCACATGGTACACTGCGCCGTGCCGGCGACCAAGGGGGACCGGCACTCGGGTGGATTGGACTATTCGGATACATGATGATTGTTTGGGCCTGGAAGGACGGTCTTCACTGGAGGCCGGCCAGGCCATAGCGTATCGTGGCAGTTAGTAGAGTTGGCGGAGGTGCGCATGGCCAAGGGTCGGATCGTCGTGGACGATGTCCTGTGCAAGGGCTGCGAGCTGTGCACGACTGTGTGCCCTAAGGATGTGATCCACATGGCGATGGACCGGCTGACGCCGCGCGGCTACCACCCGGCGGCACTGGTCGATCCCAACGGCGACTGCACCGGCTGCGCCATCTGCGCCGTGATCTGCCCGGATGTCGCCATCACCGTCTACCGCTGGGTCCCGGCGGCGAAGGCCGCCGAGCCGGTGCGAGCCAGCGTCTAACCCCGGGAGGGTTGCGTGGCCAAGGAACTGCTGGAAGGCAACGTCGCCTTTGCCGAGGCGGCCATTCGCGCCGGGTGCGAAGCCTACTTCGGCTACCCGATCACCCCGCAGACGGAAGCGCTCGAGCACATGGCCCGGCGCATGCCGGAACTCGGCCGGGTGTTTGTCCAGGCCGAGTCCGAGGTTGCCGCCATCAACATGGTCTACGGCGCAGCCTCGGCCGGGGCGAGAGTGATGTCATCGTCCTCCAGCCCGGGCGTCAGCCTGATGATGGAAGGCCTGTCGTACATCGCCGGCTCCGAGGTCCCCGCTGTCCTGGTCGATATCATGCGCGGCGGCCCGGGGCTGGGCAACATCGCCCCCTCCCAGGGCGACTACAACCAGATCGTCAAGGGCGGCGGACACGGCGACTACCGCCCGATTGTGCTTGCGCCGGCCACCGTGCAAGAGCTGATCGATTTGACTGTGCTGGCCTTCGACCTGGCGGAGAAGTACCGCTGGATCGTGATCATCCTGGCCGATGGCAGCCTGGGGCAGATGATGGAGCCGGCCGAGATGCCTCCGATGCGTCCTGTGCGCCCCATCCGCGAGCGCGCGGCGTGGGCGCTGACCGGCGCCAAGGGCCGAGGCCCGAACGTGATCAGCTCGATCTACATCGACCCGGCCAAGGAAGAGGTCTTCAACTACAAGCTCGTCGACAAGATGCGCACGATCGAGTCCCAGGAGATCCGCCTGCGGGAGATCCTGACGGAAGATGCCGAGATTGGTGTGGTGGCTTTCGGAACAGCGGGGCGCATCGCGCAATCGGCGGTCAAGGCGGCGCGGGACGAGGGCATCAAGGTTGGCCTGCTGCGGCCGATCTCGCTCTACCCGTACCCGTATGAGGCCGCGCGCCGCCTGTCGCAGCGCGTGAAGTCGCTGCTGGTGGTGGAAATGAACCGCGGCCAGATGATCGAGGACGTGCGGCTGGCGACAGAAGGGCGCGTGCCTGTCAACTTCTACGGCCGCATGGGCGGCATGGTCCCCATGCCGGACGAGGTCCTGGATGCGATTCGCAGGGTCCACGCCGGCGAGACGGTGGGACTCCCGGGAGTGTTGGCATGACCGAAGCGGACATGGTGGAATCCCTGATCTACACCAAGCCGGGGAGCCTGACCCACGTCGGGACGCACTACTGCCCCGGCTGCACGCACGGTGTGGCGCACCGACTGGTGGCCGAGACGTTGGACGAGATGGGCGTGCGCGAGCAGACGATCGGCGTGGCGCCGGTGGGGTGCTCGGTTTTCGCCTACAACTACTTCAATGTGGATTTTGCCGAGGCGGCGCACGGGCGGGCGCCGGCGATGGCCACCGGCCTGAAGCGCTTGGTTCCCGGCAGCATCGTCTTCACCTATCAGGGCGATGGCGATCTGGCGTCGATCGGGGCGGCCGAGATCCTGCACGCCGCCGGACGCGGCGAGAACATCACGGTGATCTTCATCAACAACGCTATCTACGGCATGACCGGTGGACAGATGGCGCCGACGACGCTGCCAGGGCAGAAGACAACCTCGTCGCCCCTCGGACGGGATGTGGAGACGCAGGGCTTCCCGTTCAAGATGTGCGAGATTCTAGCGCAGATGGACGGGTCGGCTTATGTCGTCCGGCGAAGCCTGCATGATGTGGCCAACATCCGCAAGGCCAAGAAGGCCCTGCGCACGGCGTTCGAAGTGCAACGGGCGGGATTGGGTTTCTCGATGGTCGAGCTGCTCTCCAACTGCCCGACGAACTGGGGCATCGCGCCGGCGGCGGCGCTGACCTGGATCGAAGAGCATATGATCCCGGCGTTTCCGCTGGGCGATTACAAGGTCCATCCGGCAGCGGCGGCAATCGACAAGGCGCGCTAGCCCCGCGCGTTTGCTGAACCGGCTCTCGAAACCACAGCGCCAGGCCTGGGCAAAGGCCTGGCGCTGGGTTCTTCCACACGGCTCAGCGCGATCCCCTGAGCCGAGGGTCGATGATGTCGCGGAACGCGTCTCCGATCAGATTCCAGGCCAGCACGAAGAGCAAGATGGCCATCCCCGGGTACAGGACGATATGCGGGTAGGCTGCCAGGCTGGAGATCCAGTTGCGGGCGAAGCTGATCATCTGGCCCCAATCGGCGTAGCCGACGTCGGCCCCCAGGCCCAGGAACGACAGCGCGGCGAAGCTGAGCACGTACGAGCCAATATCCATTGAGGCGTAGACCAGCGTTGGGAAGATGGCGTTGGGCAAGATGTGGCGCAATAGGATGCGCTGGTCCTTGGCGCCGATGGCCCGCGCTGCGAGAGTGAAGTCGCGCGTGCGGACCGACAGGATGTCCCCCCGGATCAGGCGGGCGTACGCCGGCCAGCCGAAGGCGATCAGCGCGGCAATGCCGGCGGTCAGCCCGGAGCCCATCCGGCCGCGCAGGACAGCAGCCAGCGTGAGAGCCGCCAGCAGGAAGGGGAAGGCCTGGACGATCTCGACGATGCGCATCAGGATGTTGTCGAGCCAGCCGCCGTAGTAGGCGGCCAGCGAACCGACGGTCAATCCGATGGTCAGCGCGGCGGCGGTGATGATCAGGCCGACACGAAATGCCGTGCGTGTCCCCCAGACCACGCCGTAGAACACGTCGTACTGGCGTTCGGTGGTGCCGAAGATGTGCTCGGCGCTGGGCGCTCTCGGCTCGGGTCGGTAACCTGTGTGGGGGATGGAGTAGGGATCCTGGGGATCTTCCGGCGGTGCGATCACGGGTGCCAGAACGGCCACCGCGATGAAGGCCGCCAACAGCACCAGGCCGGCGATCGACGTTGGTCGGCGGAGCAGCTGGCGCACGACGTAGCCGAGGCGCTCGCTGTTCATGAGTACCTCACCCTGGGATCGAGGTAGGCGTACAGGATGTCGGCGCCCAGGTTGCCCAGCACGACCAGGACCGCGTTGAACAGCGTGAAGCCGAGCACGGAGATCACGTCCAAGTGCAGCGCCGAGTCGGCGAAGAACCACCCCAGGCCGTGGATGTTGAACACGGTCTCGGTGATCACCACGCCGCCCATCAGCCCGATGATCGTCAGCCCGCCGATGGTCGCCACCGGGATCATGGCGTTGCGCTGCACGTGGCGGCGGATCACGACGGACTCGGGCAGGCCCTTGGCGCGGGCCGTGGTGACATAGTCCTGTCGCAGCGCCTCAAGCATCGACGAGCGGGTGACGCGCAGGATCAGTGCCCAGCTGAGATAGGAGAGCGAAATGATCGGCAGGACCAGGTGGCGCACCGCGTCCAGGAAGATGTCCGGCCGGCCGTTGATGAGCGAGTCGACGGTGTTCATCCCGGTCACGCGCACGTAGCTTGCGGCCTCGGTGGCGCGCAACGCCCATTCCGAGAGCCGCCCGGCCGGGAACCAGTCTAGCTTGGCATAGAAGATCATCAGCGCCATGAGTCCGAAGACATAGATGGGGAACGACCAGCCGACGATGCTGAAGATGCGCGCGGCGTGGTCGATCGGCTTGTTCTGATTGACGGCGGCCAGGACGCCGAGGCGGATGCCGATGAACATGATCGGGAAGATGCTCAAGAGCGCCAGCTCGGCGGTCGGCGGCAGGTGCTGCATCAGGGCTCGCGCCACGGGTTGGTGGCCGCGGTAGGAGAATCCGAGGTCGCCCTGCACGACCCTGCCCAGCCAGCGCACGTACTGCACCGGGATGGGATCGTTGAGTCCGTACAGCTCAACCAGGGCATTGACGTCCGACGTCCGCTCAGGCTGATCGGCCAGGTGGAGCGCCAGGCGCTCGTAGGGGGTAACCAGCGTCATCATGGCGAAGATCAGCAGCGTCACGCCAAACAGGATGATCGGCAACTGCAGCAGGCGTCGGGCGATGTAGGTGAGCATGCGCAGATCTCCAACGAACCGGTCGCCCCCTCCCGCCTGGGGGCGGTGGAGGGATGGCCACCGCCCCGGCGGAAAGGAGGAGGGAACGAAAGCCTACTGCGGCGGAACCTTGCTCAGGCTCGCAAAGTACCCATCGTCCCCGAAGAGCGGGTTGTAGTAGTAGCCCTCGATCCAGCTCTGCACGTAGCGACGCAGTGTGACCTGGGCGATGAAGATGTCGATGGCCTGATCCATCGCGTCCTTCTGCAGGCCTCGGTACATCTCTTCGGCCTTGGCCGGATCGGTCTCACGGACGGCAGCGGCCATCGTCTCATCCCAGGCCTGGCACATCTCATCCGGGAAGTGCTGGCGGCTAGACCAGTCGCCGCTGCACGACATGTACGGGATCACCCAGTTGTGCGGGTGATGGAAGTCCTCGATCCACCCTGTCTGGTGCAGGGGCAGGCGGCCGCTGCGGCGGGCTGCCATGTAGGTCGCCCACGGCAGGTTGGTGATGCCGATCGAGACGTTGTCCATGACGGCCGTCAGGCCTTCGGCCAGGATCTCGCTGGCGATGCGGCGGCTGTCGTTCCCGGTGTTGTACAGGAACGACATGGTGAAGCCGTTCTCCCACACCTGGCCGTCCCAGGCCAGCTGCAGCTCCTCGGCGCACTTCTCCAGGTCATACTCGTAGATCGGGGAGTCGGCCTCGTAGCCCACCATGCCCTCGATGATCGGGCCTCGGTGCGGGAAGGCCTCGCCCTGGCGCACTTCGGCCATGAAGGTATCGCGGTCGAAGCAGTAGTTGAACGCCTTGCGGACGTGGATGTCGGAGAAGAAGTCGGGCGGGATGCCGAGCCCGTCGAGCTGCCCCGATCCGATGTACGGGTTGCCGCCCTCGGTGGGGATGTTGAAGTTCAGGAACATGTCGTCCGTCTGGGTGCCGGGCATCTCGGTATACAGGGTGAGAATGCCATCCGGATTGACCTCTTCCTCCACCCACTCCCCGTCCCGGTACGTGAGCTTGGTCTTGATCATCGGGTCGATCTGGGAGGCAAAGGCGATCTCGTGGTCGAGGGTGTCGGCATCCCCGGCTTCCACCATGGCCAGGCGCGTGCCCCATTCCTCCACGAGCTTGATGACCACGGTGCCGATCTCCGGCACGCCGTCGATCGTGCTGCCTTCCCAAAGTGGCTCGGTCAGCCAGTAGCCCTCAAACGCCGCGAGGACGATCTCCTGGCCGGGCGTCCAGTGATCCAGCATGTACGGGCCAGCGCCGTTCTCCTGGCTGTACAGCAGGGTGGCGGAGACTTCGGGGAGATACCAGTTGCGCCAGGTGGCGCAGTCATCGTCCCAGTTGCCCTGCTCGACCATCCACTCCTTGTCCATGATCCCAGCCCAGGGCTGGGCAAGCAGCTGCGGGAAATAGGCGGCCGGGTAGGCCAGCTTGATCGTCACCGTGCCGGTGGCGTCATCGGCCACGACGGTGTCGCGGATGGCCTCGCAGACCTTGAGGTCATCGCCTCCAACGACATCGAGCAGCCCGCCGTCGCCCTCGGCGCCGATCCCGGCGGTTTCAAGCATCGGGTCGAAGAACAGCCCCATCGGCCCGCCCGCACCCAGGAAATCCCAGCCGAGCAGCATGTTGCGGTGGAAGGTGTAGGCCACGTCATGCGCCTCGAGCGTGCCGCCCTTGTGGAACTTCACACCCTGGCGGATGTGGAAGGTGTAGGTCAGGCCGTCGTCCGAGATGCTCCACTCATCGGCCAGCATCGGCACGAACTCATCCACCGCCGAGCCCTTCAGGAACAAGAGCCCATCGTACACGTGCCGGGCGATGTTGATGCCCGGTGCGTCGTACATGATGGCTGTGTCGAGCGACTCGGGCTCGCCGATCCACAGAGCGGTGAAGGTATCCGGGTTCTTGAAGTCGGCCGAGTAGCTCTCATAGGCCGGTCCGCTGGCGGCGGCTTGGGCCGCTTCAAGCTGGGCCTGCAGTTCGGCGACCTGCTCGCTGGTCTGGCCCGAAGCCTGGGCCGTGGCAAGCGCCGACTCGAGTTCGGTCACGCGCGGATCCTGAGCCGGCGCGCACGCACCCAGCACCATGCTGACCAGGACCAGCAGGCCGAGCAGGGCGGTCCATCTCTTTGTTGACATCACATCCTCCTCAAGCATCTTCGGGTAAGCCTTCAGGCTTCGGTCAGGAAACAACTGACGGAATGTCCGCTGGACACCTCCTTCAGGTTCGGCGACTCGGTTCGGCAGCGATCGAAGGCCATCGGGCAGCGCGTGTGGAACGTGCAGCCCGGCGGCGGGTCGGCCGGATTGGGAACGTCGCCCGTCAGAATGATTCGTTGGCGGTGGGCCTCCACCGCCGGATCGGGCACCGGGATGGCTGAGAGCAGCGCCTGGGTGTAGGGATGGAGCGGCCGCGTGTACAGGTCCTCCACTGGAGCCATCTCCACGATCCGCCCGAGGTACATCACCGCCACACGGTCGCACAGGTGACGCACCATGCTCAGGTCGTGCGTGATGAACAGGTAGGTCAGCCCGTAGTCGGCCTGCAGGTCCTGAAGCAGGTTCACGACCTGGGCCTGGATGGAGACATCGAGTGAGGTGATCGGTTCATCGGCGACGATGAACGATGGTGTGAGGGCGAGAGCGCGGGCGATACCGATGCGCTGGCGCTGTCCGCCGGAGAACTCATGTGGATAGCGATCGGCGAAGGAGGCCTTCAGCCCGACGCGTTCCAGGAGTTGGGCGACGAAGGCCTTGACTCCGCCTTCGGGCTGGATGCCGTGAACTTCGAGCGGCTCTGCCAGCGTGGCGCCGATGGTCATGCGCGGGTCAAGGGACGAAAACGGGTCCTGGAAGACGACCTGCATCTGGCGCCGGGCCCGCCTCAGCCCTTCTGCGCCCAGAGTCGCCAGGTCCTGCCCTTCAATCTCCACCCGTCCAGCGGTCGGCCGGTAGAGATGCAGGATCGCCCGACCGAGCGTTGTCTTGCCGCACCCGCTTTCGCCGACCAGGCCGAGGGTTTCGCCGCGCAGGATGTTGAACGAGACATCGTCCACGGCCCGAACGTGGCCAACCACGCGGCGGAAGACGCCGGCATGGATGGGGAAATAGAGCTTCATGTGTTCGACGCGCACCAGCGGCTCGGCCGTGGCGAGGCTGCTGTTCATGCCGTCACCTCCACCGGGTTCCGGTCGGCGGCATCGACCCAGCAGGCGACCCGGTGCCCGCGCGTGACAAGGCGCAAGGACGGGTTCTCTCGAGCGCAGAGATCGGTCGCGTAAGTACAGCGAGGAAGGAACGGACACCCGGCGGGCAGGCAGAGCAGGTCCGGCGGAGCGCCGCTGATGGGCACCAGCCGTTGGTCGGGGCGGGAGCGATCGACGCGGGGCAGCGAGTGGAGCAGCCCCAGCGTGTAAGGATGCCTCGGGTTGGCGTACAGGTCCTGGACGCGCGCCTCCTCCACGATATAGCCGGCGTACATGACGATCACGCGGTGGGCCAAGCCGGCGACGACGCCGAGGTCATGCGTGATCCAGATCATCGACATCTTCATGCGCTCGCGCAGCCGGTTGACCAGGTCGAGGATCTGGGCCTGGATGGTGACGTCGAGGGCGGTGGTCGGTTCGTCAGCGATCAGGAGCTTGGGATTGCAGGCCAGCGCCATGGCGATCATCGCCCGCTGGCGCATGCCGCCGGAGAACTCGTGCGGGTACGAGTCCAGCCGCTGCCCTGCCTCGGGGAAGCCGACGAGATCGAGCAGCTCGGCCGCGCGCACGCGCGCCTGGCGTTTGTTCATCTCCAAGTGCCACACCAGGGGCTCCATGATCTGCTCGCCGACCGTCAGGACAGGGTTCAGCGAGGTCATCGGATCCTGGAAGACCATGGCGATCTCGCGCCCGCGCATCTGGCGCATTTCCTCCTCCGAAAGGCGAAGGAGGTCGATCCCCAGATACAGCACCTCGCCGGCGACAATGCGGCCGGCCGGCGGCGGCACGAGGCGGAGCACCGACAGGGCATGCACGGTCTTGCCGCAGCCGCTTTCGCCGACGACGCCGAGGGTTTCGCCCTCCTTGAGTGCGTAGCTGATGCCGTTGACCGCGTGGACGATGCCTTCGTCGGTGGCAAACTCGGTGGTCAGGCCTTCCACCTGCAGGACGACCGACGGTTCGAATTCACCGGTCGCGCGGAGGCCGTGGGCATGCAGCGGAGTGTCGATGAGTGGGTCAGCCATGCGTTCTCCTCAGCCCTCTGTCATCCTAGGCATCCCGGGCGGCGGAGGCATCCGGCGATTGGGGCATCCTGCGGGGGGCCAGATGGACCATCTTCGGCTAGTCCAGGTGAACGAGGCCGAGTCGGTAGCCCAGGACGACGGCCTGCGTGCGAGAGACGGCGCCCAGGCGTCGCAGAATCTGACGGACGTGGAGCTGAACGGTGGCCGGGCGTATGCCGAGGCGGGCGGCAATGTCTGGGTTGCTGAGGCCCAAGGCGAGCAGTCCCAGGATCTGACGCTGCCGCGGCGTCAGACGCCCGCTTCCGGCAGCCGGCAGGGTCTGGCCGAGGCGTCCGATCAACGCCGCCGCCATGGGCCCGCTGAGCAGGCTTCGCCCGCTTGCGGCTGCCAGAACGGCATCCAGCAGCACCCCCGCATCGGCGCCTTCTTCCACCACGCCGGCGGCGCCAGCGCGCAAGGCATCGGCAACGCTGCCGGGAGTCAGCGCCCGCACCACGGCCACGAGGTGCATCGTCGGTGCGGCACTCCGCAAGGCTCGCAGCACGTGCCCGCCACCGGCCGGGGAGAGCTCGGTCGACACCAGCGCGATCTCCGGGTGCACGGCCTGCGCCAAGTGGAGCGCCTGGGCTTCGTCGCGCGCGGCTCCCACCACCGTCACGCGGCGGCTGGCCCGCAGGCAGGCCATGATCCCTTCTCGGACCACATCCTGCTCGTGGGCGATCAACGTGCGCGGGCGGACAGGAGGTGACATGCGCCGGGGCATACGGCAAGGCTGACGCCCAACCTCCTTCCAGGCTGCGACTCCATGCTAGAAACCAAATGCCCCACCTGCATGCGGCAGGTGGGGCATTTTGCCCTCGTCCAGTTGGGAGGGAGGACGACTAGTCCATCTGGACCAGCCGCCGTTTGAGGGCCAACGTGGCCGCCTCCGTTCGGCTGGAAACCCCGAGCTTCGAGAGGATGCTGCTGACGTGGTTCTTGATCGTGAAGCGGCTGATGTGCAACCGCCTGGCCATATCCGGATTCGAAAGCCCGTGGACCATCAGCTTAAGGACGTCGCGCTCGCGTTCGGTGAGATCATCGCCGAGCGGCACCAGGTTGCCCGCGGTGCCGAGGAGCGCCATGGCCGCCTCGCTCGCCAGCGTCGGCCTTCCAGAAAACGCGGCGCGGATCGCCTGCGCCAGTTCCGCTGCCGAAACGTTCTTCAACAGGTAGCCGATGGCGCCTGCCTGGAGCTCCGCCCGCACCAGGTCCTCCTCGCCGAAGCTGGTGAGGGCAAGGATCTTCATCCCGGGATGGCGCTGGAGGATCGTGCGCGTCGCGGCCACGCCGTCCGTTTCAGGCATCATCAGGTCCATGAGGATGACATCCGGGAGCAGTGAGTCGGCCAGCTGAGTCGCCTCGCGACCATTGGTGGCCTGGCCGGCCAGCTCCAGGTCGGGGAAGGCGACGAGGAACGAGGCCAGGCCTTCGCGCAGCATATCGTGGTCATCAACGATCAAGACCCGGATGCGGTGCTGGTCACTCATCGACGCTGGATTCTCCTTGGGACGGCCAGCTCACCTCGACCCACTGGCCGCCGCCATCCACCGAGTTGACCGCCAGGGCGGCGCCCAGGGCCTCGGCTCGCTCACGCATGATCCCCATTCCAAGTCCGCCCGAGCGGGCTCCCGTCGGCGGACAGGCACGTCCATTATCTTCGATCCGCAGCCGGACGGCACAGCCTTGCGTCTCGAGCAGCAGCTGGACCTGCGTCGCCTGCGCGTGCTTGACCACGTTGGCCAGTGCCTCCTGCGCGATCCGGTAGAAGCCGATCTTGACGTCCACCGGCAGGTCGGTCGGACCGTCGGCTCGAACGATCATCCTCAGCTTCTTGCGGCTGGCGGTGCCGTCCGCCAGCTGACGCAGCAGCTCGCCCAGGTCAGCGCCGGCCAGCGCCGCCGGACGGAGCTCGAGCAGCAGCATCCGCAGCTCCGCGAGCGCGCCGCGAGTGAGCTGCTGCAGCCGGAGCAGGCTGCGCCGGCCCTCCGCGCGATTGGTCCGCCACAGGTCGGGCAGGATTTCGGCGGTCAGCCCGGCTGTCCACAACGTCTGGCTCACGGCATCGTGCAAGTCGCGGGCAATGCGCGTGCGTTCTTCGAGCACGGCCATCTGGCGCGAGCGCTCGGCCAGCCGGATATTCTCGATGGCGATGGCAGCCTGCGCGGCGAGCGATTCGAGGACCGAGCGGTCCGTCTCGGTGAACGCGTGGCGCCGCTCGCTCTGGACGTCGAGCACGCCGAGGACGGAGTCGGCCGTGCGCAGCGGCACAACCAGCTCCGAGCGGATCCCGGCGGAGTCGGGCAAGCGGACATAGCGCGGGTCGGCGTCGACATCCGGCGCGAGAACGGACTCGCCGTGCGCGGTGGCCCAGCCGATCAGCCCTTGTTCGCCGACGACAAGACGCGGCGGCTGGTAGCCCTCGCGGTCCCAGGCTCCGCCGGCGCCAGCGTTCATGACCACGCGACCGTCTTCCACCAGCCCGATTCCCACCAGCTCATAGCCGAGTCGCTCGTGGATCGACGCCACGATGGCGCGCAGCAGCTCGCTCAGCGAGTGGATCGAGGTGATGTGACCGCCCACGTCGGAGAGGACCTGAAACAGGTCGGCGCGCCGCTGGGCATCGTCGAACCAGCGGTGGCTCTCGACCGCCAGGCCGAGCTGCACACCAACCGTTGTGAGGAGCTGCGCTGCCTCCCGGCCCAGCGTGTGCCCGGCGGCAGGCAGGACAACGAGCAGTCCGAGCGGACCGCTGCGCGCCACCACAGGCACGGCCACCAGGCCGCCCTCGGCTTCCGTGAAGGCGCGGGGAGGAAACATCCCATCGGCCGGACCGAGGGCGTCTGTACCCACGCCGGGCAGCAGTTGTTCCGCAAGCACGGCGATCTCCGGCGAAGCCCTTATTGCCTCGAGGCTTGCAGGCCTGCCCTGCCCGGCAGCGAAGGCCAGGTCCGCCGAAGCCGGCTCCTGGATCCAGATTGCCGCAGCATCGAGGCCGAGCGTCTGAATCAGTTCCTGCAGGGAGGAGGTGAGGACGTCGGGCAAGTGGCGCGCCAGGCTGCTGGCGGCGGTGACAGCGTTCAGCGCCGTCAGCTCGCGCCCCCGCTGCGTGACGCGGCGGGCGAGCGCCTGGTAGGAATCCTGCAGCCGAACGGCCATGCGATTGAACTGAGTGGCCAGCGTCTCGATCTCGTCGCCGGTGGCGGCGGTGACCCGGGGCTGGAAGTCACCCTCGGAGATTGCCCGCGAGGCAAGCATGAGCTGCCGAAGCGGTCCGGTGATGCGCCGAGCGCCCGTAGCCACGAGCAGGCTGAGGACCAGCAACCCGCCAGCCATCAAGCCCAGAATCGCCCGCTGGTAGCCTGTGATCGATGCGGTAAGCGATGACCAGGGCTGCTCGATGATCAAGCCCCAGGTCGTGCCCGGGACCGGGGCGTAGCTGGTGAGGATCTCAACGCCGGTCTCGTCACGCGTGCGGCGGGCGCCGGTTTCCCCGGCCAGCACGGCGTCGACCGCCGCCAGGCCGGTCAACGTCTCCCCGACGCGCGAGCGATCCGAGTGCAGGATGGTTACCCTGTCGGCGTTGACGAGGTATGCCACGCCATCGGCACCCGTGCGCGGGCGGATGCTTGACACCAGACGGCGGAAGAGGCTTTGCTGGGAGACGATCTCCTGCTCGTACACGCCTTCCGCGCGGCTGAGGTTGGCGGGCGTTCCGGCGTAGTCGGCCAGTTGCGATCCAAGCTGCGCGGCCAGCAGCCGCGTGAGCTCGCGATCGCGGTCGAGCACGAGGTCGTGGGCCATTGCCTGGTAGGCAAAGTGGGAGACCAGGGCGATGGCGGCGAGGACGAGCACCGTCGGGACCAGGGACCAGGCAAGGATCTTGGTGCGCAGGGAGTGTGATCGCGTTGCTGTCGGCACCGGTGCCACCAGGCAGATAAGGCGCTGGTAGTATACGGCCACGCGTGCAGGCTGCTTGACGCGCGTCCATCCTGGCGACCCCGATCACGCGGGCTGGAGACGCCGCCAGCACGACGTGACACGTGCGCAGCACGTGTCACGTCGTGAGGCGGTTGCTGCTTCAATGCCGCAACTGGGGATGCAGGAGTCCCTCTGGCGCTCCGGGAACGCGACTTGACCAATTAGGGTTCCGGCGGGAGAATCGCCGAGGCTTGGCATCCACCGGGCGCCGCGGGGAAGGGCGCGTGCCCTGATGGCATACGCATGCGGTCCTGACGGTTGCCGGGTCGATCTCCGGGGGTGAGGTGATTGGATGGCGTCTGGATTCGGACAGGTCGAAATCGTCATCTCCGGCTTTGGGGGCCAGGGTGCGCTTTTCGCCGGACAGCTGCTGGCGCATGCGGCGCTGGACGACAACCGGCACACGACGTGGATCCCCTCCTACGGACCGGAGATGCGCGGCGGGACGGCCCACTGCGTTGTCATCATCAGCGACGATGAGATCGGATCGCCGGTCGTTCGCAACCCGCGGGCGGCGCTGGTGCTGAACCTCCCGTCCCTGGACAAGTACGAGCCGCTGGTCAAGCCCGGCGGCGTGCTGGTGGTGAACGAATCGCTCGTCGACCGGAAGCCGACGCGCACGGACATCGAGGTCGTGATGGTGCGCGCCAACGAGGAGGCCGAGGCCATTGGCGATCGCCGGCTGGCGAACCTGGTCATGGTCGGCGCGCTGCTCCAGCGGCTGCCGGTGATCACGCTCGAGGCGCTGGGCAAGTCGCTCGATCGCCACATCCCGGCGCACCGACGCAACCTGCTGGAAGCCAACTTGCGTGCCTTGCAGCGCGGGGCGGAGCTGGCCGCCGGCCAGGCGTAGCCACCGGAGCGTACAGGCTGCAAGACGAAGCGGCGACCCGGGTGGGTCGCCGCATGATTCGTGGGATGGACGAGCGCGGGCTAGAGTGGCTTGCCGCAGTTGGGGCAGGTGCTCGCCCCGGCCGGGGGGACGAACCCGCAAGACCGGCAGGTCATGGGTTGCGACGGTCCGAGAGGGGCGCCGCAGGCCACGCAGGCCGGCTCGCCGACTGGATTGGCCGTCAGGCAGTGCGGGCAGGTGATGCGGCGCAAGCGTTCCGAGAGTTCGAACGAGGCGCCCATCCCGGTAACCGTTCGATCGATCGCCTGCCAGATGCGGTCGATCAGCTGAAGCGAGTTGATGTCTTCGGCCACGTCGTCGATGCGGCTCAGTAGCGACAGCGGCCGGTGCAACGCCATCAGCGCCGTGATGCCCAGGCTGGCGGCGACGCCCAGCCAGTCCTGCTGGCCAAGCTGGATCATCACGCCGTCTTCAACGGCCGTCAGTTGAACGGTGATGGCCGTCTTGCCGCCGGAATCGGGCAGGGTCGGCGTGGCGATCTGGACGAAGGCCTTCTGGTGATCGCCAAAGGGCTGGGCGCGCAGGTTGCCCCGATTGAACTCGGCCACCAATGCTTTGGCCAGGTCGAGTGGCTTGATCGGACCGTGGAACGTGCGTGTCTGCATGGGAGAATCCGCGCGTGGGGACATGGGCTGCGTAGTATAATCCGCCGTCCCCCAACGGGCAATCCAGGCATGACCAAGACCCGGATCCTGATCGCTGGCTGTGTGCTCACCGCGATGGCTGGTCTCACCGTCCAGGCAAGCAGGGCCGCGCCGGCCGCCCTCCTTCAGACCACGCCCGTGCCGACCAGCGCCGTCCAGCCGAAGATCCTGGTCCCCGACAAAGTCAATGTCCGACTGGCGCCGTGCGTCGACTGCGAGTTGGTGGGCGTGCTGATCGCCGGGCAACAAGCCGTGGCGCTAGGCCGGACGCCGGGCGGGGACTGGATCCAGATCGTGTATGCCGGGGTGCCGGGGAACGTCGCCTGGGTGTACGCGCCGCTGGTCCAGATCTTCGACCTCGGCGCCGGGGCCCTCCCGATCGTCGAGCCGCCGCCCACGCCCACGCCGCGGGTAACCGCAACCATTGACCCGACGCTGGCCGCCCAGTTCAACCTTGGCGAAGGTCCGCCCACGCGCCTGCCAACCTTCACACCCTCCGGTCCGGTGGCGCAGCCAACGATCCCGAGCGACAGCAGTGGCCAGGGCAGCGGCTTCCCGCCGATCCTGGCCATGGCTGGACTGTTTGTCGTTGGGGGGATAGGGCTGCTGGTCTCGCTCTTGCGAGGGCGCTAGGTCTCGAGCGGCTGCCGCCCGGCATAGCCGCCTTCCACATCGTGCCAGAATCCGACCGCAGGCTCGCCCGGCTTCCAGCATAGGAATACCGCTCGGCCTTGGCGCTCCGAAGGGAAGTCGATCAGCCCGGAAGACAGGTCCTTGAGGACGACGCCGTGATGCTGGATCGCCAGCACCGAGGTCTCCAGCTGTTCACCGGCGCGCATCAGGTCGGTGGGGATCCGGCTCCCGCCTCCCAGAACCGCCTTCTCGGCCAGGTCGCTCAAGCGTGCCCGGGCAGCGTGCAGGGTGGCGTACGATTGGCGCACGCGTTCGATCAGCGGGCGCAATTCGCCGAGCAGCGCAGTGGCCTCGTCGGGGGTGAACAGGTGAGCCGATGAATTGTCCATGGCGTCCGCCGGCGAGGTGGGGCGCCTAGCTGCAACCGGCGCACGAGCCGCCCTCGTGCTGGTGGCCGTGTTCGTGCGTATCGCCGTCGTGGGCTCGGAAGGACTGCCCGCACCCGCACGACTTCTGGGTGTTGGGATTCTCGATCTTGAAGCCGCCGCCCATCACGTCCTCGGCGTAGTCGATCGTGGCACCGCGCAGATAGTCCATCGAGTAGGGGTCGACGACGACGCGCACGCCATCGAACTCGAGGCTGGCGTCGGTCTCGGCGGGTGCGCCTTCCAGCGCCATCCCGTAGCGCAGGCCAGAGCAGCCGCCCCCGGTGACGAACACGCGCAGGGCATGGTCCGGGAGGTTGCGCTCGGTGAGCAGCGAGCGAACCCGTCCGACGGCATGGGTGGTCAGGGTCAGTTGCGTCGTGTCGACTTCGGGCTTGTCCATCGTCGCCATCCTTGAGCTTCGCTAAGATACCACTCGGATGAAAACGGCCAACTAGATACTCATTCTACCCGATGGACGTGCGGCCGTCAAAGGAGGTTTGGCGGCATCGCCCAGGGCCTTGGCTACGGCGTCCGCTGCGACAGTCAGCGCTCGGCCATCCTCCGACTCGTAGGCGGCATCGTTGCCCCGCGGGCCAAAGGCGATTCGTCCCTCGAGCTTGCCATTGTTGGCCAGAGGTACCGTCAGACGGCAATCTCCCGCCCACTTGCCACGGGTGGCCACCAATTTCTCCGCCCCATCTGCCACCCACGAAACCTGCCCGCCCACGGCATCGAGGGCCTGCATGCCCTCCTCGAGCAGTCGCTCCAACGCCAGCCGGCGATCGACGACCCATATCCCGGATCCAATCTGCCTGGAGAATTCCGTGAGCCGTTGAAGCGGGTCATGGGCGTCCCGGAACCGGCGGTCCACTATCGCTTGCAGGCGCGTCTTGATCGGGGTGAAGGTCGAGGCCAGGATCAGGGTGGTGATGACGATGGCGGCGTCCGACTTCTCGCCGGTTACCGCCACGAACAACTTCTGGAACAGGCTGATAGAACCCGAATAGAGTCCGGCGAGGATGGCGGTCAGCGCACCGTACACCAGCGTGCGGTTTATGATTAGATCGATGTCATACAGGCGGTGCCTGAGGATGGAGATCGAGAGCGTGGCGGGTATGATGGCCGTCAGCACCCACCACAGGGCGGCGCTGGCAGCCGCCCAGTCCGGCAGCGGGGCGCCCGGTGGCAAGTTGGCCAGATAGACGTAGGGCACGCTCTGCACGACAATCAGGCAGATCCACACCACCATCCCGAAGACGATCCAACGGGTCTGCACGCGCTGCGTCGGCGTAGAGACCCGGCGGTAGCGGTAGACCTGGACGGCGAAGGCCAACACGTACAGCACGAGCCAGATCCCGTACATGATCTGCGCTGGCAGGGTACTGGCGGTCGCAACGGACCGGGCGTCCAGGAAAGGGAGGATGCCCAGGCTGGCGATCGAGAGCAGACCGACCCATCGGGACCAGGCGGGGACAAGCCGTCCATCGGGAAGGAGAAGGATCAGCCACACCGTCGGGGCGGCAAGCAGAACCGGCTGGATCCAACCGGTGGCAAGATCGATGATCCCCGGGAACAGTGGACTGAGGTTCTCCAGCGGGCCTGACATGACGATGCCGTAGGCCAGGACGTAGAACGACACGTACAGGGCCATGCCATCATGCCGTTTCTGTTTGAAGAGGAGGAACGCCATGCCGAGGCAGAGCAATGCACTGGCGAGGGAGGTCAGGCCGCTCAGGACGTAGAACCCGCTGACCCGGTCAGGACCGGGCGTGATGGGAGACTCGCCCCGCAACCAGACGGAGTAGCCTGTAAGCGATGCCAGAAAGACCCCTGCCGCGACGGCGGCTGCGACGATCCAGACAGCCTGGGCAATCCTCGTTCCGCCCCGGCGCATGTCGGGGGCCGAGAGCCTGCTTGGCGCTCCCGCGCGTGCAGACGATGGACTACCTGAGGGTGAACGCTGCAGAGTTCGGATCACTCTTCCTCCACAAGCTCAGACGTATGCCTACGGACCCGGCGAGGTCCGGGCAGCTCCGACAGTGCGAATCCGCCGCGCACTATGCTGGCCATGTGTCTACACGGAGTGCCGGCTCTCTCGCCAGCGGGTGTGTTTGTCAGAACGGCTTGAACATCATCAGCCAGAGGATCACAGCGATCGGCAGCAGCCCGAGAACGGCGGTCAGCAGCGGACGACTGGACGCCTGAAGACGGGCGAGTTCCTCCGGAGGCGCGGGTGGCTCCGCAGGACGTTCACGCTTGCCATCAAACCAGGATAGGCCGGCGGCGCGGCGGAGCCGGTTGAAGTATCCGGTAGCCAGGAAGTACATCCCCACCGCCGTCGCAATCAGCACGGCCAAGGAAGCCCAGATCCAGCCGCGTCCCCACCAATGTCCCAAGAAACCCGAAGCGATCCCCGCCAGCAGCAGCAGGAGCAGGGAGGCGTACATCACGTTGAAGCTTGCGTTGGACAACTGCAGGACGGCGCGTATGCCATCCAGCGTCTGTTCCCGGCGCACGCGGAACGCGGCGCTGGCGGAGCCTCCGTGAGCCAGGAGGAAGCCAAACGCTCCCAGGATGTGCGAGAACACGAGCCAGCGGTACAGCATCTTTCCCTCCACGTTTGTATGGTGCGGCGGTGACGATGGATCCTTCTCGGATACCTTGCGCCACCATCGGACGGTCAAGAGTGTGCAAGCGGTCCGAGATCCTCGTCCCTTGGATACGAAGCCCTGCCCGCAGTCAAATGCGTTGGGAGATCCACAACCGGCACGTGTGCGCGGATACCCAAGAATCGGGCAGACGAATGCCCTTGTGTCAAATCACGGGGGCCGGGAGGAGTGTGGTGGGACAGTCAGTGGAACGTGCCCGTGTGCCCTCGTGGAAGGTGGTGTCCCCTCTACGAAATCGAATGGCGACAAAGTGCACCTATAATATCCTGGATAGAAGGAATCCGCAAGAGCTCGTCCGGGAGGCCCGCAGCACGCGCCCGCCACCGGGGTGCTGCCTGATAGCCTGGCGCCAGGGCGACAAGCGGGAGCCAAGTCCTTGAAGGGCGGAGGCGGGGGGCAAGCCGCCGACTTGGCGCTTTGCCGCTCCACTGCCATGCCGGGGGTGCGCGGCAGAGGTAATCGCGCGATGGCAGGGGCATGCGGTCGGAGGGTGTTGATCTCCGAACGCCGGATTCTCCAGTGGACGCTCCGGGTGCAGGGAAGGAGGACCCCACGCAGCGACCCGGGTCTTGAGCAGAAGTCGAAGGTCCCGTCGCTTGCTGCAGGGCGGGTGGTTCCTGGGAGGTGGCCGCCCCTCTCAGATGTCAAGGTCGTTGAGTTGCGGATCCGGAGGAGCTGGCGCCGCCGCCCGTCTCACCTGACGGCGCCTCCAACGACCGCTTTGCCGCTACGAACGCACAAAACGGTGGCCGCACTTGGCGATTCCCGTTGCCCCTTCAGGGCTGCCCAGCCACACATCCCGGAGCATGAGATCGCCGGCTGGGTCGATGGAGTAGGCGCCCAATCCGTCGAAATCAGCGGGTGCGAGGGGGCTGCAAAACGTGCTCATGGTCAACTCGATGCTGCCATCTTTCGATGCGGCGTACGTGGCCGCGTAATTGACATAGGTTTCAATCGCATGCCATCTGACCGTAATCCTGCCATATGCATAGAACACGAGCGACACGACGGGCTCTGAAGGGGGCACTTCCTCTCGCGATCCGCACGTGATCTGACTTTTCTCCCGCCAGCCTCTGACAAGCGGGTTCACAGCGAGATCGTAGATGTAGACATCGAGCGTGATGAGGCGTCGCCCGTTCTCGATATCAGCGGTCACGGTGAAGATAGAGCCATGCGACACGGACGGGTCAATGGCCAACTCACCATCCTGAGTGATGCTTGCCCCCTCCTGCGGCTCAACGGACCAGGCGACGCAGGCTTCGACCGGCCGGGTCAACAGGTAGGACTCCTCCACACGCAGAGGAAGTGTCTCAGTTTCACCGGCCTGCATCTGTAGGCTTGGATCCAGGTAGAGGACAAGCGAATCCAACGTGGCCGCATCCAGTGGGGTCGGGCACACCAAGAACGGGGTCGGCGTGTTCAGCCAGGCGGTCGGTGGAGCCCACGCCGTTGGCTGCCACGCGGTGCGCGTGGGGCTCGGTGTGGGAAGAGCTGCTGGGGCAGGCTGCAAGCCAAGGATCCACTCGCCAGAATCAGCGCGACGCCGGCCAATCCGTGCAAGCGGGAGTGACGGGTATCGGGCATTAGGGTCCTATCCCTGCGTCAACGCGCAAACAACACGGGCAGCCGCTCGAATCCCTCCGGCTGCGCCTGTCGGCCTGTGCGCCCCGATCGCGGTACGGCCGGCAGCCCATCTCGTGAACCGCGGACGCTGCTTCCGTCACAATCCTCCATCAGGAATGTGAGTCCCTGGCGCGCCCCCTGGCCCAAGGTCCTAGGTGATGCACGCGGCGGGAAACCGGTCAGCCCGCCAGGCGTCAGCGCACCCACGCGCCTGTCCAGTTGCCTTGGAGGGACGCCGCAGACCGACTTGCACACAGCAGGTTGATGTCCCACAACTCGTGAACGCTCTTGCTGCGGAAGTCCGCCATCACCCACCAGTTGTCGTTCGGTCCGATGTAGGTGTAGACCCTCATGATGCTGCCCGCACCGCCCGCGTTGATGTCACCATTCAGGCCAGCCAGCCCCACGATGCCGCACGCGTAGTCGGCGCTCCTCACGCTGGTGTCGAACGCCTGGTTGCCCAGCCTCGATCGGAACTCCTTGTGTGCAAAGACCGATGGGTCATCGTACAAGCACAACAGATCAACGGTCCAGTGCTCCTCCTCGACTTCTGACTCCGTCTTGAAGTTGGCAACCAGCTCCCAATTGCCGGTACTGGCGTTCTTCTGCGTGTAGGTCTTGATGATATACGCCCCAGATCCGGCTTCTTCGATGTCGCCGGTCCACGCCCCCAGTCCAACGACGCCGCAGTAGCGCCCGGCAGGGATCCCCAGATACCCTAGGTCAACGGTATCATCGTCCTTGGGATAGACGGGCACGCCGCGATAGAACTGGTACCCATCGGATTGCGCCTTGCTGAGGCACAGGATGCCGAAACTCCAGCTTTCGTGGTCGTGGTGGGTCGCGAAATCGGCAATGATCCACCACCTCCCGCCTTCCTCCACGACACTGGCGTAGACGATGTTGCCGGTACCGCCCTCCCAGATATCCCCGTCCAGCGCGGCATAGCTCACCAGACCGCAATCGTAGGCTGAGGTGGGGAAGAGGGTATTGACATGAGCAGGGCTTCCCACCCCTGCGATGTTGGTGAAGACGATGGATCCGGAGGGGAAGTCAGGCGTCGGGGTCGGAGGAGCAAGTGGCACGAATTCCTGGATCAGCGGAACTCGGAAGACCAGAGTAGGCTGCTTGACCTCGATGGACTTGGTGACCGAAGCGAAACCGTCGCTGCTCTCCACGCGCAGCGTGACCTGGTAGGTGCCTTTGTTCTGAAACGTGTACGCCGGATTCTGCTCGAAGACCGGCGCTCCTTCGCCGAAAGCCCACTCCCAGCGGATGGGACTCCCGGTGGATCGATCGACGAAATGGACCTCGAGCGGTGCGTCGCCCGTCGTCCTGTCCATCTGGAAATCGGCCACCGGAGGCGGCAGGGGGATAGAAACGACAGGTGCAGCGATCTCGTTGCGGTTCACGGCCACGGCAGGCACCCAGCCATCCTCTCCATCGTAGTCGATCTGCCACCAGGAACCTTCGCCGTTCTGGCCCGTGACCGGATACTTGGCACCCGACTCGGCCCGTCCAATGACGTTGTAGTTCTCGGCCGGTCCCTTGCGCACGTCGATCGTCGCCGCGGCGATGGTCAGCTCGGCCTGCACGACCTCCGTGACCGGGATGTCGGTCGGGAACACGACGGCCAGGCCGTAGTTGGTGCCGGCGCTCGGCCACTCGAAAACGACCCGCGAGCGCTGCGGGATGGCGCTGAAGTCGATGTCCTGGAGATTGAGCTGGAGCTGATACGGGCTGCTGAGGAAGGGATACAAGGGTACCGACTCCAGCCGCTGCCCGGCTTCGTCGACGAAGTATGCCGTGGGCTTGTTGCCCTCCACATAGTTGTAACCGCTGATCTTGACGACCGCCGTCTCGAACACGAGGCGCTCGCCGGCCTCCACCAGGTCGATCTGGTCCGGGATGATCTGGCAAACCCACGGAACCGGAGTCTCCGCCGCCTGCTCAGGCTCGCCGGAGATGATCGCGCGCAGGCGTCCGATCAGCGTGCGGCCGATGAACTGGTTTACCGTGTCGCCCGCGCGGGCCCCGAGGAAGTCCACGTTGCAGCGGAACTCGGTGCCCACGGCGGCGGTGACGTACTGCGTGTTCAGCCGGGCCTCATCCATCAGGCCGCGCACCTCATCCGCCATCTGCGCCGCCACCCGGGAGGTGGAGCCCTCCAGCGTCTCGATGATCTCCGTCGCCGTGTCCTGCCACTGGTCTGGGGCATCATCGATGGTATCGATCAGGCTATTGACGGTGGCGTTGGTTTCGGCGTCCAGCCCCACTTTGAGCCCGACCCCGGCTTCGATCATGCTCAGCAGCCGGTCGACGCGCGCCAGGCTGTCGTCGGTGAAGCCGAGCTTGATCCCGTCGCGGACGGTCTGGTTGAGCTCGTCGATCGTGGCGCGGGTCTCCGGCCCGATCTCCACTCCTCGCTCCAGGACGTCATTCAGGTCGTCGACGCGGGCCAGCGTGTCGGGGCCGAGCTCGGAGGTCGTCTCGATCTCGAAGTGCGAAGGGATCAGGTTGCAGGCCGGAGCGACGAGGATGGCGATGGCCACGAGCAGGGGGGTGGCGACCCGAGTTGGTTTCATGGGTATCTCCTCCTTGAACCAGAGCACATGCGTCCCGACTGAGGCTTGAGGATGGGAATAGGTTGGCCGGCCGGCGGGAAACGGGAACGCGAAGAGCGAGGCGGGGGGCGGGAGCGAACCGACGCCCGGCGCGCGGGGATCCCTGACCGAAGACGCATGAAAGGAGGTGCGCAAGGGGCCACATGAATCTCCGCGCGGCCGCCGCGCAATGCAATCTACACCCATCGCACGGGTCGCGCAACACGGTGGGGGGGCCGAGCGTTCTCTGGCTTCGGAGTCTAGGCCCCAAGCAGGAACATGCACTGCTCGTCGTGTTCGGCGATTCGCCGGAAGAGGACGACCGGTTCGGCGAATAGCCCCTCCACCAGCGACTGATCGAAAGCGCACACGCCGGGCCAGGCACGGGCGGCAGTCAGGTAGGGGCAGTGGGCGAAGGTTATGCAGCGGCGGCCGGACCAGGTGCCCGCCGAGGCGAGGTAGCCACGCTGGTCTAGCGCGGCGAGCACCTCGGGGACGAACGCCTCGCTCCCCCGCACCGAGCTCAACCCGAAGAAGCCCGCCGCCTGAGCCCCGGAAGCCATCATCGCTCTACGCACCCACTCGGGCCCCTGGCGGGCCTCCAGGACGGCCAGGAGCGATTGGGCCAGCTCGGGGTAGTTGCCGGGCAGCCTGGGCTCTGCCTGGGCGGTCAGGGCGTAGACCTGCTCTGGGCGGCCAGGGCCGCCGTGGTGTCGCTTCTCCGGGGGAGATACCAGCCCAGTCTGCATCAGATCGGTAAGGTGATGGCGGATCGTGACCTGCGTCAGGCCCAATCCTTGCGCAAGCTCCGCCACTGACGCCTCGCCTTGCCGTCGGAGGAATAGGAGGATCCGCTGCTGATTGCCCACACCAGTCATCTTGGGTACCTGCCCCATTCTAGAACCGGTTAGCATTTTGTCAAATACCCTATAGGAAACCGGCATCTGCCTTGACACTCCCGCTCTCCGACCTATAATCACAAGGTCGCTGCCGGATTCCCCTGAACTCCTTGTGGCCATCTGCGGTCACTCGGCAGCCCAGCGCCCGCCCAAGTACGGAGACCCCACACGCGTGCGCGCCGCTGCAGCTCGCTGGCGGCCGGGAGGGATGGATCGCATGACGGACGAGTTGAACCACCCCGAGATCGAGGTGCCGGAGGAGCTGCGCCGCAACGTGGCGATCACCACCCTCGACAAGATCTACAACTGGGGCCGGCGCTCCTCGGTCTGGCCGATGTTCTGGGGCCTGGCGTGTTGTGCCATCGAAATGATCTGCACCGCCACGAGCCGCTACGACCTTTCGCGCTTCGGAATGGAGGTCATGCGGCCCAGCCCGCGGCAAGCGGACTTGATGATCGTCTCGGGGACGGTCACGAAGAAGCTGATCCCTCAGATCGTCCGGCTGTACAACCAGATGGGCGAGCCGAAGTACGTCATCGCTATGGGAGCTTGCGCTTCAGGTGGCGGGCCGTTCAAGGAGGGCTACAACGTCGTGTCCGGCGTCGATCAGTTCGTCCCGGTGGACGTCTACGTCCCGGGCTGCCCGCCGACCCCGCAGGCGTTGCTCCACGGCTTCAGCAAGCTGCGCGACAAGATCGACACGCAGTCGGTCACTTCGGTGCGTTGGTATCAGAAGGCGCCGATCGAGCCGATCCCGATCCCACTGCTCGGCCCGGACCTGATCAACCCGCGTGACCTGCCGGTGCTGCGCGAGAAGCCCGCGCACCCCGCCCCCGGCCCGGAGCTGATCCCAGCCGGGATCCCAACGCACGAGTAGAGACGAGGGCACCATGACGGACAAGGTCCTGGAAAACGCGGAAACCCGATTCGCCGACGTCCTGAAGCGCGACGATCGCCCGGGCTACTCCGGCTACATCGTCGCTGCGGATCGTCTGCTCGGGACGGCGGGTGCGCTGCGCGCACACCTGGGCTACGACTACCTGTCGTCGGTCACGGGCGTCGACTACCTGCCCGATGGCAAGATGGAAGTGGTCTACCACCTTTACCCGACAGCCGGCGGACCGGGAATCGTGCTGAAGACGCAGGTGCCGCGCGAGGCGCCGGTCGTGCCGTCCATGGTGCCGCTCTTCCCTGGCGCCGATCTGCAGGAGCGCGAGGTCTGGGACCTGCTGGGCATCCGCTTCGACGGACATCCCGACCTGCGCCGGGTGCTGCTGTGGGAAGGCTTCGCCGGTCACCCGCTGCGCAAGGACTGGAAGGAGGCCTACTTCGAGGAGGAGGCCAAGCCCTTCAAGAACCGCTGGCCGGATGGGAAGGTCCTCCGCATCGAGGACCAGGTCCCCTTCCACCACAACGTTGCGTACCCGCCGGACTTCACCCCCGATGGCTGGGTTCCCGAGGGTGACGCGGCGCTGTATGCCGGGCTGGGCAGGGTCAACGCCAAGGGCGACGGCCGCGGACCGGGCCTGGGTACCGACGAGATCATCGTCAACCTGGGCCCTCAGCATCCGTCGACGCATGGCGTCTTTCGCGTCGTCGTCAAACTCGACGGCGAGACGGTGGTCGACCTCAAGCCGGTGATGGGCTACCTGCACCGCAACCACGAGAAGATCGGCGAGCGCAACACCTTCCTGATGAACATGCCGTTCACCGACCGGCTCGACTACTTCTCGTCGATGGGCAACAACTTCGGCTACGCCCTGGCGGTTGAGAAGCTGATGGGCATCCGGCCGCCGGAGCGGGCGGAGTACATCCGGGTGATGATGGCCGAGCTCACCCGTATCCAGAACCATCTGTCGGCCATCGGGTTCCTGCTCAACGATCTGGGTGCCTTCTTCACCCCGGTGATGTACGCCTTCGAGGAACGGGAGCTGATCCTCGACATCTTCGAGGCCACCTCCGGCTCGCGCATGATGTGCAACTACTTCCGCTTCGGCGGTCTGGTGCGCGACCTTCCGGAGGGCGTGCTGCCCAAGATCAAGGAGCTGGTCTACGAGCGGCTGCCGCGCAAGGTGGACGAGCTCGATCGCTACCTGACCGAGAACGAGATCGTCCGGGCGCGCTGCATTGGCGTAGGCGTTGTCTCCCGCGAGCGGGCGATCGCCCTATCGGCCGCCGGCCCCGTGCTGCGCGCCTCCGGCGTGCCCTACGATGTGCGCCGCGCCGAGCCGTACTCGATCTACGACCGCCTGGAGTTCGACGTCGCCGTGCGGCCACATGGCGATGTCTACGACCGCTACCTGATCCGCTTCGACGAGATTCGCCAGAGCCTGCGCATCCTGGACCAGGTCCTGCGGCAGTTGCCGGGAGGCGAGATCCAGACCGGCAAGCCTCAATACCAGGCGCGCGTTCCGGCGGGTGAGTCGTACGGGCGGGTGGAGAATCCTAAGGGGGAGCTGGGCTACTACGTCATCTCGAATGGCAAGCCCAACCCGTGGCGCTATAAGGTCCGTGCCCCCTCGTTCATCAACCTGACAACGCTGGCCGAGATGAGCCGCGGCTACAAGATCGCCGACGTGGTGGTCAGCCTGGGGTCGATCGACATCGTGCTGGGCGAAGTCGACCGGTAGCGTCGGCCGCACCCGGAGATCGGAGACGACGATGTACGGTATGGGGATGATCAAGGGCCTGGGGGTGACGCTCAAGCACTTCATCGTGACCTACCTGGAAGACCTGCGTTGGATCGGGAAGCGCTACGACAGCCCGGAGAGCCTGGCCATCCGCCAGGGGTCGCAGGCGCGCGGCGCCTTCACGGTTCAGTATCCGGAAGTGAAGCTGCCAGTTCCCGAGGAATTCCGCTTCACACCGATCCTGCTCTACGAGGAAGGGCCCAACGGCGAGCGCAAGGACCGCTGCACGTCGTGCGGGATCTGCGCCAAGGTCTGTCCGCCGCAGTGTATCTGGATCGTGCGCACCAGCGACCCGGCCACCGGCCGCCCGGTCCCCGAGCCGGCCGAGTTCTATATCGATGTTGACATCTGCATGAACTGCGGGCTGTGCGCCGAATTCTGCCCGTTCGATGCCATCAAGATGGATCACAACTACGAGATGGCGACCTGGGATCGCAAGCGCGATAACATCCACGACAAGGAGCGGCTGCTCAAGCCGGTCGCGTACTACGCTTCGATCCGCCCGGCGAACTACGGCCGGGAGGAGGCCGCCCGGGCTGTGAAGGAAGCGGCCAAGGCTGCCAAGCAGCAGGCCTGAGCCTGGACAGGGCGGCGGCGCAGCATGTACCACGGCGACACGGAAATCCTGTTCCCGATGCGGGTGGCCCCGGCCCTGCGCGATCTGCGCGGCGAAGTCTGGGCACGCCTGGTCCGGCGCGCCGCGGCGGCACCGGATGCCTCGGCCGACGCCCTGGCGTTCAGCCTGCTCCTCATTCGTCTCAGCGGCTGCCTGACGTGCCACACCGACTCCTACCGGGCGATGAGGGGCTGCACCGCCTGCGCCACGCTGACCGTGAGGCGCTTCCGAGGGGATGACAGTGAGCTGGTGGCGCTGTTCGAACGCGCCCGGGCCGATGTCCTGGGTTATGCCAAGCAGGAGAATGACGGCCGGGGTACGGCCGACGAGGGAAGGTGATGCAGTATGGAAAAGGCCGGTCTTCCGACTAAGGACGCCGTCCTGGCGGCCCTCAGCAAGGTTCAGGAACCCGAGCTCCACCGCGACCTGGTGACGCTGGGCATGATCAAGGATCTGGCGATCCACGACGGCGCAGTCTCGTTCGCAATCGAGTTGACGACACCCGCCTGCCCCTTGCGCGGCCGCATTGAGCGTGAGGCTCGCCAGGCTGTGGAGGCGGTCGCGGGCGTGGCCAAGGTCACCGTCGCGATGCAGGCCAACGTTCCGGCGGATGGGCAGGCGCGCGGCCTGATCGACCGGCCGATCCGCAACGCCGTGGCGGTCGCCTCCGGCAAGGGCGGCGTCGGTAAGACAACGGTAGCCGTCAACCTGGCGGTCGTCCTGGCGCGGTCCGGCGCACGCGTCGGGCTGCTGGACGCCGACATCTATGGACCGAACGTCCCGGTCATGATGGGGCTGGAGAGCATGCCGGCTCCCGAGAATGGGAAGATGATCCCGGCCGAGGCCTACGGGGTCAAGGTGATGTCGATCGCCTTCCTCGTGCCGCCCGGCCAGCCGCTGATCTGGCGCGGCCCGATGCTGCACTCGGCCATCCGCCAGTTCATCGCCGATGTGGAATGGGGTGAGTTGGACTACCTGGTGGTCGACCTCCCGCCCGGCACCGGCGACGCTCAGCTCAGCCTGGCGCAAACGCTGCCGCTCTCGGGCGGACTGATCGTCACGCTGCCGCAGCGCGTCTCGCTTGAGGACGCCCGGCGCGGGCTGGAGATGTTCCGCGCCATGCAGGTGCCGGTGCTGGGCGTGGTCGAGAACATGAGCTATCTTGAGCTGCCGGATGGCAGCCGGATGGACGTCTTCGGGCAGGGCGGGGGCGAGAGCCTGGCACGCGATGCCGGCGTGCCGTTCATCGGTTCGATCCCGATGGATGCCGCCGTCCGGCAGTCTGGCGATAGCGGCCTGCCGGTAGTCCTCGGTCGCCCGGAGAGCGTCGTCGCCAAGGCGCTGGTGGCTATGGCCGAGGACGTGGCCGCCAAGCTGTCCGTGCAGGCTATGGCCCAAGGTGCTAACGTCGTCCCCATCCGGATGATTGACTAGGATGGAGGAGCTCCGACCTGACAGGTGCGAAGCACCTGTCAGGTCGATTCGGGCTATGATGTCCCAGGTCGGCAGACAGACAAGGATCCTATGACCGAAGCGGTTGCACGACCCCGCATCGCGGCGCTGCGCTTCCAGCCGCTTGGCAAGTTGTACCACTTCGATGCCACGGACATCGCCGACGTGCGTCCGGGGGACTACGTCATCGTATCCACCAGCCGGGGCCGCGAGATGGGCGAGGTCGTTGGCTTCGTCGACGACCCCGACGCGCCGGCGGATGGAGGCTGGAAGAAGGTCGAGCGCCTGGCCACGGCGGCCGAACTCGTCCTGCGCCAGCAGTGGCAGCGGCGCGAGCTGGAGGCCATGATCGAGTGCCGTGCCAAGGCGGCCGAGGTCGGCCTCCGGAATCTCAAGATCGCCAAGGCCGAGTACTCCTACGACGGATCACGCATTGCCTTCCTGTTCGTCACCGAAGGCGATGAGAAGCCGGACCTCAAGGACCTGCGCAAGCAGCTGCAGCGGATCTACCGGCACACCGAGGTCGAGCTGCGCCAGGTTGGGCCGCGTGATGTGGCCAAGATCCTGGGCGGGATGGGCGCCTGCGGGCTGGAGGAGCGCTGCTGCTCGCGCTTCCTCTCGGAATTCTCGCCGATCTCGATCAAGATGGCCAAGGCGCAGGGTATTTCGCTCAATCCGCAGGAGATCACCGGCATGTGCGGCCGGCTGCGCTGCTGCCTCGTCTACGAGTACGAGCAGTACGTGGAGGCGCGGAAGACCCTGCCCAAGCGTAACAAGCGCGTCGTCACGCCGCTGGGTGAGGGCAAGGTCTACGACGTCGTGCCGCTCAAGCAGGCCGTGATCGTCGTCCTGGAGGACGGGCGGCGGGCGGAGTTCCGGATGCACGAGATCCAGCCGTACGAGGAGCTGAAGGCGCTGGAGGCCAAGGCCATGGCGCCGTGCGGCAAGCACGCCAGCGGCCAATGCACCTGCCGGCAGGACGATGAATGAGCGCGGCGGAGCCCGAGTCGCCGCCGGCACGCGTGCTGGTCGTCCTGGCTCATCCGGATGACCCCGAGTTCTTCTGCGGCGGGACGCTGGCGCTGTGGGCGGAGCAGGGACGGGAGATCGAGTACTGCCTGCTGACGCGTGGCGACAAGGGCGCCGATGACGCCGATACGGATCCCGTTGCCCTGGCCCACCTGCGCGAGGCCGAACAGCGCGCCGCGGCCGCCGTACTTGGTGTGCGCCAGGTCCGCTTCCTCGATCTAGCCGATGGCTACCTGACCCCCGATCTGGCGCTGCGCAAGCAGGTCGTACGCGTCCTGCGCCAGGTGAGGCCGGACATCGTCGTCACCTGCGACCCGACCAACTTCTTCCCCAGCGACCGGTACATCAACCACCCGGATCACCGCGCCGCCGGCCAGGCGACACTGGACGCCGTCTTCCCGGCCGCGGGTTCAGCGTTGTTCTTCCCCGAGCTGATCCGCGACGAGGGCCTGGCGCCGCACAAGGTGCGCCAGGTGTACGTGGCCATGCCGCAGACCCCCAACACACTCGTCGACGTGACCGCCACCCTCGATCGCAAGATCGCCGCGCTGCGTGAGCATCGCA
>Ga0209253_10000012_pt1 | contig 113904 bp, 99 predicted proteins | sample FrelakmetBRP12BR_FD_187145 | JGI IMG/M metagenome (GOLD analysis project Ga0209253, IMG submission 187145) | Freshwater lake sediment microbial communities from the University of Notre Dame, USA, for methane emissions studies - BRP12 BR (SPAdes)... | ecosystem: Environmental > Aquatic >...
CTCTTCTCTCCCTTCGGTCGAGAAACCGTGCCCGCTCAGTCTTCGACGGGCTTCCTCGCCCAACACCCTCGCCTCTTCCCCCGGGGGCTTCGGGGCGGCCTCCTGCGCACATCATGAAGATCACATATTTGAAGATGTTTCCCCGGTAGCGCATTGCCTGTCGGTTTCCGTGATCAAGAAGCGACAATCTAGGAAGGGTGACGCGGCTGGGGGGCCCCCCGACCACCGGAGCGTTTGATGCCTCCGGAATTACTATCTTCGTAATCAACAGAATGGGCCGCGAGGATGTCGGGGGAAGCCGTGGCAGGCCCCTATTCCAGAACAAAATGATCACGGAAACGGAAAGGCCCACGCCTCAAATGAATAACTTTACAAGGAAAGAGCGGTTTGCTAAGATGAGGGCTCGCACGACTCATGAAAAAGAAGATTATTCTTGGCGGTCTCCTGATTTTTGCCTTCGTCCAGCTTGGAGCCCGGGATCAAGATATCTGGGATCAGGGAATCGAAAAGTTTTCCTCGCTCCTCAGCCTTGTCCAGGAACATTATTACCGTGAGGTCGAGCCCGAGAAGCTCGTGTATTCCTCGATCCGGGGGATGCTCGAAACGCTCGACCCGCATTCGTATTTTCTGGACCCGGACAGTTTCGCCCGCATGCGCGAGGAGTACACCGGCAAGTACTATGGCCTGGGCATTCAGATCTCCAAGCAGGGAGACAACCTGGTCGTCATATCGCCGATCGAAGGGACCCCGGCGAGCCGCCTCGGCATCCTGCCCGGGGACATCATCTCCGAGATCAACGGCGAAAGCACCAAGCCGATCTCCAGCGTGGAGGCCATGCAGAAGCTCAGGGGCCCCAAGGGGACGAAAGTCACCATAACGATCATCAGGGAAGGACTGAACAAACCGCTGGAGCTGACCATCGAGCGGGAAGAGATCCCGCTGCGCAGTGTCCCCTATGCCTTTATGCTCAACGATAAGGCGGGTTACATCTTTGTCCGCAATTTCGCCGAGACGACAACGGACGAGCTGGAAGAAAAGATGAAGCTTCTCGTCGATCAGGGAATGAAGGAACTCATCCTCGACCTGAGAAGAAACAGCGGCGGGCCGTTTTTCCAGTCCATCGAAATCTCGGATGAATTCCTGCCCAAGGGAGACATGATCGTCTCTATCAAGGGGCGCAACAAAGCGTACAACAGGGAATTCTGGGCCCAGAAAAACGGCCAGTATGAAAACATCCCTCTCATCATCCTGATCAATCGGGGCAGCGCCAGCGCCTCGGAAATCGTCGCCGGCGCCATCATGGACAATGACCGCGGCCTGCTGGTCGGCCAGGACTCCTGGGGCAAAGGGCTCGTTCAGACCGTTTTTCCGTTGGGCGAAAATCTTGCTGTAGCCCTGACCACGGCAAAATACTATACTCCGAGCGGCCGGTCGATTCAGAGAGATTATAGGAATATAGAAGATTACATGCTCTATAAAAAGGCGCCCGAGGAGCAGAGGGAAGTCCGGTATACGGCCAAAGGGCGGAAGGTCCTCGGCCAGGGAGGGATCACGCCGGACTATGAAGTTTCTCCCGACTTGGCCCCGCTGACGGCGGAATTGATGATCAAGGGATCCTTGTTCAGCTATGCCCGCAAGTTGGTCAACCATCAGACCAGATTGTCCAAGGACTCCGCCTTTCTGCGCAGCGACGAAAAGACTGCTGCCGGGAAGGAGTCCGTCGTTGATGCCAGAGTCATCGAGGACTTTAAAGACTATCTCCGGCAGAACAAAATACCCTTTGACGAAGCCAAGTTCACGGAGGCGGAAGGAGAGATCAAAAGGGAGTTGGAGCGGGAGATCGTGTCTTCCCTTTGGGGGATCGAAGAGGGCACGAAGGCCTACCTGAAAACAGACGCCGTCGTTTTGAAGGCCATGGACCTTATGCCCGAGGCAGCCAGATTACTGGAAGATACGCAATCCCGTTAGAGGCAGGGGAGTCCCCAGTTCCCTTATTTTTCAATGATTCTCTGACGGAGGGCCTGAAAATGAAAATCGCTTTGGCCTCTGACCACGCTGGTTTCGACCTCAAAAACGGGGTTTTGGCCTACCTGGAAAAGAAAGGGACGGGTTGCACGGATTTTGGCTGCGGTCCCGGCGAGACAGTTGATTATGTGGACTATGGAGCCCGGGCCATGGAAGCAATCCTCCGGGGGGAATGCGACCGGGCCATCCTGTTTTGCGGGACGGGGCTGGGGATGGCCATTGTGGCCAATAAATTCAGAGGGATTAGGGCAACGCCTTGCTGGGATGTTAACACGGCAGAGGTCAGCCGCAAGCACAACGATTCGAATTGCCTGACCCTTGGAGGACGGGTTCTCACCCTCCAGGAAGCGATCCCGATCGTCGTGGCCTGGCTCGAATCGCCCTTCGAAGGAGGACGCCACGAGCGGCGAGTCAGGAAAATTTCCGACCTCGAGAGAAAGCATTTCAAGGAACCATAAAGGAGAAAACGACGATGTCTTCCTTATCCGAGAAAACACTTTCGTTAGCCCGAAAGATCGAACGGAATAACCGTTGGAGACAAGAGGAATCGTTCAACTTGATCCCTTCGGAGACGACGCCCTCGCTTCTGGTCAAATTGTGCGAGATCTCTGACCCGTCGGGCCGGTATGCCGAGCACCGGACCATGAAAGGGGAGGAGGTCTATTTTTATCAAGGGATCGACTTCATCCGGGAAGTGGAAATCGAAGCCCAGAAGGAATTGGGCCAGTATTTCCGCTGCCCCGATGTCGAACTGAGGCCCATCAGCGGCCAGATGGCTAACGAAGTCGTGTTCAAGGGGACGGTCCGCTTTATCAACCGCAACCGGCCCGAGGGTCAGCCGACGCGGAAGTTGCGGCTGGTTATGAATAACGACCTAACCAAAGGCGGCCATCTCAGCTCTCAGCCCATGGGCGCCCTTTTCAATTTCGTGGCCGAAGACCCGAAGACCGGCAAAGAAAACGTGGTCAGCTTTCCTGTCTCTCAAGACAACCCTTACAAGACGGATCTCGGCAAGCTGGGAGACCTGCTGGACACGCACAGGCCGGAACTCGTCATTTTTGGCAAGAGCATGTTCCTTTATCCGGAGCCTGTCGATTTTGTCAGCCGGATGGTCAAGGAATGGCCGGAGCGGCCGGTGATCATGTATGACATGGCCCATGTTTTGGGATTATATGGCGCCTTTCAGGAGCCTCTTCGGGACGGGGCTGATATTGTCACCGGCAGCACTCACAAAACCTTTTTTGGGCCGCAGCGGGGTGTCATTGCCGGGAGCTTTCCTCCTGCAAGTCCGCTGCGTAACCTCTGGCTGGATATCAAGAGCCGGGCTTTTCCCGGGTCGACAAGCAATCACCATCTGGGCACGCTCTTGGCCCTGCTCATGGCGACGTACGAGATGAATGCCTTCAGGGAGGAGTACCAGGCGAAGGTCAAGCTCAATGCCAAGGCTTTCGCCCGGGCGCTCAAGAACAACGGGATTCCGGTCGAAGGTGACGAAAAGGATGGATTCACCGAGACTCACCAGGTCTTGATCCGTGTGCGCGAATTCGGCCCGGCCCAAGAGATCGCCCGGCGTCTGGAGGAGAACAACATCGTCGCCAACTACCAGGCCCTGCCTGATGATGCGACCTTTCTCGATGCCAGCGGAATCCGCATCGGCGTGCAGGAGATGACCCGCTTCGGCATGGTAGAGAAGGATTTCGACATCCTGGCCGGCTATCTCGCCGAAGTCGTCATCAGAAATAAAAAGGTCCAGGAAGAAGTGCGGAAGCTGCGCCGCAATTACCTGGAGATGAAGTTCTGCCTGCCTCTTGAGGAGGCGCTGCCTCTGGCCGCAGGAATCCTGAAGAGCATATTTCCACGGCCCGGCGTGGTCGAGCGCCTCGTCGAGGAGCTCAGACAAAAGAGTGAAAGGAAATAGCTCATGAAAGTATTGCTCGTCGGATCAGGCGGGAGAGAGCATGCCCTGGCCTGGAAGATCTCCCAGAGCCCGCTTCTGGAAAAGCTTTACTGCGCCCCGGGGAATCCCGGTATGATGAGCCTGGGCGAAAATGTGCCCATTTCGGATTCCGATATTCCAAAACTGGCTGATTTTGCGGCCGAAAAAAAGATCGACCTGACCCTTGTGGGACCGGAGCTTCCGCTGACTTTGGGCATTGTGGACAAGTTCGTCGACAGGGGCCTTCGGATTTTCGGGCCGAACAAAAAGGCAGCCGAGCTCGAAGGGAGCAAAATCTTTGCCAAGCAGTTCATGGAGCGACACAGGATTCCCACCGGTCGTTTTAAAGTCGCTGAAACTCCGACCCAGGCCATGAGAATTATTAAATCCGGCGAATTTTTTTTCCCCCTGGTGGTCAAAGCAGACGGCCTGGCTGCCGGCAAAGGTGTTATCATTTGCCCCAGCCCGCGCAAGGCCGAAGAGGCCGTGGACATGATCATGATCAAGAGACAATTCGGGGAGGCGGGGCAGAAGATCGTCATCGAGGAGTTCCTCAAAGGCAAGGAGGTTTCTTTTATCGTAATTTCCGACGGTGCCAAAATGCAGCCTTTCGTGACGACCATGGATCACAAAGCTGCCTACGACGGAGATAGGGGACCGAACACGGGCGGGATGGGTGCGATATCGCCTTCACCGTTCATATCCCCGGAAATGTTCTCGGGCGTCATCAACACGATCGTCTTTCCCACGATTAACCGGATGCGCGAAGAAGGAAGAAAATACAAGGGCGTTCTGTATGTCGGGTTAATGCTGACGGAAGAAGGGCCCAAGGTGCTAGAATACAATTGCCGTTTCGGGGACCCCGAAACACAGGTCCAGATGCTGCGGCTCCAGTCTGACCTTGTCGAAGTCATCCGCAACGCTCACGAGGAGAATATCCTGAAGCAAGAGATTCAGTGGAGCGACAAAGCCGCGGCTTGCGTCGTCCTGGCCTCGGGAGGCTATCCCGTGGCCTATGAGAAGGGAAAGTTGATCAATGGCCTGAAGGAGATCTCTGAGATACCCGGGATCACGATCTTCCATGCCGGCACAAAATTCGAGAACGGGGAGTATTATACGAACGGAGGAAGAGTGCTCAATATGTGCGCTTCGGAGAAGACCCTCAGCGAGACCATGGAGAATATTTATGGTGCTGTCGCCGGGATTTCCTTCGAGGGAATGCACTACCGGCGGGATATCGGAGCCGAGAAATAGGAGGACATCATGGATGTTGCCATTTTCATCGGGAGCGAATCAGATTATGACATCATTAAAGAGGCCCTCGACCTGCTCAGAGAATTCGGCGTTTCCCACGGCCTCGAAGTGACATCCGCCCACCGTTCGCCCGCGCGGACGCGCGCGCTCGTCTCGAGCTTCGAGGAGAAGGGAGTGAAAGTCTTCATCGCTGTTGCCGGCAAGGCTGCTCATCTCGCGGGCTTTGTCGCAGCTCACACTCATGCGCCGGTGATCGGAGTTCCTGTGGAGAGCGCCGGCCTCGCCGGGCTCGATGCCCTTCTTTCCACTGTCCAGATGCCCAAAGGAATTCCGGTGGCGACAATGGGGCTGGGCAAGACGGGCGGAGCGAACGCGGCCCTTCTGGCCGTCCAGATTTTAAGCCTGAGCAACCCCCGGCTGAAGAAAAAATTAGAGGATTATAGAAAGAACCTGGCCACGCAGGTGGAAAAAGCCTCGCATAAGATTCGCCAGCAGAAATGACCTCCTTTTCCATCCAGAATTTCGGCTGCCGAGTGAATCAGGCCGAAGCCTTCTCGTGGGCAGAGGAATTCGAATTCGCAGGGCTGAGGCTAGAGGACGACTCGACGAGAGCCGATATCATTGTTGTGAATACCTGCACCCTGACTGCTCAAGCCGACCGGGACGTCCGCAAGTTCATCAGAAAGATTTCGCTGGCGAACCCGGCGGCGAAGCTGATCATCGCCGGCTGCTCCGTGGACGGCGGGAAAATTGACGGCGCGAAAATGCCCCAGGCCTGGATGCTCTTTTCCAATGAAGAGAAGGGAATCCTAGGGCGGCGGGTCCTTGCCAGTGTCGCTGGAGATGCGCAACCCGCTTTTCAGCCTTGGCGGTCTCGGGCGCTGCTGAAAATCCAGACCGGATGTGACCTCCGCTGCACCTTTTGCCTGATTCCTTACGTGAGAGGGAGGAGTCGGAGCCTGGGGGAAAAAAAGATCCTCCTGCAGGCCGAAAGGTTCGCCCGTCAAGGGTTCCAGGAGATCGTCCTTTGCGGAATCCACCTTTCTTCCTACGGGCACGACCTCCGGCCGAAAAGCTCTCTCCTCGAGTTATTGCAAGCCTTGACCAAGCTTGAAGAGATGCCCCTGTTGAGGCTGAGCTCTCTCGACCCGCGTTTCTTAAGCGACAAGCTCCTGGAGTTTATCACCGGGAGCCCCAAAATATGCCCGCACTTTCATCTTTCCTTGCAGCATGGCTCTGACCGCATTCTCGGCCTCATGGGGCGGAAATCCCGGGTTTCTGAGTACAGCAGGATCCTCTCTCGGCTGCGACGGAACTCCCCGTCTGCAGCGCTCGGAGCAGATATCATCAGCGGCTTTCCCGGAGAGTCAGACGAGGATTTTGCGAAAATGTATGATTTCTTGGAAAATTCGCCGGTGAACTATTTGCACGTTTTTGCGTTTTCGCCCCGGCCGGGCACCCCTGCCCGAACCTGGCCCCAGGTCAAGGACGGCATAAAGCACGAGAGGTCGGCGAAATTGAGGAACCTGTCTGAGCAAAAACGCCTGGCTTTCCGCCTGAACTTCCTGGGTAAGGATCTTGACGGAGTTGTAGTCAAGAAAAGTGATCTGGGTGCGGAAATCCTGACCGGTAACTATATTGATGTTCTCGTTTCCTCTTGTCCGAGCAGGCCTGGCGAAGCCGTTAAAGTAAAGATCACTCGAGCGGAGGCCAAGCAGACCTGGGGAGAGATGGCATGAACAAGATCCATCTGCTTCCACTTGATATCTCGCAGAAGATCGCCGCCGGCGAGGTCATTGAGAGGCCGTTTTCGGTCGTCAAGGAACTGGTCGAAAACTCGATCGACGCCGGTTCTTCAGAGATCAGGGTGGAACTTCAGACAGGGGGCAAGAAGCTGATCAGGGTCCAGGATAATGGCGCCGGCATGAGCCGGGAGGACGCCCAGGTCTGTTTCGAAAGGCACGCGACGAGCAAAATTTCGAGTGACTCGGACCTGGAGAGGATATCGACTCTCGGATTCCGCGGCGAGGCGCTGGCCAGCGTCGCCGCCGTTTCCGAATTGGTCCTCAAGACTTCCGACGGCGAAACTGAGATGGGAATCCAGGTCGAGCGCAAAGTCGGGCAGCCTGCTCTGGTTCACGAGACCGCCTTCCCTAAAGGGACCTGCGTGGAAGTCAGGGACCTGTTCGGCAATCTTCCAGCGCGACGAAAATTCCTCCGCTCCGACCAGTCTGAGCTCGGCATGATCGTGCGCTATTTGACCGGCGTGGCCCTGGCCTTTCCTGAGATCAAGTTTTCTTTGGTTCAGGCGCGGCGGGAAATTCTGAACTGCCCTCAGGTCGCAAACACCAGGGAGAGGATTTTCCAGCTCTACGGGAAAGACATCCTGGGCACACTCATGGAGATCGATTTTGAGGAAGGAGGAAGCCGCATCTTCGGATACGGGTCACGGCCTCCTTTGGGAAAGGCGAACAAAGCCCATCAGCTTTTCTTTGTCAACCGCCGCCTGGTTAAGGATCGCATTCTTCAGGCTTCTCTCAATCAGGCCTACCGCGGATTCCTGGAGAGGGACCAATTTCCCGAGGCCTTTCTATTTCTGACTCTTCCCTATGCCGAAGTGGACGTGAATGTCCACCCGGCCAAAGCGGAGGTCCGCTTCCTGGATTCTCAGTTCATCTTTTATCTCGTGCTCCGAAGCGTGGAAAAGGTCATGCTCAAGGACAAGGGGATCAAAGAGGTCTACGTTTCTCAGGAAGGCGCACGCTATGAGGGTCGTGTTGAAGGGGCAGCGGCGTCAGGAGTGTTTCAAAAAAAGGAAAGGCCGGCAATAGAGACTCAAGGATTGTTCCCTCCGCTGGCAGAGTCAACGGGAGGGACGGTGTTTCCTCGCGTGCTGGGCCAGTACTTAAACACCTATATCGTGGCCGCGGGAGAGGATGGGATTCTCATTATCGACCAGCACAACGCCCATGAACGGGTTTTATTCGAAAAATACAAGGAGATCGACGCCCAAAAGCGCTGGCCTCAGAAGATCCCGCTGATACCGATTCTTGTTGATCTCTCTCCTTCTCAGGTCCTGAGCCTGGAGAAGAATCAGCCCCTTCTTGAGGAAGCCGGGTTCAGGGTGGAGGCCATGGGGGGGAGGACGTTTGTCCTCAACGGCTTTCCGGATATATTTGAGGCAGAGATAGCCAAAGAAACCTTCCTGGCTCTCCTTGAGGAGATGGGAGAGGAAGAGGTGGAGAGGAAACGGGAGAAAATTCTTGCCACCTTAGCCTGCAGGACAGCAGTCAAAGCGCATGATCCACTCCCGCCGGACAAGATGAATTTTCTTGTTGAGGAGCTTTTTAAGACCACAAACCCGTCGCTTTGCCCCCACGGAAGGCCGGTCGTCATTAAGGTTGATAAAGCCCAGATCGAAAAAGGGCTCAAACGAATCTCCTGATCAGGCTCCATCTTCTTCCTTTATTCCAACGTGCCTCCAGGAATCAAGTTCAGGCACCTCGGCCTGGGCAAAATAGAGGAGAGATAACACTTAGAAATGAGAGAGCGCGCCTGGAGAGACTCGAACTCCCGACCCGCTGCTTAGAAGGCAGCTGCTCTATCCACCTGAGCTACAGGCGCCCTTCCTTTTTGTCGGTGCGGAGCCGCGGCGGCATTTTCCTCGTCGTCGCAGGGCTCATGTCGGGGAGATCGGATTTGAACCGACGACCTCCTGCTCCCAAGGCAGGCGCGCTAACCAGGCTGCGCCACTCCCCGCTGGTGTTTATCGAAAAGTCTTCGGCTTTCTGCGTTTTGACCCGAGGTGAATCTTGGCTTTTGAGCGTGCTCATGTTAGCAAAACGACCAGACCTTGTCAATTTGACCATTTTTGTCACTCTTGCTATTAAAGTTAACCTTACTAAAGGGGGCTCGCTTGCGGTTAGCGCTATCACCCCTCTGGGTGAGAATCAGAGGACGAAATTCACCTTAAAAATCCTCTCTATGGGTGATTGACCCTTTCCGGCTATAACTGCAATCATATGAGCCGTTGGAAATGAAGAACCTTCCTATGGAAAGGCATGTTCAATCAGAGAGAGAGAATTTGAGCCGCGGCGGCGTCTTATTTACTGAAAACTCTGTTGTGACCAAAATTGTCACTATTTTGTTGACAAATTTTGGCAATTCCAGTAATTATGATGGGTTTCTAAAATGGGTTCAAATTTAGGCGAGCTTCTCCTCCGTGAAAAGGTCATCACCCCCGACCAGTTGAAATCTGCCCTGGATATGCAGAAGGAAAAAAATGTTCCTCTTCAGACTGCCATCATCTCGCTCGGCCTGGTCTCCGAGGAAGAAATGGCTCAAGCCCTGAGCCGGCAGCTGGGCTATCCCTATATCGACCTCGAACAGTTCGAAGTTTACCCCGATGTTGTTAACCTCATCCCTGTCGATATCGTGAAGAAATACATGATCATGCCCATCCACCGGATCCGCTCATTCCTGACCCTGTCCATGGTCGACCCGACCGACTTGGAGGTCATCGAGGACGTTCGCTTCCGAACCGGCTTGAGCATCCAGCCGGTCATCGCTTCCGAATCCGGGATCATGAACGCGATCAACAAGTACTATGGTTCTTCCAGCTCACTGCGGGTGAAAAAGATCATCGAAGACATAGAGCTGGCGGATGACTCCCGGGTCAATATCATCGAGGAGGAAAAGGAAGATTACGATGTCGAGGAGCTCGTTCACTCCACGGAAGAAGCACCCGTCATCGTTCTTGTCAACACCATCTTTGTGGATGCCATTAAAAAGGGAGCCAGCGACGTTCATTTCGAGCCCTATGAGCAGAGCTTCCGCGTCCGCTTCCGCATGGACGGCATCCTCCATGAAATGATGAGCCTGCCGATGAAGTTCAAGAGTCCGGTCCTCTCCCGCGTCAAGATCCTCTCGAACCTGGATATCGCCGAGAAGAGACTTCCCCAGGACGGCCGCATCAAGATGAAGGTCAAACTGGAGAACGGCGGCCGCAAGGAAGTGGACATGCGCATCTCGGCGCTGCCGACGATGTTCGGGGAAAAGATTGTCGCTCGAATCCTCGACAAGCAGATGCTGAAACTCGACTTGACCGAGTTGGGATTCGAAGAAGGACCGCTGGAGATCTTCAAAGAAGCCATCCACAGGCCTTGGGGCATCATCCTGGTGACGGGGCCCACGGGAAGCGGAAAAACGAATACGCTGTATTCCGCGGTCTCCACGTTGAATTCTTTAGAAAAGAATATCCTTACCGCGGAGGACCCCGTGGAGTTCAACATCCCGGGAATCAACCAGGTTCATGTCAAGGACGAGATCGGGCTGAACTTTGCCCGCTGCTTGAGGTCATTTCTGCGGCAGGACCCCGACATCATGCTGGTCGGAGAAATGCGCGACTTCGAGACCGCGGATATCGCCATCAAGGCCGCCCTGACCGGACATCTCGTTTTCTCCACCATCCATACCAATGACGCCGCGAGTTCGGTCGTCCGGCTGGTCAACATGAACGTCGAACCGTTCCTCATTGCCGACTCCGTAGTTCTCGTTGCCGCCCAGAGACTGGTGCGGCGGCTCTGCCAGAAATGCAAAGTTCCCCACAAGCTTCCGACTAAAGCTCTTGTGGATGTCGGATTTTTGCCCGATGAAGTGGGAGGAGCTCAGGTCTGGAAGCCCTCGGGTTGCGAAGCCTGCAACAACACAGGCTATAAAGGACGGACAGCTCTCTTTGAGGTCATGCCCATTGATGATGACGTCCGGGAACTCATCCTGGTCAGGGCTCAGTCTCGGGAGATCAAGAGGAAGGCCATCGAGAAAGGCATGCTCACGCTTCGGCGAAGCGGCCTGATCAAAATCGTGAACGGCGTCACCTCGCTCGAAGAAGTGCTCAGGGAGAGCGTCAAGGATTAATAAGGAGAGTCCATCATGGCAAAAACAATTCAGGAGTTCTTGGAAATTGCGGTCAAAGAAGATGCCAGTGATTTGCATGTCACGACATATATTCCTCCGCGTATCCGCGTCCATGGAGTTTTAAAATCGATTGACTATCCCGCTCTAACGCCTTCTGAGACAAAGCAGCTCATTTACAGCGTGCTAACGGACAGACAGAAAAAGCACTTTGAAGAGAAACTCGAGCTTGATTTCTCGTTCGGGATCAAGGACTTGGGCCGGTTCCGGGCCAACGTCTTCATGCAGAAGGGCGCAGTGGCCGGAGCTTTCCGGAGATTTCTGCCGTCCATGTGGAGTTTCGCCCAGCTCGGAATTCCCCAGAGGGTCGCCCAGCTCTGCTATCTCCCCAGGGGACTGGTCCTCTTTACCGGCCCTACGGGATGCGGAAAATCGACATCGATCGCCTGCATGATCGATCATATTAACCATGAGCGGGCCGTCCACATCGTCACCATCGAGGACCCGATCGAGTACTATTTTGTCCCCAAGAAATCCATCATCAACCAGAGAGAACTATTCGTGGACACCCTATCCTATTCAAACGCTCTGAGGTCCGTTCTGCGAGAAGACCCGGATGTGGTCTTTGTCGGGGAGATGAGGGATTACGAGACTGTGGAAATGTGCCTCCGGGTTGCTGAAACGGGCCATCTGACCTTCTCGACGCTGCATACAAATTCCGCGGCGGAGTCGATCTCGAGGATCATCGATATTTTTCCGTCCCAGTATCAGTCCCAGGTAAGGATCATGCTTTCGATGTCCCTGGAAGGAGTGCTGACCCAGGCTCTTCTGCCCCGGGCAGACGGGAAGGGCCGCGTGCTGGTCATGGAAGTCCTCATCCCGAATTCCGCCATCCGCAACCTGATCCGAGAAAATAAGATTCATCAGATCTATTCGACGATGCAGATGGGCCAGGAAAAATTCGGAATGCAGACATTCAATCAGTCGCTGGCCAATCTTTATTTTAAGAGATTAATCACTTTGGAGACGGCCATGAGCGTGACCTCCTTCCCTGAGGAGCTAACCGACATCATCCAGAGAAGGGAAGGATTAAAGGGGAGCTCAGGCAATGTGTCTCTAAATTCGGCGAGAAAATAAAGGGGTGAAGCATGGCTATTTATGTCTGGAAAGGCAAGAACCGTTACGGGGACATGGTCGGCGGGGAGAGGGTTGCGACCTCTGCTGAAGAACTCACCCGCATCCTCCAGAAAGAACAGATTACCGCAAGCACGATAACAGCCAAAAGGGCGGGTATCTCTATTCCTTTTCTCAAAAGGGAAAAGGTCAGGCTCAAGGAACTGGCTGTCTACAGCCGCCAGCTTTCCGTCCTGATCGATGCTGAGCTTCCTCTGATGCAGAGCCTGAACATCCTGGCTGAGCAAACGAAGAATAAATATTTCAAAAGGGTCATCAGCACGGTCAGGGAGGACGTCGAGGCAGGGTCAACCCTGAACCAGGCGAAGAGAAAATTCCCCAAGGCCTTTGATGACCTCTACTGCAACCTGATTGCCTCGGGAGAACAGAGCGGTTCGCTGGACATCATGCTGCGGCGTCTGGCCGAATATATCGAAAAGGTCGTTCGCCTCCGGTCCAAAGTCAAGCAGGCCTCCATTTACCCCTCAGCCATTGTCGCTTTTGCTGTCTTAGTGGCCATCTTCCTGTTGTGGAAAGTCATTCCCGTTTTTGCCACGATTTTTACGGAACTGGGAGCCCAGCTTCCTGTCTTAACATCGGTCGTCATCAGTTTGAGCAACTTTGTCTCCAAGTACATCATCCTGATCGTCTTGGGTCTCATAGCTCTAGTTGTTGCCTTCCGCTATTTTCGGAAAACTCCGAAGGGGAGATGGGTCACCGACCGCTGGATCCTCAAGATCCCGCTTTTTGGAGTGCTCATGAAGAAGGTTGCGATTTCCCGGATCACGCGCACATTGAGCACGCTCATTTCCGGCGGCGTCCCGATGCTGGAAAGCCTGCGGATCACATCCTCGACGGCGGGGAATGTGATTCTTGAATCAGCCCTGATGGAATCGCGCAGGATGGTGGCCGAGGGCAAGAGTTTGACCGAGGCCTTCACGGAAACGGCCCAGTTTCCGTTCATGCTGACGCAGATGGTGAGCGTGGGCGAGGCCACCGGGACGTTGGATGAGATGATGACGAAACTGGCTGATTTTTATGATGAGGAAGTCGACGCTTCAGTAGCCTCCCTCCTCTCGATCATGGAGCCGGTCCTTCTCATCCTTGTCGGAGGCATGGTCGGTTCACTGGTGATTTCCATGTATTTGCCGATCTTCAGCCTGATGCAACAGTTCTGAGGACGAATGAATACTCAAAGAAAGCACGTTTTCTCCCTGATTCTCGTGCGCTTGATCGTGATCACCTCCATCCTTGTCTCCGTGGTGATCATTCAATCCTCTACTGCCGCTTTTATTCCGGTCGTCCCCTTTTATTATCTCGTGCTTTTGGCGTATCTGATGTCGCTTGTCTTTTTGGGTTTGTATTTTTGGTGGAAGCGTTACGCCTTGCAGGCGTATTCTCAGGTCATTTTTGACCTCTTGCTGATTACCGCCCTGGTCTATGTCTCAGGAGGGCTCTCCGGCTCGCTTTACTTGCTCTATATTTTTGTCATCGTCGGGGCGAGCATCGTCCTTTCCAACAGGGCGGCATATCTCACGGCCGGGATGGCGGCCATTCTCTTCGGGTTGCTTGTGGATGGGCTGTACTTCGGCCTCATCCCTTATTTCAGCCCCGAGCAGTACCACGAGCTTTCTTTGGGTCTTGTCCTTTTTACGATCTTTTTGGCCTGGAGCCTTTTTTTTCTCATCGCTTTTCTTTCGAGTTACCTCAGCAACAATTTGCGCAGGGCGAGAGAGGACCTCGAATTTGCTCAGAAGGAACTGGAGATCAAGGAGAGGCTGGCGACGGCCGGCCGGATTTCGGCCCAGTTGGCTCATGAAATCCGGAATCCGCTGGCAGCCATTTCAGGTTCCGTCCAGGTGCTTCGGGGCGAGCTCCACCTCAACGAGGAACAGAGGAGTCTTATGAACATTGTCCTCAAGGAGTCTAAGCGAATTACGCAGTCGATCGAGCAGTTTCTGGACCTGGCCTCTCCGGGCAAACAGATCTTCGCTCCATTCAGTCTTGCCGAGACCCTGAAAGAAACCCTGGCCTTGCTCAAAGCCAGCGGCGAGCTCAACGGGAGTTGTTTTTTGGCCGGAAACTATGAGACCTCTCCGCTGGTCTATTATGGCAGCCCCAATCAATTCAAACAGGTTTTCTGGAATCTGACGAAAAATGCCCTAAAGGCCATGCCCGAAGGCGGGACTCTGACGATCAATTTTTCCCAGGACAAGAAAAGGGCGCTTAAAATCTCTGTTGCGGATACAGGCCGGGGACTCAGAGAAGAGGAAAAAAAGCGCCTTTTCGAGCCGTTCTTCTCTCGTTTCGAGAACGGCAGGGGGTTGGGCTTGGTGATCGTCCGCCGGATTGTCGACGATTACGACGGTAAGATCGAAGTGCGCTCGGAATTCCGCAAGGGGACCGAAATTATCATGACATTCCCGGCGAGGGAGGGGCGAACGAAAGCGGCAGCGGCGGGGATGATCCTCAACTAGGCTGGTTTAAGATGGAAAACATACTTGTCATCGATGATGAAAAAAGCCTCCTCGACCTTCTCAGCGTCGTTTTGAAGAAAGAAGGCTATCGCGTCAAAACAAGTCTGGCGCCCGCCAAAGTCTTCGACCTCCTGGAAAAAGAAGAATTCGACCTCCTCATCTGCGATATCAAGCTTCCCCAGATCAGCGGCATGGAGATTTTGAAATATGTCCGGGAAAACAAGCCCGAGATTCCGGTGATTATGATCACGGCCTATGGAAGCCTGAAACAGGCTGTTGAAGCCCTCAAAGCCGGGGCCATTGATTATATCCTCAAGCCGTTTGATGTGGAGGAGTTGAAGATCATCATCGCTCATGAGATGGAGAAGAGAAAGCTCAAGGAAGAAAACGTCCTGCTCAAACGGGATCTCCGGGAGAAATATTCTTTTGAGAACATGATCGGCAAGAGCAAGGCGATGCAGGAAATTTACGCCCTGATCGAGAAAACTGCGGCCACAGATTCGACCGTGATCATCAGCGGCGAGAGCGGGACCGGCAAGGAGATGGCGGCCCGGGCCATCCATCTTCATAGCCGTCGCGGCAGCAGTCCTTTTGTTTCGATCAACTGCGCCGCCCTTCCGGAGAGCCTGCTCGAGAGCGAGCTCTTCGGCCATGCCAAAGGATCCTTCACTGGGGCCGTGGCCGACAAAAAAGGGATGTTCGAGGTGGCCACGCGGGGCACTCTGTTTTTGGATGAGGTCGGGGAGACATCGCCCTGGACTCAGGTGAAGATACTCCGGGCACTGCAGGAACGGAGAATCCGCCGAGTGGGCGGGACGAATGAGATCCCCGTGGATGTGCGGATTATTGCCGCGACAAACCAGGATTTGAAGAAAAGAATCGAAGAGGGCAAGTTCAGGGAGGAGCTCTATTACCGGCTGAATGTCATCTCTTTTGAAATGCCTCCTTTGAGGAAAAGGATTGAGGACATTCCCCTTCTGGTCAATTATTTTCTCCAGAATTGCTGCCAGAAGATGAACAAGAAGATGAAGCGGGTGGCTCCGGAGGTGATCAATTATTTTGAGGCCTATTCCTGGCCGGGGAACGTCCGGGAGCTGGAGAATGTTATCGAACGCGTTGTGGCCATCGAGGACAGGGAAACCATAACGGCCGCGGCCCTGCCCAGGGAGATTATTGCGCCCCCCAAAAGGGGAGCCGTCCAGACCTTAATCCCTCCGGGGTTTAATTTGGTGAATCATGTCGATGAGATTACTAAAGCATATATCAACGAGGCCCGGGTTCTGTCAGGCGGAAACCTGCGCAAAACTGCCACTATTCTCGGGATCAGCTACCGGTCCTTGAGACACCTGATCACGAAATTCGGGCTCAGAGAGGCTGAAAAGCTGGAGAAGGAAGATACCTCCGTGGAGTATGAGCCTTTCCATTAGATTGGCCACATTTTGTCGAAAAATGCCAAATAATGTCACATTGAAAGAAACGGAAAGAAAGGCGTGCTTCATAAATATAATAATATCAATTATTTAGAAGTTTTGATGCTGGCACGGATATTGCTAAAGATAGAGTGCCTAAAAGATTTGGTTTAACATTACCTGGCGGACAGGAAAGTCCGCAAGGAATAAGGAGGTTTTAATGTTAAAAAAAGTGAGAGGTTTTACGCTGATTGAGCTGCTCATCGTTGTCGCGATCATTGGAATCCTGGCCGCCTTGCTCATCCCCAACGCCCTGTCCGCCATCCAGAAGGCAAAGCAGAAAGGGACCATGAAGGACATGAACTCCATGGCCACGGCGATCATGGATTACATCACCGACAACGGGACAGCTCCGGCGGGAGTCTCTGGTCCGCTGCCCAGTGATGTCCTGACCAGCGCCCTTGTGGGAGTGACCGGTTTCTACCTCAAGGTTCTTCCGACCAACGACCAGTGGGGAACACCTTTCGATGTGTATTGCGGAACAGCCGTTGGAAGCGCTGGCATCAGCGCCATTAATGATCCCCAGGCTGATGATTTCATCGTCATCTCCTACGGCCGCGACAAGGTAAGCGGCGGTATTCCCTATGACCCCACAGACCCAACGACCGTCTATTTCGCAATCACCAACATGTCGAGCTTCAACCAGGACCTGTGCACGTGGAACGGCAACTGGATTCATGCTCCCAAGGCCGCTCAGATCGGTAATACTTGAGCCTGAGCTAGAGTATTCCTGAGTAGAATTCAGGAAGAAGACCTGAGACAGGGCGGCAAGATTATTCTTGCCGCCCTTTTTTTCCCCGAAACGGTGTGGACAGATAAGGAGAACAGCCGTGATCCTAAGAGCGAGCAAAAGGGGCTTCACGTTAATCGAGCTTCTCATAGTCGTGGCCATTATCGGGATTCTGGCAGCGTTGCTCATTCCTAATGCCCTTTCGGCTATTCAGAAGGCCAGGCAAAAAGGGACGATGCAGGATATGAACAGCATCGCCAGAGCCATCATTGACCATATTACCGACCGTGGCTTCGCTCCTGAACAAAGCGGACCTCTGGACGTATCATCTGAATTCTACTCCGCATTAAGGCCTTTCTATCTGAAAGCCATGCCCACAATGGACCAATGGGGAACGCCTTTTTATGTCTATTGCGGCACGGCAGTCGAGAGCGCGGGGATTGACGGAGTCCAGGGAACCGGAGTCGACGATTTTATCATTCTCTCCTACGGAAGAGACCGGCAGGAGACCGCCTTTTCCTATGACCCGCAGTCTCCCTCCGCCATTTATTTCCAAATCTCAAGCATGAGCGCTTTCAATGAGGACCTGGCTGTCTGGAACGGATTTTGGATCCATGCTCCCAAGTCCGCCCAGCTCGGCGACTGAAGCTGGTCTGTCTTAGATTTATTAAATAAACTCCATCGAGCGCTGTTTTTGGGGGTCTTCCGCCTGAGCCCCGCTGTCATTTGACACTCCCTCCCCCTTCTGGTAAGAATATCTGAACCGCAGGATCCGATGAGTCCGTTGAATTTTCCGAGGAGGCATCTTTTTATCTATGTTCTTGTCCTGTTGACCGTCAATTTGGCCGTGTTCCTGCCCTCGATGCGGGGGGATTTTCTCTGGGACGACAAGTACTTCATCAGCGAAAACCCGAATATTCAAGGTTCGAATTTTTTGGAAACGTTTCTGGTCAGTCCTTTTGGCGGGTTTTCCGGGCTGGATGAGAACAGCGCCCGGATGGACCGGATCATGCAGTTCTACAGGCCATTGACCTCGCTGTCGTACTGGCTTGATTTTAAGGTCTGGGGATTGAACCCGGCGGCGTTTCACTTGACAAATATCGTTCTTCATCTTGCCAACTCGGTTCTTTTGTTTTTCATCCTCCTGAGCTTGGGCATCTCCGTGGCGCCCGCTTTTTCAAGCGCCCTCCTTTTTTCCGTATTTCCGCTGCATTTTGAAAACGTGGCCTGGATCTCCGGGAGGACGGACCTTTTGTCATTTCTGTTCGCGGCGCTGTCGGTGTGGTTCTTTGTCAAGTTCTTGGACAGGCGAGGCGGCCTTTATCTCGGGCTGTCGTCCCTTTTTTTCCTTCTGTCACTTCTGTCTAAAGAGAACGCGATTCTTCTGCCGGTGATCTTTGGGCTCGTTTTTTTGCGAAAGGGTTTTGACGCAAAAAAGGCCGTTCTTCTGATTTTGCCTTATGGCGCGGCCCTGGCCGTATGGTTCGTTCTGAGAAGAATCGCTTCCGGACCCGGAGGGCTGGAGTATTCCGGAAGGACGCTTTTTGATTTTCTCGCCGCCGTCGGATTTTACACAGCAAAGATCGTCTTTCCGTTCCGACTGAGCGTTACCATCAACCCCGTCCCCGTTTTCAAAAATATTTTTTATCAGATTAGCGGCGTACTGCTGACGGCGTTCTTTCTCGTAGCTCTGTTTCAGTCGGTCAAAAAGAAGACGAAAGAGGCCCCGGCCTTCCAGGCCTTCAGCGGTTATTTTCTCTTCCTTCTGCCCTCAGTGGCGGCCATCTTTTCCGCAAGCACGATTTCTCTTTTGGCCTGGAGGTTCCTTTATCTTGCTTCCGCCGTTTTTCTGGCCAGCCTTGCCGTGGTTCTTTTCAAAGCGTTAAGGCCGAAGGCCGTCCCTTTCTTTTTCCTCATCCCCATCCTTCTCCTTTATGGGACCGCGGTATATCCCAAGAACGAGCTCTATGGCAAGGAGGAAATGGCGTTCTGGCAGAGCTTAAAGAATATAGAGCGCGAGGATGTCCTGGCCAGGTTCAACATCGGCATCAAAGGCCTGCCGCAGGACGAGAGGAAATGTTTGGCAATCTTGAATCAGCTTCTCGAGGACCGCGAGCAGCCGCTCTATCCCATGCTGCGTGTCCGGATCTATGAAGAACTGGCGGCTTACTATACCGGCGTCAAGAAATTTGACCGGGCGGAGTATTATTTCAACGAAATTTTCAAGATCCAGAGTTCCCATTCCCTTGTTTTCTACTTTAATTATTCCTATTTTCTGGCTTTAACGGGGAAGGCTCCCGAGGGCGAAAAAATCATTAAAGAGATCCTTAAATCATTCCCCCAGAATCATTTTGTTTTAACCAGGGCGGCGAGATTCTTTCTCCTCATCAAGGATTACGCCAAGGCCGCCGAATTCTACTCCAAGGACTACACTCTTTTCCGCAACAAACAGAGCCTTGTCCTTCTCCGGGAGCTCGAGCCTTTCCTTAAGAAATAAGGACGGGCGGGACTACTTCCAGACTTGAATGAGCTGGCTTAGATAATCTCTTTTCAAGCTGGTTGTGATATAGAGGAGCGTGGGCTGCGCCGGTTTGAGGCTGAGCGACCGTTCGAAATAATCCATGGCCTCTCTGACCCGGAAGATCTCGTTGAGGTAAAAATTGCCGATTTTGTTCAAAATCTCGACATTATTCGGGTCCGGCGCGAGGATCGACTCGATCGCCGCCCGGCCCTCGTCCTCTTTCCCCTGGAAATAATAGAGCTTGGCCAGGAAGATCCGATGTTCGATGTCAAGGTCCCGCATTTTTTGGACTTCCTCAACGGCGCGACCGAAGTCCCGGCCGAGGACATAGAAGCTGATTTTCTTGTCCAGCGGAAGATTCTCGAACTGTCCCCGACTGAATTGAGTGTTAAGGGAAGCAAAATAGCGGGGAAAAGCCTTTTTCATGGCGGTCTCGAGCTCCGACGCCTTGTCCCACATCTGGAAGCCGATATACAGATTGTAGAGTTCTTTATAGGCCTCAGGGAACCGGCCGTAGCGTTGGATATTGTCTGTCAGGGACTTCTCCGCCGACTCGAAATTGCCCTTGGAGACCTCCACCTTTGCCGTTTTGGAATTCTCGAAGTACCTGATCTGGGGCGCGATGGCAAGATCGCGGTCTTGTTCGAATTCCTTGATGCTTTTCATCCAGCGGAGAACATTTTCGTACTTAGCCCGGAGCATATCGATATCGGCGTAGAGTAGGCTCGTTAAAACGGCTGTCAGCGGATTGACCCTCAGGGTCAGAATTTGATTCAAGGCCACCTCAGCCGAAAGGAAATCGTTGTTTTCGTAAAGAACCCTCGCCCTCTGGAAAAGGACATGTTCATTATCTGGAAATGAGCGAGACGCCCGTTGCCAGAAAGCGGCCTTGCTCTTATAGGCGCCGGCGTTGATGATGACAGAGGGGATGAATAGGACAAGAATGATGAAGACAATGGACAAGCGGACTCTTTCTTTGACCCGGCTCAGGTGGTCGGCCAGGATCCAGATGGCCCCCAAAGCAGGAAGCATCATATACCGGGAATAGACCTGGAAGGGGAAGACAGTCGTGAAGATCAGGACGACGTGACCGCCCAAAAAGACAACCAGCATCGCCAGGGGCCAGACCGTCCCCTTATCCCGTTTTGCTCGAATGAGGAGGAAGAGGAACAGAAAAAGAGCCGCGGCCCCAAGAAGGACGTAAAGCACAGATTCTGCTTTTTTAAGGGGCATGAACATGTCATAGGAAAAGGGGAACAGGAGAGTCCTGGCATAATAGCCCAGCGTGCCAAGTGCGGCCCGGATGTCAGCTACGATATTTGGGCTGAAGACGAAACGGATATTCTTGATGCCAAGGGCACTGTTTTTTAAGAAGAAATAGGCCAGGGTAATCAGAATGTTGACGGAATGGTAATAGACGTTCACCCTTTTTCGCTTGAGGATCTCATAGAGGACCAGGAGCGGAACAAGGAGCAGAGAGGTTTCCTTCGAGAACAGGCCAAGGGTATAAAAGAGCGAAGAACCGACGAGAAAGAGGATCCTTCTCTTCCGGATAGAGAGGTCGAGAAAGAGCAACGTCAGGACTCCCCATAACAGGAGCAGGAGGTCTCCCCGGCCGACAACCCAGACGATGTTATCGAGGTTCAATGGATATAGGGCAAACAGGAGCGTGCCGATCTCGGCGAAATAGTTTTTATCGGATTGAGCTTTGAAGAAGAAAAAGAGAAAAACGAGGGCAAAAAAGTAGATCAAAAGGTTCGTCAGCCGCAGAGTTACGTTCTTGATCCCCCAGAGCTTGCTCTCCAGCATAAAAGAGGCGGTCAGGAGCGGCCTGTAATACTGGTCCTGGCTTTGGACTCCCAGTTGCTCGCTGAAATAACTGAACTTGAAGGCCGAACTGAGAGGATAATTTTCATTGAACAAAAGGTTATGCTTGAAATAGATCTCGTCATCCCAGATCAGATCGTAGTCGAGCGTTCGCCAGTAGACTCCGAAAACAGTCACGGCCAGCAAAGCGATGAAAATGACGTTTCCTCTCTTCATGGTTCTCCTCTGCTCTCCTTTCGGCCGGTCTTTTTATTCTTTTTTAAAGACCTGGACAAAGTCGAAATATTCGTCGGTCTCGATAGCCCGGACGGCGAACGGATCCTCCGGTCGCTGAGGAAGCTGGGAGCGCCTCAGGTCGAAGATGTGATAAAACACCCTTGTTCCCTCAGTCAGAACAGCATAATCGACGCGCTTGTTCTTCATGAAGACAAGTTGCCGGGGCAAGGAAGCCCGGGGAAGAACCTGCCAGTCGGATGACGCCCAAACTGCGAAGCTGGGGTGAGAGGACGTGATAACCTCTGCCCCTGCCTCTTTCAGACGCCGCGAGACAGTCATTTCGATTTCGCGGGCGGCCCTGAACCCGGGTTCGTTCAGCAAGCTCCTGCTGGCATAGATAATCTGGTCATACACAGCCAGGATGAACAAAACGGCGAAGACCAGAGTGGTCACCTTCGCCTGAGTGATCGTATTTTTCCGGGCCAGCAAGCCCGAGAGGAAAACAACGCCCTGTCCGGCATAGAGAACAACGACCGGGACCAGGAACAAATGGTGCCGGGGAATCGGATAGGATAAAGCCTCAATCACTAAGCTGTACGGCACAAGGCTAAGGAGCACCAGGTCCGGCTGCGACCCTTTTTTTACCACGTTCCAGAGTGCGCTTCCGAGTCCCAGGAGGAGGAAGGGCAGCAGTGGAAGAGGCATAAGCGTCTTCGGGATGATCCAGAATAGGCTTAAATTGGACAATATTCTTCCGCTCAACGGCTCTGCGGATCTGACCCGGGCCTCATCCGATTCCCGATGATAGCCGAAGTAAAGGTCGTTCATCTCGGAGGAGTTATTGTTCAAAGCGTAGTGGACGCTTTCGAACGGAGCCCAGTTGTCCTTCTGGATGACTTCGAGGAGTGCGGACCGGTATTTCTGCGATGCCGCGACTTTGCCCGAGAGCATCCATTTTCCGGTGACCGACTTGAGATAGAGAATGTAGGGGAACGCCAGGACGGCGAAGACAAGCAGGACACAGGCCAGCCTTTTCCAGGAAACATGGGCCTGGGAGAGTAGCTTCAGCAACAGGAGGAGGCCCAGAAGACCGGCCCACAGGATGACTCCTTCCGGCCGAGTTAAGTAAGCCATAGCAAGAGTCAGGCCGGCCAAGACGGAGTAGCGGTAACGGTCTTTTTCCAGGAGGAGAATCGTCCAGTATACCGAGGCCAGGATGAGAAGACAATTAAGGATATCGGAGCCTCGATAGAGGACGTGTGTGTAGCGGAGAGGCACGGGCAAGAAAGAATTGAGCTGCAGGCTGAAGAGCACCAAAAGAAAACAGCCCAAGCTCGCCAAGACCGATAGCTTCTTCCGGGCGATCAGATAGGCGACAACTCCCAGGAGGGCTCCCGATAAGGCCGTGATAATATTCAAGGAGAGCTGCAGGTTGTGGATAAGAAAATATAAAAAGGCGATGGCGAGCGGCAGAAAAGGCGGGAAAATGATATTAGGCAGCCCGTTGAACCCATAGCCGTTCCCGTGAATCAGATTGCGAGCCAGGATGAGATAGTAGCCCTCGTCCGGGTCGATATAGAGTGACCTTTGAGACAGAAGGAACATCTTAAACGCAAAGGCTAGCAGGGAAAAACTCAGAAGAATCAGGAATTCTCGATTAAGACGGGTCCTCCTAACGAGAGATTGTGTGATCCTCATCCTTGAGTCCAGTTTCTTTTTTGGCTTTTTGCGTCACTAGCAAATGGTTAGGCAGGAAGCGGTCGAACTTTATCTTCCTGAGGATGGCCTCGATATGGTTTTCCCCCCAAAGCCCGACAGGAGAGATCATAAAGCCGTAATCTTCCAGAACGAGCAAGCGTTCCTTCCGGCAAAGGTCCGCCAGACTCTCCGGCGCCATAACGGAATGATGGTCTCCCTTGATCCAGCCAAGAGCAGCGGAGACTTTCTCCCAGAAAGGATGAGGTGTCGTAATAATGAGAATTCCCCCATCCCGCAGCAGTCGGACGCTTTCCCTGAGCATATCCTGCGGGGAGATGAGGTGCTCGATCACCGCCGACGCGATGATGAGGTCGAACCTTTCGTTTTTCAAGAACCCCAGGTTCTTGATGTCGCCGCAGACCAGGGAGAGGTCTGGATTTCTTTCCCTTCCGTAGAGGAGGAGCGGAAGAGAATAATCGACACCTAGACACCAAGACGATGGATACCGCCGCTTGATCTCCCTGAGCATCCTCCCTTCTGCGGTGCCCAGGTCGACGATATTTTGAGGAGAGGGCTTGTACCGGTCGATGACCTGGAGTACTTCCCGAGTCCGCCTTTTTAGGCGGTAGCGGAAATCTGGTCTTTTTTCTCTGGATAGGGCGTAGTCGATGTTCACTGGACCTTGTCCACTTTCTGCTTTTTCATGGCCGCCACGGAAAGCCCGGCTTTCGCCTTGCGAACGAGCTCGCTCGCAGACCGGAGCTTCCTGAGGCGCGAGAACAGGTACGCCGGCTGAAGATAGAACATTTTGTAGAAGCGGACAATCATCTGGTAGAGTTCATCGCGGGTGAAATTCTCTTCCCACACGGGGATCCTGAACCCTTCCCGGGGGCGGCGGGCGAATTCCCTCCAGATGTCCGTTTTAATAATCCCATTCTCCAGGCCGAGATGGTAGAGCTCAGTCCCGGGATAGGGGGAGAAAATGGTAAAGTGGGCGTAGTCCGGACGAAGCTCGCGGGCTAAGTCAAAGGTGTCCTGAATATCGCGGGCCTGCTCGGAGGGCAGGCCGATCATGAAGTAAGCCAGTGTTTCAATGCCCAGCCGGCGTGTCAGCTTAAATGCTTCCCTAACTTGGCCGACGGTGAACCCTTTTTTGATCACCCGGAGAATCCTGTCATTTCCTGCCTCAACTCCGTAGTGGATAGTCACGCAACCGGCTTTTTTCAGCATCTTGAGCATTTCTTCATCAACCAGGTCGACACGAGTCCGGATGTCCCAGCGAATCTCCAGCCGGCGCTGGAGGAGCTCATCGCATATAGCGAGCACCCTTTTCCGGTTGACGGTGAACGTGTCATCGTAGAAGAGGAAGTCCTTTATTCCGAGGTCGACGCATTCGTAGATCTCGTCCACGACGTTCTTAGCGCTCCGGTAGCGGAAGTGAGAAGTCACCGGTGAGAGGGGGCGGTCGCAAAAAGCACATTTGAACGGGCATCCCCGGCTGCTGATGATCGTCGTGCAGAGAGATCGGCGGCTGAGCAGAGAGCTGTAACGGTGGATGTTGAGCAGGGTCCTCTGGGGAAAGGGAATGGTGTCGAGGTCTTTGACCGGCTGGATTCCGTTCTTGACGATCTTGCCTTGGTCCGTTTTAAAGACGAGGCCGGGGACAGTTTCCAGGCCTCTGGGTTCGGGCTTAAGATGATTCAGGAAATCGGCCAGAGAGAGCTCCGCCTCGCCCATGAAAGCGAAATCGACTCCGTCCAGGCCGATCGTCTCTTCCGGGAAAAGATGGATGTGCGTTCCGCCGAGGATCGATCTGGCCTCAGGCCTGACCTTCTTAGAAGCCTGGACCGTCTTGAAGGCGTCGAGAAGCGTAAAGCTCATCGCCGAAATCCCCACCACGTCAAAATCCTTCTCGGAAAGGACCCTTTCCAGCTGGGGATAGGTCAGTTCCAGGGGCTGGGTGTCGAGAACCTCAACCTCAAAAGCTGTGTTCTTTTTCAGGGATGCGGCCAGATAGAGCAGTCCCAAGGGAGGGTTGAAACCGCGGTGCTTTTCAATGATCGAAGGATTTTTCCCGACAAGCTCGTTCCAGCGGGGAGGATTGACCAGCAGGATTTTCATCGACTCAATCTTTTGTCGATCAGATCAGCGAGGAGCCCCAAGGCTAAAAGCTGAAGCCCCGTGATAAAGAGGAAAAGAGTTGTAATATCCATAACTCTGCCCAGAAGATACGAGACAATCAAAACAGCGAAAGCCAGGATGACGAAGAAAATACTCAGAGGCAGGAAAACTTTAAGGGGATTGAAAAACATGACCGTCCTGATGATCAGTTGAAGAAAGTTCATCGTGTCCCTGAACGGCCTGATTTTTGATTTGCCCTGCCTTTTGTAATAGTCGATAGGGGCATAAAGTATCTTGTAGTTATTGGACAAAAGAAAAAGGGTAATAGTCGTAGTGAAAGAAAACCCGGCCGGAAGATACTTGGAGGACTTTTGGACCAAATCCTTGCGGATAATCCTCAGCCCTGAATTGAGGTCGGGTATTTCGCTTTCGCTCAGATACTCGGCCAGCTTTTTCAGGAAGTATTTGGGAAATCTCCGGAACGCGCCGATCCTGACGACTTTCCCGGTCCGCGCGCCCACAATCATATCGGCCTTTTCTTCGAGGAGCCTTTGAAAGAACTCCATAATCCTTTCGTTGGGATAAGAGCCGTCTGCATCGGTAATAGCGATATAGTCGCTCGTGGCCAGCTGCATGCCGCTTTTGATGGCTGCCCCATACCCTTTGTTTTTGCCGTGGACAATGAGCTTCATCCGGGGATCGATCTCTTCCTTTAAGATTTGCTGGGTTCGGTCGGTCGAGCCGTCGTCGGCAAGAATAACCTCGACTTCGGGATGTTTGTCCAGGAGCTCTCGAAAGAAGGAAAGAGTGCCGGAGATGGCCTTCTCTTCATTATAGACAGGGATGACGATGGATAGTCTGTCCATTGAGCAAAATTATATCATATTTTTGCGTCTTTTCCGCCAAAGAATAATCTCCGGCCAAGGGCCGAAGATGCCCTAGAATCCCCTTTCCGGGAGGACCTCATAAAGCTTTCGTTCATTATAATGGACTTTTTCCAGGTATCGATTGATTGCGTTTGCATCGCGCGCCTGCCCGGTTCTGAAATAGCAGGGGACAAGAAGCTCGAGCAGGGCCCGGCGCGTTGTGGGCTCGTTCTCGATCTGCAGGGCGGCCTCGAAGCAGAAGGCGGCCTGCTCGAAATCGTCCTGCGTTTGATAGAGGCGGCCGAGCTCAGCCAACTTTGTGCCATCCATTTCGGCCGCGTCATGTTCCTTGTAGAGACGCTCCAAGAAGTCGCCGAATTTGGCCGAGTAGATGTGGAAAAACTCCTTTGGATCCTGGACCCATTGGAATGGTGTCCGGCCTTTTTTTGCTGGGGACAACGGGGCTCCTCGCCTGATGACCGTTCTTTCTCTAACGAGAGGCACAAGCATCCCTTTTTCCAATGTCCCCAGGTAAAAATAAAGACTCCGCCCGGGAAAACAGGAAAACAGGTCGCTGTTCCCTGCTCCCCGATTGCGGGCATAGATAGTATTTCTCCTGAGATCCGGGTCATCATGAAGAAAACCAGACCCCCATCCGCCCTCGGGAAATGATCCGGGAGGCCGCTCGAGGAATTTCAGGACGACAAGCGCCCGGCCCAACTTCTGTTCCTGGATAGCCCGGTCAATTCGTGCCGTGGTGCCGGCAAAGCGATGGTCGTACCGGTCGAAATACCACTGTTTGTGGCCAGGATTGAGATAACGGGGAAAATGGTAAGCAAAAGCATAAACAACAAAAGCGGCCACGACGACGGCCGTCGCTGTTCTGGCCCCCCCCGGATGAATTTTTTTCGAGATTTGACTGATAAGGCCGGGGAGCTCGGCGATTCCCCGGGCGCTCAGCAACAGCAAGAGCGGCAAGGCGTCGAAGAACATGCGGGCGCCGATGAAGACGAAGGCGCCCCAGAAAAAGTAGAAGCTTATCAGCGTCCAGACGAACGCGCTCCCGAGAAGAAGGTCTTTCCTGCGGTCCTTCGGCTTGAGCCGGGACAGCCAGAAGAGAGGGAGGATGGCCAAAAACGAGGAAAGGGGCCAGCCGAACATTTCCGAGTTCAAGGCTCTGATGTTATCGGCGATCTGCCCCGCGGCAAAAAGAGGCGTATAATCGAAGTCCATGGTCGCGGCCCGTCCGAAGATAACCGAGTAGCTCTCGCCGTATCGGACAAGATAGCCCATCCGGAAAGGATGGCCGTTGGTCAGGAAGTTGTAGAGGAACAGAATGAGGCAGAAGGGGATTGCGGATGCGAGAATCGCCGTGAGGTTTTTAATTTTTGTTCGGACGTTTTTCAGAAGATGGAAGGCATAATAAACCAGGAGCGGCAGGAAGAATAACAGGGCGTTAACCGGCCGGACAAGGATGGCCATCCCCAAGGCGGCCCCGGCGGCCAACCCGTTCAGGAGGGACGGCCTTTTGAGTGAGAGGAAGAGGAAGAGCAGAACGAGCGCGTTGAAGAACAGGCTGCTCGTATGGGACATCATGGTCGACGACATCAAAAGATACCACGGGGAGACGGCGCCCAATACGGAGGCGAGGATGCCGACGGACCGGTTATAGAGCGTCCGGCCGAGGAAATAAAAAAGGATGACTGACGCGGCCGCCAGGAGCGGGTTAATCAGCCAGGGAACCCGGAAAAAAAGGCCGAGCATCAGCAAAAAAGGGAATCCCGGGGGATAGATGCTGTACCATCTTCCGTTGTTGATGATGTGGGGAAATTCGAACGATTCCCTGGCGCATGGAGAGGAAGCAAAGAGCCTGCCCGACTGGAACAGCTTCGCCTGGAAAAGATAGGCTATTTCATCATTGACGTGAGGAATGTGCTCGAAAACAAAATAGGAAAACAGGCTGCAGAAGATAAAAACAAAAAGCGCGGCCCCGATAACAGGGACAGGGAGACGCTGTTTTTTCCCCTGAGGAATCTCTTCCATCCGGCTATATTAAATAAAAAAACAGCGCGCCTTTCAAGGCATTATTCGGCCTGGCCGGCTTTCCCGGCCGGGCTGTTTCGGGTTTCGTCACAATGTCCGCCACTTGTGGTATAATCTGGGCAACCGAAGATGAGGACTCTCCTTCTTCTCCTGGTCTATGTTGTCCTGACGTTCTTCCTTCTCATCCTTCTTCTTCTCTTTTTTCCGTTTGGGATGCGCAACCCCATTCTCAGGGTCGCCAAATGGGCCATGGCTCTCGGTTCAAAGATACTCGGTATCAAGATTGACGTTCGAGGCGTTGAGAAGATCGATAAGAAATCCTCCTATGTTTTTATGGCCAATCATCTCAGTTTCCTCGATGGGCCGATGCTCTTCTTGCTCATCCCGCAATTGATCAGGGTCATCCTGAAGAAGGAGGTCTTTCGCCTCCCGGTGATTGGCCAAGGGATGCGTTTTGTGGGTTTTGTCCCTGTCGACCGCAAAGGCCACCGGGGAGGGAAGAAAAGCATAGAGAAAGCCGCTCGCCTGATGCGCGAAAAAGGCTATTCTTTTCTCATCTTCCCCGAAGGGACACGAAGCCGGGACGGACGGACCCAGGCATTCAGGCGGGGAGGGTTTTTTTTGGCCCTGGAAAGTCAAGCTGCGATTGCGCCGATCAGCATCAACGGAACCTATGAACTCATGCCGCGGAAAAGCATGTTGGCGAAAAAAGGCAACGTCCGGGTGGTCTTCCATCCCCCCGTTTCGGTTCAAGGCTATGACGCGACGAACCTGCAGGCCCTCATGGACAACGTCAAGAGCCTCATCGAATCAGGCCTTTCGAATCCATGAGAAATTCTAATGAAGGAGCGGAGCATGATTTATTCCGATGTCAGCAAGGATCTCAACGATATTATCGAGCGTTTTTTCAAAGAGAAGACAGCGCTTTTTGATAAGGCGGTCGCCGCCATTGAGGGGGGACTCAGGAACGGCCGCAAAATTCTTATCTTCGGCAACGGCGGGAGCGCCGCCGAGGCGCAGCATTTTGCCGCCGAGCTCGTGAACAGATTCGTCAGGGCAAGAAAGCCGCTCCGCGCCGTCGCTCTAACCACCGACACATCGACGCTGACATCCATCGGCAATGACTCTTCATTTGACTCTGTCTTCAGCCGCCAAATTGAGGCTCTCGGGGATGAAGGAGATATCGCTCTGGCGCTCTCGACAAGCGGGACGTCCCCCAACATCATAGAGAGTTTGAAAATGGCCAGGAAGAGGAATCTTTTGGTCGTCTCCCTGACCGGGGAAGGAGGCGGGAAGCTGGGGCCTCTCTCGGATTACCTTCTTGATGTCCCCTCCAAGAGCACGCCGCGCATTCAGGAGGTTCACCTCCTGCTTCTTCATCTGATGGCGCAGCTCTTGGAAGAGAATCTGGGCGGCTGATTATTTTACCCTTCGCCCAGGACGATCTGCTTGAGTTGTTCCGCGTCCGCGACTCCGCTGTTGAAAAGATAGCATGACGTGAGATCCAGCAGGCGGCCGTAGAAATTCCGCTGAAGTTCCAGGTGTCCCTCTGTCGCAAAAAGGAGGTGAGGATTATAGTAAGGTTGGGGTTTGGACGGGCTGAGGCTTCTTTTCATCCCGGCACTTTCTCCGGCCTCGAGGATGCGGAGGGCCTCTCCTTTTTCGAGCTTGACCACTGCTGGCGATAAAGTATCGTTTCTCAGGATAAAAACCCAACGCAGCGCGGTTCGCTTGGTGTGGGCGGCTTTCCCGCCGAGCCAATACGGGTCGAGCATCGCGTGAGCCTCTTTCGAGGCTCTATAGCAGAAGGGAGAACCCCGGTCGAGACGGCAGTCATCCAGCCGGAGGCACTCGGGATCTTTGCAGTCTTCCTTATGAGCGATGACGTTCTCGCAGTGGCTTGAATCAAACAGCGGGGCCAGGCGACGGAAAGATTCGACCGTGTTGGTAGGAATATAGAGTTTCCTTTCGACGCAGTCAGCCAGCGCTTGTCCGCCGCCGTTGCGGACAAAGGCGATGTCATTGGAGTGAAGGCGGAAACGTTTATCCTCAAGCAGCTGGAAGAACAGTTCGGTTTTCTTCGTCCCCGGCGGGCCGACGAGAATAAGTCCTTTTCCTCCGACATCTGCCGACATTCCCCGGACGCCGTGGACACCGAAAAGCCTTTCGGAGACATCCATGACGAGTCCGAGGGCCAGGCTGCGCAGCGGGCCGTAGTTATCCGCATTGACGATGACACCGGTTTTGCTTTCGGAGTTATAGAAAACGCGCGCTTCCCGTCCGGCAATCCCGTCCACGGCAAATATTATGCCATGTGGCTCCAGGTCCGCTTCGAGCTGCGCAGGATACCAGTTCTCCACCCAGAAATCGTAAAGATGGGAAACGTTTGTCCGCAGCTGGACGATGACGCCGTTGATATTGGCGTTCCATTCGAAATAGCTCTCCGGCGTGAGCAGACTTTCCATCTCGCCAACGAGGGCGTCCCTCATCTTGAGGTTAATGGACGAATCCACCGGGACCGATTTTTTCACCCGCGTTACGGTGTTATTCAAGGCGATACGCTTGACCTTTTTCGGCGTCTTGAGCTTGGACACGGCCTCGATGATCCTGTCCAGGCCCTTTTCCAGGTTCTCCATGGAAGTGGCATAGGACAGGCGGATATGGGAATCGGCGCCGAAGGAATCGCCTGGGACAATGGCCACCCTGGCTTCTTTCAGAAGATAATAGGCCAGGCCGTAGGAATTGCGGATCTGGATGCCGTTGGCTTCTTTGTCATAGTAAGAAGAAAAATTGGGGAAAAGGTAGAACGCTCCCTGCGGCTTGAAACAGGAAATATTGGGGATAGCGTGCAGCCGCATCAGGCAGTAATTCCGTCGCCGCTGGAACTCGGCGGCCATCCGCGAGACCTCATGTTGCGGTCCGGTCAGGGCCTCCAAGCTGGCATACTGAGAGATGGAGCAGGGATTGGAGGTGGAATGGCTCTGGACCTTGGCCATCCCGTTGATGATTTCGGCCGGGCCCAGGGCGCATCCGATGCGCCAGCCCGTCATGGAATAAGACTTGGAGACGCCAGTGACGACGATCGTCTTCTTCTTGATGTCCTCCCCCAAAGAGGCAAAGCTTGTGAACTGGAAATCATCGAAGATGAGCTTGCCGTAGATTTCATCGGCAATGACATAGATATCCTCACCCTTAATGACCTCGGCCAGAGCCTCGAGCTGGGCCTTGAAATAGGCGGCGCCGGTGGGATTTGAAGGATTGTTCAAGATGAAGGCTTTGGTGGACGGATTAATCGCAGCTTTGAGCTCCTCGGGCGTCAGCAGAAAACCTTTCTCTTCTTTGGTCGGGATAATGATTGGCTTGCCTTTGGCCAGCATAACGGCCATGGGATAGGTCACCCAGTAGGGAGCCGGGACGATGACTTCCTCGCCTTCATCGACGAGGGCCTGGAGGAGCAGAAAAAGAGAGGCTTTGGCTCCGGGCGAGACGATGACTTCATTCAGCTCGTAGCTGAGTCCATAGTCTTCCTTCATCCGCGCAATCACGGCTTTCTTCAGGGCGGGAATCCCCTCATTTTCCGTGTACCTGGTGTAGTTCTGCTCGATGGCCCGGATGCCGGCGGCTTTGGCGTTGTCAGGCGTCGGAAAATCCGGCTCGCCCACGCTCAGGTCAATGATGTCGATCCCCTCGGCCCTCATGGCCTTGGCTTTAGCCGAGATCTTCAGCGTGGGGGAAGCGCCGATTTGGTTGACTTTTTCTGAGATCATGATGGGCCTATCTTTTGAAAGAGGTTACTTCTCTTTTTTCTCTTCGGGCGAAAGCTTATCTTGGAAATATTTTTTTAGGTCCAGGCCGGTCAGGGACTTCACCACCTCGGGCATCTGGGCCAGGACCTCGGCCACTTGAGCGGTGATCCTGGAGGTGCCCAGGCTTTTGTCGCCGCCTCCCACGATCACGATCTTGTCCACCTTTGAGAGAGGCTCGCTGACGGCCTTGGCCAACTCCGGCAGAGTCTTGAGATACATCTCCAGGACGGCGGCCTGGTTGTACTTGTCCCAGGACTGGGCCTTCTTCATCATGGCTTCGGCCTCGGCCAGACCCTTCTTTTTCGTCAGCTCAGCTTCAGTCTCACCCTCAAGCCGCATAGCCTCCGCTTTTCCTTTTGCTTCAGTCTGGATCCTGTATTCTTCGGCTTCAGCCTCGGCTTTGATCTGGTATTTGCGGGCGTCTGCGGGCTTGATGACGCTTGCCTCGAGTTCTTTCTCGCGGCGGGCGATTTCCAGCTCTTCGATTTTGATGGACTCCTCTTTCTCGATGGCCTTCATCTTGGCCTCTTCTTTCTTGATCTGCTGGCTCAGACGGTAGCGCTCCAGCTCGTAGGAAAAGTCTGCCTGGGCCTTTTTCTGGTTGACCGCGACCTGGGATTCGGATTTTTTGGCCTCGTTTTCCCACTGTGCTTTGGCAATAAGAGCCTCGGCAGCGAGGCGGGCAACCTCCCCTTCTTTGCGGGCCTGGGAGGACTTGACGATCGCCTCTTTCTCCGTTTCGGCTTCGGCGATGGCCGCATCCCTCCTGGCGGCGGCGACCTTTGGCTTGCTCAACGATTCGAGATAGCCCTGGGTGTCGCTGATGTCCTTGAGAGCAAAGGAGAGCATGACTAGGCCCATTCGGGTGAGATCCGGGCGGATGGCTTCAGCGACGCGGGCAGAGAATTCCTGCCGGCCGCGGAAAATTTCTTCCACCGTCATGGTGCCGATGACTTCTCGCATATGTCCTTCCAGGACATTCATCGAGACGTCGCGGATGCCTTCTTTTCCCGAGCCCAGGAATTGTTCGGCAGCCAGGCGGATGGAAGAATCCGAGGAGTCGACCTTGACCTGAGCAGTGGCCTCGGCCAAGATCGGGACGCCGCTGTTGGTGAGAACCTCGGGCGTCTTGATGTTCAAGGTGATCACGTCCATGGGCAGCCTGTAGACGGTTTCTATAAAGGGAATGACGAAGGTCCCTCCGCCCAGGCGGTAGCGGTAGCCGACCTTGATTTTGGTGCCGTCAGGACCTACGACCGTTTTTTTCTTCCCCCCGGCGATGATCAGGACCTCATTCGGCCCGACCTTCCGGTATTGCTTGGCTATGATGATGAGAATGATGGCGATGACGACGACAATGACGCCGGCTAAGATTAATGAAGAGACTAAACTCATGATAACCTCCTCTGCATCGGACCAGGAAGACGGATGTGATGCGCGCTTATAATAGTATGGCTAAATGAGTTAAAAATAATATATTTATGGGGGCTCAAAGTCAAGTCAACGGGGCCGGCCGGAGTCAGTTGAAGAACTTGTAGCGGATGATGTGGAAAAGGGCGGCGACCCCATCCCTCCAGCCGATTTTTTTCCCTTCCTCATAAAGACGTCCCGAATAGGAGATCGGAACTTCAAAGATGCGGCACTTCAATTTGGCCAGCTTCACCGTGATCTCGGGCTCGAAACCGAACCGACGGGACTTGAGGCGGATTTTTTGGAGGATATCTTTTTTAAAGACTTTATAGCAGGTCTCCATGTCTGTCAGGTTGAGGTTCGTGAGCATGTTGGAGAAAGTGGTGAGAACCCTGTTGCCCACATAGTGCCAGAAAAAAAGCACCCGGTGAGGTCCGCCGAGAAAGCGGCTTCCGTAGACTGCGTCGGCCCGGCCGTCCAGGATGGGCTCGAGAAGTTTGGAATATTCCCGCGGGTCATATTCTAAGTCGGCGTCTTGGACAAGCACGATCTCGCCTTGGGCCTGGGCGAACCCAGTGTGCAGAGCGGCTCCCTTGCCCATATTTTTCTCGTGGAAAAGGGCCCGGACCCGGGAGGAGGCGAAGTTTTGGAGAAGCTCGCGGGTCCCGTCGGTGGAACCATCATCGACGACGATGATCTCTTTTTCCAAGCCCACATCCACGGCCTGGACGCGGCGGATGATTTCCTCGATCGTGTTCTTCTCGTTAAAGACCGGGATCACAACAGAGAATTTCATACTTTCTCCCGGAAATACTCGATCGTCTTGAGCAGCCCTTCCTCGAGACCGACGAGCGGCTCCCAGCCGAGTTTTTCCCTGGCCAGGGAAATATCAGGACAGCGGCGGACCGGATCGTCCGAAGGCAAGGGTTTGAAGAGGATTTTTGAAGGACCGCCTGTTAGTCTCACGATTGTTTTGGCCAGTTCCAGCACGGTGAACTCCGAAGCATTTCCCAGGTTGACCGGCCCCTTGAAATTTTCGGTGTTCATCATCTTTACGAGAGCGGCGATGAGGTCGGTCACGTAACAGAAGGAGCGGGTCTGTTTTCCGTCCCCGTAGACCGTGAGTTCCTTTCCTTTGAGGGCCTGAACGATGAAGTTGCTGACAACCCGGCCGTCGTTGACGGCCATGCGGGGCCCGTAGGTATTGAAGATCCGGGCAATCTTGATGTCAACGTTGTTCTGCCTGGAATAGTCCATCATCAGGGTCTCTGCCACTCTCTTCCCCTCATCATAGCAGCTGCGAACTCCGATCGGATTGACATTGCCCCAGTACTCTTCCTTTTGAGGATGAACTTTGGCGTCCCCATAAACTTCCGATGAAGAGGCCAGCAGGATCCGGGCCTTTGTCCTCTTGGCCAGGCCGAGCATGTTGATCGTGCCCATGACATTGGTCTTGACGGTTTTGATCGCATTGTGCTGGTAGTGAATCGGAGAGGCCGGGCAAGCCAGATGATAGATCTGGTCGACCTCGACGAAGAGCGGATGAATGACGTCGTGGCGGATCAATTCGAAGTAAGGATGGTAAAAAAGGTGGCGGATGTTGTCCTTGCTGCTGGAAAAGAAATTGTCGGTGCAAACCACATCCGCGCCCTGCTCAAGAAGATGCTCGCAGAGGTGGCTTCCCAGAAACCCCGCGCCTCCGGTGACGAGAATTCTCTTCATCTCTCTCTCCCTTTACCCGTAAGCCATAAAAAGGAGGCTTTTTTTCTTGAGGGCCGCTTTCTGGACCTGGATGAGCTCCTTGATTCCGGTATCGGCCAGCCGCAGGAGGTCCAGCAGCTCCTTCCTCGAAAACGGCGCCTTTTCTGCTGCTGCCTGAATTTCGACCAGCTGGCCTCTGTCGGTCTCCACCACGTTCATGTCGATAGCGGCCTGGAAGTCTTCGTTGTAATCGAGGTCCAGGAGAGGTGTGCCGCCGACGATGCCGACGCTGACGCCGCTGACGAGGTGTTGGAGAGGCATTTCGTCGATCGTCTCTTCGTCCAGAAGTTTTTTCAGGGCCAGGGCCAGGGCCACGCAGCCTGCGGTAACCGAAGCCACTCTGGTCCCGCCGTCGGCCTGGATCACATCGCAATCGATAATGATTGTCCTTTCGCCGAGCACGGCGAGGTCGGTCACGGCGCGAAGCGCTCGGCCGATCAGACGCTGAATCTCTTGGGCCCGGCCCGAGATTCGGCCTTGATTGCGCTCGCGGATGTTTCTCTTTTCGGTCGAGCGGGGGAGCATGGAATACTCGGCCGTGACCCAGCCCGTTCCAGTGCCCTTGAGAAAAGGAGGGGCTTTGTCCTCAACTGTGGCCGCGGCAACAACCCGTGTCTTTCCGATCTCGATAAACGCTGAGCCGTCGGCGTAGTCAAGATAATCTGTCTGGATTTTGACGGGCCGGAGCTCGTCGAAGGCGCGCTTTTCCCGCACGATTTTTTCTTCAGGCATCTTTTTCTCCAGCGGCTGATTCGCGGGCAGCCGCTTCTCCTTCCGGCCGGGTCTTCCAGCGGTTATGGAACCAGAACCAGTCACCGATGTGATCCCGTATCTCGGCCTCAATCATCTTAGTCGAAGACTGGGTGATTTTCAACACATCCTGGTTTGAATCGCCTGTCAGGTCGAACTGGAGCGGCTCGCCGATTTTAACCCGATAGGAGAGAGAAGATGTCAGATGAGAAAAGACCGGGAGGATAGGGGAGCCGGCGCGGAGATGCAAAGAGGCCAGGCTGGGAGTCGTGGCGGCGGGAATGCCGAAGAAGTCCACAAAGACGGCTTGGCTCCGCAGGACGTTTTGGTCGATCAGGATGGCCACGATCTCGTTCTGGCGCAGCGAGCGGATGATGGGTCTGGCCGCCTGGAACTTGGAAATGATCCTGGCGCCAAGGCTATTCCTGAAGCGGACAAGCTCCTTGTCCAGCAGCCGGTTGTCCAGAGGCCTGGCTACGACACTGAGCGGGCCGATCTTGGAGATAACCGAGGATGCGATCTCCCAGTTCCCCAGATGAGCGGAGAAGAGGAGAACTCCCTTGCCTTGTTCGAGAGCCCGGCGGATGTTTTCCTCCCCTTCGACCGCGAGAAGCTCTCCCCGCCGGGATTCTCCGAGGTGCGTCCATTTCAGGTTGTCGGCGATGACCTGTCCAAAGCGTTTAAAGGAGTCTCGGGCGATGCGGCGGCGCAGGTCTCGCGATAGCCCCGGGCCAAAAGCTCTGTCGAGGTTGGACAGGGCCAGCCGGCGGTGCTTCTTGTCCGCGTAAAAGAAAAGGGTTCCAAGGGCCGCCCCCATCAAGAGGCAAAGCTTTCGGGGTAGGAAAAACACGACACCGCCGAGAAGGCGGAAGAAGCCGAACCCTATAAGGCCTATTATACCGATAGTTTTTGTAGACATTAGGGCCGCGCCGCCTTTTCCAGGAGCCGCCGCATTCTTTCGTCAACTTCGGGCTCGACCCGGAGCCCGATCTTGAGATAAAAGACGGGAATATTTCCAAAGGAACTCCGCTGCGCCTCGATTTTTACGCTGTCCTTCTCCGTGGTGAGAATGACTTCCGCGCCGATTTCCCGGCAGGTGCGGACGATCTTTCTCAGGGACGAAGGGGGATAGGCGTGGTGGTCAGGAAAAGCCATAGCCGAGACAATGTCAAGGCCCTCCTCCCGGACCTGCGCGAAAAACCTCTGAGGACGGGCAATCCCACAGAAGGCGAGCGCTTTCTTCTTGGCCAAGGTTTCAGCCGGTATTTTTTCCTGATTCCAGGGAGAAAAGAAGCCCCTGCTGACGACCGAATAGTCTTTGTTCTTGAGCAAACAGATATCCGCCCTCTTCAGGGAGCTGCGGGGTTCGCGGAGGGCGATTTTTTCTTCGGGAGAATAGAGCACGATATCCAAGTCTCGGCCGAGGCGGCGGTGCTGAAATCCGTCATCAAGAACAGCGACATTGAACCCGGACTCCCTGGCCCTGACGCAGGAGGAGAAGCGGTTCTTGCCCACAAAAACCCCGGCCTGAGGGAGATTCCGCGCCACCATGAACGGCTCGTCCCCGCTTTCTTGCCACGTTCCAAGAATTTTTTTGCCGTCCGAGAGCACGCCCCCATTCCTTTCCCAGCGGCCTTTGTAACCGCGGGAGACGAGGGCGGCATGGAATCCTTTTTCCTGCAGCCAAGCGAGGATATCGAGCGCCAGAGGAGTCTTTTCTGTCCCTCCCAGGGCGATGTTCCCGACGCTGATTACAGGAAGGGGAGCGATTTTCAGGCTCAGGACACCCCAATCATAGAGGATATTTTTAACTCGGGAGCCGAATCTGGAAAAGACAGAAAAAACAAGAAGCAGAAACGTCATCCTTTCGGACTATACATCATTCGTTTCCATCTTGCAACAACCTCGAGACCTGTTCGGTTCTCCCAGATAGCCGTCCCCACCAAATCCTGTTCGTTTAAGACCTAAAATGGACGAGATTGATGTCTTCGAGGCGAACTCCTTGACCTCTAAAGTGCGTTGTTTTGCTTTTGGCATGAGCAGAGAGAGTGTAGTGATTCTCAGTGTGACAGTCCCTGCGGATCCGCTTCGGCCCTCACAGGTGTTTGGGATCTAGGCCTGCAGCCCCAGAGCCCCTTGAGCCTGAACCTCTGACATCACAGGTGATACAATAAAAGGGGACAGGTCAGCCAAATTCGAACTTTTATCGGAGAAAGGCCTTTCACTCGATTCCCTACTTAAAATAAAATATAGATGAAGTATTATTTAACCGCCATGAAACTTCTTCCCGGCATTGTGGTATTGGTCATCGCTGGCGCCCTTTACCTTATCGCCTTCGGCAAAGCAAGACGGTCTAAATATGGCGTGGCGATGGGGCTCATTCTCATATGCGGTCTCATCCTCCGGACCTACCTTTCCTTCGATATGTGTCTCCATCCCTGGGACGAGCGCTATCATGCCCTCGTCGCCAAAAATCTTATCCGGCACCCACTAGTTCCGACTCTTTATGATAATCCCGTGCTCTCTTACGATCCCGGAAATTGGACCGAAAACCACATTTGGCTGCACAAGCAGCCCTTGCCCCTGTGGTCGATAGCCTTTAGCATGTCTGTGTTCGGCGTCAACGAAATCGCCCTCCGCCTCCCCAGCCTGCTTTTGTCGACTCTGGCCGTTGGCTTGACGTTTCTCATTGGCAAGAACCTCTTTTCAAAGAAAGTTGGGCTGTTAGCGGCCTTTCTCCATTCCATTCACGGCATGATCATCGAACTTACAGCGGGACGGATTGCGACCGACCATATCGATCTTTTCTTCCTGGTTTTTGTCGAGTTGGCTGTTTATTTCGCTGTCGTTTCCAGGAAACGAGAAAGCTCGAGTCTGGATATCCTTACGGGAGCTGCCGTTGGCTTGGCGATCCTGTGCAAATGGCTGCCGGCCCTCATCGTCGTCCCCTTATGGATGATCATGCGGTTGAAATCATGGGACAGGGGAATCCTCTGGCGATTGACGCTCGTCTTATTCACCATAGTTCTAATCGTTGTTCCCTGGCAGATTTATATCTCTAGCCGATATCCCGTTGAAGCAGCCATTGAACGTCTGTTCAACTACCGGCATATTACCGAGGTGTTGGACGGGCACACGGGGGCGTTCTATTACCATTTTGACATTATGCGTCAAACCTACGGCGAGCTAATTTATCTTCCTGTCCTGTGCCTTTTATTTATGCTCGTTAGGGCCCCGCGCTCGAGAAGAAGAGTTTTTCTGTGCGTCTGGATATTCATTCCCTTCATCTTTTTTTCGTTCGTAAAAACAAAAATGCAGGCCTACACAATTTTTGCTGCCCCGGCGATGTTTCTATTAACAGCGAGTTTTTTTTATTATGTAAAAAGAACTGCGAAGAAATGGCGCCCAAGGTGGCTTCCTCCGGTCTGTCTAGTTCTGCTGATGGCCCTGCCCGTTCGGTATTCCATTGACCGCTTAAAGTTCTTCCAATATCAAGAAAGAAAACCCGCCTGGGTTACAGAAATCAAACAACTGAAAAATAAACTGCCGGTGAAATCAGTAATTTTCAACCATGCCTGGCCGATTGAGGTGATGTTTTACACCGACTATATAGCATACAAACGCCTCCCCTCCCGAGAGGAGATCGGCCTCGTCAGGCAAAAAGGATTTGCTGTCGTCGTCGTTGATCGCAACGACCTCGCTGGCTATTTGCGAAATGACAACGGCATTATTCTGTTGAAATAAAGATGAAAACCTTAACAATTCTCCAATCTTGGGTTATAGCTCAGGTTCTCGAAGAAAAGAACGCTGTGCGATTTTAGACTGTAAATAGTAGCCCTCGGCCTTTCCTTTACTTCTCCCGTTCGATTCTTTATAATAAATCGATTTTTGAGTTAGGAGGAGGATGATGAAATATAGGGCTTTGCTGGTGTTGTTACTGGCCATCCTGCTGGCTTTCGTTTCTTTTTCCTGCCAAAAAAAAGCTAAGGTCAAGGGCGTGGAGCTTAGTGTGGGATTCTCGGAAAAAACACTAACAGATAACTTGGTTACGGACATACAATACCAGTGGAAGACAACAAGCGATTTCCCGAGCGTGGGTAAAGATTACACAGTCTATGTCCATTTTTGGCATGGGAAAAACCTGCTTTTTCAAGACGATCATGTGCCTCCAGTTCCAACATCCAAATGGGAGCCGGGCAAGGAATACACTTACGAGCGGCGGATCTATATCCCTGCTTTCATCGATGAGTTTGACCCGGAATTCAAAGGAGCAGAAACCCTGAAACTGGTCGTTGGACTCTATAATCCCTACGACCGGACCGCCGAATCCAAGCATGATATCCTGATCAGGCCTCTGAAGGTCCTTCCTCCTCCTCCGGACGTGCCCGAACTCATCTATGAGAGCGGCTGGTATGACCTAGAAGTTGACCCGGACTCGGTGCTCAAACAGTGGCGCTGGACAGCCCGCGAGGCGAGATGCGTTGCCGACAATCCTCGCCGAGACGCTCTCCTGATCATCCGAGGAGCCGTCAACAAGGACAAGCTGGCCGATCAGAAGGTCATCTTCAAGATTAATGATGTGACCCTGGACGAGTTCATTCCGAGCGAGACTGTTTTCGAGAAAAGCTATAACATCAAAAAAGAGATGCTCGGGGATAAGGATGAATTTTATCTGGCCATTACGACCGACCAGACGTTTGTCCCGGTTAAAGTCTATCCTCAATCCAAGGACGAGCGCGAACTCGGACTCCAGATTTCTTTTATTTATTTTCGCTGAGCCGGGAGGCTTTTCTGCTTACTTAATCCAGATCTGCGGAAGAGTATCTTTTTTTGCCTGGCTCAGGAATTTTTCCAATGCCTGCCGCGCTTTGGTCTCTTCTTCCTGAGCGTATTCCAGCTTGAGGTAGGTTTCGCTTATGGCCAGCTGGACAGCCTCCTTGGATGACGTCGGAACCAGGTTGTTGTATTGCTGCCAGAGGGCGCCCATTTTTAGGGTCAAGAGCTCCACGTATTCCTTGGCCTTTTCCCATTTCTCTTGGAGCTCCTGGAGCGTTGCCCGGGAGTTTTCGTCTAGAGCGGCTTCTCCAGTCACAGGCTCGACTTGAGATCCCTGGGCCGGAGGGGCAGGAGCGGGCGGCGTTATCACCTCTTCCTTAACCGGAGGCTCCTCTGCGGCCGGGACTTCTAAAGCCGGCTTTTTCTTGAGCTTGGCCAGGTCGGCGTTGGTGACGACCCTGGCTTTTTTTTCCTTGAGGCTTGCCCTCCTTTCCTTTTCCTTGGCAGCGATCTCCGCCAGCGTTTGCGAATAAAGAAACGAGCCGAGAAATAGCGGCAGAAATAGGAAAACAAAAACTTTCTTGGCCTGCATCTTGATCCCATCGTAACGCACAGGGCCGGCGCTGTCAATGAGACGGGCGCATTTCGCTGGCTGTGCGGATCAGAATGTCTTTTCCGTCGACCACGATTTGAATGGCCCCTTCTTCGTCTGTCCTCAGGATGCGCGCACCCAGCTTCTTGTACCGGTCCAGGACCTCCTGATTCGGGACCCCGTAGAAATTTCCTCTGCCTGCCATGACGACAACAATTTTAGGCTGGACTTTATTTAGGAACGCTTCCGAACTTGATGATTTGCTGCCGTGGTGGGGGGATTTCAGGATTTGGGCTTGGAGAAGAAGGTTTTTTTCGATGAGATCGCTCTCGGCCTCCAGGTCGATATCAGAGGCCAAAAGGAAGGACGTTTCTCCTGACGATAATTTCAGGACCAGAGATTTTTCGTTAACGGCTTCGCGGACAAAGGGCTTTTCCTCTTCCGGATGAAGGACCGCCATCTTGACATCTCCTTCCTGATAGCTGAAGCCGCGAAATATTCTTTCCTGGAGAACAGGAGGGCCGAAACTTCCCTTGAGCTCTTCATAAGCTGCGCTCTGGGGCGGGCTGAAGGATTCCCAGAACCGGCCGACCTTGAAGTTCCTGGCCACGGCCTTGAGGCCGTTCATGTGGTCGGGATGGGCGTGAGTCAGGACCAGATAATCGATTCTTTTGATTCCTTTGCTCCAAAGGAAAGGAGAGACGACGTTCTCTCCGATATCAAAACTGTCGTCCGGAACGCCGCCGCCGTCCACGAGCATTTTTTTCCGGCCGGGGAATTCGACCAGAATGCAGTCTCCCTGGCCGACGTCGAGAAAGGTCAACCTGAGAGACCTGGAGGACTGGGCAGGAAAGGGATAGGTGACGAGCAGGACGAGGAACAGGGCGAAAAAAGTAAAAGCGAGGAGCTTTTGTCCTCTGAACTTGGGGGCGAAAAGGAGAAGAAGGAGGGAAACGAAATATCCCAGAATAATCGGCAGGGGAGGGGTGGGGATTCGGTAGGAAAGAAAAGCGACCGGGTCAAATAGATGGGCGATCCAGAGAAAAACGTGCACCAGGAACTCGAGCGCCCGGGCCAGGCCTTGAGCGAGAAGCGAGCTGGCAAAGGAGAGTCCGAGAAAAATAAATCCCAGGCCCATGATCACTCCCGTCAGGGGAATAGCGGCAAGGTTAAGCAGGAGCGAGGAAATGGAAACGCGGTTGAACGAGCTCGCCAGGAAAGGCAAAACGCCGAGCTGAGCCGTCAAGGAAAGGGCGAAGAGGTCACTGATTTTCAGGGGAAGCCGGGGCAAGCGTTTTTGGACTGCGGAAAAAAAGAGGATGATGGAGAGAGTCGCGGCAAATGTCAGCTCGAAACCCATGTCGAAGAGATAGAAGGGATTCGCGATGAGCAGGATGAAGGCGCTGAACGAGATGCTATTCAGGAGGCGGGAATTTTTCCAAAGAAGCTTACCCACAAGAAAGACCAGGCTCATGATAGCTGCGCGAAAAACAGAGGCCCGGCCTTCTACAAGCAGGGCGTAGAAGAGCAGAAGAAGAATCAGGACCGCATAAGACGGACGCTTGGGTATGCCTAAGAGCTTCAGGATTCCAAAAAGAAGATAAGAGATAATGGCGATATGGGCCCCGGAAATCGCGATCAGGTGGAAGAGCCCGGATTTCTGGAGAGCGCGGGTGGTGGTTTCTTCCATCCTGCCCCGCTCGCCGAGAAGAAGGGCTTCGACGATGGCTCCCTCCTGGGAGAGGCCCGTTCTGTCGGCCGAGGAAAAATGGTCCTCGATCTTTTGAGTCAGTTCTTGCCGCCAGGAGGAGGTCAAGCGGAAAACAGAGAAAGGAGGCGTGCTTTCCTGGAGTTCCACTAGAAGTGGGCTCTTTGTGACCGCGTGATTGTGGACGTTCTGATTCTTGCGCAGGTTGGCCAGCCGCGGTGTCCCGAAGTTACGAAAATCACGGACCGGCAGAACCTGGGCCGAGACTTTGACTCGATCTCCGACCTTGAACTTCAACGATGAAGGGTATTTATTCGGATGAAGGATTGTCACCCGCAAATTCCCTTCGGCCTTTTCTTCCTTGTTGAGACAGCAGATTTTTTCGACTCTCAGAAAAAGATAAGTTCTTCCGACGCCGTAGGAAGAGGACCTATACAGCCGGCCGTAAAAGTCGGCGTAGCCGTTGAAATCGAATATTTTGACGGGGTTCTTTTCGTAGCTTCTGTTTTCCCGGGAATGGAGATTCAGGCCGAGAAAAACGGTAGCGGCAAGAATAAGAGCAAAAGCGAGCCCGTCCTTCTTCAAAAGAAAAGCCAGCCAGGACAGGATGAGAGACCCGACGAGGCCCAGGACGCAGGGGAGCAAGGGAGGCGAAAGAAGCGAGGAAAAGAGAATGCCTGAAGCCAGAGAAATGGCGAGATAGAGGAAGGGGAAGGGCATGACGCTGATTTATCTTAGAGGGGCGCCCGGTCAAAGTCAAGGCGGGGACTAGGAAAGCAGCTCTGTTTCCGTGATGTGTGGACACGGGCTTTGAAAGGACTCAGCTCCCCCGCTCCGATCGGCGGCCTGAGCGGGCTCGGGATATAGGCGCGAAGGCACGGGAATTTGCTCCCGTTGACGCGTAGGTCCTGTCACGGTGCGTCCCCGTCCGTCCTCGCTAAAGACCCCCCCACCCGCCCCATTCGCTCGGCCGGCGCTGGGACTGACACCGTGCCACCCACGCCTTTATGCTTGCTATCCAGATAGCCTTCTTCACCCATACACCTCGCCCTTACGAACCTAATGAAACTGAGGCCTGCGGCTGCCCTCGAAAGACGGGCTCTCAGGCTGATCTCCGCGTGATGGTCGCTCGAGCCCTTTTCAAAGCCCTGCTTTCACATAAAATGAGATGCTATTGGTGCTGTGCCGCCGGTCTCTTGAGCACATAACAGGAAGAGCGTGGCTGTGCTTCCGCAATTTGGGATCAGACCGCGGTCGTATCCTGAAACGTTCCGTAGACCTCTCTGAGGACATCTGAGATCTCCCCGAGCGTGCCTTCAGCTTCGACCGCGGCGATAATCGGAGGCATGAGGTTCTGGCCGGATTCCGCCGCTTTTTTCAGTGTCTCGAGCGCTTTTTTGGTTTTGCTGGATGACCTTCGCTTGCGCAGGCGGCGGAGCTTTTCTTTTTGGGCGCTCTCGAGTCCTTTGGGCGGATAGTGGAGCCGAAACTGAGTTTTTTCTCCTTTGGCGACATAGTCGTTGAGTCCGACGACGACCTGCTCCCCTTTTTCGACTTTCTTTTGATACTTGAAGGCGCTTTCCTGGATCTCTCTCTGGACGTATCCTTCCTCGATGGCCTTGAGCATCCCGCCCATGTCTTCGATCTTTTTGAGATAATCCCAGACTCCAGCCTCGATTTTGTTGGTCAGCGCTTCCAGGAAGTAGGAACCCCCCAAGGGGTCGACAGTGTCGGCGGCGCCGCTCTCGAAGGCGAGGATTTGCTGGGTCCGGAGGGCGATTTGGACAGATTCCTCGCTGGGAAGGGCCAGGGCTTCGTCCCGGGAATTGGTGTGGAGCGACTGCGTGCCGCCGAGAACCGCTGCCAGCGCCTGAATCGTCACGCGGACGATGTTGTTCTCCGGCTGCTGGGCCGTCAAGGTGACACCGCTCGTCTGGGTATGAAAACGGAAGGCCCAGGACGCAGGATTTTTCGCCCCGAACTTCTGCTTCATCAGCTTGGCCCAGATCCGGCGGGCCGCCCGGAACTTGGCGATCTCTTCGAAAAATTGATTGTGAGAAGCTAAAAAGAAGGAAAGCCGCGGTGCGAAAGAGTCAACGTTCAAACTCTCTTTGATGGCGGCGTCGATATAGGAAATGGCGTCTGCGAACGTGAAGGCCAGTTCTTGAACGGCCGTGGCTCCGGCTTCTCTGATGTGATAGCCGCTGATGCTCATCGTATTCCAGCGAGGGACGCTTTTTTGGCAGAAGGAAAGAATGTGGGCGATGATTTTGAGGGAGGCCTGGGGAGGGTAGATGTATGTTCCCCGGGCGATATATTCTTTGAGCAGGTCGTTTTGAATCGTCCCGGAGAGCCTTGGCCAGGGGATTCGTCTCCTCCGGGCGATAGCCAGGTACATTGCCAGGATGACCGCCGCTGTTGCGTTTATGGTCATCGAGACGCTGACCTTGTCCAGGGGAATTCCCTTGAAGAGCGTCTCCATGTCGTGGATAGAATCGATGGCCACTCCCACCTTTCCCACTTCACCCCTGGCCTGGGGATGGTCGGAATCCAGTCCCAGCTGGGTCGGGAGGTCGAAGGCGACGCTCAAACCTGTCTGGCCTTGAGCAAGGAGGAAACGGTAGCGCCTGTTCGACTCCTCGGCCGTCCCGAATCCAGCATACTGGCGCATGGTCCAGAGCTTCCCGCGGAACATCGTGGGATAGATGCCGCGAGTGAAAGGGAATGCACCCGGAGCACCTAAGTCTTTTTTCGGGTCGAAATGGGCCAGGTCCGAAGGAGTATAAACGGGTTTGATCTCGATTTCCGAGGAGGTCAGGAATTTCTCTTTTCTTTTTTTTCCCGGGGCCATGGCCCTCACTTGCTAGAGGTAGCGCGCAAAGACCTGTTTTCCGGAGTAGGAGCCTCTGGTTTTGAGCTCTTCCTCGATCTCTAAAAGCCTGTTGTATTTGGCCACTCGTTCGCTGCGGCTCACTGAGCCGGTTTTGATCTGCCCGGAGCCGAGGGCGACGCTCAAGTCGGCGATGAACGTATCCTCGGTCTCTCCGGAGCGGTGGGAGATCACCGTGGCATAGCCCCGGCGCTGGGCGAACCGGACCGTTTCGATGGTTTCGGTAAGAGTGCCGATCTGGTTCAGCTTGATCAGGATGGCATTGGCCACTCCCTTTTTGACTCCGTCCTTCAGCCTCCCCAGGTTCGTGACAAAAATATCGTCTCCCACGAGCTGAATGTTCTTCCCCAGCGCCGCTGTCAGGGCTTTCCACCCCTTCCAGTCGTCTTCGGCCAACCCGTCTTCGATGGAAATAATCGGATACTTGGCGACAAGGCTCTTATAGAACTCGATCATCTCGGCTGAATTTTTTATCGAGCCGTCCGATTTTTTAAAGACGTAGACGCCGTCCTCAAACAGCTCAGATGCGGCCACGTCGAGGGCCAGAGAAATGTCCTCTGCCGGCTTGTATCCGGACTGCACGATACTCTCGAGGATGAGCTCAAGGGCTTCTTCATCCGCTTTCAAGTTGGGGGCGAACCCTCCTTCGTCTCCGGCAGCGGTGCTGTAGCCCTTCTTTTTTAGTATCTTCTTCAGGTGATGAAAAACCTCGGCGGCCTTGCGGATCGCCTCGGAGAAAGAAGCGCAGCCCGCTGGGGCGATCATGAATTCCTGGATATTGAGGTTGTTGTCGGCATGAGAGCCGCCGTTGAGGATATTGATCAATGGAACCGGAAGCTCGTATGAGTCCCTTTTGCCCAGGTATTCATAGAGGGGAGTCTTGAGGGCTCGGGAAGCCGCATCGGCGGCCGCCAGGGATACGGAAAGGATGGCGTTGGCGCCCAGGTTGTTCTTCGCCGGAGTCCCGTCGAGCTCGATCAGCCGCCGGTCGACCTCTTTTTGGCGGCGGGCATCCATCCCGACGATCTTGGGGGCGATGATGTCATTGACATTGGCGACCGCCTTGAGGACGCCTTTGCCGAGATAACGCGAGGCATCGCCGTCCCGAAGCTCGAGGGCTTCATGGGAGCCAGTGGAGGCGCCCGAGGGCACGGAGGCGACGCCCGCGGCTCCGCCTTGGAGGAGGACACGGGCTCTCACGGTGGGATTGCCGCGGGAGTCGAGAATCTCGCTGGCATGGATGGAGGATATGATCGTCTTCTTCATTTTAGGGTTCTCCGTTTTTGGGCAAAGAGCGAAGCTGGGCCGCAGAAAGAGACAGCCCTCAACTCACTCAGCATCATGCCCCTGAGGGGGCTTTTGAGAGAATTCCACCTTCTTTTTTTCGATGAATTCCTTGATGGCTTCGATGCCTTCGTGGGCTTTCTCTTTCACTACCTGAATTCCTTTTTCTGCCTCTTTGGATATCTTTTCGTAGCCTTCCTTGGCCTTTTCTCCTGTTTTAATGGCCTGAGTTTTGATTTTCTCCCTGGTCTCTTTGCCGCTGGCGGGAGCAAAGAGAATGCCCAGGATAAAGCCCGTTGCCGCACCGATCAGAAAAGACACGGCCACTTCGACAGCGCTCGAGCCTTTGTTCTCACTCATTTTTTTTCTCCTTTCTTTTTCTCCATCTCTTCCACAAGAACTTGAAGAGAGGGTAGATCACGGGCCAGTATCGCGTTGCCGGGTTCAAGACGCGCGTGGTCAAGAAAACCGAGGCTTCGGAGAGATTGCGGACGGTCGTCTTGGACGCTTCCATGATCTGGCCCACATCATCCAGCTTTTCCCTGACGACTTTCTCGAGTTCGCTCAGGTTCTCAATCAATTTTCTCATCTCGGCCAGGGTCTTGACGCCTTCGGCGGCCGCCCGGCGGAGCTGGACGAGGAACATGACCAGAAAAACGACGGCCACAACGGCCGCAAAAGTGAGGATGACGAACAGCAGCTGATTGAGGGTGAGTGTCATGTTCCCTTAAAAATAAAACAAAAACGAAGTTTTGTCAATTTGTGCAAGCAGCAAGTCTCTGGGGAGTGCTTCACAGTTATTCATGTTAACTCGGTAATCGAGGTTACTTCCTCTGGGCGGGATGAAGCCGCCCCCTGCCCCCGCACCCCGGGGAACCGGTCCCGTCGGTTCCCCCCGTCGGAAAAAACCGACCGGTTCCCCTTCCGCTACGGGGGCTTCGGGCCGGCATCCATCCCGCCCAATATGAAATGCCACTCGAATTATAGCCCTCACCCCCTAGCGTTTTGCCACTTCCTTAATTTGTGGAAGCATCTCTCAGGTGGCTATCTCCGCTGGTGCAGGAGATAAATGAAGAAGGGGGCGCCCACGGCCGCAGTGATAATCCCGATTGGGAGCTCCGTGGGCGAAAGAAGCACGCGGGCCAGGAGGTCGCAGGCGACGAGAAACGCGCCTCCCGTGATCGAGGAAAGGAGAAAAAGGTACCTGTGGTCGGCACCGACAAGGATTCTCACCCAATGGGGGACGACCAGGCCGACGAACCCGATGATTCCGCTCACTGATACTGAAATGGCGGCAAGGAGCGTGGCAACGATGAGGAATACTCTCCGCACCCACTCGACGGGGCTTCCCAGAGACCGCGCCGCTTCGTCTCCCAGGACGAGGAGATTCATATCCTTGGCCAGCCATTGGGCCAGCCCAAGGCAAACCAAGAAATAAGGAGCGACGGCAACGACCTGGGTCCAATCAGCCGCCGTGAAACTTCCGAGCAGCCAGAAGACGGCCTGTTCGAAGGAATCAGACCTGAGGAAGAGGAGAAAGGAAGTCAGGGAAGACGCCATGGCGCCGGCGGCTATCCCGGTCAAAAGAAGAGTCTCAACCTTGAAAACAGCTTTTTTCTGCGAAAGCAGATACACAAAGGAGACAAGAGCGAATCCTGAAGCGAAAGCAAAGAGGCTTTGCACAGAAAAACCGAAGACTGTGGCCTGGAGGCCTAAGGAGATGGAGAAGACGGCGCCTAATGAAGCGCCGGAGGAGACGCCGACGACGAACGGGTCGGCCATGGAATTCTGAAAATAGCCCTGGAGAATGGCTCCGGCAAGCGACAGGCTTGCGCCGACGAGAAACGCGACAAGCGCCCGGCAGAGGCGGAGGTCCAGAAAAATAGTCCGGTAGGTATTGTCTTGGCGGAAGAGAAAATCCCAGAGGTCGCGAGCCCGGGTCGGCACTGCTCCGACCATGAGCGAAAGCCAGAAAAATGCCGCCAGGGAAACAAGGAGGGCGAGAGAGAACAGGGCCCTTCTTTTCCTCAAGCTCATTTTTGGAGGCTAAACTGCTGCGGGTGAAGGATGCGGGCTGTCTCCAGGAGCGCATCCAGAAGCCGCGGCCCGAACCGGCTGGCGATGTCCTCATCGAGGAAGTAGATGTCTTTTTTTGCGATGGCCTTGACCGTTTGAAGGCGGGCATCAGCCAGCAATCCATTTTTGGCCCGAGAAAACTGGGCGGCATCCTTGACCATGATGATGATGACGTCGGGGTTTTCGTAGATCAGTTGCTCCCGGCTGAGCTGGAGCCATTTCCTCGGGATCTCGCCGGCGATATTGATTCCTTTGGCCTTGAGTACAAGGTCATTGAGATAACTCTCCCGGCCACACGTCCAGAGGCCTTGGCCGCGAAGCCACAGGAAGACTCGGGGTTTTTGACCGACCGGGCTTAGAGCCTGCTCAATGTCCAGGCCCTTCTTCTTCAGGGCGCCGAGCAAGCGCTCCGCCGACTCTTCTTTCCGAGTCAACCGGCCTGTCTTTTCTATGATCCTGAACAGGTCTTCGAGCGACGCACCCGTGTCCAGCACGAACACGGGGAAATGGAGATTCCTGAGCTTGGTCAGCAGGTTCATCGGGTTCCCGCGAAAAGCGATGACCAGGTCGGGTTGAAGAGCCTGGATCCTTTCGAGGTTAGGGTCCACCATTCCCCCGACCTTCTCCTTTTGCGCGGTCTGGGGAGGATAGTCGCAAAAGCGCGTTACCCCGACGACTCTGTCGCCGAGTCCGAGAGCGAACAGGATTTCGGTGATGTTTGGCGCCAGGGAAACGATCCGTTGCGGCGGCGGCCCGAGCGGAAAAGGAACGTGGAGGTCATCAAATATAACTTGTCCCTCCTGTTGGAAAGCGACGGCCGCCGCGGCCGTGAGCAACACAAGGAAAACACGGTGGATCATTTTGACTCTGACTTTTCTTCTGGCCGAGGAACAAGAGAGATCTCTGGAAGCTTCGAATGGAGATTCTCCCTGATGTCCACTTCGGCGTTGAAAACCTGTTTAATGTTCTCTCGCGTAATCAGGTCTCCGGGCGGGCCTTGAGAGTGGATTCTTCCGCCTTTGAGGAAAATGAGTTTTTGGGAGTAGGGGATGACAAGGTTGATGTTGTGCTCGGCTGAGAGGATCGTTTTTCCCTTTTCCTTCTGGAGTCTCTCCAGAATCCGGAAGATTTCAACACCGTAGTTGATGTCCAGATGGGAACTGGGTTCATCCAGGAACAGAAGCGGCGCGTCTTGGGCCAGCGCTCTGGCGATCAACACCCTCTGTCGCTCCCCGCCGCTCAGGTGGGCCATCTTCTTGTCTTGGAGATGGGAGACCTCGACCATGTCCAGGACTTCCTTGATGATGCGCTTATCGGAGGAGGAAAGCCCGGCGAGCCTGGCCTGGTGGGTGTAGCGGCCCATCGAGACGACCTCCAGGACGCTGAATTCGAAGGCGAGGTCGAACATTTGAGGGACGAAGGCAATTCTTAAGGCGATTTCGCGCCGCTTCATACTGAAGAGGTCGGCGCCGGCCACCCTGATTTTTCCGGAAACGTCTTCGATAAGGCCCTGGAGCGCTTTGATCAGGGTGCTTTTTCCCGAGCCGTTGGGACCGAGAATACAGACGAACTCGCCCTCCTCGAGGGAAAAGCCGATATCTTTTATGACGGCTCCGTTGCCGTAGCCGGCGCGAAGGTCGTTGACCTCAAGGATGGCCATCGAATCGGGTTTTAATCCAATTGTTTAAAAAAATCAAGGAAAGGCTCGGGGTGTGGGCTCGAAGGCACGCGAATTTGCACCAGCGAGGGTCGGGAGATGTGGTTCGAAGTCACGCTGCGATTTCCCCGGTGGGGAAATCTTGCTCGATTCGCTCCTCGCTCATACGGACTTCTCGCCACATCATCCCTCCCCTCCTCCCCTGGTGGCACTGACACCATGCCGCCCACGCGTCTATATTTTATGTCCGGACCGCCTTCTGCGGCCACACCCCTCGCTTACAAAAATGAACCGCGGACAGGGTTGACTTTTGAGCAGGGTTAAAACTAAGATTTAGCGGTGAATTCATAAATCAAATGAAAGAAACATACCCGTTCCAAGACGTCGAGGAAAAGTGGCAGAGGATCTGGGAAGAAAAAAAGGTCTTCCAAGCTGTTGAGGATCCGCAGAAGACGAAATATTATTGTCTGGAAATGTATCCTTACCCTTCGGGATACATCCACATGGGGCATGTCAGGAACTATTCCATAGGCGATGTGATCTCCCGTTTCAAGCTGATGAAGGGGTTCAACGTCATCCATCCCATCGGCTGGGACGCGCTGGGCATGCCGGCTGAGAACGCAGCCATTCAACACGGCATCCATCCTCAGAAGTGGACCCTGGATAACATCGCCCATATGAAAAACCAGCTGCAGCGGCTCGGGTACAGCTATGACTGGTCGAGAGAGGTCAACACCTGCCTTCCCGAATACTATAAGTGGAACCAGTGGATCTTCCTGAAAATGTTTGAACGGGGCCTGGCTTTTCGCCGGAAGAGCTGGGTGAACTGGTGCCCGGAGTGCCGCACGGTTTTGGCCAATGAACAGGCCGCCGGGGGGCATTGTTGGCGCTGCGATTCCGCCGTTGAGCAAAAGGAAATGGAGCACTGGTTTCTGAGGATCACGGCCTATGCCCGCGAGCTTCTTGAAGGCCACGGTTTGCTTGAAAAATGGCCAGAACATGTCCTCCTGATGCAAAAGAATTGGATCGGCGAAAGCGAAGGCGCGCTCGTGTCCTTTCCGCTGGAAAATTCGGCCCGGGCAGTTGAGGTCTTCACCACGAGAATAGACACGATTTTTGGGGCCACGTTCCTGCTTCTCTCGCCCGAGAACCCAATCAGCCTCGAGCTGATCGCCGATTCCCCGGATAAAGACAGGCTCCAGGATTGGATCGGCCGCAGCATCCGGGAAGCAAGGAAGATAAACAGGGAAGGAGAGCAAGAGAGAGAGGGGGTGGATTCGGGAAAGAAGGCCTTGAATCCTTTTTCCGGAGAGAAAGTGCCCGTTTGGATCGCTAATTATGTGCTGATGGATTATGGAACCGGCGCGATCATGGCTGTTCCCGCGCACGACCAGAGAGACTTTGAGTTCGCCAAGAAATATGATCTTCCGATTCGGGTCGTCATCTCTCCGGATGGGAGAGCAGCGGCTCCGGATATGCTGGAGCGATCGTTTGAAGATCTTGGAGTCCTGGTGCAGTCCGGCCGCTTTTCTGGTTTGAACTCTGCCGAGGCTTTCGAGAAGATGTCCGAATTCGCCCGGGCCCGGGGGTTCGGCCAAAAGAGTACGATTTACCGGCTTCGAGACTGGGGCATCTCCAGGCAGAGATATTGGGGGACTCCGATTCCAGTGGTCTATTGCTCGAAGTGCGGCGTCGTTGGTGTCCCTTACGAGGACTTGCCCGTCGAACTGCCGCATGATGTCAAATTCACAGGTGAGGAGGGCTCTCCCCTGGAGAAAGTGCCCGGGTTTGTGAACACGACTTGTCCGAAATGCCGGGGGAAGGCCAGGCGCGAAACCGACACCATGGATACTTTTTTCGATTCCTCCTGGTATTTCTTTCGCTACACGTCGCCCCACGAAAAAGATGCTCCGTTTAATCCCAAAATCGCCTCTTACTGGCTTCCTGTCGACCTGTATATCGGCGGCGTGGAGCACGCCATCCTTCACCTGATTTATTCCCGATTTTTTACCCGGGTCTTCAGGGATCTGGGTTATACAACCATCGCAGAGCCGTTTCCCCATTACCTGGCCCAGGGTATGGTCACGAAAGACGGCGCAGCCATGTCCAAATCCAGGGGGAATGTCGTTGACCCGGATGACATCATAAAAGAATACGGCGCCGACGCTTTAAGGCTGTTCATTCTTTTTGCTTCACCTCCGGACAAGGAATTCGCCTGGGCCGAGGAAGGCATCGAGGGGTGTTTCCGCTTCCTCAACCGCGTCTGGACGCTAGTCGAGGAAAACAAAAGCCTATTCTCGGGGAGTGCCGCGGCGGCAAGCTCCGCGCCTTTTGGTCCTGCGGACGACGGCCGGGTCTTGCTGAAAAAAACACACCAGACCATCAGAAAGGTCGGTGAGGATATCCAGAAAAGGTTCCACCTGAACACAGCTATAAGCTCTATCATGGAGCTCTATAACCAGGTCAAAAAGGAGAAAGAGGCACTAACTTCGACCGACGCCGGTAAAAGAATCCTCAGGCTGGCTATAGAGAACGTAATCGTTCTCCTGTCTCCTTTTACTCCCCACATGTGTGAAGAGCTCTGGGAGAGAACGGGGCACAGGAGCCTTTTGGCCCGGAGCCCCTGGCCGGCCTTCGACCCGGACCTGGCCAAAGAGGAAACGGCGACCGTTGTCGTGCAGGTCAACGGCAAATTGCGGGACAAGTTTGAAGCGGATGCGGATGTCACGGAACAGGAGATGCGTGAGAGGGCCCTGGGTCTCGAACGCATTCAGGAGCTCATCGCGGGAAAACAGGTCCGGAAAGTCATCTGCATCGAGAATAAACTCGTGAACATCGTCGTTTAGAGAAGGGAGCAGATGAGAAAGGTTCTCGCTTTAGCTGTTTTAAGCCTGTCGCTCGTGTCTTGCGGCTACCGGCTGCGGGGCACCGGAAGCAGCCTTCCTCCGAACATCAAGAGGGTCGAGATCCCGATGTTCAAGAACATGACGACCCGGTTTGACCTGGACCTGAAGCTCACCCAAGGTGTCATCGACGAGCTTGTGGCGAGAGGCAAGTTCCAGATCACCAGCGAGTCGAAAAACGCTGACGCCATCTTGATCGGGGAGATCCTCTCGTTCACTGTCAACCCCATCGCTTTTTCCACTCAGACCTCGGCCGACCGGTATAACATCATTGTCGTGACCAAAATCATCCTGCGCGACCTGTCCAACCAGAAAGTGATTTTTTCCAACCCCAATTTTATCTACATGGAGGAGTACGCGGTCCCGGCGGGCACGAGCTACGAGACCTGGGAAACTCAGGCAATCACCCAGGTCGCTGAAAAATTTGCCCGCAGTCTGGTCAGTACTCTTCTCGAAGGGTTCTGAATGGCCTTTAGTTACCTGCTCGGTGCGGACATCAGCGAAGACTGTCTTTTGCCCTGCTATTTTTTCTTTGGGCAAGAAACGTATCTGGCCCAGCAATTTGTGCGCCAGTTGAGAGACACCTTGATCTCTCCGGATGCCCGGGCATTCAATCTGGAGAGGTTTGACCTCGAGAGTCAACGCTGGGCTGAAATCATAGACCTGGCTCGGACAGTGCCGTTTTTCTTCTCTCCCTGGCGGATTGTCGTCGTCGAAGCCTCCGAGGGCCGCGAGGACAAGCTGTCTTCGCTTGAGGAAAGCATAATCAGAGAGTATTTTCGCTCTCCTTCCCAGAAGACGATACTGGTCGTAATTTTTTCCGGAAACATCAAGAAATTCCATCCCCTGGTCAAGTTCTTTGCCTCGCTGCCCTCTGATTCGGTTCTCCTGAAGGATTTGAAGCCTCTCAAGGAGGCCGGGCTTTACTCCTGGATAGACAGGAAGCTCGAGGGCCTGGGCAAGTCGGCCACGCCCGAGGCCAAAAGAAGGCTGGTCGAGATTGTCGGCAATGACCTGCAGAGGATCGACAACGAGCTGGAGAAGCTCGTCACCTTTGTGTCCGATCGAAGGATAATCGACCTGGACGACGTCAACCAGGTCTGTGACTGGGTCAAGACGTTCGTTTACTGGGATCTCACTGACTGCCTGGAAACGGCGGACTACGACCACACCCTCGTCGTCTTGAACCGGTTCTTCAAAGAAGGTGTGGCCGCCGAGTATATCCTGGGCATCACGGCCAATTTTTTTCGCGATCTAATGTTGGCCAAGCTCTGGGTGAGAGAAAACCGGGACAAAAAAGAGATCTTCGCCGAGTTGAGGCCGAGTATTAGCGTCACGTTCAAAGACCTCTATGCCCGGAAGTTCAAGGAATTCTTCGCCCTTGTGGAAGGGTTTTCCGAGACCGATTTGAGCCACACTGTTGACGAGCTCCGCAGCATCGACGTCTTGATCAAGACTTCGGATCCTTCGGCGCAGGTTCTTCTGGAAAGGTTTATCTTTGATTACTGCGGCCGAAGAAATCGGCAAAGAGAGAAAAAGAGCCTCACTTGGAGGGAGCGGGATTAATCAGATCCACCTGGCGGCTCAGGCGGGACTTAAACCGAGCGCCCTTGTTTTTGTGGATCGTGCCTTTTTTCACGGATTGATCTATCAGGGAAACTGTCTGAGGAAGAAGCTTTTGGGCTGTTTCCTTGTTTTGCTGCTGGATGGCCTCTCTCAATTTTTTGACCTGAGTGCGAAAAGCCGCTTTGTTTTTTCCGCTGATGACGTTTCTCCGGACGCTGCGGCGGTGCTGGCGAACGGCTGAGGCATGACGAACCATTTTTCACTCCTTATTTCGAGCCGATATGATAGAATATCCTCGCCGCAAAGTCAACGGATGAGAAACCGATGAAGATTGTATTGCAGAGAGTAAAGAAGGCGGCTGTGGAAGTGGAAGGCCGTGTCGTCGGGAGAATCGGCCGGGGAATCTGCCTCCTCGTCGGAGTTGAAAAAGGGGATTCAGAGGAAGAGGCCGAGGCATTGGCCGGGAAAATCACGGAGCTTCGCATTTTCCCCGACAGCGCAGGGAAGATGAATCTTTCCCTTGGTGAAATCGGCGGAGAAGTGCTGGCAATATCCCAATTCACTCTCGCCGGCTCCACAAAGAAGGGCAGGCGGCCGAGCTTTGACGGGGCAGAGGAACCCGAGAGGGCGGAGGCATTAATCAATCATCTGGCGCGGTCGATCAAGCAACGCGGTTTCCGGGTCGAAACGGGTGTCTTTCAAGCGATTATGGATGTCCATCTCATTAATGAAGGCCCGGTAACCTTTGTTTTGGAGGCCAGGAAGCCCGACCTCAGCCGCTGAACCTCACCTTGCTTACCCGGCGCAACGCCTCGGCCGCTGCTGACCTGACATAAGCGCTTTTGTCTTTGGTCAACTTGACCAGAAGCCCCAGGGCTTCTTTCCCGCCGATTTCTCCGAGAGCATCGGCCGCGCTTTTGCGGACATCGATATTGACATCCTCCAATGCCTGTTCGACGGCGGAAAGAGCCATGACGTCCTTTCTTAGGCCCAGAACCTTAAGCACCGCGCTTTTGACGTACCAGGGAGGATGGCGCAATTTCTCGTAGAGGAGCTCGAGATTCCAGATCTCTCTTTGGCTGAGGTCCTTGATCAGGAAATCCCGGTTCATTTCGGCCGGGTCGTTCAGGGCTTCGACGAGGACCTTGAGCACCCAGGATGCCTTGAGCTTTGAGATCGCCTTTAGGATCTTGAACCTTCTTTCCTTGTCGGGGAGGGACCTGAGTTTCCGGAGGACGGCCTCGGCATAAAAGCGGTTCTTTTTGTCCTCCTCTTCAAACTCCTTCACGGCTCTCTTGGCGGCATTGGCCACCGCCTTGAAGTTGTCTCCGATATAGTTTTCGTAAACGTCGAATTCCTGATAGGAGGCTTCTCTTAAAAATTTCAGGGCCGTGGCCTTGACCAGGGGAGAAGATTCCTTTTCTTTGATGAGAGAGAGGAGGAAAAGGATCCTCTCTTCTTTTTCGAGAGCATCGATATTGGTGTAGAGGAACCTTATTTTCTCATGAGGATGAAGGAGGGAAAATTTTTCTGAAAACTCCGCCAGAGTCATTGCTGTTCAAAAAAAATCAATCAGACCATATCGAGGATATGGCCCAGTTTCTCTTTTTTCGTTTTCAAGTACTTGAGGTTCATCCGATTCGGCGGAACCTCAACGGGCACGCGGTCGACGATCTCCAGCCCGTATCCGGCCAGGCCGATGAATTTGCGCGGGTTATTGGTCATGAGCCTGATTTTCTTCACGCCCAGGGCCACGAGGATCTGAGCCCCGATGCCGTAATCTCTTTGGTCAGGCTTGAATCCGAGCTTACGGTTGGCCTCGACTGTGTCCGCTCCCTGATCCTGGATGGCATAGGCCCTGATCTTATTGGTCAGGCCGATCCCTCTTCCTTCCTGGTTAAGAATGTAGAGGACTACCCCTTTGCCCTCCTTCTCGATCATTTCCATGGACCGATGCAGTTGCTCTCCGCAGTCGCAGCGGCTGGAGCCAAAAGTGTCTCCCGTCAGACATTGGGAGTGGGCCCGGACGAGGACGGGTTCATCGGGATGGACTTTTCCTTTAACCAGGGCCACGTGATTTTCGTGGTGGATGCTGTCTTCGAAGACAAAGACCCGGAAATGGCCATGCTGTGTGGGCAGGTCGGCCTCATCGATTTTTTTAACCAGGCTCTCGTGCTTCATCCGGTACTTGATGAGGTCAGCGATGGTCAGGATGGCGATGTGATGGTTTTGGCTGAAACTCTCGAGTTGAGGCATTCGAGCCATGGTTCCGTCTTCGTTCATGATTTCGCAAATGACCCCGGCATGACTGAGGCCGGCCAGGCGGGCCAAGTCGACCGCGGCTTCTGTCTGTCCGGCCCTGGCCAGGACGCCGCCTTCTTTGGCCTGCAGCGGAAAGACATGTCCCGGACGGACCAGGTCTGAAGGCTTTGTCTTGGCGTTGATGGCGGCCTGGACAGTCCTGGCGCGGTCGTAGGCAGAGATTCCGGTGCTGACTCCCTCCTTGGCGTCGATGGAAACAGTGAATGCTGTTTCGAAACGCGAGGTGTTATCGCGCACCATCAGCGGCAGCTGCAGCTCCTCGAGCCTGTCTCCGGTCAGAGGGAGGCAGATCAGCCCGCGGCCGTAGCGGGTCATAAAATTGATAATCTCAGGGGTGACTTTGTCGGCGGCAACCATGAGGTCGCCTTCGTTCTCTCTGCCTTCATCATCCACGATGATGATCAGGCGCCCCGCCTTTATGTCCTCCAGGGCCTGCTCGACAGTCGCCGTCTTTATTTCTTTATCCATCAAGTTAACCTAAAGTCTTGTTTTTCCCCTACTTAACCAATTATACACGTATTTGCCGAAGATGTCACACTCCAGGTTGACCTCTTCCCCTCTTCTCAATCCTCGCAAATTTGATTTTTCGATGGTCACAGGAATCAGCTCAACGTCGAAGGAAGACGGTCCGAGTTCGGCGATTGTCAGGCTGACGCCGTTCACAGCCACCGAGCCCCTGGGCATAAAATAAGGTTTGAGCCCGGCCGGGAAAGAGATCGTCAGTCTTTTTCCGGGTCTCTTTTCCACTGTCCGGAGGACCTTTCCCTTGCCGTCAATATGGCCGGTCACGACATGACCACCGAGGGCCGATTGAAGGGTGAGCGCAAGCTCCAGGTTCACTTTTTCCCCGGTCTTGAGAAACCCGAGCGCCGTCGTCCGCAGGGTCTCCTGAGAAAGATAAAAGAAAAGGAGGCCCCTTTCCTTCCCGGCAAGGCTCAGGCAGACACCGTTCAAAGCCACGCTTTCCCCGGCTTCCAAGGATGAGAATGGAGAGGGCGCCTCCACGGCGATCTCCTGTTTTCCCCGCCTGTAACCTTTGAAGGTGCCCTGATGATGGATGATTCCTGTAAACATTAGAAATATCCTTCGACGATGATGTCTTTTCCGATTTTGAACGAGGTCGTCTTTTGAAGTTCCAAGGACTCACTAATCCGGCTGACTCCCTTTCCTTCAAAAAAGGAGGGTGCCCTTTCTCCGCCGATCAGGCGCGGCGAGATGGTTAGGAATAGCTTGTCGGCGAGCCTTTCTTCAAGCATGGCGGTCAGCACCCGGCTGCCTCCTTCCACAAGGAGGCTGGAAAGGCCTCTCTTCCCCAGCCGATGAAGAACTTCCTGCAGTTCAAGTTCTTGAGCCGAGCCCGGAATCTCGACAACCTCGACGCCTTTTCTGTGCAAAGCGGCGGCTTTTTTGGCTGGACTTTTTTTTGAAGCGAAGACGATGACCTTTCCTTCCCGCAGGGTAGAGAGAATCCTGGCCTCAAGCGGGAGGCGGAGGCTTGAATCGAGAATAACCCTGGTTATTTTTTTCCCCCGCCAGTGAGGATGTCTGACGGTGAGCCGGGGATCGTCCTTAAGAATGGTGTTGATTCCCACCATGATGGCGTCGCATTCGCCCCGGACAAGGTGGACGTACTCTCTCGTCTGGGCCGAAGATATCCAGCGGGAATCGAATAGCTTTGACGAGATCCTGCCGTCGAGACTCACCGCCGCCTTTAGCGTCACGAAGGGAATTCCCCGGGTGATGTGCTTATAATACGTTTCATTCAGATTCCTGTTTCTGCCCTCGAGAAGCCCGACAGAGACGTCGATTCCCGCGGCGCGCAGGGCCCGGATTCCGTTGTTGAAGACAATGGGATTAGGATCAGGAGAAGAGATGACGACCCTCGCGAGCCCGGCCCGAAGCACGGCCCCCAGGCAGGGAGGCGTTCTTCCCCATTGGACGCATGGCTCCAGGGTGACAAAAAGCGTGCTGCCTCTTGCCAACGAGCCCGCCCGGTCCAAAGCGATGACTTCGGCGTGGGGTTTTCCGGGCCGTTCATGATAGCCGTAGCCGACGATCTTTCCCCTGCGGACGAGGACGGCTCCCACATACGGATTCGGGCGGGCCCATCCCTTGGCTTTCTCTGCCAGGCCATAAGCCATTTCGAGGTAGGATGAATCCATAAGGTTTTTCATGAGATCAGCGCATTCACAAATTGTGCCGGAGAAAAGGGGAGCAGGTCCTGGACGTCTTCCCCGACGCCGATGAATTTTATCGGCAGCTTGAGCTCGTCGACGATGCTGATGACGCTCCCTCCCCTGGCCGTGCCGTCGAGTTTGGTGAGGAAAATTCCGGTGATCCCGGAAAACTTGAGGAATTCCCTGGCTTGGACCAGGGCATTCTGGCCAATGGTCGAATCCAGAACGAGAAGGATTTCATGGGGAGCCCCGGAAATTTCCCTGGCGATGATCCTCTTGATTTTTTCCAGCTCATTCATCAGGTTGGTGTTCGTATGAATTCGGCCTGCCGTATCGACGAGAAGGAGATCATAGCCGTGCGCCTTTAAGGATTTCAGGGCGTCATAGACGACCGCAGCAGGGTCAGCTCCGTACTGTCCCCTGATAACGGGAACATTCAGCCTTTTTCCCCAGACTGTCAGCTGCTCCTGGGCGGCGGCCCTGAAGGTATCGGCGGCGACCAGCAGGACCTTCTTTTTCTTGTCCTTGAAATAATGCGCCAGCTTGGCCAGGGATGTCGTTTTCCCGCCTCCGTTGACACCGACCATCATGATCACCGCCGGCGAAGAATCGACCGAAAGTCCTGAGGGATACTGCCCCAGGATGCGGACAAGCTCATCCTGGAGAGCTTTTTGGATCTCCGCAAACGGAGCGTCTTTCCTAGTCTGTTCTTTGAGGCAATGGATGATCTTGTCCGTGGACGCGATCCCCGTATCAGCGAGGATCAATATTTCGGCGAGTTCTTCCAGGATTTTGTCCCGGGGCTTGCCGCTCTCGAGGAGTTCCTGGAATTTCTGGCGCAGGGATTGGCTCGTCTTGACCAGTCTTTCTTTAAGGCTTCCCAGCATGGCAGAACCATTATATTTTCCGGCCATTTATGAGTCAAGGCGGGGGATGCCCCAGTCAGAATCCCTATTTCTGCGATGTATGGATCCGGGCTTTGAAAGGACTCGGCTCCCCGCTCCGATCGGCGGCCTGAAAGCCCATCTTCCTCGGCTCCTCCGGCCCAAGGCACCAGGTTTGATCTTTCTTATTTTGGAGACTCAACATTTTGTCTCCAAAATCGGCCGGAAACCCATCCTCGGAGCCTTGGTCCGAAGGAGGCCTGCGGCTGCCCTCGAAAGACAGGCTTTCAAGCTGATCTCCGCGTGATGGTCGCTCGAGCCCTTTTCAAAGCCCGTTTCTCACGTAAAAGAGAGGCTTCCGCTTGAAAACAGGCAAGGGCTTACGGCACTCGTGCTTGCTGGATTGTGGATTCCCGGGGATTGTGATAAATTGAAAACCTGATAATGGAAAATTCTCAGTGGGTGATCGCTCCTCGCCGGGCCGAGGCTGAGATCATTGCCAAAGAGCTGGGAATTCCGCTCCCCATTGCCCAAGTCCTGACCAACCGCAAAATCCTTTCGCCCGAAGAAGCGCAGGCTTTTCTTTTCGGGACCTTGGACAACCTCCACGACCCGTATCTCTTGCCTGGTATGGATAAGGCCATCGAAAGGATCCTTAGCGCCGTTCGGCAAAAGGAGATGATCCTCATTTTTGGGGATTATGATGTGGATGGAGTCCTCTCCGTGGTCATACTGCTCAAGGCCTTGAGGTCTCTCGGGGCTGAGGCCGACTACTTCATCCCGGAACGGCTCAAAGACGGGTACGGAATCAAGGAGGACCATCTCAAGATCGTCAGGGAAAAAAAGGCCCGGCTTGTCATCAGCGTCGATTGTGGAATAAAGTCCCTGGCTTTCGCCGCCAAAGCAAAAGCAGAAGGAGTGGGTGTCATCATTACGGATCACCATCTGCCCGGAGACACCCTGCCCGACGCTGCAGCCCTGATCAACCCCGTCCTTAAGGACTCTACCTATCCTTACAAGGCCCTGGCTGGGGTGGGAGTTGTCTATAAGCTGCTTCAAGCGCTCTTGAGCCGGGAAGGCAAGGCCTCAACTTTGCCCCATTATGCGAAGATGGTCGCAATCGGGACGATCGCCGATGTGGCCGAGCTCAGAGGAGAGAACAGGCTCCTGGTCAAACAGGGTCTGATGGGGCTCGAAAAAACTTCGAACATGGGACTGAGGAGCCTGCTTGAGAATTGCGGCCTGCAGAAGAAAAGGATCACCGAGGCAGATATTGGGTTCAGGATTGCACCGAGGATTAATGCCGCCGGCAGGATGGGCGCGGCCGACGCTGCGGTCAGGCTTTTTTTCACTGAGGATGAGGAGGAGTCATGCCGGCTGGCCCTTTGGCTGAATGAGCTGAATGCCCAAAGGCAGGATGAAGAAGAGAGAATCTATAACGAGGCTCTCAGCAGAGTCAAGAATAACTCTCTTGACCGGCGCTATAAGTTGCTGGTTTTGGGGTGCGAGAGATGGCACCGGGGCGTCATCGGGATCGTGGCCTCCAAGCTCAAGGATTTCTTCTACCGGCCCGTGCTGCTGTTCCATTATGAGGATGGGAAAGCTCACGGTTCCGGGAGAAGCATCAGTGAGTTTTCCCTGATCCATTGTCTGGACGAATGCCGAGAATTTTTTCTTGATTACGGTGGACACACCCTGGCCGTGGGGTGTGTTTTGATGAGAGACCGGCTGGATCTGTTCAAGCAAAAGGTCAATAGCGTCGTCCAGGACAGGCTCGGGGACGAGGAATTGAGAAGAAGGATCCGGATCGACACGCAAATCGACCTTTCTGATATTGACCGGTCCTTCATCGAGAATTTTCATCGCCTGACGCCTTTCGGGGTCGGCAACCCCAAGCCTGTTTTCCTCACCAGGGGCGTGGAAATCATGAACTCTCCGCAGCTCATTCAGGATAAACATCTTAAGTTCATGGTCCGGCAATCCGGCCGGACATTTGAAGCGCTCGGCTGGGAAAAAGCCGGATTGCTTCCAGAGATTCACAGGGGAAACAGGGTTGACCTTGTCTATTCTCTGCAGTCCTCGACGTTCCTCGGCGAGGAAATGTTCAGCCTTTCTTTTGAAGAGATGAAGAGGGCATGAGCAGGTTGAAGAAACTAAGCCTGACGAAGCTCCTAAGGGGTGGCCTCATCGCCGTTTTGGTCCTCGTCATCTTCACCATCTCCTGGTATTTTGTCTTTCACCGGCGTCCGGCGCCCGTCCCTCCGGTTAAGGTCGAGGACATCACTCCTCAGAAAGTGGAGCGGCAGGAGGGCATCGAACATCTTTATGCCCGGGGAAAAAGGGTCATCCAGGCCAAGGCCGACCGGTATTCCTTGGGTGAGGACAATCGCTACTATCTCGAAGGGAATGTCGAGATCAGGGAACGAGTCGAAGAAGGGAAGCCGGAAATCTTTATTTCAGGTGATAAAGCCCGCCATAGCCAAGATTTTCGCGAAGCCTATCTGGAAGGAAAGGCCAAGCTCAAGTATGGAGACCTCACGGCAGAGTCGGATGCTTTCTCCTACGAGCAGAGCCTCGACCTGCTTTCAACAGATCAAGGGGTCGTCTTTTCTTCGGAGAGGCTTTCCGGCAAGGCCCTCAAGATGGCCTATTCCTTTAAAGACGAATCCATCCGCTTGGAAGGAGGAGTGGAACTTAAACGCGCTGCTATATCTGACGGTTCTTCGCCTCTCGTGATCGGGGGCGATTTCTTGATGTACAGCCGCCGATCCAAGAAAGGCAGCGGAACGGGAAATATCACTTTTTCTCTTGGCGAAAGCCATGGCCAGGCCGATTCCGCCGAATTCGCGCTGACGGCTGATGAGCAGTATCTCGTCTATCTCCTCATGAAAGGGAACGTCAAGGCCCAGATCATCGAAGACCAGGCTGCGGTTTCTTCAGGAGGAAGCATCATCCTGTCCAAAGCCAGCGAGAGAGAGCTCTCCGCCGACGAGATCAACCTCAAAGGATTTATGGATAGGCCCAAGGTCGATTCTCTTGTCGCGACCGGACATTCTTTCCTGATATCTTCAGCTTCATCAGGGGAACTCGCCGAGGTCCGGTCGGAGGACATGCACATAGTTTTTACCACTCAGGGAGGCCTGCGCAAGTTCCGTGCCTTGAGAAATGCGAACATGGTTGAAAAGGGAAAGGACGGAGAGGCCGTGCGGACGATGTCCGGTAAAGAAATAATGATCTCCACCCTGGGAGCATCGTTGCAGGTGTTGGCGGGAGAAGAAGGAGAAGCGCGCGTCAACACCGCCGACAGTGAAATTACGGCCAGGAGAATTTCTCTCGATCCCCGGAAGGAGATACTGAATGCCCAAGGCCAGGTCAAAGCCATTCTGAGGCTCCAGCCGGAGAAGGCGGACAGCGGGGGTTTTTTTTCCACCGAGACTCCCGTTTTTATCACCTGCCAAGGACTGAGATACGAGAAGGACCAGGAACGTTTATTTCTAAGAGAGAACATCAGGATGTGGCAGGAGAAGAAAATGCTTTTTGCCGAGAAGTTGAGCGTTCTGAAAAAGACGATGGATCTCTCCGGCGAAGGCCGCGTCCGGACCGTGTTCCCCTTTCTACCCAAGAAGGAGGGGGAGAAAGAGGATCGCCTTGAAATGGGCGGGGAAAAAATGAACTTGAGTACGGGAAATAATCTTCTGACCTATGAACAAAATTGCTGGCTTAAGACTCAAAAAATCGACCTGAAGTCGGACTCCCTGTTCGCTTACCTGCAGGAAAAGAAAGGCGAGGTCCAGAGGATCGAGGCCAAGGGAAAAGTGGTTATCACTGAGCAACTGAAAGAGGGGCGGGGAGCGCAGGCCGTTTACGACGTGGAAAAGGAGACCATTGTCTTGACCGGCAACCCGACTCTCGTCGAGAAAGACAAGGGGGTTATCGAGGGGGATAAATTGACTTTTCATCTGGGCGATGGTAAAATCACCGTTGAAAATAAAGACAGAGAACGTTCGGTCACTGTCATCAAATCGTGAAGAATGAGATCCACCTTAAAAGCCATCAGTTTGGCCAAAAGTTACCGCCAGAAGAGGGTTGTGGATAATGTCTCGGTGGAAGTCAAGCGGGGAGAAATCGTCGGCCTCCTAGGCCCCAACGGAGCTGGAAAAACCACGACTTTTTCCATCATCATCGGCCTCGTTCCTCAGGACGAGGGGAAAATCCTTTTAGGAGATGAAGACATCACCGACCTGCCCATGTACTTGAGAGCTCAGAAGGGGTTGTGCCTTCTTCCTCAGGAGCCGTCCGCTTTCAGGAAGCTAAGTGTGGAAGACAATCTTCTCTCCGTCCTGGAGGCAGCGCCGGAGTCCTCTTTCAAAAGGGATGGTCAGGTTGGAAAGATCCTGCGGGAATTCGGGCTGGAAAAGCTGGCCAAGTCCAAGGCGTATACGCTCTCAGGGGGAGAGCGACGAAGGCTCGAGATCGCCCGTGCCATGATGACGCGGCCGGAATTCATCATGCTGGACGAGCCTTTTACCGGCATCGACCCGTTGGCTGTCCAGGACCTTCGAAAAATCATCCTCGCCTTGAAGGACAAGGGGATCGGGCTCTTGATCACAGATCACAGCGTCAGAGAGACCTTGAAAACCACCGACAGGGCTTACATTATCGACCGGGGCAGGATTCTTAAAGAGGGGGCTCCTCAGGAATTGGTCCTTTCCGAGGAAGTCAAAAAATGTTATCTGGGCGAGGATTTCTCTCTTTAGGGAGGGGCGGAGAGAGGGTTCTTCGGCTATGGTTTTAAAGCAGAGACTTGATCAGAGACAGGTTCAGAGGCTGATCTTGGCCCCTGCCCTCCAGCAGGCAATCAAACTGCTCCCGATGACAAACCTGGAGCTGATCGAAGTCATCGATCAGGAGCTTTCTCAAAACCCGATGCTCGAAGAAGAAACCCCCGAGGGAAAGATCAGGGAGAAAGAGCCTGAGACATCCGGGACGGGTGAAGCGGCTGAAAACGTAGAGTCGGGTCAGCCCGATGATTTGACCTCTTCGGAGAGCCTGGCGGCCGGCGAATTGTCCGAAGACCTGGAATTCGAATCCCATTTTCAGGAATATTTCGACGACGGGTTTCGTTCCTACTTTTCCGAGAAAAAAGAGATCCCTTCCCTGGAAAATATCGTGTCCAAGAGTCCGTCTCTCTGGGATCATCTGAACTGGCAGGCCAACCTGACTTTTTTTGAAAAGGCGGACAGGGACATTGCCCAGATGATCATCGGAAACATCAACGAAGATGGCTATCTGGCCGTTTCTGAAGACGAGCTGGCGGGCATGACGGGCGTGATCCGGGAAAAGATCAGTGAAGTCCGGCACAAGATCAGGTCCTTTGACCCGGTCGGAGTCGGCAGCCTCGACCTCAAAGAGGCCCTGCTAGCTCAGATGGACTATCTCAAGATTGATGACGAGGTCACCCGGCAGATCGTCCAGAACCATTTGGGGCTGCTGGAGAAATCAGACTTCGTCCAACTGGCGAAGCTTCTGGGCCTGTCCCTTCAGGATGTCAAGAACCATATCGAAGTGATCAGAAGGCTGGACCCCACTCCCGGAAGAAAATACAGCCAGGAAAAAACATCCTATGTGGTTCCCGATATCCTCGTCTCCAAGGAAGAGGATGAGCTCATTGTCAGCTTAAATGATGAAGGCCTTCCGCGGCTGAGAATCAACGCCTACTACAGAAAGCTTCTGGCCAAGGCCGCCAAGGAGAATATCGAGGCGTATAATTTCTTGAAGGACAAGCTGAAAAAGGCGCTCTGGTTCCTGCGCAGCCTTGACCAGCGCGATCACACTGTTTATAAGGTGTCCAAGTACATCGTCGACCGGCAGCGCGAGTTTTTTGAAAAGGGGATCGATTATATCAAGGCGCTCACTCTGATGGAGATCGCCAGAGAAATCGGCGTCCATGAGTCGACCGTCGGCCGGGTTGTAGCCAACAAATTTATGACCACACCGTGGGGTGTCTTTCCTTTGAAATATTTTTTCCATAAATCATTAGTGGGCGATTTCGGCGAAGAGATTTCCTCTTTGAAGATCAAGGAGAAGATCAAGAAGCTCGTCGAAAATGAAGACAAAGGCCGGCCTTTGAGCGATATCGAGATCGAGGAAATATTGGTCCGGAACAATCTGAAAATCGCCCGGCGGACCGTGGCCAAGTACAGAAAACAGCTCAAGATTCCGTCGTCTCACATCCGCAAAAGAAAATTCATTATGGAGGGAAGCTAATGCTTGTTCATTTCACCGCCCGGCAGATGGATCTCACGCCCGAGATCAAGGCGTATTGCGAGAAAAGGCTCAAGGCGCTGGAAAAATTGATGGGCTCAGTTATAGAGGTCGACCTGATCCTCTCTGTCGAAAAATACAGGCACAAGGTGGAGATCCACGTCAAGGCCAAGGGAGCAAGCTTGATGATGGTGGAAGAAACCCACGAGATGATGAATTCCCTCAACTTGGCTTTCGAGAATCTTGAGAAGAAAGTGAAAAAGGAGAGGGAAAAATTCAGGGCGAAGAGAAGGCGAAAGGGACGGGAGAGAAAGCAATCCTCCTGGCCTTCCGAGACGGAGGGCGAGCCGGCGAAAAGAATCATCAAAAGCCAGGCCTATTCCTTGAAGCCCCTGGCTTTGGAAGAAGCCCTTCTCCAGTTTGACCTCGAGGGTAAGGACGTTTTCCTTTTCCGGAAACAGGGTTCTGAAAATTGGGCCGTCATCTACCGCCGCAAAGACGGCCATTATGGCCTGATCGAACCAGAATAGGCCGTCGAGAGAAAGGCAGAAGGCATGAAAGTTCATCACCTGCTGACGGAAGCCACGATCATCGTTGACCTCCGATCCCTGGAAAGGGATGCCGTCCTTGAAGAGACGGCCCGTTTCTTGAAGGAAAAAGACATTATCAGCCAGGAGAAAGAGCTGTTGGAGAAGCTCATCCAAAGGGAAAATCTGGGAAGCACAGCGATCGGCAAGGGAATCTCGATCCCCCACTGCAAGCTGAAAGAGGTTAAAAACGCCGTCGTGGGCGTAGCTATCTCCAAGAAAGGCGTGGATTTCGGGTCAACCGATAAAAAACCGACGCATATCTTTTTCCTAGTCATCACTTCCCCTGAGAATCCCAGCCTCAACCTGCAAATCCTCGCCGCCATTGCCCAGCTTGTGCGGAAATCGTCCCCTCTGGTCAGGAAAATCATGGGGGCGAAGAGCCCGCGAAAGGTGATCGATATCATTCGTGAGGAAGAAGAAAACCTGAATGAATAAGGACCCCGGCTCCTCCCGGATCACCCTCTCCGGCGGATTTCTCCGGATCTTCGGGCTGGGCGTCATCATCATCGGTCACAGCGGCATCGGCAAGAGCGAGAGCGCGCTGGAGCTGATCTCCCGGGGGCACCGTTTCATTTCAGATGATGTGGTTGAGGTCAGGAAGCGAAAAGACGGGAAACTCATCGGCAATGCTCCCTCCCTCAGCCGTTATTTTATGGAAATTAGAGGACTGGGGATTATCAACATCAAAGAAATCTACGGGCTCCGGGCCATTGCCCGGCAGTCCAATGTGGACCTGGTCATCCGGCTCAAGAAATGGCAAAGAGGGGATGAATACGATAGATTGGGCCTTGAATTTCCCGAGGATTTTGAGATTCTCGGAGTGAAAATCCCCCAGCTGATCGTCCCCGTCGCCCCCGGCCGGACCATAGCCCTGCTGATCGAAGTCGCCTGCAAAGTTCATTTGCTCCGAAAAAAGGGGTATCATGCTTCCCGAGAGATCGTCAAACGGCTGGATAAGGCCCTGGCCTAACCAGTCAAGGATGAAATAGATATGAGGGAAGAACGGTTTCTTATCATCACCGGAATTTCAGGATCGGGCAAGACCGTGGCCAGCCATTTCCTCGAGGATCTGGGGTATTATTGCGTGGATAATCTTCCGGCCAAGCTCATTCCCAGCCTTGTCGACCTCTGGCTGAGGAAACAAGTCGAGATCGAGAAGGTGGCCTTGGTCGTGGACATGAGAGAACCGGGCTTTTTGACCGAATTTCCCAAGGTGCTTGAGCAGATCAGGAAGAAAATCAAACCGAAGGTCATTTTTCTCGATTCCTCGGATGAGACCCTTCTCAAAAGGTTCAGCGAGACCCGTCGTCCCCATCCCCTGACCAGGAAGAAGTCCATTATTGACGGGATTCGACTGGAACGAAAAAGATTGGACCCGATCAAGAAGATGTCCGATGAGGTTTTTGATACCTCCTCCACCAGCATTTCGCAGCTCAAAGAATTGCTCACCCGCAGGCTGGTCAAGGGGAAGAAACCCACGCTCCAGATCGCCCTCACGAGCTTTGGCTACAAATACGGCATTCCGCTCGATTCCGACCTTATTTTTGATACCCGCTTCCTGCCCAACCCCTTTTACCTTGACCGCCTGCGCGACAAGACCGGAAAGACAAAGTCGGTCAGAGATTACGTCCTTCATTCCCGGGAGACACGGGAGTTCCTCAAGAAATTGTACGGATTCGCCGATTACCTCATCCCCAAATTTATCGCTGAGGGGAAAAGTTATCTGACCGTTTCGATCGGCTGCACCGGAGGCAAGCACCGCTCCGTCGTCATCGTCGATGAATTGAGGGACTATCTTCGAAAGAAGAGATATGATATAAAAGTCTATCACCGTGATCTCTTTAAGTAGGTCGAGGGCATGATCGGCGGAATCATCGTTTCGCACGGAAGGCTGGCTGAAGAGCTTCTGAATGCCCTGACCATTATCCTCGGAGAGGCTCCCAACATCGAAGCCATCTCGATCGGCTGGTATGATGATGTGGAGGACTCCAAGAAGAAAATCAACCAGAGCCTCAAGCGGGTGGACCAGAAAAACGGCGTGGTCATTTTCACGGACATGTTTGGCGGGACGCCGTCTAACCTGAGCTTCAGCTTTTTGAAGGACAATCAAGTCGAGATTATCACCGGCGTCAACCTGCCCATGCTCATCAAGTTCGTCTCTCTTCAGAGAAGCAATAACCTCAAAGACGTCGTCAAAAAGGTTGTCGAACAGGGGAAAAAGAATATCCATCTGGCCAGCGCCCTCTTGAGTTCAAAGCAGTAAAGGTGCTTGAGGGAATGGTTGAGAAAACAATTGTCATTAAAAATAAATTGGGTTTGCACGCCCGGGCGGCTGTCAAGTTCGTCAACCTGGCCAACCGCTACAGCTCTTCTGTCAAGGTCATCAGGGATGAGACGGAAATAGACGGCAAGAGCATTCTCGGGATTCTCACCTTGGCGGCCATTCAGGGGGCTTCGATCGTCCTGCGGATTTCGGGGAAGGATGAAAACGATGCCCTCAAGGCCTTGGAGGAACTGGTCAAGGATAAATTCGGAGAGAGAGAGTAGGCAGGATGTCTTTTATCAGGCTGAGAGGAATTGGCGTTTCGCCGGGAATCGGCATGGGAGAGATTGCTCTCACAGAGAGGACCCTTTTTACCTCGGCCAAGGAGAAGGTGGCTTCATCCAGGGTTGGCGAGGAAGTGCGGAGGTTTAAGAAAGCCGTCGAACGGACCAGAAATGAACTCCTGCATCTGAAACAGGAGGTCAAAGAAAAGATGGGGGAAGAGCACGCCTTCATCTTTGACGCCCACCTTCTGATTCTCGAAGACCAATCCCTGCTCTCAGCGATCGAGAGGATCGTCGAGCAAGAGAAAATCAGGGCCGAATGGGCCTTAACTCAGGTCAACAAAAAATATCAAGAACTCTTCGATTCGATTGCCGACGACTATTTTCGTCAAAGGAAATCCGACGTCTCGGATGTCCTGGCCAGGATTTACGGCAATCTGGGGTTGAAGAGAAAAAAGAGACGGGATAGCAATAATTCCAAAAAACTGATCATGGTCGCCCATGACCTCCTTCCCTCGGAAGCCGCTATGAGTCTCAGCCAGGGCAATGTCCTGGCCGTGGCCATGGACATGGGAGGGCCGACCTCTCACACGGCCATCTTGGCGCGCTCCCTGAATATTCCCACCGTCGTGGGACTCCATAATGTGACTCAGCAGGTCAAACGCGGGGACTATCTCATCGTCGATGGAACGGACGGAGAAGTGATCATCAATCCTCCCCCGGTGGTCAAAAAGGAATTCCAGAGCAAGAAGGAGAAATACGATCACTATTACAGGGAACTCAAGAAGACGGCCAAGCTGAAGTCCGTCACTCAGGATCAAGTTAGGTTTTATGCCCTGGCCAATATCGAGCTCCCCGAAGAAGTCAGCATGGCCTTCTCCTTCGGGGCCGAGGGGATCGGGCTCTTCCGGTCAGAATTCATCTATCTCCAGAGCGAGATGCTGCCCACAGAAGCGGACCATTATGCTGTTTACTCGCGGATTGCCAAGGCGGCCTATCCCGCACCTGTATATATCCGGACAGTGGATATCGGCGGGGACAAGAGCCTGCCTCAATTGAAGATCGAGAAAGAACCGAACCCTGCTCTGGGGCTGAGGGCCATCCGGTTATCCCTGGCGAACCGGGACATGTTCAAAGTCCAGCTGCGGGCGATCCTCAGGGCTAGTTCCTTGAAGAACGTCCGCATCCTGATTCCCATGGTCACGGAAGTTGAGGAAATCTTTGAGTTCAAGCTGCTCTTCGAGGAGGTCAAGTTTGAGCTGGAGAGAGAACGGGTTAAGTTCGACAAACAAATACAGATCGGTGTCATGATCGAAGTTCCGGCGGCTGCCGCCATCACCGACATCCTAGTGAAAGAAGTGGATTTCCTCAGCATCGGGACAAACGACCTGATTCAGTACTACCTGGCGGTCGACCGCACCAATGAGTTTGTCTCCTATTTGTACAAGCCCCTCCATCCTTCCGTTTTGCGGCTGATCAAGTTCATCATCCAGGCGGCCTTAAGAGAAGGGAAGGATGTCACCGTCTGCGGTGAAATGGCCGCTCATCCTCTTTCCGCTCTCGTTCTCCTGGGATTTGGCCTGCGCAAGTTCAGCATGAACCCGATTTTCATACCCCGAGTTAAGAATACGCTTCGTTCCGTGGAGCTGAGAACAGTGGAGAAAATCGTCGAAGAGGCCCTGAGCTTGAATACGGCTCAGGATATCGAGGAGCACGTGATCGAGAAGATCTTGGCCAAGCACCCCAAGGCTTTTCTTCTGGGACAGGTCATGTGACCCGGCCATAATCATCCTGAATTCGGACGATGTCCGTTTCCTCGGATTGGCCAACCCAAATCTCCATAACGCGGCCCGCCTGCCTGCCGGTGCATCGAAGCCGGTGAGGAACTTTCTTGGGGATGAAAATCTCCTCTCCTTTCTTTGGCTTCCATGTCCTGGACCCGAGCGTGATTTCCAGGCCGCTGTCGAGGACGACCCAGAATTCGCTCCTTTTGGAATGATACTGGAGAGAAAAAGCCGCCCCGGGTTTGACCGTTATGATCTTGATGCTCTTAGCGAGTTTATAAGGATAGGAACGGAATTTCCCCCAGGGGCGAATATCCTCCTCGATTTTTTTCCTGAATTTCGCTTCCGCAGGCCTAAAAAGGAACTTCGTCCTCGCCCTCACCCTCTCGCTCTCCTTCCTCTTCCTGAAGATTGGCCCTTTCATCTTGGGGGAAATCGGACGAGGGCGTCTCCGCAGGGAACGGCTCTGCGCCGGCGGCCTCTTCGCGTTTTCCGAGGAGGATGATGTTCTGTGCTTCGATCTCCGTTGTCGATCTTTTGTTCCCGTCCCGGTCCTGCCAGGCTCGGGTCCTCAGCTTGCCTTCGATCAAGACCTGTTTTCCCTGGGTCAGGAATTTTTCGCAGAACTCTGCCAACTTTCCCCAAACGATGATTCGATGCCACTCTGCCCGGATCTGGCTTTCGTTGGTGCTGGGGTTGAAAAAGCGTTCATTCGTGGCCAGGGAGAACCTGGCCACGGCGCGCTCTTTCTGGGGGAGATACCTGAGATCCGGCTTGCCGCCCAAGCGTCCGATGAGGATGACCTTGTTCAGGCTGTTGATATCTCTCATTGTTTTTGGGCCAACTCCTTGATTTTTTCCTGAGCGATCCTGGATTCTTCGGCGAGAGGATACTTGCCGATGAGCAGCTTGAAAACGACCACAGCCTCGTCTTTTTTTCCGACTTCCGCCAGGGCGAGCCCTTTTTTCAGGTATGCTGCGGCGATTTTATCGCCCTGCGGATAGTTCATGATCAGGGTGTTGAACTGGTTGATGGCCTCCTCAAATTTTCTCTGGCTGTAATAACACTCTCCGATCCAGTAGAGAGCGTTGTCGGTCAAGGGACTGTCGGGAAAAGTTTCGCGATACATTTTGAACCCGTCGATGGCCAATTCGAAATTTCCCTTAAGATAGTCCGCGTAAGCGGAATTGTACGTATCCTGCGGCGATAACGAGGGAGTGGGAGGAACAGCGGGCTTCTGTCCTGTCTCCTGAGGCTCCTTTTTCTGCTCCGGCTTCTTCTTCTCGGCCGCAGACGGCGGTCCCGGTTTAGTCTCCTGGCCGGGAACCTGGGGTTGAGGAACGCCCCCTCTCATCGCCAGCAGGTCCTCGGAAATCTTGGTGAGGAGCAGATTTATTTGCTCGATCTTGTCCAGCAAAAATTGATATTGAGAGGGAACGTTCTTGATGCCTTCCTGAACATTGGCCTGGTCGGCCTGGAGAAGCTTCAGCTGGGCCTGGACCTCTCTGACCTGGATTTTTATGGCTTCAATGCCCGCGGCATTCTTTTCCAGCTGGCCCTGGAGCGCGAGGATCTGTTTCTTGAGGACTTGGACGTCTTCGTAGATCAGCTCGTAGGCTTTCTTGCTCTTGTTTTGCCCGAATGAGACGAGCGACAGGAGAGAAAGGAGTAAGGCAATTCCCGCCAGCCGTATTTTCATAGACCGGATATTATTTTTCGATGATCAGGAATTGGGCTCTGCGGTTTTCCGCCCAAGCCATTTCCGCATGCCCGGAGTCGAGCGGCTGGCTCTTGCCGTAGGAGATGATTTTCATCCTGTCCGGAGAAATTCCGAGTGAAACCAGGTAGTCCATCGTGCTCTTGGCTCTTTTTTCTCCCAAGGCCAGGTTATACTCTTCCGTGCCTCTCTCGTCGCAATGTCCTTCGATGAGAACCTTGGCGCTGGCAAATTTCTGGAGCCAGGCGGCGTCGGAATCGAGAATCGGCCTGGCGTCTGCCCGAATTTCAAACCGGTCATAATCGAAATGAATCATCTTTAGAGGAGCCTGAATGTTGATTTCTTCGAGGGATTTGGACATAAAGATTTCTTCTTCACTCAGCGAAGGCTTCGTCACGGGCGGGGTTTCTTCCACCTTTTCCACCTTGGGCTGCTCTTGGGCCGCCGGAGGCGGCGGGGTTGGCTTGACCTTGGGCTTGCAGCTCATCAGGAACAGAAAAGCCAAGGCGCAGATAAATACAATGATAAGGATTTTTTTGATCATTCGTCCTCCTCCTTTTTTATTTGGTTTTTGCGACTGGAATCGTCATACACCGCGACTCATTGTAACTAAACCCATTTTTCCCTGTCAATCTTTATCTTTAACGGGACCAGTCGGCGAGCTTGTTGGCCCCCTGGGAGGTGAGTCGCCGCATGTTCGTCGCGTCATAATCGATGGCATAGATCTGCAGGGTTCCGCCCAAGTTGGACGTGAAAGCGATGTGCCTGCCGTCTGCGGACCAGCTGGGAGATTCATTCCGGGCATTGCTCTCGGTGAGCTTGGTGATCTGATTGGTCCGCAGGTTCAAAACATACAGGTCAAAGATGTTCTCGACTCTGGAGACGTAGACGATCCTGTCGCCGGTCGGAGACCAGGCCGGGGAATCATGATACGTGCCTCCAAAACTCACGCGGCGGAGGTTGGAACCCTCGGCGTCCATGATATAGATTTGGGGAGTGCCGCTTCGGTCCGAGACAAAGGCGATCTCCCGGCTGGTGGGAGACCAGGCCGGGGCCGTGTCGACGGCGCCTTCGTTGAACGTCAGCCGTTTGACATTCCTGCCGTCGGCGTTGGCCGCATAGATTTCCGAATTGCCGTCCATCGTTGAACAGAAGACCATTTTTTTCCCGTCGGGAGAGAAGGACGGTGCAAAATTCGTCCCTCGGGTTGAAACAGGAGTGATCTTACCCGCCTCCAGGTCCAGGAGGTAGAGCCCCGCTTCCCCCAGCTTTCTGTAGGACGTAAAGGCGATTTTTTTCCCGTCCGCTGACCAGGCGGGCATGTAATCCCTTGTCTTGTTGAATGTCAGACGGGTCTGATTTTGGCCGTCGTAGTCCATCATGTAGAGTTCGTCGTTGCCGTCGCGATCGGAGACAAAGACGATCTTTGACGTAAAGACCGGCTTTTCTCCCGACAGGTTCTTGACCATCTCGTCGGCCATCCGGTGAGCCGCCAGTCGGTAAACGCTCTTAGTCGCCTGATAGCGTTTTCCAAAGATGAACCTTTGGCCTTTGACGTCATAAACCTTGCCCTCGAAGACGATATTCTCGCCCTCTCCCTCCGAGACCTCTCCGGCCAGAAGGATACTGGCTTGGATCGACTCCCATTCTTTGTAGGAGATATTTTTCGGGTCGAGAGGCCGGATGTAATCGTAGTATTTCTTCGGCAGGAGCTCGAAGATCCGGCTGTAAGCGAGGTCCTCCGAAATCACCCTGTGGATCTCCGCAGCAGCCTCCCTGGCCCGGGGAGAAGACCCGGAGACGAAAAAATTGGGAAGAGCCATGGCGATAGCGGGAACCCCTTCTTTCAAGGTCAGGTAGATTTCCTGCTGGGGGAATAGGGGCAGGCATGAGAAAACAGACAAAACGCAGATCGTAATTATTTTTTTCATTTTCTCTCGTTTCATTTGGAGTGCTCGAAAATCAGGTGGATGACCAGGTAGGCCTCGTCGTAATCTCTGGGCAGGGGCGGAAAGGGGGAGGAGGCTTTGACCGCGCGCAGGGCCGACAAATCCAGCTGGGTTATGCCGCTCGATTCTTCAACTTTCAGGTCGGACACCTGTCCATCTTTATTGATTCTAAACAAGATTATGGTCTGAAAGTTCCCTGCAACACCCGGGTCCACGAGAGAAGTGAACCAGTTGGCCGAGACCCGGTCGGTGATGATCTGGAGATAATAGGTATAGGGAAAGTCCGAGAGACCGCCTGCGCCTCCATAGCCAGGGCCTCCCGGCCCGGTGCCTGTTCCGATGCGCAAACCCGTGCCCATTCCAGACCCCTCTCCTCCCGCACCCCCGGCCGCTCCGGTTTCCTTGGCGGTTGCGGACGGGCTGGGTTCCGGCTTGGTGATCGCCGCCTTTTTCTCCGTTTTTGGCTGAGTCCCTTTCTTTGGTTTTTCCACTGGATAGAGCAGGCCCGGTTTAGCCTCTTCTTTGACCTTCTGGGGCACCGTCAGATCTCTCAGAGTTTCTTTCTTGACAGGGGGCGGAGCGGCCTTCAGCGGCCCTCCTCCACCTCCCCCGCCGCCTCCTCCGCCGGGACTGACAAAGGTCAGCGGGATATACTGAACCATTCCCTTTTTCGAAGATTTGGGCAAGGAGGGAGAGGCCAGGATCAACAGGAAGAGGACAACATGGGCGGACAGTGAAGCATAAACGGCCCTTTTAAATGATGCGCTATTTTCACCCCTGGTCATTTTTTTGTCTTGGCCGTTTTGAGTTCTTTCGGCTCGGTGACCAGTCCGATCGTTTCTACCCCCGCTTTCCTGATGATATCGACAACGTCGACAAAATAGCCGTAGGACACATCCTTGTCGCTTTGGATGAAGATGATTTTCTTGCTCTTGCCGGCGAAATATTCGCGGAGTTTTCTTTCCAGAAGATTGATGTTGATGACCGCCTCTCCCATATGGATGAACCTGTCCTTGGTGATGGTGATGGTCAGGCCCTCCTCAGCAGGCGCGGACTGCGTCTCGGCCTGGGGCAGGCTCACTCCGATTCCGGATTGCATCATCGGGGCTGTGACCATGAAGATGACCAGGAGGACGAGCATGACGTCAACAAACGGGGTGACATTGATCTCAGAAAGAGAGGTGCCGATGTGTTTTTTGGACGAGGAAGGGGACAAGGATTGGGGTCTAAGTGCCATGAAGTCTTTCGGCAATATTCAAAAATTCGAGCGAAAAATCCTCCATATCGGTGATGAGCTCCTTGATCCGGTGGAGGAAATAGTTGTAAGCGATGACCGCCGGGATCGCGGCGACCAGCCCGAAGGCGGTGGCGATCAGGGCCTCAGCGATCCCGGGCGCAACCGTGACCAGGCTGGCCGAGCGGACGATTCCGATCCTCTGAAACGCGTCCATGATCCCCCAGACCGTGCCGAACAGCCCGATGAACGGGGTGACGCTGCCTGTCGTTGCCAGAAAGCTCATCATTTTCTCCAGGCGCGAGACCTCGGCATTGGAGGCCTTTGTCAGGACCCGGCTCAGGCTTTCCATCCTGCCGGAATTGATGGAATTCTGAGGGTCGGAACGGGATATATGAGCGAGCTCCTTGAATCCGGACTGAAAGAGAGTCACAAGAGGGCTGCCCCGGTATTTTCTGGCCGCATCATTCACTTCGGAAAGGTTCTTGCTCTTCCGGAACGCCTTGAGGAACTTCTCCGATTGGGAGACCGCTGTTCTGATCGTCCTCCTCTTGAAAAAGATGATCGCCCAGGAAAAAACGGAGAAGAAGAGGAGGATGAGCAGGACCAGCTGGACGACGGCGCTGGCATCAGTGATCAATCTGAAGACATTCATCGTTTCGATTCAAAAAGTAGCACAGGAAGGAGTGATTGTCAAATAAGTGAATGGGGTCAGCTCCGGAACCATCTTCCTCTCCGTGATTATTTTGGTTTGAAATAGGGGCCTGTCACGGCTTACCCCCAGCCGTGCCACCCTCCCTGGATTATCACCCTCATCACGAAAACGGAGAAGCGACTTTAGTTCTGGGCCTATTTGACAAAGATGATTGCGTTGTAATAAGAAATAAAGGCTTAAACGCCTTTTTAAAAGGAGAGACGACCTATGAAAAAGTATCTGCTTTCCGCAACCCTGGGTTTGACGGCGCTGGCCTTGCTAGTCTGTCTGAACTGCTCCTCGGGGCAGAAAAGCAGCAAGGAGGAAGGTGCAAAACAGGAAGATCTGAAGCTTGCCGCTCTGACTCCCCTGGAAGAATTGGGCAAAAAGCTCTTTTTCGATAAGAACCTTTCTGCCCCGGCGGGCCAGGAGTGCGCCGCCTGCCATACTCCGGCTGTCGGAGGCACAGGTGCTGACGAGCCCATAAACAAGTCCGGCGGTGTCTATGAAGGAGCGGTCAAGGGCCGCTTCGGGAACCGCAAGCCGCCCGCCTCTGCCTATGCCGGCGACAGCCCGGTGTTCCACCAGGACGCTAACGGCGATTTCATTGGCGGCATGTTCTGGGACGGCCGGGCGACCGGCGAAACCCTAGGTGATCCCCTGGCCGAGCAGGCCATGGGGCCCTTCCTCAACCCCTTGGAGCAGAACAATCCCGATAAAAAAACAATCATCCTCCAAGTCCAGAAATCGGACTATGCCGCTCTCTTCGATGAAGTCTGGGGGAAAGGTTCTCTTGATGCCGAAAAGGATATCGACGGCGCCTACGAAAAAATCGGCCGTTCGATCGCCGCCTATGAGCGCTCGGCGGAGGTCAATCCCTTTTCCTCCAAGTTCGATGATTTCTGGCGCAAGGCCCAAGCGGCCGGGCTGGCCGTAGATTCAATCGACGGCTCCAACGCGAGAAAATTCGCCGGCCTGGGCCTGGACGACCAGGAGCTCCAGGGCCTCGTTCTCTTCAACACCAGCGGCAAATGCTCCAATTGCCATGTCCTTACTGCAGAGAAGGGCAAGGCGCCGCTCTTCACCGATTTCAGTTACGACAACCTGGGGATCCCCAAAAATCCTGACAACCCCTTCTACAAGATGCCAAAGGAGTGGAATCCCGACAGTCAGAATTGGGTCGACAAAGGTTTGGGCGGGTTCTTGGAAGGATCGGCTAAATACGCCAGTGTCGCGTCCGCCAACTCCGGTAAGCATAAAGTTCCTACCCTGCGCAATGTGGATTTGAGGCCTCGGCCGGACTTTGTCAAAGCCTATATGCACAACGGTTTCTTCAAGGATCTCGAGGCGGTGGTGCATTTTTACAACACGCGGGACGTTTCCTCCGAGAATTGGCCGGCTCCGGAAATTCCCGACAACCTCAATACAACCGAAATGGGAAATCTTGGCCTAACAGCCGAGGACGAGGCTGCCATCGTACTCTTCATGAAGACGCTATCGGACCGGCTGTAGGTTTTTGCTCTGGCAATCAGAATTTGCCGGTTTGCTCCTGGGATTGTTGACAAGAGCGGGCCGGAGTAATAGTCTTCCAAGAGGGAAAAGCCGTGGCCAGGAAAAACAAATTGTTCCAGCCCGCCCAGGTTCTGGCCATCAGCTTTGCCGTGGCCATCCTGGCGGGCGCTCTCCTGTTGATGCTTCCCTTCAGCACGACCTCCGGCCATATCTCTTTTGTTGACGCGCTCTTTACCTCGACATCCGCCGTCTGCGTGACCGGGCTTATTGTTCAGGACACTGCCACTTATTTCACCCTGACGGGTCAGGTCATCATCCTTCTGTTGATCCAGCTTGGCGGACTGGGGGTGATGACCTTTTCCACAATGATCCTTTTGGTGGCCGGAAGGAAAATTGCTGTCACGGACCGGATCCTGGTTCTGGAAGGCTATCATCCCGGCGCGCCCCGGGATTTCCGGGTCTTGATCAAGAGCGTCTTTATCTTTGCTTTCTCGATAGAATTTATAGGGTTTGGGTTGCTCGCCCTCCGGTTCGGGAGGGATTTGCCCTTGTCCAAGGCGCTCTTCGCCTCTCTGTTTCATTCCATTTCCGCATTCTGCAACGCCGGCTTTTCTGTTTTCAGCAACAACCTGATGTCTTACCGGGGCAACATCCTGGTCAACCTGACGGTCGTTTTTTTGATCATCCTCGGCGGTCTGGGATTCCTTGTCCTCCAGGAATTGACAACATATGTTTCCGGACGGATCAAACGAGAAAGAAAACAAGTCTCCCTTCATAGCAAACTGGTCTTTGTCGTGACGGCAGCCCTTATCGTTGGCGGGTTTGGAATTTTCCTGGCTTTGGAGTGGAACAACAGCATGGCCCTGTTCACGCTTAAGGAGAAAGTCCTTGCTTCTCTTTTTCAAGTGGTCACTCCGAGGACGGCCGGGTTTAATACGATGGACCTGGCCCCTTTGGGCACAGCTACGGTCTTGCTCATGTTCTTGCTGATGTTCATCGGCGCGTCCCCCGGGTCGACGGGAGGCGGCGTCAAGACGAGCACCTTTGGTGTGCTCCTGGCTTTCGTGAGGTCCAAGATTGCGGCCAGAGATTCCGTCCATCTCTTCTACAGGACGATCCCCCGGGATAGTATCATCAAGGCCTTCACCGTCATCTCCCTTTCTATTAGCTTCATTTTTGTCGTCTCGTTCGTCGTCCTCGCGAATCAGCCAACCATGCTGATGAAAGAAGTCTTTTTTGAGGTCTTCTCCGGATTCGGAACAGTCGGCCTTTCTCTTGGCATCACACCGAGCCTCAGTTCCCTGAGCAAAGTTGTCCTGGCCCTGACCATGTATACCGGGAGGATCGGCCCTCTGACTCTTCTGTATGCTTTCAGCCGGCGCAAGGCCCTGGGGAAATTTGAGTATGTTGAAGAAAGGGTGATGATCGGATAAAATGTGCAAGCGGGTGAAAAATGATTAAATTTGCCATCATCGGCTTAGGGAGTTTTGGCGCGAACGTGGCCAAAACCCTGTATGAAAAAGGGCATGAAGTCTTGGCCATAGACAGGGACACTCATAAAATCGAGGCGGCAAAATTATTTTCCACGCATGCCGTGATAATGGATTCGGTCGATAAAGAAAGCCTCGAGGCTGTGGGAATCCGGGATATGGATGTTGTGGTGGTGAGCTTGGGACCAGAAATGGAAGCCTCCATCCTGACCGTCTTGCACCTCTCCGAGCTGGGGGTCAAACGGGTTGTGGCCAAAGCCCTGACCGAGGATCATGCCAAGATCCTCGAAGCCATCGGGGCAACGGAGGTCATCTACCCGGAGAAAGACATGGCCGTCCGGACAGCGCTCAGGCTGATGAGCCCCAATATCATGGAATGCCTGCCACTTCTATCCGGGGTTAGCATTCAGGAGATCGCCCCGCCGGAAAAGTTCATCGGGAAGAGCTTGAGAGACCTCGACCTGCGCAATAAATTCGGGATCCAGGTGATTGCCGTCAGAGAGCTCGTCCCCGAAAAAACGGTTTATGTGCCCAGAGCCGATTTTGTCGTCAAGGACAGCGATATCCTGATCGTCATGGGCGACGAGAAGAAGCTGGAAAAGCTGAATTCCCGCTAGGGCGTGCCCCGGAAACCAGCGACTTTAGTTTTGTTTCCCCGCCTTACTCGAGCAGTCCCCGGAGTATGTCTTGGGCAACCTGCTTGGCCTGTTTGGCAGGCGATCTTTTCGATAAAAACAGAAAATTTGCGGCTCGGGTGAAAGTCCCCAGATACTAAAATTGGGGTTTTCTGCTGGCGCCGGTGAGGAGCAGGGCCGCATGTCAAGATGATACGTTTTATACGATCGAATCAGACGCGAACGAAGAGAAATTCTGGGTTAAACGCTATCAGATCGTTTAGGAAAAATGAATAGGTGTTTCTTGTTTTCAGTGATGGCAAAACGTGCGGCATTGTGCCGGTTTTCACCTCCAACAATCGTTGCGAATTATGAATAGCGACTCGAAAAGATGACGGGAGAGGTTGAGAGCGACGCTTTGAATCGGATTTATTTCAGCCAGACATCGTCGATCTTAAGGGCAAAGCTGCCGTTCTCTGAAGCGCCGATGAAGATTCCTATGATGTCGTGACCATCTGTGCCAAATTTTTCATACGGCAAAACATATTCTTTCCACTCCGGCCCTCCCTCAAAGTACTGGATGGCAGGGATAAAACCGCGGCTCTCGGAAAAGACCATCACGGTGTATTTTTTGCCTTCGCCCTTGGCCCAAAAAGAGATAGCCTTCTTATGGGAGAGGTTAGCTGGGGCCATCATTGTTTTTCCGGGCGAAAACATCGCTCCCGCCCATTTCTGGGCCGTCTCTCCGAAAACGGTTCCGGTGATGAGGAGGAATTTCTTGCTCCCTTGGGCACCCCCTTCGGCCAGGTTGAGCTCTGCTTTGGATTTCCCTCCCCTGAAAGCGTCTGTGGAGACAGTCCAGTTGGCGCCGAATTTCGTCTCAATCTTCTCTTCTTCAAAATCGCTGATCAGGCCGGATTCAGCATATTCCGGGATCGGAGCTTTCCTGGCCGCCTCGACGGCTTCCTTCTCTTTTTTGACTTCTTCGAGATATTTTCTGCGATCAACCTCCAGGCCGTCCTTCCAAACCGAGACAATCCTGCGCGTTGCCTTGATGTCAACTGTGGGATCGCCTTCGACCAAGACCAAGTCGGCGTTCATTCCGGGCTTAATCCAGCCGCGTCCTTCAAGGCGAAATTTTTCTGCAGGGATGGAGGTGGCGGCCTGGAGCGCCTGGAGAGGCGTCAACCCGGCGCGAACTAGAAGCTCGAACTCGCGGTGGAGGCTTGCCCCATAGGCTGCGCCAGGATTAGGCGCATCCGTCCCAGCGAGGATGGGGACTCCGGCTTCCCGAAGCTGCATCGCGGCTCTTTCGGCAGCAAGATAGGCCTCGCGGCCCGTCGTAAAGGAAGTTCTTTGGTCGAGATTCGTGGCATCAGAGGGTTTAAGAAAAGGAGAGATATGGCCATCTTTGGTAAGTGAGGGAGCAAAAAACTCGTTGCTCATGCTCTCCAGGACCGAGAGTGTGGGGATGACAAAGGCCTTTTTCCGCGCGACCAGGTTTCCAAAATCAGGATCAAAGGCGTTGTTGAAAAAAAGATGGGCGAGGCCATCAACCCCGGCATTCAGGGCATCGATACAATTCTGAAGAGTGGCCGCGTGGATGATGGCCAGCTTGTTTCTTTGGTGGGCGGCCTGGATGAGCGCAGCCACAGTCTCCAGGGAAAGTGTCGGCCTGGCCATCCCGTACGCGCTCCCGTTGTCGAAAATAATCTTGATGAAGTCTGAACCCTCGGCAAGGCGCGCCTCTACGAATGCCTGAGCTTCTTCGGGCTTGGTCAAAGTCGGGACGGGGAGCCCGTACTGCGTGCCATGGCCTCCCGGAGCAGTGGCCAGAGTCCCCGGAGAGATCATGAAAGCCATGTCTTGGGCACGGCCTTCAGCCTGTCTTTTTTTGACCTCGTTCATGAATGGAACTGAGGTAAACATGTCAACGACAGAAGTCACGCCAAAGACGAGGCACTGCCTTAAGCTCTGCATATCCCAGACATGGACATGGGCATCGATGAGGCCGGGGAGAAGGGTTTTGCCAGTTCCATCGATCACCCGGCATCCGGATGGGATAGAGGCTTTTGCACCGACGGCGGTGATCAGCCCATCATTGGTTACCACGGTCGTCGGGCCGGATACTTTTTCGCCGTCGAAGAGCCGGACATTATTGATGGCCAAAGTTGCAACCGTTCTACTCTCATTCGGAGATGAAGAAACACCGGCGGGAAAGATTCCGGTGAGGCCAAACGCTGCTGAGAGAAGAATGATAAACAATTTCTCTGGGATTTGACTATTCCTCCGGCATCCTGACTCCATTGCCCTTGAGAATAAGAAATTCGTTTTTCTGGCGCGCCGGCTAAGTGAGTGTTCAGCCACCGAAATCGCCTCGATCCATCGTGAAAAATGATAAAACTTAGGCTGGCGCGTGTCAAATCGAACTCCATTGGGGTATGAATGAGCCATTGAGCTGCGGACAAGGTTAAAAGCGCCGGAAATCGGACAGACTTATCGCCACCTGGCAAGAGGAGATTATGAAAAATACTCAGCCGGGAACTCAACGGCCACCAGAACTTCCTGATAGGCGATATGCGGCGGGGGAGGTTTGTCTGCCACAAAGGTCAGCTTCAAGTGGTCGATAATTCTGTCCACCATGGCGTGGTCGGTGAGGAAAGCGATGACCTTCATCGTGCCCCCGCATTGAGGGCAGAAGACAAAGAAGGGGGACACGTACCGAATTCCAGAGAATTCGGAACATGTCCCCTCTCGGCCCAGCCTTTAGCCGGGATAGGCCGGAGCTCCTCCTCCATAATCCGGAGAGGGAAAACGGCCAGGCTCGCTTTCTTGACCTTCCCCCGGTGGGCATTGGCGTACAGGTCCCTCCTTTTCATCGAGGGAGAGCCGCTCCAGGGACAAAAGAGACCGGATCATGTATTTGCCCACCCGCTCGGCCTCCATCTTGGTCTTTGCCCGGACCCGGCTGTGGACATGGAATCCCGTGTGGCGGCAGGAGAACATCAGGAGGTGCTCCTCCCCACAGTCCGGACAGCGGATGCGGGCAAACCCACAGCGGGGATTGCCGCAGTCGAGGCGTCGTTGCGAGGAGCGATGCGACGCGGCAATCTCATACCCCAGGCGAAGCATCATGAGATCACCACGGCTCTACGGGCCTCGTGATGACCTGCGGTCACCTCCTTGATGATCGGCCGGAAGAAGCCGTACTCCTTCTCGAAGCGACCGTCGTACTCCGCCAGGAAACGATCAAAGTAATGAAAAAGCACCCGGTAGAGAACCGTGCGTTCTGGATGACGAGGACGATAGACTCCGGCCATAGCAGGAGAATGGCCTCAAGAAACGGGCCAGTGCCCTGGAATGGAACACTTCTCTCTGGACGAAGGGGAGGAACTCCTGGTCGGAGGCCTGGCTCAGGTTGAAAAACGTCAACTGCGGTTACCGTCCGATCGCGGGAAATGGAAACGGCAGGCGATCCCTTACTCTTCGAGTAGTCCCCGGAGTATGTCCTGGGCGACCTGCTTGGCCTGTTTTCCCGTCTCCGTGGCCGGGCCGACACAGGAGGGGCATCCTTCCTGGCAGGGGCACAGGTTGATCGTCTTCAAGCAGTGTTTGAGCAGGTCTTTCTCCAGGTCAAATAGGGCCGGGCTCAGCCCGATGCCTCCGGGGTAATTGTCATAAATAAAGATATTCGGTTCAAAATCCGGCTCCAGGAAGACGGGCTGTTCATCGGGGGTGGCAATCTTCAAAGGAATATTGCGCGGAGGGACAGATTCTCCCGTCATGTTATCGCCTATGGAAACGCCGACATCATGAAGGTCACACATCATAAAGAGGGGAGAGACATGGTGGAGGAGATAGGCCAGTCCAAAGAGGCCGTTGATCCTCTGTTCCGACGAAAAAGGCAGCGACTGGATCAGGGAAGCGGGGATGGTTAGCCAGTACGCGGTCGTGTGCATCTCGTTCTGGGGCAGGCTGAGGTTTCCGGCGCCGACGTTTTCCATGGTGAAGAATTTGATCTTCTTAAACCCCACGACCTGGGTGGCGACGTGGACCTCACCGTGGGAGATCTGGCAGCGGTCCAGTTTTTTTCTGCCGAAGGCATCCAGGATTTTGATCTTGGTGTAGTCGATGGCATCGGTGAAGTAGTCCACATCGGTTTTTTTTACGTAGGCTTTTCTCTGGTCGAAGTCAAGTTTCTCGACGTAATATTGCTCGCCCTCGCACATGTAAATGGCTTTGGGATGGAGGCTGCTGAGGGCGGAGGTGAAATCGACTTCGGCGATCGCTTTGGCCTCTCCGGTCTGGTCGACCACGACGAAATTATCGGAGCTGATACTCCGCAAGCTGACGCCGTCAGCCGGATAAACGTCCGACGTCCAGTACCATTTTTCCTTGGAATGGTGGAGGAGTTTTTCTTCTTCCAGGAATTTTAGAATTTCGCCGATATCCATCTTCCCGAATTTCTCCCCGTCGGCGAACGGCAGCTCGAAGGAGGCGCACTCGACATGGCTGACGAGGATGGAAAGATTGTCGGGGTTGATGAGCGCCCTCTCCGGGCTCCTGGTAAAGAAATAATCGGGATGATTGACGATGAACTGGTCAAGAGGAGAGCTCGAGGCTACGAGAACGGCGGCTGACTTTCCCGACTTCCGCCCGGCCCGGCCCGCCCTCTGCCAGGTGCTGGCGATCGTTCCGGGGTAACCGGCCAAAACGGCCACGTCCAGGTTGCCGATATCTATGCCGAGCTCTAACGCATTCGTTGAGACAACGCCGAGGATCTTGCCTTCTCTTAATCCCTTTTCGATCTCCCTCCGTTTGAGGGGAAGGTAGCCGCCCCGGTAACCGCGGATCAGGCCCTCTTCCTTGATAGTTTTTTCGATATCCTCCTTGAGGTAGGTGAGGAGGACTTCTGTGTTCAGGCGGCTCTGGGCGAAGACGATCGTCTGGAGGTCGTTTTTAAGGAACACCGAGGCGACACGCCGGGATTCGTTGATGTAGGAACGCCGGATGCCCAGGAAGCGGTTGACCACCGGCGGAGTGTAGAAGATGAAATACTTCTCGCCCCGGGGAGCTCCGTTGTCGTCGATCAGAGTGACCGGGCTTTCGATCATTTTTTCGGCGACCTCAACCGGGTTGGCGATCGTGGCCGTGCACAGTATGAATTGGGGAGATGCCCCGTAGAACGCCGCAATTCTCTTGAGCCTCCTCAGGACGTTGGCCAAGTGGCTGCCGAAGATCCCGCGGTAGTTGTGCAGCTCATCGATAACGATATACTTGAGGTTCCTGAACAGGTTGATCCATTTAGTGTGATGAGGCAGAATGCCCGCATGAAGCATGTCGGGGTTCGTGAGAACGATCTGCCCGACGCTCCGGATGGCTTTTCTCGCGTCCTGGGGCGTATCGCCGTCGTACGTGTAAACCCGGATGCCCTCGGGCAGCAGGTTGATGACCTCGTCGAGTTCGGCTCTTTGATCCTGGGAGAGGGCTTTGGTCGGGAAGAGATAAATGGCCCGGTTGGACGTATCCTGGAGGATGGCATTGAGCACAGGAAGGTTATAGCAGAGCGTTTTGCCCGAGGCGGTCGGGGTCACGACGACGATGTGTTTCCCTTCCTTGAGGGCTTCCCAGGAAGACCGCTGATGGGAGTAGAGTTTTTTGTAGCCCCTTTTTTCGAGTGCGTCGAGCAGGGCCGGATGGACGCCCGGAGGATAATCGGCGAAGCGGCCCTCCTGAGCGGGGATGTGTTTTATGGCCCGGATGGCGTCTTCCTTGACGCCCATATCGTTGAGGATCTCTAGGGATTTCAGTAAATTTTGTTCCCTCGACATCGGCGTAACCTTATCCTCGCCTAATCCTACATTATAAGAAGCGCATGGTCAACCCGGCTGCGGCTCTATAACGAAGCGTGTGCTCAGCCGGCATCAGCTTTGCTCCCATTCGGGTTCTTAACGCCGTTCCCTCAACGCTCTTCTCGGCGCTGCGGAACTCCGCACGCGAGATCAATATCACACACTTCTTTTTCTTGCCTTCCCTCCTCTATCCGGCAGATTTTCTCGTGCTCAGACAGTCCTCCCGCCCGCCAGAGCGGGTTCCCTCGAAGAGCGTCTCAGGAAGGCTGAACCCTCAATGGTCGCTGCAGCTGATGCCGGCTGAGCATTTCCGGAGCTCGAGAGAATAGCCCCACCTTTCGTCATAGAACCACTAGCTACAACGTGGTGCAGCTTGACATCGTCTTTTGTCGTGCTTATGATTCTCTTCAAGGGGATGGGGAAAACGGCGATAAATATATTGCCAATGTCGTCGATCAGCAAAACTGATCCTTGTCCCAAAAGGAGGTCCGTCATGTTGAAATCTCGTGTTTGTGTGCCTCTCATCATTCTCATTGCGATGCTTGCTATCGCCTGTCAGCCAAGGGGGCCGGCAGCGCTTCCCGACGCAGACAAAGCTGCCATCAAGAAAACGACCGACGAGGCCCTGGAGATGCTCACCTCGCCGACCAAAGACTGGACCAGGCTTGTCAAGTTTTTATATGCCGAAGATGCAATAGTGCTGCTGTCAAACACACCATCGATAAAGGGGCACGAAGCGATCATTGCTTTATTCCAAAAGCTTTTCTCGGCCGCTTTTGATTACAAGCAGACGACGTTGGAGATTGAAGGATTTGGAAATTTCGCTTACGACCTTGAAACCTGGTCAATGACCGTTGCGCCGCCTGAGGGTCAGGCCATTACGGACACAGGCAGGCTGATCTGGATCTGGCGAAAACAGGCTGACGGCTCATGGAAAGTTTGGCGCGAGATGTCCAGCTCGGACCTTCCTGCTCCTGGGAGCGCAGGTCCGGCCGCCCAATAAACGTCATTTTCTATGCCCAGGAAGATACTATCGGAGATGGCTTTCTCTCCGGAAAGGGGTAGTGCTATACGAAAGTGGACTCGTCGTGATTTTCTTGTAACCGGCGCAGTGGCGGCAGTCGCTAACGCTATACCGAGAGGGGTGCGGGCCACTGCCGATCAGGAAAAAACGATTCTGCCCGTGCATGGGTGGCAGTACGCCCCGGCGACGATGGCGGCCCGGGCGATCCAGGCAAAGCAGGTCTCATCGGTCGAGCTGACGACACTGATGCTTGATCGCATAAAGAAGATCAATCCGAAGATCAACGCGATCGTAACTGTTACCGCAGAAGAAGCCCTGCAACGGGCGAGAGAGGCCGACGCGGCCCTGGCCCGCGGGAAGATCTGGGGCCCTCTGCACGGCGTTCCCTGCACGATCAAGGACACTTTTGAAACGGCGGGGGTGCGGACAACCGCGGGCGCGCCTTTTTTGAAGGATTACGTGCCGAAAAATGACGCAGTCGCGGTTGCCCGGATGCGTTCGGCCGGGATGGTGATGTTGGGAAAGACAAACGTTCCGTTCATGGCCGGCGACTGGCAGAGCTATAATGATCTTTTTCCGACTACCAACAATCCCTGGGACCTGGCGCGGACTCCGGGAGGCTCGACGGGCGGGGGCGCGGCGGCGACGGCCGCCGGATTGGGGTATCTCACGCTCGGCAGTGATATCGGCGGATCAATCCGCGTGCCGGCGCACTTCTGCGGACTCTTCGGCCATAAGCCGACGGTCAACGTGGTTCCGTTGCGTGGACACATTCCTCCGCCGCCCGGGGTTGTCTCCGCTCCGATGAACCTGCCCGTGGCGGGTCCGCTGGCGAGAAGCGCTGCCGACCTGCTTCTGGCTATGAAGGTCCTGGGCGGGCCGGAAGCGGAGGACGCGATTGCATACTCGTGGACGCTTCCCTCGGCGCGGAAAAAGTCGATCCGCGAGTACAGAATGCGGTATGTGCTGGAGCACTCGATGTGTCCGGTCACCTCCGGGGTGAAATCGCGCGTGCAGGCGGCAGTGGATGCGCTGCGTGCGGTGGGTGCAACCGTGGAAGAGGGATTCCCGGACGGAATCGATGTGGCCCAGCAGTACAAGACATACTTGGAATTGCTGTGGTCGGTGATGTTGCCGGGATCGCCGGAAGAGGAGCTGCGACAGATCCGGGAGTCGAAGCCGGCGGCTGACGAGCTTGTGGCCGCGGCGATGAAAACTGCCCTGACCATGACGCACGAGCAATGGAGCGCGGTTGATGAGCGGCAATACGCAGCGCGTGCAGCATGGGCGAGGTGTTTCCGAGAGTATGACGCGTTCCTGATGCCGGTGGATTTCGTCCCGGCGTTTGCTCACGACCACAGCCCGGACTGGTCTGCACGCGTGCTGAAAACGGCTGAAGGGCCACGGCGCTATGACGACCAGTTTTTTTGGGTATCATTCGCCGTCATGACGGGACTCCCGGCAACGGTGACGCCCGTGGGATTTACGGAAGACGGGCTGCCGGTGGGAGTACAGATCCTTGGACCGTGGCTCGAAGATGCGACGCCGATTTTTGTGGCGCAGGCGCTGGAGCAGGAGTTCGGGTTCCAGGTGCCGCCAGGTTTCGAGTAGAGTCCAGGGGGACGTTCCCCAAAGGGACACATCTCGCGGAGACCCGTCACCTTGGGGAGCGTCCCCCATACACTTGGGGAGCGTCCCCCATACATAGGCTTACCCTTCCTTGTGAACAATCGGGCAAAAAGTTAGAATAGACGTATGCTCGAAGAGATTAAGGTCAAAAAGGCGGCGCAGCATAACCTGAAGAGGATCGACGTCAGCCTGCCGCGCAACAAGCTGATCGTCGTGACCGGGCCGAGCGGGTCGGGAAAAAGCTCGCTCGCCTTTGATACCCTTTACGCCGAGGGCCAGCGCCGTTATATCGAGTGCCTTTCCGCCTATGCGCGCCAGTATATCGAGCAAATGGAGAAACCGGAGATGGAATCCATCGAGGGCATTTCCCCTTCCATCTCTATCGACCAGAAGACCATCTCGTCTAATCCCCGCTCGACGGTCGGCACGGTCACGGAGATCAATGATTTGCTGCGCCTGCTTTATGCCCGCGTAGGGACACCGCATTGTCCCGAGTGCGGCCGGCAGGTGAGCTCTCAGACTCCGCAGCAGATCGTCCAGAAGATCTTTGGGTCCTATCCCGGCGAAAAACTGAAGGTTCTTGCGCCTTTGATCAGAGGCCGGAAAGGAGAGTACGGCCGGCTCCTGGACAAATTCAAGAAAAAAGGATATCTCCGCTTTCGGCTGGACGGAAAATTCCGGGAGTTCGAAGAAGATATCCGCCTGGAGAAGACGAAAAAGCACAACATCGAGGTCCTGATCGATGAATTCATCCTCCGTGAGCGCGACACAAAAAGAGTCCAGGAGGCGGTAGAGAAAGCCCTGGAGATTTCGGGCGCAGACCTCTTGTTTTTAAAAGAGAGCGGGGAAGAAGTGCTCTATTCGCTCAAACTGCTCTGCCCCTTCTGCGGTGTCAGCCTGCCCGAGCTCGAGCCCCGCAGCTTCTCCTTCAACAGCCCCTACGGCGCCTGCCCTCGCTGTCATGGCCTGGGCTTCCAGACGTCTCTTAACGAGTGGGGCGAGGTCGAGCTGACCGATGACGTCTGCCCTCTCTGTCGCGGCGCCCGGCTGAAGAAAGAAAGCCTGGCCGTTAAGATCGGCGGCAGGGACATCTCGGAGTTGAGTTCCCTCCCAGTGAACAAACTCGCCGAGGAAATCCGCTCCTTCCGGTTCAGCTCCTCTGCCGCAATTATCGCTTCGAGGATACAAAAGGAAATTCTCGACCGGCTCATAATTATGACGGAACTGGGGATGCCTTATCTCCAGCTCAGCCGGACAACGCTCTCCCTTTCCGGAGGAGAAGCGCAGCGGGTACGCCTGGCCGCCCAGGTCGGGGCCCGCCTCAGGGGAGTTCTTTATGTTCTTGATGAGCCAACCGTCGGGCTTCACCAGCGAGACAACGGCCGCTTGATTCGGCTCCTCCGGGGCATCCGCGACGAAGGCAACTCGATTATTGTCGTGGAGCATGATGAGCAGACGATCCGCTCGGCCGACCACATCCTGGACTTAGGCCCAGGAGCCGGCGAGGAGGGCGGATACAAAGTTGCTGAGGGAGACCTCACACGGATTCTGGGCACGCCGGACTCCTTGACCTCCCAGTATCTGCGCGGCGAAAAAAAGATCCCCGTTCCGGCATCTAGGAGAAGGCCCAAGAAATGGCTGTCCATAATCAAGGCGAAGGAGCACAACCTGAAGAATCTTGACGTGCGGATCCCACTTCGAACAATGACGGCCATTACCGGTGTCTCAGGGTCGGGGAAAAGCACTCTGGTTTACGATATCCTCTACAAGAGCCTGTTGAATATTTTCCACAAGGCGAAACAAAAAGTCGGCAATCACGAGGCCATTTTGGGAATTGACGAAATCGACAAGGTCATCGCTGTAGACCAGAGGCCCATCGGCCGGACGCCCCGGTCCAACCCGGCCACCTACACGGGCCTGCTCACGCCGTTGAGGGAGCTCTTCGCGCGCACTCCGGAAGCCAGGATGAGGGGCTACTCCTCGAGCCGGTTCAGCTTCAACCTTCCCGGAGGCCGTTGCGAGGAATGCGAGGGGGCGGGCGCCAAGAAGATTGAGATGCATTTTTTGCCCGATGTCCTCGTGACCTGCGACCGGTGCGGCGGCAAAAGGTATAACAAAGAGACTCTGGCCGTCGCGTATAAGGGAAAGAATATCTCCGATTATCTTGCTATGACCGTCGACGAGGCCTATGGGTATCTCCGGCCGCATCCGCTGCTCAAGAGAAAGCTGGCGACTCTCAAATCCGTCGGTTTGGGATACATCCGGCTCGGCCAGCCGGCGCCAACTCTCTCGGGAGGAGAGGCGCAGCGCATCAAGTTAACCAAAGAATTGGGCCGGAAAAGCACCGGGAGGACGCTATTCTTGCTCGACGAGCCCACGACCGGGCTTCATTTCCATGACGTGCGAAAGCTTCTCGAACTTCTCTCCGAGCTCGTGAACAGGGGCAACACGGTCGTGGTGATCGAGCACAACCTTGATGTCATCAAATACTGCGATTATATTATAGACTTGGGCCCAGAAGGAGGCGATGAAGGCGGGTGGATCGTGGCTCTAGGAAGTCCCGAGGAAGTGGCCAAGGCAGAGACATCCGAGACGGGCCGGTTCCTGAGGGATGCGCTGAGCCGGGCTTAGGGAGATATTGGAGAAAAGAGGATGGCTTTTGACGAAGTTTTGGGCAACAGCCGGGTGAAAAAGATCCTGCGGCTGGCCCTCGAGAAAGAGCGCATCCCCAATTCCATAATTTTCTCCGGCCCCAAAGGCGTGGGGAAAATGAGCCTCGCCCTGACTTTGGCCAAAGCCATCAATTGCCAAAGAATGAAAAACGATTCCTGCGAGGAGTGCGCCTCCTGCCTGGCCATCACGGGCCGCAAGCTTCCCGACGTCTGGGTGATTGAACCGGAGAGGCAGGTCCTTCAAATCGACCAGATGAGAGCGCTGCGCCAGGCGGCGTATTTGAGGCCGATGATGAGCAGGAAGCGAGTTTTTATCATCGATGAGGCCGAAAAGATGAACGACGCCGCTGCCAATTGCCTGCTCAAAGTCCTGGAAGAGCCGCCCCTTTTTTCGCACATCATTCTCCTCACCGCCATGCCCGATTTGATTCTCCCGACGATCAAATCGCGCTGCCAGATCCTTCAGTTTACCCCGGTCGGCAAAACAGACATCGAGAGAGTGCTCGTGGAAAAAGGTTATCCCGATGAGAGAGCCAGGATCATTTCTCTTTTTGTCCGGGGCAACCTGGAAGAGGCCTTGGCGCTCGACTGGGACGAGATCCAGGAAAAGAGGCGGGAGGCCTGGGACATTTTTCTTTCGTTCCTGGGGAAAAAGGAAGCCTCGACATTTCTGAAGAATTATAGCTTTGGCAAGCGGAGCATGATCCGGGACGACCTGGAGCGGACGATGGAAATCCTGGCTTCCTTCTGCCGGGATTTTATCCTGCTTAAAGAAAAAGGGGAACCGTCTCTGCTTCTCAACCCCGACTACAGAAAGGACATTGAACCCTTAACCGAGGACTGGAGTCTGGACAAGTCCCGGGAATGCCTGAACCGGATTGAGTCGGTCCTCTCCGGACTGAGCAAAAATCTCAACATCAGCCTCCTCATCAGCTCTTTTTATTCTCTTATGGGAGAAACACGTCATGCCTGAAATCATCTGTCTCATTTCCGAGAGAACTGGAAAAATCCTCCGAGCCCTCAAGGGAGAAGTGGATATTCAAAAAGGCGACATCTGTCTTGTCGAATCAGAGCTCGGGGGAGACATTGCCAGGGTCATCGACATCGCCAGCGACATCTGCCGGGTCCAGAAGGGAGCTCAGGGCGCGGTCAAGATCATCCGCAAGGCCACGGACGAGGATGTCAAAAAGTTCAGCTGGCTGAAGGAAAAGGAAGGGAGGGCCTTTGATTTCTGCCTCCAGAGGATCAGAGCCCGCAACCTGCCGATGAAACTCGTGGCGGTGAAGTACTTCTTCAATGAGAAGAAGGGAATTTTCTTTTATACGGCCGACGGCCGGATTGATTTTCGCCAGCTGGTCAAGGACTTGGCCAAGGAGCTGAGAATGAGGATCGAGATGCGCCAGATTGGCGTCAGGGATGAGGCCAAGATGATCGGCGGGCTCGGCGTCTGCGGCCGGGGACTGTGCTGTTACACTTTCATGAAGGCCTTTGAGCCGGTCACGATTCAAAAAGCCAGGAAACAGCAGATTGCCATCAACCCCACCAAGATCTCGGGATTGTGCGGCCGCTTGATGTGCTGCCTGGCTTTCGAGGAAGACAGCCGCGGCCGGATGTATATCGAGGACGAAACCCTGATCGAAGATTAGGGACGGTCGGAATCATTCAAAGGAGTTAGGAAGAAAGCGATGAAAAAAACGGATAATTTTAGGTTTGCGGCAGGGACATTGATTTTGAGCATGATTTTTTGCCTTTCTCTTTTCCCCCAGGAAGCCAGGGAAATTCCGCCGCCGAGGTTCGTCAAGGGAGAAACGCAGGAGCTCAACATCCAGGCTGTAAGTTCAATCGCCTCGGTGACGATCTACCCGGACAGGGCGACGATCGTCCGCACGGCCGATATCAGGCCGGTGTTAGGTGTGCAATCCGTCGTTTTCTCCGGACTCCCCACGACGCTCATCCCCAATTCGCTGCGGGCGTCGGGCAGGGGAACGGCCGCGGTCAAAATACTTGGCCTTGATGTCGCGACTGAATTCCTCGAATTCTCCCTGCTCCCCGAAGTCAAGAAGCTCGAAGCCGAGATCAACGCTCTCGATTTGGAAATGGCCAAGACCGAAAATGCCGTCGTGGTGCTCAACGCGCAGGAGAAATTTTTGAATTCCATCCAGGCCTCGGCGGCGGCCAGCGCGTCTGAGCAGGTCGCTGTTGGAAAGCCAGACATCCTGAGCTGGGAGAAGGTCTATGACTTTTTGGGGACAAAACTCCTCGCTGTCAAGCAGGCGCAGCTCGGCCAGAAGAAGATACTGGATGACCTGTCTTCTAAGCGTGATGCACTAAAAAAGAAACTCGATTCCATAAGGCCTCAGAGGCCGCAGGAAGCGAGGAAAGTGTCCGTGCTGATTGAGGCGAGCCAGCCGGGCGATTTCAAGATGAGCCTGGCCTACACAGTGACGAATGCCCGCTGGGCGCCGCTCTACACCGTGCGGGCGCTTCCCGATTCTGGCGAGCTGGAGCTCGCTGTGACAGGCCTGATTCAGCAGAAAAGCGGCGAAGACTGGGAGAATGTGAAGGCGCTTCTTTCCACGGCGTCTCCGGCGCTCGAAACGCAGCCCGGTACGCTTGACCCCTGGTTCCTCGATATCTTCGTGCCAAGTCCTGTTCCCCGCATGGCCGCAAAGTCGAGGGATGAAGTCGTCGGAGGCGTGCTCGGCGGAGTCATGGCCGAAGCGATAGCTCCTACCGAGGCGAAAGAAGCTGAGCTCGACACAGCGGCTATCGTGGAATCCGGCATCCACTTGAATTTTGAGATCAAGCGCAGCATCGATATCCCGAGCGATGGAGCTCCCCACAAGGTCCCGGTCGACGCCCAGAAGCTCAAGGTCAAGTCCGATTATCTTGCCGTGCCCAAACTCAAGGAGGCGGCGTTCATGCGCGGAACCCTGAAGAACACGCTGTCCTATCCGCTTCTCCCCGGAAGCACCGACCTTTTCATCAGCCAGGACTTTGTCGGAACGACGCCCATGCCTTATGTGGCCGTCAACGAAGAAACCAAGATGTATTTCGGCGAGGACGGCGAGATAAGGGTCAAGTGCGAGCAGGTGAAGCGGGAGAAGATTGGAGCGGGGTTCCTGGGCAAAACAGAAAAGCTTAACCTGGTGTACAAGATCACTGTCCAGAATTTGCGCAAGAACGCGGTTGATATCGATGTCATGGACCAAGTTCCAGTCAGCCAAAATGACAAGATCTCCGTCAAAGATGTGAGCATCAAGCCGGACCCGGCCAAGAAGGACGACAAGGGGATTTTGACCTGGACGCTGACCTTGGCGCCTCAGGAAACGAAAGAGATCATGATCGATTTTACGATCGAATACCCGAAAGACGCCACCATCATCGGGATTTAAAAGCTGATTCCCGAATCATTTCTGTTTCCATGATCATTTTGTTCCGGAATGGGGGCCTGCCACGGCTTTCCCCTCGACATCCTCGCGGACCAGGCTGTTGATCTCCCGAGAAAGCCGGTCTTAAGGCATAACGCTCCGGTGGTCGGGGGGCCCCCCAGCCGTGTCACCCTCCGCACATTATCGTCCCGATCACGGAAACAGAAATGCTTCCGGTAATTCGCGGCCCTTGATATTTCCCTGTGGTATAGTTACGATTTTCAGGAAATGGAAATTCCGGGGAGGCTGGTTATAAAGACATTCGTGATTTTTTGCCTGGCATTTCCGCTGATGTCCATGTGCCGGCCGGACGGAGAAGGTCCTTCAGTGAGGCAAGTTGACGCTCTTGTTGCTGGCCTGGTGTCTGATCAAGAGCCCGGAGCCGCGATTCTCGTGGTAAAGGACGGGCGTTCCGTTATTGAACGCGGATACGGCGTCACTGACATGAGGACGATGCGCCGCATCGATGCCCGGACAAACTTCCGCCTGGCCTCGGTCTCAAAGCAGTTTGCAGCGGCGTCCATCATGCTGCTTGTGCGCGACGGGAAGCTCCGCTATGAAGATCGCCTCACCGACATTTTCCCGGATTTCCCCGACTATGGCCGCGCCATCACCATCCGTTATCTCCTCAATCACACCTCAGGCCTTCCCGATTATGAAGACCTCATGCCGCCTGCAGACCCTTCGCTTCCCATGGAGCAAGTCCAGATCAAGGACGCCGGGGTTTTCGAACTCCTGAAAAAGCAGAAGGCCGGGAAGTTCGCGCCGGGCTCGAGATGGGACTACAGCAACTCCGGCTATGTCCTACTGGGCCTTGTTGTTCAAAAAGCCTCGGGTCGACCGTTCGCCGAATTTTTGCATGACCGCATTTTTGTTCCCCTGAAAATGGCCACCTCTGTGGCCTATGAACGGGGAAAGAATGACGTGCCGAACCGCGCCTACGGCCACACGAAAGAAAGCGGCCGCTGGGGCGAGACCGACCAGAGCCCGACCTCAGCAACCCTGGGGGATGGGGGAGTCTATTCCTCGCTCTCCGACCTCGCGAAGTGGGACGAAGCGCTGCGCCGGCATACGCTCCTGAGCGAGCAGGAAATGCGCCCTGCCCTCACTCCCGTGTACGTTCTAGAAGGGCCGCCGACAGAGCCGGACGGGACGCCAGCAGAATACGGTTTTGGCTGGTTCCTGAACCTCTGGAAAGACCGCGCCCGGATGTGGCACTACGGTGATACAGCCGGATTCAGGGCAGGGATCCAGCGCTTCACCAGCGAGGGACTCACCGTGGTCGTTCTCTGCAATCGTTCCGACATCGACGCAGCTTCGCTGGCTCTCGAAGTCGCAGGGTTATTTTTAGAGGGTTCCCGGTAAGCGAGCCAGCAAGCTAAACTCTCCTGTCTGATTGAGCAATTCTCGCGAGTGTTGCCAACCGTCGCCGTTTCTGATAGGTTTTTTCTAGGCAGATGACAAAAAATTTTATCCCTTACCTTGTTCATGTGATCAAGCTCCAGCGCGATAACCCTCGCTTGGGCCTGCTCCAATACCGAAACGTTCTGACCGCCAGTCAATATATAAGGCTGTTCGACCTGTCGCTCAAATACCTGTCCCAGCGGGACTGCGTCCTGGACTGGGGGTGCGGCAACGGCCACTTTTCCTTTTTTCTGGCGAATCGCGGGTTTAAACCCCAGATATTTTCGCTGGAAGATCCACCGCCCCTCCTGAGTTTGCTTCCCAGCGGCGGGTACGAATTTATCAAGGGGGACAAAAACGATCCGGTGAGTTTGCCCTATCCGGATGCCTTTTTCGAAGGAATCGTCTCCGTTGGCGTCTTGGAGCACGTCCGTGAATTCGGAGGAAGCGAGGAAGCGAGCTTGAGAGAAATTTTCCGGGTCCTGAGGCCGGGCGGTCTTTTTATCGGTTACCACATTCCCAACGCGAGAAGTTGGACCGAGGTTTTGTCATCGTCTGTCCCGGGCAAACACCGCCATCGATGGCGATACACGGGAAAAGCGATCTGTGAGCTCCTCACGCAAGCGGGCTTTGATATTATTGAAATTCGTGATTATGGCTTCCTTCCGAGATGGTTGATGGGCCGCTGCCCCGCCTTCCTGTCCAATTCTTCTGGGTTAGCCGAGGCTTTCAATTCTCTGGATCATGTTCTAGAAAAAGTGTTCCCTTGTGTTTGCACCAATCACTTGGCCGTGGCCGGAAAACTGTGAAAGCTGTTCGCTCGTCCGTTATCAAATACATGGACCAGTTCAAGACGGCAAATATCTGCGGCTTTGGGCGAAGGTTTGCGCCAGGGGCTCAGCCGCGCCTAATGGCCTCCCATACCGCTCCGGGCCTCAGCTTGAAAAGCGCCGTTCGCTCATTGTAGTAGGCCAGCCAGCAATCCGCGCAATTGTGCGTTCGAACATGAAGAAGGCTCTCCCGGAGGCCGTCGCGGAGGATGTTCTTGGGCTCGAAGTCCCCGCTGTACTGGCAGCAGGGCAAAACATCACCGTTGGATTCAACCCGGATGTAATCTTTTCCGGCCACGCAGGAGGAACGGTCCTGGCCATTGACCGAGGTTTTGCGGTAGTCCGGCCAATCCATCACTTTCCGGTAAGCCCCTTTGGAAAAAAAGAGGCCGCGGCCCTGTTTTTTCCAAAGGATCATGCGCCGGTGGACTTCCCGGATCTCTTCCGGCTCGAGCTCCAGGGACTTCGCCTCCTCCACATAATACATGCCTCCCAGGGCGAGGGGCTGAGCGTTCATCCGAACGCCGCGGGCTTCGCAGAAGGTTAGCATATCTTCAAGATCGTTCAGGTTGGCCCGGGTGAGGACCATATTCACATATGTCCGCACTCCACGCTCCCGCGCCAGGTCAATCGCCTTCACCGCCTTCTGGTGCGAGCCTTTTCCACGGATACAATCGTTCACCTCAGGATGGGGAGAATCCAGGCTGATGATCACTTCATCCAGATAATCGAGCAGCTCTGGCCTGGAGGAAATATTCAGGCCGTTGGTGGTGGCCGCCACGATCAATCTCGCGGCTTTGGCTTCAGCTGAAAGTTCCCTAAAATCCGGCCGCAGGGTCGGCTCCCCGCCGTGAAACTTTAACCGCAGAGTCCCCAGGGAAGCAAACCCGCGAATGATTTCTTTCCACTGCCGGGTGTCGAGCTGCGGCTTCAGCCGGTCGGGGTAATGGCAGTAAGGACAATGGAGGTCGCACTGGTTAAGAAGGGCGGCCTCAACATCAAAAGGATGGATTTTGCGAAAGCGGTATACCAGATACCGGGAAGCCATCCTCAGGTGGCGCGGCCGAATCAGAAAATGGATCGTCTCCACGGCTTTTGCTTTATATCATTCCCGTAAAGCGACTTCAAGCTTGTTTTGGCCGCCTTATCTAATGCAAGGCCGTAGGAAATGTCAAGAACGCTCTTGGCGGTCGAGGAGAGGTTTGCCCAGCGAAGAATCCTATCGCGAAAAAAAATAAAAAAACGCTTGACAAGCTGTGTGGTATACTCTATAGTGTAATATATGGTAGTAATATGATAAACAGTATTGAGGCCCTGATGACAAGGAGACTGAGCCATGAACCCTGAAATCGCCAATTTCGAAACTGAGATGAACCGGGGGTTCCTGCAAATCCTGGTTCTGGCCCTGCTTGAGAACGAAATGTACGGCTACTCGATGGTCCGGACGATCCGCGACCTGGGGTATGAAGTCGAAGAAAATACCCTCTATCCCTTGCTCCGCCGCCTCGAGAAGAACGCCTGGGTCACGAGCAAGTGGGACGTCAGCGAGGAGCGGCCCCGCAAGTTCTACGCCATCACCGACGCCGGCCGCGGCCTCAGGACCGAGCTGCTCGGTATTTGGAAAAAACAAAACGAAATCCTGAAAAATCTCATGAAGGAGAAAAGCCATGTTTAAAAAACTCGATGCTTATCTCGAAGAAATCAGCCACTTTCTTTCCGGCCGCGAGGAACGGGAGGAGATCCTGTCCGAGATCAGGAGCCACATCCTGGAGAAAGCGGAGCAGGAATCCGGCCGGGTGACGGAAGCGTCGTTGGACAGCGTAATCGCGGCCTACGGCCCGGCCCGCCGTGTCGCCGAGAAATATCTGGACGGCCGCCCAATCATCGCCCCGGCCTACAAGCGTTACCTTTTCCGGTACACGACACTCCTTTTCTCGATCCACTTTTTAATGACCGTGGTTGCCGTTCTCTTTAAGAAAAATTTCATCATGTTCCCCTTCATCTTCATGCCCCGGATGGGCGTTATCGAGGCCGTCATGTACCTGCCGACAGCCTTCCTGACCGACCTGGGTGTTGTCGCCCTGGTCCTTTATTTCATCACCCAAAGCGGGAAGGACATCAACCTTCCCTGGCCAAAGTTCGCCGTCGACCTCGACGAAGTGAAGCCCCCTGCAAAAAACGTCCTGCTCAGCCGGATCGCCACGTTTATCGGAATGATCGTGATGCTGGCCTTGACCGACTTTGCCATTTATCTCTACGCCAAGTTCCAGACGATCTTCTTCGTCAACCTGAACTTCACGAATCCCCGTCCCCTCCTCATGCCCGAGCCCGGCCGGCGGATTTCACTGATCGTTATCGCCATGTTCGCAGCCGGGACGCTCAGCCTGTTCGTCAAGCTGTTCACGTCGTCCCGCTGGGCGGACGTGGTCTCGAACGGCCTGTCTCTCGTCCTGATCGGCCTGCTTCTCCGCCAGCCTTTCGACAACCTATTCGCCGTGTCCGTGCCCGCAGCGCTCCTGCCTAAGATCAAGCTTGGCCTGACCATCCTCCTGCTATTCATCGCCGCCATGGTCACGATCGAGCTCATCAAGTGCCTGATTATTCTCGGCCGGAGGCAGCTGGCAAAATAATATTGAAACGGTGGATGCCTGATTAAAAATTAGAGGCGGGCCGAAGGCTATTCGGTTCCCTTGATCTCGAACTGAACCCTGCTGGAAACAGCGATAAGGGCGCCCTTGGGGGAGAACGCTCTCACCTGCCACGAGTATTTGTAGCCGGGCACCATCATCAGCTTGACGTCTTCCGGAACATCGATTCGCGTTTCCTTTGTCGAAGCCGTCCACAGGAGCTTTTGGTTATAGATGAAGATTTTGTACTCGACGTCCTGGCCGAGCTCTCTCCACTCGAAAAAGGAAGGGGCCATCTTGACATCAATGATAGGTGAGATGAGGCTTAAGGATTCTCCCCTGACCACCTCAGTCTCACTCAGGTAGAACTGGGGTGCCGGCCCTCTGAACAGAGGCAGGATTCCGAAAACGGCCACCAAGAGGACCGCGGCGGAGATGCCGACTGTCGCCCACTGCCGGGGTGTGAAATACGAATAGACCCTTTCGAACGTGGGAACCAGCGACTTTCTCTCGGGCACAGGCTCTTCCTTGAAGATCCAGGCTCCGCGCGCCTTGATAGCGGTAATCAGCTCGTTCCGTTCTTCCATCTTCCGGAAGCAGCTGGTGCAGTTGAAATAATGTTCCTCGAAGATATCCTTGTCTCCCCCCTCCAATTTATTTAAGAGGTAACTGTCGATTTGGTCTTCAAACTTGCATTTATTCATGCTTGTTCACCTTTCATCCGGTTTCAACAATTTAGTCGCCGGATGAAGCAAAAATTGAAAAATATTCATTGTCTGATCATCTTCCGGAGGAGCTTCTGGGCGTAGTTCAGGCGCTCGCTGACCCTCCGGGGGGAGATGCCCAACCGCTTGGCCACTTCATCCCGAGAAAGTTCCTGATAATAATAAAGATCCAAGACCTCCTTGAATTTGGGTTTGAGCCTTTGGACGGCCTCAGCGAGCACCCGGGCCCTTTCCCGTTTTTCCGCGTCGTCGCAGGGGTCGGGCAGGACGGCGGGCTCGGGGATGCCCTTCAAGACCTTCGTTTTTTGCCTGATGTGATCGACGATCCGTCGGCTTGCGATAGTGTAGATAAATGTACCGATCGAAGATTCGCCCCGGAATTCACCTTTTTTGACCTTCTCTATGACCTGGGTCATGACCTCATTGACGACGTCCTCCCAGTCGGGCGTCTGGGTTCCCAGGGATTTCTTGACCTTAAAGCTGACGACAGTCCTGTATTTTTCGACGACTTCGTCTAGGTTGAGTTCCGATGCCTGAAGTTGCACGGATTTCATTATATTAGTAGCCCAAAATTAAGGCAAGGGTGGATTTGAGGGGCCGAAATCCCCCTTAGGGAGGATGGGAGGGGTGAGTGGCCTCGGAAAGGGGAATTTCCGCCAAAACATTCAATTTTTGCCCTTTTTTAGCGACTAAAGCTATGCGAGTAAAAAATGCGAGGTAGTATCTCAGGCATGGAAACACAACCCCTTCTCTCAAACGCTCAAGCGCAGCCGGAAACCGCCTTGATTATTGAAGACGATAAGGGGGGACAAAGCTCTTTCAGCCGCTTTCTCGGCCTGAGGGAACACGAGTACTTGTTCGCGCTCCGGGGAAATGAGGATTTCCTCGGGTCCCCGATACAAGAGAGCCCCCGGTTCCCCCATAACGGCCGCACGAGACTCCACAAGATCTATCAGGCCAAAGAAGTCATGAGGGACCTCAAGGACTGGTACGAGCAGATCTTCAGGGGTAGAGACGGTCTGGATGATGAGAATTATGCTGAAAAAGAGCTCTTCTTTAACTCCCACCTCATCCATTTCATTGCCGCCACGGACGACAACGAGGACACGGTCGGCCACTCCCAGTTCGTTGCCGGCTACACACTCCTCCTGACCAGGGAGCTGGGCGTCACGGACAGGAATTTCTTAGTGGACATAGAGAGAGGCGCGCTTCTCCACGACATCGGGAAGATCGGGATCCCCGACTCCATCCTGAAAAAGAAGGGGTCTCTGACCATGATCGAGAGAGAGATCATCAAGGATCACCCCCTGCTGGGCTACAAACTGATCGAGGGCTTCACTTTCCTTCAAAAGGCAGCCCAGGTGGTGCTTTATCACCACGAGCATTATAACGGCCAAGGCTATCCGTATGGATTGGCTGGTGAGGACATTCCGTTGGAAGCGAGGATCTTTTCCCTGGCTGATACGGTCGACGCCATCACTTCGGACAGGCCTTACAGAAAAGGCCGAAGCTTCGAGCAAGCCCGCCGGGAGATCGAGAGATACAGCGGCAGCCAGTTCGATCCCAACCTTGTCGAGGTCTTTCTCTCCATCCCCGAAGAGAGATGGCGGATAGCGAAATTGGAGACGCTGAGGAACCTGCGTCTTCCCACGATCCACTAATTTTCTTAGCGGTTTTTTCCCTTGAATCCTTGAGCTACTCGCGGTCTGTCTTTTGCTTGGGTGGTTCTTCTATGGCTTGCGCCAAAATCTCCGCCGTATGAAAAGACCGGACCGGTTCAGCCTCGGCCTTCAGGCCGGAGCGGAGCTGGAACAGGCAGCCGGGGCAATCCGTGGCTACAAGGGCCGCCCCGCTTTCCAGGATCTCCCTTTTTTTGTCCTTCCAGAGGTGGGCGCCAATCTCAGGGTTCTTGAGTGAAAAAACGCCGCAAAACCCGCAGCATTTTGGCGGGTCATTTGCTGCCAATAAATGAAATCCCATGGACCGGAGGAGCTTTTCCGGCTCGTCGTGAAGCTTGAGGTCGGAAAGATAATGGCACGGATAATGGTAATATACCTTCGTTTTTTCAGCGGCTTCCTTTGTTTTGGGGAAGTATTTTCTATCGGCCATGAAAGCCGTAAAATCAAAAATCTTCTCGCGCCAGCGCGCAGCCTTCTCGTCGATTTCAGGATAAATGTTCTTTAGAACAGAATGGCCGGTCGGGCAGATCGTGATGATGAAATCCGGGTTTTCCTTTTCCAGCGATGTCAAGTTCTGCCGGGCCAGTTCGCGTACCGCTTCCCGGTCACCGAGGTGGAGACTGGGAGCGCCGCAGCAACTCTGGTCGGCCGGCACAACCACTTGAAATCCGAAATGAGAGAGTGCTTTGATCACGCTTTCCCGGACCTCGGGAAAAAAATACTTGACCAGGCATCCCTGGAAAAAATAGACCTTAGGCCCGGAAACCTCTTCTCCCGGCCTGTCTTTTCTCGGTTTCAGGGAGGGAAGCCTTTTCCCCCGGGCCCACGAAAAAGGAAGCCTTCTGATTGAACCGTCCTTTTGCCAGAGTTTCTGGAGAACGGACAGGACTCCGGCGCCTTTCTCAGCCAGAGCCTTGTTCCGGAAGAGGCCGGAAACGGCTTTATCAGCGAGTCCCGGGCCCTTTTCCGCCTTGAGCTTTAAGAGAAGGTTTCCCGTGGGGATGCTCACCGGGCAAAAGTCCTCGCATTTTTTGCAGTCGGAGCAGAAATCCAACGTGCTGAAGGAATCCTCGATGGACTCGGTCATAGCGGTCAGCAGCGTGCCGATCCCTCCCGGGTAGACCGGCCCGCCGAAAACGTGGCCTCCAACGGATTGGAAGACCGGGCAGACGAGCATGCAGCCGCCGCACTTCAGGCAGTAAAGGATCTCGTCGAAGTCCGCATTCTTGGCCAGTTCCAGCCTGCCGTTGTCGAGGATGATGATGTGAAGTTCTTCGGGTCCGTGGACGCCGACGATGCGCTCCTTCTCGATATCCGTGGTCGCGCTGGGCCCGGTGATAAAGGAAACATAAGCCGTGAGCTTTCGTCCCGAGGAAGCGATGGTCAGCGCTTTTATGAGCGTCGCCGCCTCTTCCATGGTTTCCACAAATTTCTCTGACGTCACCAGGGCGATGTGAACGGGCGGGAGCGTCGTGACGAGGCGGGCGTTGCCTTCATTGCTGACGATGGCGAGCGTGCCGGATTCGGCGATCGCTAAGTTTGCCCCGGAGATACCGATGTCCGCCTCCGTGAAATAGCGCCGCATTTCTTCCCGGGCGATGCGGACGATCTCTTTCGGTTCAGCGGCGACCGGGCGGCCAAGATGGCGGCTCAGGATTTCGGCCACTTCTTCCTTGGTCTTATGAAGGGCGGGCGCCGTGATATGCGAAGGCCTTTCCTTGGCCAGCTGGATAATCCATTCTCCGAGGTCCGTTTCGACGACCCGGAATCCGTTTTTCTCCAGGACCTCATTCAGCTGGATCTCCTCGCTGACCATGGATTTTGCCTTGATGATGAGGCGGGCCTTTTTCTCGCTGGCGACCCGCAGAATAATGTCAAGCGCTTCCTGCGGCGTTTTCGCCTCATGGACGTACGCGCCCGCCTTGGTGGCTTCCTGGCTGAATCTCCGGATGAGCGCCGGGAGTTCGCCGATATTTTTTTCCCGGACAGCCCGGGCCTTTTTCTTATATTCTTCCCAGGGGACTTCTGCGGTTGTCTGCCGGTGTTTCTGATTGTGCTCGGTGGAGGCCCGCTTCAGGGCCTTTTGCAGGTTCAGGTCCTTAAGGGCGCGCTTGACCTTTTTCTTTCGCCCCAGGCGGGAAAACAATCAAGACTCCTTTTCCTTTTTTGCCAGGTAGGTCTGCGAGTCGACCAGGATTTCCCTGGGCTTGCTGCCTTCTGAATGGCCGAGGATTCCCTCCTGCTCCATCTGGTCGATGATTCGCGCCGCGCGAGCGTACCCCAGTTTCAATTTTCTCTGAAGATAGGAAGCCGAAGCTTGGCCGGTCAGGAGGATCAGCTCCACGGCCCTCTCGTAAAGCATATCCTTCTCTCCCGTGTCCTCCCACTCCTGTTCCACGGGGCTCTTGATGAATTTGACCAGCCTCGTATCAAATTCAGGAGCCCGCTGTTCTTTGACGAATTTGACCAGGCGGGTGACTTCCGGAATAGAGATATAGGCGCAGTGGAGCCGGATGATCCGCGGGTAGTTGGGCGGCATGAAGAGCATGTCACCGAGGCCCAAAAGCTTATCTGCTCCGGAGGTGTCGATGATGATCCGGGAGTCGACCTTGGAAGGGACACGGAAGGCGATGCGGCTCGAAAAGTTGTTCTTGATCGTGCCGGTGATGACGTCGATAGAGGGACGCTGCGTAGCCATGACCAGGTGGATTCCGACGGCGCGGGCCAGCTGGGCCAGACGCGCGATGGCGAACTCGACCTCCTGAGCGCCGACCATCATCAGCTCGGCGAGCTCGTCGATGATGATGACGATATAGGGCAGAGGCTTCAGCTTGGCTTTCTCTTCCTCGGTCAGTTTTCCCTTTTTCTCCTTGAGAATTCTGTGGATCTGGTTGTTATACTGCTCGATGTTTCGGACTTTGAGGAAGGCCAGCTGGTGATATCGATCCTCCATCTTTCTGATGGCGTCATTCAGGATGCCGCCGGCCTTTTTGGGGTCGTTGATGACGGGGCTGAGAAGGTGCGGGATTCCGTCGTAAAGGGTGAACTCGAGCCTCTTGGGGTCGATGAGGATCAGCTTGACTTCATCGGGGCTCGCCTTGTAGAGGATGCTGGCGATGAGGGAGTTGAGGGCGACGCTCTTGCCGGTTCCGGTCGCGCCGGCAATGAGCAGGTGGGGCATGATCGAAAGGTCGGTGATATAAACCTCGCCGTGGATAGTCTTCCCCAGGGCAAAAGTGAGCTTCGAGGGAGACTTGAGGAATTTTTCCGATTGGATGATATCCCTGAGCTTGATGATCTCTCTTTTGTTGTTGGGGATCTCAACGCCCAGAGAGGACTTTCCCGGGATTCTCTGGATCCGGACGGATTCTGCGCCCAGGGCCAAGGACAGGTCTTCGGTGAGGCTGGCCACCTGGCTGACCTTGATCCCGGGATTGGGGTAGAACTCGTAGGTCGTGACGACTGGTCCCGGATGGTACTCCTTGACCTCGCCCTCGACGCGGAATTCTTTGAGCTTCTCCTCGATCCGCATCTTTTTTTCGTAAAGTTCGTTCTTGTCGATCTGTTCCGAAGGCGCTCCGGGGTCGAGAAGGGTGAGCGGAGGAAAATCATAATCGCCCTTCTGTTCCATCTCCGGGAAGAGGAGTTTCTCGGGGGGCTGAAGCGAGGCCGGATGAATAAGGATGGCCTCCGGTCTTTCGCCCTTTTTGAGCTCTTTCTTTTCCGGCTTTTTTTCTTTGGGCTTTTCTTCTTCCTCCTCTTTTTTCTGCGCCTTCTCCGGAGCGGACGAGTATTTTTCAATGACCTTTTTCCTCATTTTGTCTTTCGCCTTGGACTTCCGGTAATCGGTGACCTTGATCCGCACTTCCTTGATGGCAAAAGTCAGGAAGCGGGCAAAAAAGGAGACCAGCCTTCTCAGGGAGAATTCGGTGGAGAAAAGAATGAAAAGTATAAGGAGGGCGAACAAGAAAATAAGCGATCCCGCTTGGCTGAGAAAGCGGACCAGGACCGAGGAAAGGAGATCGCCGAGAAGCCCGCCGGCGAGGATTTCTGCCTCCCTCCAAGAGAAGCTCGGGAAAAGGAGGGAAAAGAGGGCGGAGAGGAGGAGAAGCAGGAAAAGAATTTTGCCAATCCTCAGGAGGAGACCGGATTCGCCGCGCGGCAGGAGCGTTTTGATCCCCAGGTATCCGCAGAAAACTGGGAGAAGGAATGCGGTCAAGCCGAAGAATTGGAGAATTGCCTCTGCCAGGTAAGCCCCGACTGTACCGCCATAATTGTGCGTTTTTTGGCCGGGAGAAGAGACGTTTGCCCACGAAGAGTCACGGCCGTTGTAACTCACCAGGCTGATAAACGCAAAAAGGGCAAAAAGAATCAGGACCAGGCTGAAGATTTCGAGGGACCTGGGCCGTTTTTTCCGCGACTGTTTATTCGGCGAAGACGTGCCTGTCTTCCTCTTTTTCTTTCTCTTCATTGGGAGGGATTATAACACATTTGGGGGTTTTTCTTAACGGCAGACGGGCAGGATGGAGAGGAATGGATTTGGCCTGAAAATATTCCGGGAAGCGCTGTTTAAAAAGCAAAAACCAGAGCCAGGGCGTACTCGAAACCGCCTAACTGAATCTTGATGTCATTTTCCGTGGCTTGAGCCCAGGTATACTTGAGCTTTAAATTGAGCAGGAGGGGAATGCTTTGGGAAAAACGGAAGTAGGCGCCTCCGGTAAGATGATATCCGCCGGTGTAATTGAGAACCGTACCGATGGGATTGTCTTCATAATAGAAATAAAAATCGCCCCCGGCCCCAACATAAGGATTGGCCAGGCCAAGCGGATAGATATATCGGACTCCAAGAGAAATGGGAAAGAGGTAGAAATCCGTTTTCTCTTTGGAAAAACTCAGCTCGCCCGTCCGGCTGTAATACTGCGCATCCAGGTAAAAATTGAGGTTGGACATGATGGCAGCGGAAAGCCCGAACCCCATCATGAGACCCCCTTTGCTATAGACCGCGTCAAAACGGGGCTCATTCATGCTGTAACCGCCGAAAATCAATTCCACGGTTCCCTGACGGATCGGTCTCTCCGTCGCCGCGAAGGTCAAGGCGTTCAAGACGAAGATAGCTGCAAGGAGAACAAGGCCTTTTCTTTTATCCATCTTTCTTGTCAATAGAGGTCTCCTTCTTCAGAATACTCTCCCGCTCTTTAATTGAGTCGTCTGGACTCGCGTTTTCGTCGCTTTTTTCAAGAATCCAGCCGATGATCATCGCAGAGCGGGCCTATAATAGCATGGACAATGACCTCCTGCAACTTCTATTTTCGGGGGGCAAGCAGCTCCGTTTCCGTGATTATTTTGTTCTGGAATAGGGGCCTGCCACGCCTTTATACTTGCTGTCCGGATGGCCATTTCCGCCCACACCCCTCGCCCAATCATTCGCAATTATAAGGATACCTGCGGGTGCTCTCGCAAGACGGGCTCTCAGGCTGATCTTCGCGCGATGGCCGCTCGAGCCCTTTTTAAAACCCCGCTCTCACACAGTCAGAGGTGCTTCTTTTCGAAGGACCTAGATATCTCGGACGATCGTCTTGAATGGGAATGGCAACTTAAATCAGTTATAATAAAAAAATGAAACAGTGTTTGATAGCGGCCCTTCTCTTTATGCTGGCGGTTTGTCTGTTTTTCTTTTGCGGTCGAGAGGGAAAAAGCCGGTCGTCCGCCCCTGAGAAAATCCCAATGAGTTCGGTGGGGCTGAGGGCCCGGGTTGCTTTTTCGGGAGCGATCGTTTTTCAATCTGACATGGACGGAGACAATGAGATCTATCTTCTCACCAGCGAACGCCTCAGGCAGTTGACGGATAACACCTGGGATGACACCTATCCGCGCTGGTCTCCGGACGGAAAAAAGATTTCTTTTTCAGCTAACCGGAACGGCAACTATGATCTCTTTGTTATGGATGAGAGCGGCGACAACCTCGTCCAGCTGACCGCATCTCCCGAAGATGACCTGGACGCGGCCTGGGCTCCTGACGGTCAGAATGTTGTCTTTGCCAGAAGAGTGAAGAAGATTGTGGGAAAACAATCGTCCATCTGGATACTGAATATGTCCTCAAAACAAGAGAAAAAACTCATGCCGGATTTCTCGAGGTCCAATATCCTGCCCGATTATTCTCCCCGGGCTCCGTTATTGGTGTTTACGGGAAGCCGGACGCTTGGCTGGGATGTTTTTCTTTTTAGCTTTGAAAGCGGGAAATACCGCGGCTTGACCGAAGGGGGAAAAGCCTGCCGGCCCCGCTTTTCTCCCGATGGACAAAAAATCGTTTATGTTTCCCATAAGACCGGCGGCAAGGGGGACATCTGGACGATGAACTGGGATGGAAGCAGCCAGCAAAGAATCACTGAGCGGGACGAGACGTTCGACTATTTCCCCTCCTGGTCCCCGGACGGAAAACAGGTGGTGTTCTGCTCGAACTTGAAAAGCGCCTATGCGGACAAGGGAGACTGGGACCTTTACCTAGTCAATCCTGAAGACAAGAGTGTATGCTTATTGTTTGAATCTCCCGCGAGGGACGTTTTTCCCGATTGGCGCTGACGCCTGCTCAGGGCATTCTCCTGAGCAGGAATTTCCAGAGGTATTCCTTCGGGACACCCAGAATCTGTTCCCTCCACAGCCGGTCGCAGCGGGAACACGTCTCGAGATCGGAGGTATCCTGATGAAGAAGTTTTTGGCGCAGCCGGATCATTTTTTCGCCGTTCCAGACCTCGGCCAATGACGATTCATTGACGTTTCCCAGAGTGTAATAGCCGTGGAAGTCCTGGGTGCAGGGAAGGACAGAGCCGTCCCAAAAAATAATCAACGCTTGCCAGAGGAAAGTGCAGGGGGAATATTTTCTCTTTGTCCGGGTCTCGCCCGTCTCTCCGGCCCAGTTATGCATCCCCTTGATTTCAATCCTGTCAAGCGGCAGCCCCCGGAAATTCTTCAGGAATTCCCGCCTCTGTCGCTTGTCGACCGGCTGATAGAGGTCCGGGAAATTGATCAGCTCCAGGATGGCATAGGGCTTTTTGGAGTTGAGGTTCTGTTTCGCCTTGAGGAAGTTGACGATGTTGGCGATGGTCTTGTTAAAGTCAGCGTTGACGCGGATGCTTTCGTATGTTTTCTTGTCGTATCCGTCAAAGGAGAAGGAAATCTGGTCCAGCCCGGCCTCGATGAGGGCCACGGCTTTTTCTTCGTCCAGAAGGGTCGCGTTAGTGTGGAATTTGGTCGTTATCCCGGCCTCATGAGCGTATTTCACCAGCCCCGGGAAATCGGGATGGAGCAGGCCCTCGCCCCGGTGAATGAGGTTGACGTCAAAGACGAACATGCGGGCCTCATCGATAATCTTTTGGAAAAGCGCAAAGTCGATGAACCCTTTTTCCTCTTTCTTGAGGTCCTTGTTCGGGCACATGACGCAGCGGAGGTTGCAGATGCTTGTGGCCTCGACCCAAAGACGAACGGGGAGATAGGGGAGGAGAGCCTTTTTTCTTTTATAGGCAGAGAAGACCTGGAGCAGGCGCTTATAGTATTGGAGCCTCTTCACGAATGTAGACCTTTTTTCGTTATCCTTGTTTATACCATTCTCCGGCGGTTCTATCAACCCGAAGCTAGCTGGCGTAACTAGCAAAACGTTGGGTGGTGAAGGCAATAATTCGTGTGCCGTTTCATATGGGGCGGGATGGATGCCGCTCTGAAGCCCCCGTAGCGGAGGGGGGACCCGTCGGTTTTTCCGACGGGGGGAACCGACGGGACTGGTTCCCTGGGGGGCCGGGGGCTAGGGGCGGCTTCATCCCGCCCAGAGGATGTCACTTTACTGAAGATTTGCTACTTCCCTAGCGAGCGAGAAGCTCGAAAATGCGGACGAACTGGCCGATGGAAACTTGCTCTGCCCGCACGTCGTCGCGCAAAGAGGCCTGCTCCAGCGCTTCCTTTAGGAACGGCTGGGAAAGTCCGAGGCTCTTCAAGTTATTGAGCAGGGTCTTCCTTCTCTGAGCAAATGCTGTCCGCACAAAGCTCTGAAAATGGTCTCTATCCTTGATCGCATAAAGAGAATCAGGCCTTCTTGTAAGAGAAATGAGGGCGGATTGGACACGAGGCGGTGGGACGAACGACCCCGGTGCAACCGTGAAGTGGAGTCGCGTTTCAAAATCCATTTGGAGGAAGATGGAAAAGGGGGCATACGCTTTTGACCCGGGGCGGGCGACAATCCGTTCCGCCACTTCTTTCTGGAGGAGGAAGACGCATTTCAAAAAAAGGTCCTTTTCTTCGAGGGCCTTGAAAAGCAGGAGCGAAGAAATGACATAGGGCAGGTTGCCGGCCAGCTTGACCTTTCCTTTAAACCACTGCTCTTTGGCCAGCACATCTCGAAAACGGATCCTCAGGACATCCTTTTCCAGGACGACGACGTTTTCTTGTTTGCTCTCCAGCAAAAACGGGATGAGCGTTGGGTCCTTTTCAATGGCGATGACCCGGGCACATTTTTCGGCCAGAGGGAAGGTCAGCGCTCCCTTGCCGGCCCCGATTTCGATGATGAGCTCGTCTTTTTGGGGGGAGATAACTTCGATAATTTTTCTAAGGACGGAGGGGCTGGCCAGGAAATGCTGGCCCAGGGCTTTTCTTTTGCTCATCCCTCAAGCCCTTCTGAATTTGAAAGTCATGAAAAATGTCTGCAGCAGGGTGCGCGCGGTCAGCTTCGTTTGGCCCGCCTTCCTTTCCAGAAAAAAGATCGGGACTTCCGTGATCCTGAAATTCAGACGATGAGCGCGGTCAAGGATTTCCAGAACGACGGAGGGGCCTACGGAGATTAGCCCGTCGAGGCCGATCTTTTCCAGGACAGCGCGCCTGAAGCAGCGGAAACCGGAGGAAATGTCCCGGACTCGGAGGCCAAATCGGCGGCGGATATAATTTCTCGCCAGGAATGTAATGAATCTCCGATAAAAAGGACGGTCGGAGTCCTTCCCCCCTTGGACGTACCGCGAGCCGATGACGAGGTCGCTCGTCCTAGCCTGTTCGAGAAGAGCGGGAATAAAACGGGGCTGGTGAGAGCCGTCGCCGTCCATCTCGATGATATAATCGGCCCTCAGGCTCAAGGATTGCTTGAAGCCTTCGATCCCGGCCAGGCCCCGGCCCCTTTTTTCCTTCCGGGTGAGCAGCCGGATCCGCGCGTCCTCTGCGGCGAGGCGCGCCACGATTTCTCCTGTTCCGTCGGGCGAATCATCGTCGACAACCAGGACTGAAAGATCGTGTCCCAAAGGAAGGCTCATGATCTCCCGGACCAGGGCCTCGATATTTCCGGCCTCGTTGTAGGTCGGGATCATGATGACGACCTTGGTTTTTTGTTCGGCCATCGAAGGCTCAAATGATTTTCTGGATCTCTTGGAAAACCTTGTCCGGCGTGATTTCCCTCATGCATTTTCCGTCGGCGCAAGTTTGTTTATAACAGGGCGCGCACTGGGCCCCGGAAAAGAGCTTAACGCCGCGGCCGTAGAGGTCGATTTCCTGGGGGCAAGTCGGCCCGAAGAGAGCCACAACCTTTTTCTTCAAGGCAATCGCGAGGTGCATGGCCAGGGTGTCGGAGCAGACGAGGAGGCCCATCCGGGACATAAACCCGGCGAATTCCAGCAGCGAGTTATCAGTGCCTGTGTTATAGATTTTGGCCCGGGTTTTGTGCGCGAGAAAATTGTTCATGTCTTTCTCCCGCGGGCCTCCTAGAAGAAAGACGCTGGCCCCCAATTCCCCGGTCAGGAGCGAGATCAGTTTCAAGAAATGTTCTGCCGGCCATTGCTTGGTCTCGAATTTCGTCCCCGCGCCCGTGTTCAGACCGACGGCGGGCCTCCGGCGCGAAATTCTGTGGCGTTTGAAGAAAGAATCCGCCTTCACTTTAGCTTCATCAGAGAGGTTAAAAATGTATTCATCCCGGAGGTAAGGGACTTCGGCAATATCGCAGATAATTTCCTGGTAGGTCTTTTGATTCCGGAAGAACTTCAACTCGTCATCCACTCCCAGGCGATAGGCATAATCCGAAGCGGCGTTGAAAATGGTCAGGTTGCCCGGGTCATTCATCCCGAACCCGAATTTTTGACGCGCCTTAATCATCGTCGCCAGGGAGGTCAGGCCCGGCTCTTTATCCAGAGAAATAAGGACGTCGAATTTCTCGACGAGCAGGGTGAGGACATTCTCCAGGTCATAGGGATTGAGCCGGTCAATCGAGGGGTTATGCAGAAGAAGATCAGTGCTCTCTTGATCCACCAGCCAACTGATGTAACTCAGGGGATATTTTCGTTTCAGGGCGGGGAGAAGGGGAGTCGTCCTCAGGACGTCGCCCTGGGCTCTGCACTTGATGACAAGGATTTTTGTGGGGAAAGGCTCGAAGTGAGGGCAGCCCCGGCACAGGCGCTTGAACGCGCAGGGCTTGTCCCCTCGAAAATGGATGCATTCGGGTCTGAGCGCCAAGGTCGAAATCCTCGTCCAGAGGGACGGTCCTTATTTATGCCATAAGTGGGGGGCGAAGACAAGCCCTGCGTACTGTGAGTAAGTGCCAAAATGTTAGAGGAAAACTATGCAGTTATTCATGTCAACTCGGAAATCGAGGTTATCTCACGTGGGCGGGATGAAGCCGCCCCCTGCCCCCGCACCCCATGGAACCAGTCCCGTCGGTTCCCCCCGTCAAGGCTCGGGTTTGGGTCCGTCAGCCCGCTCGTTTCCCCAGCGAGGAAACTCGCTTCGACTCATCCTTCGCTCTTCTCTCCCTTCGGTCGAGAAACCGTGCCCGCTCAGTCTTCGAC
>Ga0209253_10000013_pt1 | contig 113781 bp, 99 predicted proteins | sample FrelakmetBRP12BR_FD_187145 | JGI IMG/M metagenome (GOLD analysis project Ga0209253, IMG submission 187145) | Freshwater lake sediment microbial communities from the University of Notre Dame, USA, for methane emissions studies - BRP12 BR (SPAdes)... | ecosystem: Environmental > Aquatic >...
TCGCTCTCGTCGGAGCGCGAGCCGCTGCGCGTGATGTTCGACGCCGTCATCCCGCCGAGCGCGGCTCGAGAGTGGCTCGCTTCCGCCGAACGCGAACTTGCGCTCTACCCGCGCTCCGGCACCGGCATCCCCATCGTAGTCGAGTTAACGGCGGTCTGGCCATACCCGGGCAATCGCCGGTCTGAGCCCTACGGTGTCGGGCGGATGGTCGTGGAGGGGCCGCGACCGACGTGTCTTGTGACGCGGTTCTTCTCACGAGCGGAGGCCGAGAGGCAAAGCTACGGTGTCCCCGTCAACCGGCGCGGAGTTATTCTGGACCGCTGCGCTCTGTACGCGCGGTACGGTCTCCCCGGAGCCGAGGTGCGGAATTGGCTGGGATTAAGGGACCCCTGGACCAACGACTTCTGGTCTGGCACGGGTGTATCCGGGAGTCTGCGCCGCGCCAACTGGCGGATGCTCCCCGACACGGTCGAGTGGTTCCGTTTCGATTGGGAGATCGGAGCGGCACTCAGCTCTGTCCAGTGCCTCCGCGGCAACGATCTTGCGTGCGAGACCCTCACCGGCGTTCGCCCCAGCCCCCGACGTCGCGACTACTGGTACTCGTACGACTACGGGCGTCCAGACGCCAACCTGATCGCCGCCCACCTCATCGCGAGCCGCCCCGCGGAGGCGTTCGCGCGATTCTGGCGGTCCGACCTGCCGGTGGATTCGGCCCTGGCGCAGGCCTACGGCATGCCGGCTGGCGCACTGGTTCGCGAGGCAATGCTGCGCTGGTGGGTGCCGCCGACGCCCGCGCGCGTCGGACCGCTGCGACTGCTCACCGCGTCAGCTTGGGTGATCGTTGCACTCGGGCTCGCCTGGTTGGGGGCCTGGCGGAAGGAGATTCCGACCTAAGACAGCCGCATCTCCGCTGCCGATCACGCCGCCGGGAGGTTCTGGAGCACGACCGCCGCGTTGCGCGCCAGCCCGGCGCATCCCGCCCGTTCGAGCGCCGTGCCCCCGAAGGCCTCCTCGCAATCGCGCTCCTGCATCCGCACGATCTCCAGAAGAGTCGGCCACCGCTCGGCGGGGCGCGAGCGGTAGCGCGGCTCCGCAGTCTCCACGGCGAAGCGCAGGTTCCACGGGCAGACGTCCTGGCAGGCGTCGCAGCCGAAGAGCCAGTCACCGACGCCGCGCCTGAGTGCGTGGGGCACCGGGCCGCGCGCCTCGATGGTCAGGTACGACACGCACCGCGTCGCGTCGAGAACGTGGGACCCCGGGAAAGCGGCAGTCGGGCAGGCATCGAGGCAGCGCCGGCAGGAGCCGCAGCGGTCGGCCTCGAAGGGCTCGTCGACGGCGATCTCCAGGTCGGTGAGCACCACGCCGATGAAGGTGAACGAGCCGAGGCGCGGGTGGATGAGCATGGTGTTCTTGCCGTACCAGCCGAGACCGGCGCGGCGAGCCAGTTCCCGCTCCGGGAGGGGGCCGGCGTCGACGTAGACGCGAATGCTCCCCCCGCCAGCGGCGGCGACGACGCGCTCGCCGAGTCGCGCGAGCTTCCCGTGAATCACGTCGTGGTAGTCGTCCCCGAGAGCGTACCTGGCGACGCGCCCGCGCCCCGGCGCGAAGTCACCGACGGGTTGCCAGTAGTTGTGCAGGACGACGATGGCCGAACGGGCGGCGGGCCAGGCGCGGCCGGGGTCGCGTCGCACAGGCGCCTGGCGCTCCATGTAGCGCATCTCCCCGTGAAGCCCCGAGGCGAGCCAATCGTCGAGCGCAGCCGCGGCATGGGACGGCGCGAGGTCGGTGATGCCGCACGCGTCGAACCCCAATGCACGCGCGGCGGCCTTCGCCGCCGCCGCCAGATCCCTCGGGTTCACGGCCGGAGCAGGTCCCGTCGCCAGCGCGCGTAGCGCAGCACGTCGCGCAGCGGCGGCAGCGCGTTCTCGTCTCCGTAGGCGGTGTACATCCGCCAGCGGAGGTACTCGGCTGGCGGGACGGGCAGGAAGGGCGGCGTTCGATACCACCCGCGCGTCCGCATCGCCCACGCGAGGCTGAGAAGGTCCCACGCCACGCGCGGGTTGATCAGCGCGCGCCACGTGAGGCCGAGCACGAGTGCCGTCCACGCTTGCACGGTTTCCTTTATATTCCCTCGCCCGCATTGTGACAAGAGGACGCCATGGATGACGCCGAAGGCGCAAAGGGACCCGCAGCGCGCCGGCCGGGCGCGACCGAGGACGAACGGCTCTTCAGTCTACCGCTCGCGCCAACGCCCGCGCGCCCCGCGTCGACCCCGGACACGTGGCGCGTGCTGCGCATCCTGGGCGAGTTCGTCGAGGGATTCGACACGCTGGCGGGACTCCCGCCGGGCGTGACGGTTTTCGGCTCGGCCCGCACGACGCCCGGCGATCCCTACTACGTCGCCGCGACGGAGACGGCGCGCCTGCTCGCACGAGCCGGGTTCGCGGTCATCACGGGCGGCGGGCCCGGCATCATGGAGGCGGCGAACAAGGGGGCGCAGGAGGGCGGCGGCGAGTCGATCGGGCTCAACATCGAGCTTCCCTTCGAGCAGGGCACCAACGCCTACGTCGACACCGCCGTGAACTTCCGGTACTTCTTCGTCCGCAAGACGATGTTCGTGAAGTACTCGGTCGGGTTCATCGTCTTCCCGGGCGGGTTCGGCACCCTGGACGAACTCTTCGAGGCCGTGACACTCATCCAGACGGAGAAGATCAAGCACTTCCCTCTGGTGCTCTTCGGCTGCGCGTACTGGAGCGGCCTCGTGTCGTGGCTGCGGGAAACGGCGGCCGCGCAGCGGAAGATCTCCCCCACGGACTTGGAGATACTCCAAGTGACGGACGACCCGGCAGAGGCGGTCGAGGCGGTGACCCGCGCCCGCGCCACCCTGATGGCGATCGCGGAGAAGAACGAACAGGCGAGGTCGGGTCATGGCCTCTGGTAGCGCGGCGTACCTGCGGGGGCAGGCGATCAGTCCGCCGCCCGTGCGCGGCGACCTCTCCGTCGCCGAGCTCGTGGACGGGACGTTCCTGGCCTACAACGCAGGCCGCCTGCGGGACGCGTGCCGCCTCTTCACCACGAAGATGCTTGAGGCGGACTGCACCGTCGGGCTGAGCCTCACGGGCGCGCTGACGCCGGCCGGGCTTGGGATGTCCACCATCATCCCGCTGCTGGAGGCGGGCTTCGTGGACTGGGTCGTGTCCACGGGTGCGAACCTCTACCACGATGTTCACTTCGGGCTCGGGATGTCGATGCACCGCGGCTCACCGTTCGCGGACGACGTGGAGCTGCGGGAGCACGGCGTAGTGCGGATCTACGACATCGTCTTCGACTACCACGTCCTGCTCGACACCGATGCCTTCTTCCGCGAGGTGAGCCGGCTGCCGGAGTTCCAGCGGCCGATGTCCACGGCCGAGTACCACTATCACATCGGCGGCTACGTGCTGGAGCGGGAGCGGGCGCTCGGGCTCGAGCGGAAGTCCATCCTCGGCGTCGCGCACCGCTGCGCGGTCCCGCTGTACACCTCCTCGCCCGGCGATTCGTCCATCGGGATGAACGTGGCCGCGCTCGCGCTCACGGGCTCGGCACTCCGCTTCGACGTCAGCGCGGACGTGAACGAGACCGCCGCCATCGTGCTCGACGCGAAGCGGAGCGGCGGGCGGTCGGCGGTGCTCATCGCAGGCGGCGGGAGCCCCAAGAACTTCGTGCTGCAGACGGAGCCGCAGATCCAGGAGGTGCTCGGGATCGACGAGCGCGGGCACGACTACTTCCTGCAGCTTACCGATGCGCGCCCGGATACAGGCGGCCTGTCGGGTGCGACACCCTCGGAAGCGGTGTCGTGGGGCAAGGTGGACCCCGATCGCCTGCCGGACGCGGTGGTCTGCTACCTCGACACCACGGTGGCACTCCCCATCCTGGCAACTTACGCACTGGCTCGGCACGCGCCGCGCCCGCTGAAGCGGTTGTACGACCGGCGGGACGAACTGATCGCGCGTCTGCGCGCGGAACACGCAGCGGCACGGGGCGGCCCAGTGTCGGCGTGAGCGACTCCGGAGAGATCGCCCGCCCGAGCATGGCGTACGTCTGGTACGCCCTCCTTCTCCTGTCGTTCGGCAACCTCCTCAACTACCTCGACCGCAGCATCATCTTCGCGCTCTTCGAGCCGATCAAGAACGACCTGCACGTGACGGATACCCAGCTCGGCTGGCTGGGCTCGGTATTCGCCATCGTGTTCGCGCTGGGCTCGCTCGTGGCGGGAGTCCTCTCCGACCTCCTGCCGCGGCGACTCATCATCGCGGGGGGTGTGGCCGCCTGGAGCGGCTTCACGGCGCTGGGAGGCGCCGCCCGCTCGTTCGGGCAGCTCTTCATCTCGCGGGCCGTGGTGGGGGTGTCGCAGTCGTCGTACCTCCCGGCGGCACAAGCCCTCCTTGCCGACTACTTCCCCGACAAGGGACGCGCCCAGGCGATGGGGATCTTCTGGTCCGGCCTGGTCCTCGGGGGTGTCCTCGCCGTGTGGATCGGCGGCCTGCTGGCGAGCGCCTTCGGCTGGCGGAGCGCGCTGCTGCTGGTGGGATTGCCGGGCGTCCTCTTTGCCGGAGTGCTGGCGCGGCTGCGCGACCCGTGGGCGCGCGTGGTCGTGGCCAAGCCCCGGCCGCCGCGCCGCAAGTTCGACGTCACGGTCCGCCAGGCGCTGCGGGCCGTCGCGCCGCTCCTCTGGTCGGTGCTGCTCGCGTCCTTGGTGGTGGCGGTGATGGCTCTCGTGGAAGGGATGCCGGCGGAGGCCGACACGGCGGCCTTCCTGGTCATCGCCGGCGCGGGACTGGTGTGGACGGTGTGGAAGTGGGTGCGGGTGGTGCTCCGCCGCGTCGCCGAACTGCCGGTCGGCGCGCCGGCGGACGTCGTGGACGAGATGCTGGACGCCGCCGCGCTCGTGCTGCGGACGCCGACACTGGTCTGGATGTTCGTCGGCGGCGCGCTCACCGCCGCGAGCATGAACTCGCTCGTGGCGTGGTCGGTGAGCTATGTGCAGCGCGAGCTGGGGATGGACCTCGCGGCCGCCGGCAGGCAGATCGGAATGGTCGGCCTCGCGGGCGGCGTGCTCGGGTCGTGGGCCGGCGGTCGCTTGGGCGACCGGCTGATGGAACGGTGGGACAGCGGCCGCGTCATCGCCAGCGCCTCGGGGTTCCTGGTCGGCGCGCCGCTGTGCGTGGCGCTGCTGCTCACGCACGACGTGGCGGTCTTCTCGGTGCTCTTCTTCGCAGTGGTCTTCCTGTTCACGTGGTACAACGGGCCGGTGGCCGCCGTGCTGTTCGACGTTGTGCCGCGCAAGGTGGCTGCGACGGTGATGGGCGCGTACGTGTTCTTCATCCACATCGCGGGCGATGCGGTGGCCTTGCCGGTGGTGGGGTTCCTGTCCGACCGCTACGGTCTGCAGGCCGCGATGCTCACTCTCCCGGCCATCGGGCTCCTCGGCGGGCTGATCCTACTCATCTCGGTGCGGACCGTGGGCCGCGACATGGCCCGCGTCAGGCAGGTCGCGCCGGCGTGATTGCGCGGCGCATCCGCGCCGCCTCGTCGCGGTACGCCTGCGCTTGCTCATCCCTCTCCTTCGCGCTCCACCCCAGTTCCGCCGCCAGCAGCCCCGCCACCGCCGGAGCGGCCCCCGCCGCCTGGTGCGGGTCTTCAAGGAAGAGACGGGTGCGGCGCGCCAGGACGTCGGCTACGGTCATCGCCATCTCGCGCCGCGCCTGGTGTACCACCTCCGCGCCGATGACCGGCTGCCCGGGCACCAGCGGCCGGGCGAGCGCCGGCTCGCGGCGTGCCAGATTGGCGACCGCTGCGGCCTCTGTTCCGTATCGCGACACGAGCGCCCGCGCCAGCGGCTCCTCCATTCCCTCGTCAAGAAGGTCGCGGACTATCAGGTCCAGGTCCGGGACCTCACCGCCGGGGAGCGGTTCGATGTCGGTTGCGGCGCGCCGCGGCACACGGCGGCCGTCGAGACTCCGGAGACGGCGGGCCACTCGGTCCACGACTTCGGCAGCCATGGACCTGTAGGTGGTGAGCTTGCCCCCGGCGATCGTGACAAGTCCGCTGGCGCTCTCGACGATCCGGTGTTCGCGAGGGACCGCCGCCGTCGAGGACGCCCCCGGGGAGGCGAGGAGGGGCCGCAGCCCCGCCCAGGCCGAGACCACGTCGTCAAGGTTGAGGCGCGCATCCGGGAAATAGGCGTTGGCGGAGCGCAGGAGATAGGTCACGTCATCGACGTCGGCGAGCGGCTCCTCGGGGACGTCGGCGATGTCGGTGTCGGTCGTCCCCAGGATGGAGAGGTCGCCCCACGGGAGAACGAACATCACGCGCCCGTCCAGTGGCGACGTGAGGGTGAGCGCCTCAGTGTGTCCGATGCGCTGCCGCGGCACGACGACGTGCACACCCTTGGTCGGCCGGAGCAGGGGAGTGGCCGAGGATTCGTCCAGGCGACGCACGAGATCGCTCCAGGGCCCGGTGGCGTTCACGACCACATGCGCGTGCAGCGTCGGCCGTGCGCCAGTGACCCGGTCCAGAGTGAGCACCCCGCGCACCCGTCCGCCCGCCTTCTCGAATCCCGTCACCGCGACGTAGTTCGCGATTCGCGCGCCGTGGCGGTGTGCGGACCGGATGGTGGCGAGCGTCAGCCGAGCGTCGTCGCACTGGGCGTCGTAGTAGACGGCCCCGCCCTTCAGGTCCTGTTCCCGCAGCGCGGGCTCGCGCCGCCGCACACCCTTCCGGCTCAGACCCTGATGCCGCCGGACGTTGCGGAACAGCGAGAGGGCGTCGTAGAGCCACAAGCCTGCGGCGAGGGTCCAACGGCCGACCCGGCCGCCCGCGTGCACCGGGAAGAGGAACGGCGCGGGCCTGACCAGGTGTGGTGCGATGCGCAGCAGTATCCCCCGTTCGCGGCTCGACTCGAAGACGAGGCGCAGCCAGCCGTGTTCGAGGTAGCGCAGGCCGCCGTGGACGAGGCGGGATGAGCGAGACGAGGTACCCCGCGCGAAGTCGCCCGCATCCACGAGTGCGGTGGTGAGGCCGCGCATCGCGGCGTCCCGGGCGATGCCGGCGCCCGTGATGCCGCCGCCGACCACGAGCAGGTCGACGGTCTCGGCCGAAAGGGCCTCGAGGGTGGCGCGGCGCGTGGCCGCCGAGAAGGGTTGGTCCATTCCGACTGTCCGCCGTGAGGAATCTGCAGCAGGAACGCCGCCGCCGCACCTTGCGTCCTTGCTGGCCCGGGTCAGGGGGCCTGGGTAGCTTCTGCGCACCGGCTGTGCCTCGCCGGTGTGGCTTCAAGGGGGCGCTTCGGATGAGCGTAGGGAATGGACGGCGGGTCGCCATCGTCGCCGGGTGCCGGACGCCGTTCGCCAAGGCCGGAACGGTGTTCCGGGACCTCAGCGCGGTCGAACTGGCGAAGTACGCGACGCGGGAACTCCTCGCGCGCACCGAGATCGATCCGCATCTCGTGGACCAAGTCGTGTTCGGCCAGGTAGTGCCGTCGATACTCGCGCCGAATGTGGCCCGCGAGGTCAGCCTCCTCCCGCAGTTCCCGCGCACCATCCCCGCGCACACGTTGAACCGCGCCTGTGCCTCCTCCAACCAGGCCATCGCCGAGGCGCACGACCAGATCGCCCTCGGCCAGGCGGACGTAGTCATCGCAGGCGGCACTGAGACGCTCTCCGACATCCCCATCCTGCATTCGCGCCGCTTCAGCACTCTACTCGTGGAGGCTGGCAAGGCGAAGACCATCGCCTCGCGGCTCGCGGTGCTCTTCCGCGTGCGGCCCCGCGACCTCGTCCCGGTTACACCCGCCATCGCCGAGCCATCAACCGGGATGACGATGGGGCAGGCGGCCGAGAAGATGGCGAAGGAGAACGGGGTCTCGCGGGAGGCGCAGGACCGTGTCGCGCTCCGGTCGCACCAGCTGGCCGCGCAGGGCACGGCGGACGGGCGCCTCACGGCGGAGATCGCGCCGGTCTTCGTTCCGCCGAGGTACGACGAGACCGTGACCTCGGACAACGGCATCCGCGCGGACACCAGCCTGGACCAGCTCGCCAAGCTTAGGCCGGCCTTTGATCGCCGCTACGGCAGCGTCACTGCGGGGAACTCGTCGCCGCTCACAGACGGCGCCGCGGCCGTCCTGCTTATGAGCGAGGACGCGGCGCGGGCCCATGGCTACGCGCCACTCGCCACCATCCGCTCGTATGCGGTGGCCGCAGTGGACCCAGGCGACCAGTTGCTGATGGGGCCGGCCTACGCGGTGCCGAGGGCTCTCGAGCGGGCCGGCATCACCTGGAAGGACCTCGGCCTGATCGAGATGCACGAGGCCTTCGCCGCGCAGGTGCTCTCCAACGCCCAGGCGTTCGAGTCCCGTTCGTGGGCGGAGCAGCACCTGGGCCGCAGTGAACCGGTCGGCGCGGTGAACTGGGACATCGTCAACGTGATGGGCGGTTCGCTCGCGATCGGCCACCCGTTCGGCGCGACGGGTGCGCGCATCACGACCACCCTGGCGAACGAGATGCGCCGGCGAAGCGTCGAGTTCGGCCTCATCTCGGTGTGCGCGCAGGGCGGCATGGGCTTCGCGATGGTCCTTGAGGTGGCGCGGTGAGCGCTCACGCGTTCCACGTCACGGTCACCGGCGGAGTGACCATCGTCACGTTCGACCTGCCCGGCGAGCCGGTGAACAAGTTCTCCCGAGTCGTGAAGGACGAGTTCGCCGCGCTCGTCACGCAGTTCGAGCACGACGCGGCGGTGCGGGCCGTGGTCCTGGTCTCCGGCAAGAGGGACACCTTCATAGCAGGCGCGGACATCGATGAGTTCGTCGCACTGAAGACGGTCGAGGAAGCGACGGAACTGTCCCGCGGTGGCCAGCGGTTCCTGGACGCCATCGCCGCCTTCCCCAAGCCGTTCGTCGCCGCGATCCACGGTGCCTGCCTCGGGGGCGGGCTCGAGTTGGCGCTGGCCTGCCACTACCGGATCGCCACAGACCACCCGAAGACCGTCCTGGCCCTGCCGGAGGTGCAGCTCGGCGTCATCCCGGGCGCGGGCGGGTGCAACCGGCTGCCGCGCACCGTGGGCCTGCGCGCGGCGCTCGAGATGATCCTCTCGGGCAAGAACATCCGTGCCTCGAAGGCCCTGAAGATGGGGCTCGTGGACGAACTCGTTCCGCCGGCGATCCTGCGTGACGTCGCCGTCGCCGCAGCGCAGCGGCTCGCGGGCGGCGAACGATCACGACGGAGCGGCCGCGGTGGGCTGGCTGGGTGGTTCTTCGACCGGAGCGCTCCGGGGCGGGCCCTGGTGCTGCGGCGGGCGCGGGCGATGACGAGGAAACGGACGCGGGGCCATTACCCCGCTCCTCTCGCCGCGCTGGATGCCGTCGGCCACAGCTTGGCGCACGGTATGGAGCGCGGGCTGTCCCGCGAGGCGGAGCTGTTCGGGGAGATGGCGCACAGCGAGGTCTCACGGCGGCTCGTTGAGGTCTTCTTCGCCACGGCGGCCCTCAAGAAGGACCTCGGAGTGCCGGCGCCGGCGCCCGAACCGGCGCCGGTCGAGCGGCTCGGCATACTGGGCGCGGGGTTCATGGGCTCCGGCATCGCGGCGATGGCGGCCATCCACGGCGACGTGCCGGTGCGGATGCGCGACGCGGAGCTGCCGCGCGTCGGGAAGGGCATCAAGGCCGTCGCGGACATCATCCAGGAGCGGGTGCGCCGGCGCAGCGCCACGCGCCTCGAGGGCGCCCGGCAACTGGCGCTCATCTCCGGCGCAACCGACTACAGCGGTTTCCACCATGTGGACCTGGCCATCGAAGCGGTCTTCGAGGACCTCGGGGTGAAGCAGGCGGTGCTGCGCGACGTGGAATCCGTCGCCAAGCCGGACTGCATCTTCGCCTCGAACACCTCGACGATCCCCATCGGCCGCATCGCCGAGGCGTCACGGCATCCCGAGACGGTCGTGGGGATGCACTTCTTCTCGCCTGTCCAGCGAATGCCGCTCCTCGAAGTCATCGCAGCCGAGCGGACGGCGCCGCGCACGATCGTCACCGCGGTGGCCTTTGGACGGCGGCTCGGCAAGACGGTCATCGTCGTGCGCGACCGGCCCGGTTTCTTCGTCAACCGGATTCTCATGCCCTACCTCAACGAGGCGGGCCGGCTGCTGACGGAAGGCGTGCCGATAGAGGCGCTCGACCGCGCAATGACGGCCTGGGGGTTCCCCGTAGGTCCGATCACTCTGCTGGACGAGATCGGCCTCGACGTGGCAGTGAAGGCCGGAGCCGTGATGCGCGAGGCCTTCGGCGAGCGGCTCGCGCCGGCGGCGGACATCGCGGCGCTCGTGAAGGAAGGTAGGCTCGGCCGCAAGAACGGTCGGGGTTTCCTGCGTTACCGGGGCGGCCGCAAGGCAGGAGTGGACCCGACAGCCTACGGGGTCCTTGGGGTCGCGCCGGGCCGCGCGCCTGCCGCCGAGGTGCTGGCCGAGCGGATGGCATCCATCATGCTGAACGAGGCGGCCCGGGCGCTCGAGGAGGGGGTGGTGCGCTCACCTCGAGACGGCGACATCGGCGCCATCTTCGGCATCGGATTCCCGCCGTTCCGCGGTGGCCCGTTCCGTGCGTTGGATTCGATGGGCCCTGCGAAAGCCGTCGAGATTCTCGAACGACTCGCGGGAGATTGCGGTGACCGCTTTGTGCCTGCCCCGATCCTCGCCGACCTCGCGCGGCGCGGCGGGCGCTTCTACCCTAGCGACTCCTAGGATCTATGCTGCGCCAGACCCTGATCTACCTCAGCAAGCAGCAGCGGATCTTCGACTTCATCCGTGGCAACCCGCTCGCCTCGCGGTTCGCCTCCCGCTTCGTGGCAGGCGACACGCTGGACACCGCCGTGGCGGCGGTGCACAAGCTGAACGCCAAAGGCATCACCGCGACCCTGGACCTCCTCGGCGAGAGCGTATCCACCCAGGGCGAGGCGGACGCGGCCGCGGCCGGGGCGACTGCGATCCTCGAGCGCATCGCCGCGGAGAAGCCCCAGGCGAACCTCTCGGTGAAGCTGACGCAGCTCGGCTTCGACATCGACCCCGCGAAGTTCGCGGCGAACATCCGGAGCATCCTCGACCGCGCCAAGGCGCTGGGGATCTTCGTCCGCATCGACATGGAGGGCAGCGCACACACGCAGCGTACGCTCGACCTCTTCGAGAAGGAGCTGCACCCCGTCTACGGCGACGGCGTCGGCATCGTCATCCAGTCGTATCTGCGGCGCAGCGCGGCCGACATCGAGCGACTGGTCACGGCGGGGGCCAAGGTGCGTCTCTGCAAAGGCGCGTACCTCGAGGCGCCGACGGTGGCGTTCCCAGCCAAGCGAGACATCGACGCGAGCTATGTCCGTCTCACCCAGCGTCTCCTCCAGTCCGGCCAGTACCACGGCATCGCCACGCACGACGCGGCGATCATCGAGCAGGTAACGCGGTTCGCCACGGAGCAGGGGATCGGGAAGGAGCGTTTTGAGTTCCAGATGCTGTTCGGCATCCGGCGCGATTTGCAGCAGGCCTTGCGTGCCGAGGGCTACGGCGTCCGCGTGTACGTGCCCTTCGGCACCCACTGGTATCCCTATTTCATGCGGCGCCTGGCGGAGAGCCCGTCCACGCTCTTCTTCATCCCGATGAGCGTCCTGAAGGAGGGGTTCCGCCGGTGACGACGGAAGATGCCACGATGCGCGGCTACCAGGCGGCGCACGGCCGCCCGCCGGCGTTCGAGGGCTCCGACGGCCGGGCGTACTCAGCTGGCGTGTTCTCCGAGGACGACCCCGGGCCGGACGGGCGCTACGGCGCCGCGCTCATCTTCGTGCGCTGGTCCCCCACCAACGAGCCCGACGGCCACCTGGAGACGGGATTTCTCGCGTACGATGCCGACCCGGCGCGGGCGGAGGAAGTCGTGGGTCAGACGACACTCCACGACGTGAAGCACCATCTCGATCAACTCATCGCCGAGCGGTGTCAGACGGAGGCTCAGTGACCCAGACACCCCTGCTCGCCACCTTCCGTGGCGAGCACTATGCCGAAGCGGCCTCGCTCGCGCGACGCCTGGCACCGCCTTACGACGTGATCAGCCCCGCGCAGCGGGCCGAACTCGCCGGTCAGGACCCGGCCAATATCGTGCACGTGGATCTGCCTCTCGCGTCCAGCGGCGGCGACCCCTACCCCGTCGCGGCAGCATTGCTGGCCGCGTGGCGCGCCGAGGGCACCATCGTCCGCGAGGGCGGGCCCTCGGCCTATGTGCTGCGTACGACAGCCAAACTGCCGGACGGGAGCGTCCGCGCGCGGACCGGCGCGTTCCTGGCGCTCAGCGCGGAGCCGTTCGCCGCCGGTCGCGTGCTGCCGCATGAGAAGACGCACGCCGGCCCCAAGGAGGATCGGCGGCGCCTGATGCACGCCACCGGCGGCAACCTGAGCCCGGTGTTCGTGCTCGCACCGGACGCCTCCGGGACGTTCGCCGCCCTGCTCGCGGACATCGGCCGGGGCGCGCCGTGGACCCGCTGTGAGGCGATCGGCGCGTCTCACGAGGTGTGGATCGTCGAGGGTGTGGTGGCCGAGCGCATCGCGCAGGCAGCGGGCAGTTCTCCCGTGTACATCGCCGATGGCCACCACCGGTTCGAGACGTCGGTCCTGTTCCGCGACGAGGCTCCTGCCGAGTGGAAAGCGGGCGCGGCCCGGACTCTCGCGCACGTGGTCTCGTTCGAGGACCCCGGCCTGGCCATCCTGCCGACGCACCGGATCGTGCAGGGGGCCCCGCTCAGCCGCGAGGCGTTTCTCGCCGCGGCGCAACCTTACTTCGTCCCCGCGAACAAGGCGGAGGCGACGCTAACGGTGGTCTTCGCCGATTGTGTCGAGGTGCCACTCGTGCTCCGCTCGGACGCCGATCTGTCGCACGTGAGAGACCTGCCACAGCACCCCTCGGTGCGGGACCTGGCCGTCGCGGTCGCCGACACCGTGGCGATTCGGACGGTCGCCGCCGGGTTGATGCGCGGCGCCCCCGCGCTCAGCTACACCGCTGACGTGGACGAGGCCAAGGCAGCAGCGTGCGGGGCGGAGTGTGCCTTCGTCGTGGTGCTCCCGCCGACGCGTCTTGAGCAGGTCCGGCGCGTGGCCGACGCGGGGCAGGTGATGCCCCAGAAGTCGACCTTCTTCGCCCCGAAGATTCCGACGGGGGTGGTGATCCGGCCCTTCGCCGGAGAGAGCTAGGCCGGGGTCTCGCCGGCGAGCGCCGCGATCAGCGCCAGGCAGAACTGGGGCAGGTCGGCCAGCGTGCGCGACGAGATGAGGTTCCCATCCACCACCACCGGCTCGTCAACGTACTGCGCCCCGGCGTTCACCACGTCGTCCCGGATGGCGCGGACGCATGTGGCCCGACGGCCCTTCAGTATTCCCGCCGAGATCGGCACCCACGCCGCGTGGCAGATGAACGCGACGGGCTTCCCGGCGCCCGCGATCTCCTTCGTGATCCGCAGCAACTTGTCCGACCGCCGCATGACGTCGGGCGCCCAGCCCCCCGGGATCACCAGGCCATCGTACTCCTCGGCGTAGACGTCATCGACGTTCCGGTCCACCGTCACAGGGTATCCTCTCTTGCCGGCGTAGGTCTTCTCGCCCAGCCCGGCCACCACCGTCGTGGCGCCTTCCTCCTGCAGACGGATCTTCGGATACCACAGTTCGAGGTCTTCGTAGTGCGGGGCAACGAAGATCAGGACCGTCTTGCCCTGGAGTCTCATGGCGTCTCTCTCTGGTTCGGCGAGTTCGCGAGTGCCTTCGGGGTGCGGGCACGTTCCTGCGGGGGCGGTAGCTCCACGCCGGTGACGATACGCAACGCCTCGGCGACCTGCTGTTGGCTGATGGGAGCGGTGCCCGCGACGACGCGGTCCCACGCGCGGCTGGCCGGCGTCCCTCCCGCCGCGATCATGGCATCGTGCATTTCTGTCGCACTGATCGTGCGTGACGTTCGCTCGGCAGCGAGTACGAGCATGTGGCGGGCGACGTCGTCCAGGCGCGCCCGGCCACTCGAGCCGCGCCGGACGGCGGCGTCGAGGAGCAGGCCGGCGAGCATTCCCTTTCGATAGACGAGCAGGCTCGTGTTGTCTCCGCTGGGCCTCGCCCGGCTCTCTTCTTCCATCGTCATCGACGTCTTGTCGGGGATCCGCTGGTAGTTGCGCCACGATTCGTAGCAGAGCGCGGCCAGGTCGCGCGGGTCGCCCCGCCACTCCGCGTAGAAGCGCGCAGCGAAGTAGTCCGTGACCCCCTCAGTCCACCAGCGCTCAGCCTCCATCGCGCCGCCGAACCAGAGGTGCAGCGTCTCATGGAAGGTGTCGTGCCCGCGCGGCCGCTCGAGCATCTCGCCGGGCTCCCACAGCAGGCCGATCGCCGACGTCCCCTGCAGGCTCCCGCTCGTGCGGCCCTTGCGGCCGGCGTCGCTGATGTAGACGACGCGGGAGACGGGCACGGGTCCGAACGCTGCGGTGCCGCGCCGCAGGCTCGCGGCGACCAAGTCGACCAAGGCCGAATCGGGGAAGGCACGCTGGCCGCGCACGGCGACGGTGTACGCGCCCGAGTCCACGGCACCGGAGTAGGTGCGGTAGTCGGCGGCGGCGGCGAGTGCGCCCTCCATCAGATCGTCGCCGGAGCGGGGCCGGAACTCCCCGCCGGCGCTGTCCCAACTCGTGATGAGCCGCCAGCCGTCCGGCAGGACGAAGCGCACCCGCACGAACGGGAAGGGCCGCCACGTCTTGCGGTTGGCCACAGGGTCGGGTGCGACGAAGACGCTGCGGGTGATTGCGTAGAGACGCGTGGGATCGAGGCCCGATGCCGTCGAGCCGCCGGAGACGGAATCGTTGAAGTCAAGGCGATAGCGGAACCGGATGGCGCCGGGGCGGATTCCCTCCACCACGTAGCCGCTACCGGTGCGCTGAACGTGGAGCGGCGCGCCGCGGTCGTCCGTTGCGATGAACCCGGCGACGGAGGTGCCCGCCGACGCGGCGCGTGGCGGGATCACGAGCGGCACGCCGCCGGGACTCTGGACGGTGAGCCGGCCCTCGACGGAGAGGTGACGCTGGGCGGGGAGCACGGCGATGTGATATTGCAGGGTGTCCGGCGCGGCTTGTGCGCGAACTCCCGGGGCGAGCCCCAAGGCGAGCGCGAGCGACACGCCCGCGAGCTTGACAGCGAGGGTGCTAGCCAGAGTACTTCAACCCCGACTCGGCGAGGGTCAGCGCCGCGCCAGTGCGTTCAACGCCGGCCTCCAGCACCTCTCCGAGTACAAGCGTATGGCTGCCCGCCGGCATCGTGGCGACCAGACGGCACTCGAGCCAGCCCAGGGCCTCCGCCAGCACAGGTACCCCGAGTGCGGGCCCCGTCTTGGTCGGCGCACCCCCCAGTTTCTGGGGTGTCCGGTGCGAGGACGCCCCGAGCCGGGTCGCCAGGTCGCGCTGGTCGGTGCCGAGCACGTTGATGGCGAACGCTCGAGCGTCGCGGATCATCGGCAGGCCCCTGGAGTCGTTCTCGACGGCCACGGCCACCATCGGAGGCGCGAAGGCGACCTGCATGACCCAGGCGGCCGTGATGCCGTGATCCTCGTCCCCGCTTCGCACGGTGACGGCGTAAAGGCCGTACGGGAACAGGCGGAGGACGGTCTGCTTGGCGGCTTCGTTCACGTGCACGCTCGCGGCAGGGGACGCGCGACAAACTAGCGCAGGACCCCAGACCGCGCGAGCCATGTCGCGCGAAAGGATCGGGTGCAGCGATGCGTCGTTTGGCTCTCATTCTTGGTGCGGCGAGCCTGCTCGCCGCGTGCGCGCGGACCCCTGAGCGCCCCGCCGATCTCATCGTGTACGGACGGGTGTGGACGGGGGACACGGCCCGGCCGTGGGCCGCGGGCGTGGCGCTGCGCGGTGACACGATCGTCGCCGCGGGCTCGACGCGGGACGTCAATCGGTTCCGCGGGCCTTCCACGCGGGTGCTCGGCGGCGGTGACCGCAGCGTGCTGCCCGGCTTCGGGGACTCACACACGCACTTCGTCGACGGCGGCTTCCAGTTGATGTCGGTGGACCTGCGGGACGCGGACAGCCCGGCGGAGTTCACCCGCCGCCTCGCCGAGTTCGCGCGGCGCCTGCCCAAGGGACGCTGGATCACCGGTGGGGACTGGGACCACGAGAACTGGCCGGGGGCACCGCTCCCGCGCCGGGAATGGATCGACTCCGTCACACCCGACAATCCCGTGTTCGTGAGCCGCCTTGACGGCCACATGGGAATCGCGAACTCGCTCGCGCTGCGGCTCGCCGGCATCACGCGCGCCTCCCGCGCGCCGGCCGGTGGAGAGATCGTCCGCGATGCCGCGACGGGCGAGGTGACAGGGGTTCTCAAGGACAATGCGTCGGATCCCATCTGGCGCGCCGTCCCCACCGCCACGGAGGCGGAGACCGACAGCGCGCTGGTGCTGGCCCTGCGCCATGCTGCGGAGTTCGGCGTGACGACGGTGCACGTGATGGGGAGTTGGCGCGATCTAGCCGCCTTCAGGCGCGCCCGGGGCCGGAACGCCCTGACCGCGCGGGTGTACGCGTTCGTCCCGCTCGCCACGTGGCGGAGGCTCGCCGACACAGTGCGCGCCCAGGGCCGCGGGGACGACTGGCTGCGTTGGGGCGGGGTCAAGGGGTTCATGGACGGCTCCCTCGGCTCGACCACGGCGGCGTTCTTCGAGCCCTACAGCGACGCCCCGACCAGCCGGGGCCTCCTGGTCACGGACTCGGCGACGATGCTCGGCTGGATCTTGGGCGCGGACAGCGCCGGGCTCCAGGTCGCGGTGCACGCCATCGGCGACCGGGCCAACGCACAGTTGCTAGACTTCTACGCCGAGGCCGAGCGCGCGCACGGTGCGCGCGACCGGCGATTCCGGGACGAGCACACGCAACACCTGCGGTTGGCCGATGTCCCGCGCTTCGGGCAACTGGGGGTCATCGCCGCGATGCAGCCCTACCACGCCATCGACGACGGACGCTGGGCCTGGAAGCGCCTCGACACGCTGCGGCTGCGTGGGACGTACGCGTTCCGGGCTCTACTCGAGGCCCGGGCGCCACTCGCCTTCGGGAGCGACTGGACCGTCGCACCACTCTCGCCGGTCCTTGGCCTTTACGCGGCGGTGACACGCCGGACCCTCGACGGGAAGAACCCCGGCGGCTGGTTTCCGGCAGAGAGGCTCTCGCTGGAGCAGGCGCTGCGGGCATACACTGCCGGCGTCGCCTACGCCGGATTCATGGAGGACAGGACCGGCGTTCTGCGGCCCGGAATGCTCGCCGACGTAGTCCTGCTCGATCGCGATGTGTTCGCGATGCCTGCGGAGAGCCTCGACGCCGTGCGCGTGCAGGCGACGATTGCCGGCGGGCGCGTCGTGTACGAGCGCCGTTGACCCCCGGGGAGTCCCGGGTATTTTGCTCGGCTATGGCCACAAGGGCGAAGACGGACGCGCGCGGGCAGCGGCTCACCGAGGCCGAACTGCTGGACGTGTACCGTCTGATGCTCCTGTCGCGGCGCCTGGACGACAAGGAGATCCAGCTCAAGCGGCAGAATCGGATCTACTTCCAGATCTCAGGCGCGGGCCACGAGGCCGTGCTGGTGGCGGCCGGCAAGCTCCTCAAGGCGGGCCACGACTGGTTCTACCCGTACTATCGTGACCGGGCGCTCTGCCTCGCGCTCGGGATGACGCCGGCGGAGATGCTCCTGAGCGCCGTCGGCGCGGAGGCCGACCCGAACTCCGGCGGCCGCCAGATGCCGTCGCACTGGGGCCACAAGCAGCTCAACATCGTCAGCCAGTCAAGCCCCACGGGCACACAGTGCCTGCAAGCCGTGGGGTGCGCGGAGGCGTGGTATCGCTGGGATCGTGTCGAGGCCGCGCGTGATCACGTCGGCCCGGTCCACGGCGACGAGATCGCGTATTGCTCCCTCGGCGACGGCACGACGAGCGAAGGGGAGTTCTGGGAAGCGCTGAACACCGCATCCAACCTCAAGCTCCCGGTGCTCTTCCTCATAGAGGACAACGGGTACGCGATCTCAGTGCCGATCGAGGTCCAGACGGCGGGCCGCTCCATCTCGAGACTGGTCGCGGGATTCCCCGATCTGTACATCGAGGAGGTGGACGGCTGCGACCCGCTGGCCTCGTTCGACGTGCTGGGCAGTGCGATTGCCCACTGCCGGAGCCGGAAGGGACCCGCCCTCGTCCACGCACACGTCGTCCGCCCCTACTCGCACTCCCTCTCCGACGACGAGGCGATGTATCGCCCCTCGCCGGAGCGTGAGGCGGACGCAGCCAGGGACCCGATCAGGCGGTTCGCCGGGCGCCTCGTCGAGGACGGATCGGCGACGGCGCAGGACCTCGATGAGATCGCGGCCGGCGTGGAGGCCGGGATCCAGGCCGCGGCGGACACCGCCCTTGCAGCCCGACAGCCGGCGCCGGAGACGGCCACGCGGTTCGTGTACTCGCCCGACGTAGATCCGACCTCTGCGCCGTTCGACACGGAGGACGACCCGCACTTCACCGGCGATCCCACGACGATGGTGGACCTGCTCAACGCCTGCCTCAGGGATGAGATGGAGCGGGACCCGCGCATCGTCGTCTTCGGCGAGGACGTGGCGGACGTCTCCCGCGAGGAGCACCTCGGCAGGATCAAGGGGAAGGGCGGCGTCTTCAAGGTGACCTGGGGCTTGCAGAAACGCTTCGGTGGGAACCGCGTGTACAATTCGCCGTTGGCGGAAGCAAACATCGTCGGCCGGGCGGTGGGGCTCGCGACGCGCGGCTTCAAGCCAGTGGTCGAGATTCAGTTCTTCGACTACATCTGGCCGGCGTTCATGCAGATACGGAACGAACTCGCCGTGATGCGCTGGCGGTCGAACAACGCGTTCAGCTGCCCGGTCGTCGTGCGCGTGGCCTACGGCGGGTACCTCAGGGGCGGCGCCGTCTACCACTCGCAGACCGGCGCGTCGATCTTCGCCCATACGCCGGGCCTGCGCGTCGTGTGCCCGGCGACTGCACTCGACGCCAACGGCCTGCTGCGCACGGCAATTCGGTGCGACGACCCGGTCATCTTCCTCGAGCACAAGCACCTCTACCGCCAGACCTACAACAAGGCGCGGTACCCGGGCCCGAACTTCATGGTCCCGCTTGGCAAGGCGAAGGTTGTGCGGGAGGGCCGCGACGTCACTGTGATCGCGTATGGAGCGGTCGTGCAGCGCGCCGTCGTCGCGGCGAAGGAGGTCCAGGACGCGAGCGGCGTCAGCGCCGAGGTCATCGACCTGCGATCGCTCTCGCCGGTGGACTGGGAGACGATCGCCGCGTCGGTGCGCAAGACGAACAGGGTGATAGTCGCCCACGAGGACGCGCTCTCGTGGGGGTACGGCGCAGAGCTCGCGGCGCGGATCGGGAACGATCTCTTCGCGTGGCTCGACGCCCCGGTTCGGCGCGTCGCCTCCCTCGACACCTTCGTGGCCTACGCGCCCGATGTCGAGGATCACACCCTTCCCCAGGCGGCTGACGTAGCTGCCGCGATCCGGGAGCTGGCCGCATTCTGAATGGCGACGCCGCGCGCGCGCGGCGGGCACTCTTCGGTCTCCTGTTTCTCCTCTCAGGTGCCACGGGGCTCATCTACGAGCTCGTCTGGGCGCGCGACCTGTACCAGTTCTTCGGCTCCACCATTCACTCGATCACCACCGTCGTGGCGGCCTATATGGGCGGCCTCGGCCTTGGCGCGTACGTCCTGGGGCGCGTGGCGGACCGGCGGGCCGACCCCGCCAAGTTCTACGGGTTGCTCGAGATCGCCATCGGGCTGTTCGGCCTCGCGTCGGCCTGGGTGTTCGAGGGGGTCGGAGCGTCCTACATTGCGGCGGCGCGGTGGCTGGTGCCGGGTGTCTGGCTCGCCACGGCCATCAAGTTTCTGGTCGCGTTCGCCGTTCTGCTCGTGCCGACGTTCCTCATGGGCGGCACGCTGCCGCTGCTGACGCGGGCGTTCGCCGGGGCCCGTCTAGACCAGTTCCGGCGCCAGCTGGCGCTCTTCTACGGCATCAACACCCTTGGCGGCGTGGTGGGTTGTGCGCTCGCCGGCTACGTGCTCATCGAGTACGTCGGCCTGCGCGGGACGCTGCTCGCGGTCGGCACGGTCAACCTGCTGCTCGGCGCGGCGGCGCTCATGTTGGCCCGCGGGGTGACGGCGGAAGCTCCCCTGGCGGAACAGGAGGATGATTCCTCCGCCGCTCCCGGCGAGGATGCGACCAGTTGGCCCGTCGCCGACGCCGCGACGCGCCGCCTGGCCATCTGGATGATCGCGGTCACTGCATTCGCGTCGCTGCTCTACGAGATCGCCTGGACGCGGATCCTCGTGCTGGTGGTCGGGAGCTCCACGTACGCGTTCACGACTATCTTGGCCGCGTTCCTCGCGGGCATCGGCATCGGGAGCCTGTTCGCCATCGGGAAAGGACGGCCTCCGCGGGAGCTGCTCCTTGGGGCCGCGCTGATCCAGGGGGCGATCGCGGTGCTGGCTGCGCTACTGTTCCCGTTCTTCCGCGGCCTCCCCGTCTACATCGTGGGCACGATGCAGGTCGGGTTCCTCAGTGCGGTGGACCTGCTGACCATGCACGGGCTTGCGGTCGCCGCGGTCGTGCTGCCGCCGGCCGTGGGGATGGGCCTCTGTTTCCCGCTGCTCGCCGAGCTGGCGGCGGGACCGGGGGGCAAGACGGGCGGCGAAGCGGGTCGGGCCTACTTCGCCAACACACTGGGCAGCATCGTCGGATCGGTGCTGACCGGGTTCGTGCTCATCCACCTGCTCGGCAGCGAGCGGACCCTCGTCGTCGGCGTGCTGGTCAACGCGGGCGCGGCGGCGCTGATGGTCTGGTGGCTCGGGCGCGAACGCGGCGGCAGCCGCACCCCGTTGCAGCTTGAGCGCATCGCCCTGCTGCTCGGCGGGCTCGCGCTCGTCATCACCTTCGGCACGCCGAGCTGGTCGCACCGCACGCTCGACCGCGGTCCGGCAATCTACGGCCGCGAGCACATGACGCGCGTGGAGCTGGTCAACTTCCTCCGCGGCCTCGGCGCGGAACAGCTGAGCTTCGAGGAAGGTTGGAACGCGACGGTCTCTGTGTGGCGGAACGGCGGCGCGACGTGGCTCAAGACCAACGGCAAGTCCGACGCGTCGTCGGTCGCCGACATGAACACGCAGGTGCTCGTCAGCCTGCTGCCCGCCCTGGCGCACCCCAGCCCGCGCCGCGCCTTCGTAGTCGGCTTGGGGAGCGGTGTGAGCGTGCGCACCCTCGCCGACGTGCCTGGCGTCGAGCGCGTGGACGTGGTCGAGATCGAGCGGGCGGTGCTCCGGGCGAGCCGGTTCTTCGACTTCCTCAACAGGGACGTGCTCGCCGACCCGAAGGTGCACGTCATCGAGGACGACGCGCGCAGCGCGTTGCAGCTGGCGCGCGAACCGTACGACATCATCGTCTCAGAGCCGTCCAATCCGTGGATCGCGGGCATCGCAGCGCTCTTCACCGCGGACTACTTCCGCGTGGCGGCAAGCCGACTCAATCCCGATGGCATCCTCGCACAGTGGCTGCAGACCTACCGCGTGCCGCCGTCCCTTGTCGCGGTCGTCGTGGCGAACGTGCGGGCGGTCTTTCGGCACGTCGAGGTCTGGTATGCGAACCCATCGGACCTGATCATCCTTGCCTCCCGCCAGCCGATACCCTGGAACCGACAGAGGGTGGCGGGCCTGATGACGCCGCCGGGTCCGATTCGCACGGCGCTGCGCGACTGGCTGCGGATCGATCACGCCAACCAGCTCCTCGGCCACTTCCTCCTCGGCGACCGCGGCTCCGCGATGCTCGCGGCCGGCGCGGCCTTCACGCACAGCGATGACCGGCCCGCTCTGGAGTTCGTGGCCGCCCGTCATCTGCTCGTTGGCCCGCGAGAAGGGACCACCTTCGATTCACTGCTCGTGCTGAAGATGGCAGCTGGGGACACCGTGCCTTCGCTGAAGGACTGGCCGGTTACGAAGGACGAGGTGCTGCAGGCGTATGTCGAGGCATTGCCGGCCTACACGGACCTCGCGCGGACCCTCGCCCGCCGCTTGGTAGATGCGGCCCCCGACGATCCGGCGCGCCAGGCCGGCATGGGCCTGATGCTGTTCGAGCGACGCGAGTACCGCCCGGCAGTCGAGCACCTGGCGCGCGCACTGGCAAGACGACCAGACGACCCGAGGCTCCTCCTCGCGAGCAGCATCGCGCACTTCGGGCTGGGCGACACGGCGGCTGCTCAGCGGCTGCTCCTGCGAGCCCGGGAGGCCGGCGGCGACACGGTCTACGCGTCGGCCCTGCTGGCGGAGATCGCCGTGCGCCAGGGCGACGACTCGGCGGCCGCCGCGTACGCGCTCCGTGCCCTCCGGGGCCTCCGTCCCACGATTGACGCGCCATTCCCGCTGCCGCTCGATGTGACGCTGCGACTCCTGGCGTCGCGCGCGCGCCCCGAGGTGGCCGGCGAGGTCTTCGAGGTCGCTGCCGCGACGCGGCCGTCGTGGGACCTCGCGTACTGGGGCGGCGCGCAGGTGTTCTCGCGTGGCGGGCAGTTGGGGTGCCGGCGTGCAGAACGGCTCGCTGGGCAGCTGTCGCGGTTCGGATGGAGGGACGAGGAGGTCTACCAGCTACTGCGGGCGTGCGCCGCGGGCAGGTCCGACTAGCGCGCGGTCGCCGTGAGCACCCTCAAGACGGTGTCGGGGGCGTGTCGATCCCGGTGAGGCGGCGGATCTCGTGTGCCGCGCCGATCGCCGCATCCACGTCGAGGGACAGCGCCCGCGCCTGCTGGGTTGCCATCGTGAGGTCTCCGAGGGCCTCCGCGACTCCGGCCGAGCGGAGCCGCAGCAGGTCGAACCGCACGTTCTGCATCGCCAGCAGACAGGACTCGAGTTGGGACGCGAGGATCTCGCGCCGCTTGCCGAGTTCGACCACGGTCTGGTGCTGGCGCTCCAGCAGGCTGATGCGACGGTCGCGGTCCGTTGAACGCGGCTCCACTTGGAGCGCCACGAGCCGGCTCTCCAGCTTCTCGGCCGAATCCACGTCGATATCGCGGTCCAGCGCGCCCAATGTCCGCGCCAAGTCGGTCGCACGCTCCAGCAGTTGGTCGATTGTCGGCCCGACGTCGGGCAGCATCTTCCTCTCGGTCTTCGAGAGGCGTGCGAGCATCGCGAGAATCGCGGCGCGGTCCTTCCGGGCCTGCTCGATACCCGCCGCGTGCCGCCCGAGGTCTTGGGGGCTCGCGGCGAGGGCCGGACGCCCACGACCTCCTCCCTTGGCATCGATCGCATCGGGTGCAGGTGGCCGGTAGATGACGTCCCGCCACGAGTAGCCCGCGGTCCACAGGCGCGCATAGTCCTTCGCGACGAAGAACCCCCAAATTGCAGCGACCGACAGAGACCACGGGCTGTGAAAGCCCTGCGCGAGGTTGATCAAGATCAACATCCCGTTGACCGACGCGTAGCTGGCCAGCTTGCGCCGGAACCGCACGACCATCAGCGGCTCACCGGTCGCCTTGGCTTGGGCGGCGAGCTCGGCCTCTTCGAGGGCCTTCTTGTCCTGCGGGCGCGCGGCGCGCGCGGCCGCCCGTTCGGCTTGGCGCGCGACCCGGGAGCCGCCGCGCTCCGCGCGCTCCCTGATGCCATCCACTGCGCGCTCCACGCGAGCCAGCGGATCGCGCTCGCGCGAGCGGCCCGGCGCCTCAAGAGCGCGGCTCGCGGTCCGCGGCGGAGGCGGCGTGAACGACCCCGTCTCCAGTGCGCGACGTAGCGCGTCGGCGGTCGGCCAGCGCCGCTCCGGGTCCTTCTCCAGACACCGCATCACCGTCAGCGCCAGTTCGCGAGGAGCGTCGGTCCGCTTCCGCTCCACGGGCGTCGGCTCCTCCGAGATCTGCTTCATCAGCAGCCCGGGAACGGTTGGGGCCTGGAACGGCAGTTCGCCGCTCAGCATCTGGTACGCGACGACGCCGAGCGAGTAGATGTCGGAGCGGCCGTCAATCTCGCGCTCGCCCGCCGCCTGCTCGGGGCTCATGAAGGCCGGTGTGCCGATGGCGATGCCCGCCTCGGTGAGCGTGCCGCCCTGGGCCGTGAGCGCCTTCGCGATCCCGAAGTCCGTGACCATCACGCGGCCACGCGTCCCCTCGAGGAGGATGTTGTCCGGCTTCACGTCGCGGTGGATCACGCCCTGCTGGTGGGCGGCGGCGAGAGCGTCCGCCGTCTCGCGGAAGATGCGACGCGCCTCGTCGATGGAGAGGCGGGTCCGGCGCTTGAGGCGCAGCGCGAGCGATTCGCCGTCGATGAAGGCCATCACGAAGTAGACGAGATCGTCCGCTTCGCCGACGGTATGGATGGGGACGATGTTGGGGTGCGAGACCCGCGCTGCGGTCTCCGCTTCGCGCATGAAGCGCGCGCGGATGTCAGGTCGATAGGCCAGTTCCGGCGGCAGGACCTTGATCGCCACCGAGCGCTTCAGCTTCTCGTCGCGTGCCCGGTAGACCACACCCATACCGCCGCGCCCGATCTCGGCCTCGATGGAGTACGCATCACCGAGAGCCGCGGCCAACCGCGACTGCAGCCCGCCATCGCCGCCGCTACTCGTCATTGCTCATCGGAACGCATCGGGCCTTAGATTAGTGTCGCCGGTCGAGTGTGGCAACTGCATCGCGCCCGTTCCTGCCGTTTTGGCGCAGGTTCCCGCTCGGCCGTTGGCACGAAGGCTGCCTCCAGGGAGGACGTGTCGAGAGGACTGCGATCCACTGTTTCCGATGAGCGGCCGATGAGTGAACGCCTTACGCTTCCCGTTCTGCCGTTGCGCGACATGGTGCTGTTCCCTGGCGTGACGGCGCCAATCAGCGCCGGCAGGCCCGGCACCCTCCGTGCCATCGAGAAAGCGCTCAAGGACGACAAGCGCCTGATCTTCGCCGTGGCCCAGCGTGAGAACGTCGAGCACGTCACCCCCGACTTGCTGCACGGGATGGGCACGGTCGCGCGCATCGGCCAGATCCAGCGCGGACTCGGCGGAGTCCAGCTCGTCCTCCACGGCGAGTTCCGTGCTACGGCCGTGCACGTCGCGGAAGTCGAAGGGCAACTGGAGGCCGTTGTCCGCGAGGCCGCCGACCTCCCTCCGCTCGACGCGAACGAGGCCGCCTTCCAGGCGCTCTACAAGGAAGCCCGCGAGCGGGCCGCCGAACTCGGGCAGAAGAGCGGCCTGCCGGAAGAGATGGTCCAGCAGGTCCTCTCGTCCGTCAGCGACCCCGGCCGTTTCTCCGACCTCGTGGCCGGCTACATCGAACTCAAGACGCCCGAGCGCCAGGCGCTGCTCGAGACCCTTGCCGTCGAGGGCCGGTTGCGCCGCGTCCTCATCCAGGTGCAGCGGCAGATATCCGTCGCAGACGCCCAGGAGGACATCAAGTCGCAAGTGCAGGAGGAGATTGGCGAGCGTCAGAAAGAGATGTACCTGCGCGAACAGCTCAAGGCCATCCGCCGTGAGCTGGGCGATGCTGGCGGGGACGAAGAGGTCAACGCGCTCCGTACGAAGCTGGAGTCGCTCGACCTTCCGGAGGCGGCGAAGAAGGAAGTCGAGCGCGAACTCGGCCGGCTCGAGCGCACGTCGAAGGAGTCGATGGAAGCGCAGGTCATCCGCACCTACCTCGAGTGGGTGGCGGAATTGCCGTGGAACACGCGCTCCGAAGACCTCCTCGACACTCCGCGCGCCGAGCAGGTTCTCGAAGAGGATCACTTCGGGCTCAAGGACGTGAAGGAGCGCGTGCTGGAGTTCCTCGCGGTGCGGCAGCTGCGGGAGCGCGCGAAGGCCGCGGAGAAGGAGGACGCGGACCCTACCATGAAGCAGCACGGCCAGGACGACGACCGCGTCTTCCAGCGCGGTCCCATCCTTCTCTTCGTCGGACCACCCGGCACCGGCAAGACCTCGATCGCGAAGTCCATCGCCCGGGCGATGGGCCGCAAGTACGTCCGCATCTCGCTAGGCGGCGCGCGGGATGAGGCCGACATCCGCGGCCACCGGCGCACGTACGTCGGCGCGATGCCGGGCCGCATCATCCAGGGGATGAAGCAGTCGGGCACCAAGAACCCGGTCTTCCTCCTCGACGAGGTGGACAAGCTCGGCGTGTCGTTCCAGGGCGATCCCGCTTCGGCGCTGCTCGAAGTGCTCGATCCGGCGCAGAACGACTCGTTCACCGATCACTATCTCGGAGTCCCCTTCGACCTCTCCGAGGTGCTCTTCATCGCCACGGGGAACCTCACGCAGGGCATCCCGGGCCCGCTGCTCGATCGGATGGAGACCGTCGAGTTCACCGGCTACACCGAACACGAGAAGCTCAACATCGCCCGGCAGTACCTCGTGCCGCGCCAGCTCCGCGAGAACGGCCTCGCTGACGAACAGCTCGCCGTCGAGGACGCGGCCATCCGCGAGATCATCAGCGGCTTCACGCACGAGGCGGGAGTCCGCCAGCTCGAGCGCGAGATCGGCCGCCTGGCTCGCAAGGTGGCTCGGCGTGTCGCCGCGGGCGGGGGTGAGCGCATCGTGGTCGGCGGCGAGGAGGCGAAGAAGGAACTCGGCCGCCCGAAGGTCCGGCCGGAGCGCGCCGCGCGCGAGGATGCCGTGGGCGTGGCGACGGGGATGTACTACACCCCGAGCGGCGGCGACATCATGTTCGTGGAGGCGGTGCTGATGTCCGGCAAGGACGAACTCGTCCTCACCGGCCAGCTTGGCGACGTGATGAAGGAATCGGCGCGCGCCGCCCTGAGCTACGCGAAGAAGAACGCTGCGGGGCTCGGCGTGAGCGACATCGCTCTGCGCGACAAGGAAATCCACATCCACGTGCCCGCCGGCGCGGTCCCGAAGGACGGGCCGTCGGCCGGCGTGACGATGGCCACGGCCCTGATAAGCGCGCTCACCGGCCGGCCCACGCGCCACAACGTCGCGATGACGGGAGAGATCACACTGCGCGGGGCAGTGCTACCGATTGGCGGCCTCAAGGAGAAAGTCCTGGGCGCCGCGCGGGCGGGCATCACCGACATCGTTCTGCCAAGGGAGAACGAGCGGGAGCTCGAGGACCTACCGGAGGAAGTGCGGCGCCAGCTCGTCTTCCATCCGGTCGAGACGCTCGACGAGGTCCTCGCCGTCGCCCTCGGGAATCGCGACACGCCCGTGGTGAACGCGCTCTTGAAGACCGGTATCTAGCCGGCAGCACGGCCGCTACCGGTCGAAGAGTCCGAAGCGCAACCGCCGGAACAGGTCCTCGGCGGCACCGCGCCCCGTGGACTCGGTCCCATCGAGGAATGGCACGGTGTCAGGGGCGTCCGTACGAAGGGGATGTCGCTGTCCGTCTACGTCTAGGCAGGAGCCTGCGCGGCCGTCAACCACAGGGTTGAGACGGCTGCTACGAGCCAGCACTCAGCGCCAGGCACAGTAGTCCGCTACCACCTGGCCAATGACTGTCGCAATACTTGACATACCGCTCACCTCGTCACCAACACCGTCCGCGACACCGCCGTCAATAAGTGATACACCAACAGCCGCGGCAACGACCGTACTAGCAACATTTTGCGGATTGACATCGTCACGGAAGAACCCGGTCTTCTGACCATCAACGACAATCGCACAGAACGACTTGGCTCTCTCTGCAAGCCACGCCGAAACCTGACGAGAAGCGTCGCCTGGAACGGCCGACCCTCTTGTGCAATCGGTGAGCGCCCGAACTAGGCCTGGCGAGGCGCTGACGCGCCGAACCAGCTCTGCGGCCATCCACTTAAGAGCTTCGCCGGGCGTCGAAACAGAACTCGGTGGTGGCTGCCGGAAGTCAGCCAGCAGCGCCGACACAGCAGCGACGTACAGGCCGCCCTTCGAACCGAAGTAGTGAAATAGCAACTGCTTATTGACGCCGCCGGCGTCGGCGATCCGCTCGATCCGCGCCCCGGCGTAGCCGTGGACGCCGAACTCGAGCTTCGCTGCATCAAGGATGGCGGTTCTACGAGAGCCGTCGGACACGTCACCTATCTGTCAACCGTATGGTTGACCACGGTACGGTGAATGGCCGACGGCGTCAAGCTCTCAATTCAGCGACTCCGGACCGCTTGAGCAGTCCGGGCGGGTCGGCTACCCGACTGCGGAAGCGGCCAGCGGGTGCCGAGGTCGTTCCAGTTCAGGATGGCGTTGAATGCGAGGGCGAACGCGCCCTGAGATTCCCAGCGCCAAAACGGCCGAATGGCGAAGAGGACGACGTGCCCGGAGCCGTGGGGAACATCCACGACAGCAGCCTTGCCGGCCAGTTCGGAGCCCCCATCCAGTAGACCGGAGATGAGCAGTGAGTCCGCCCGGGGGTGGAACCGCACGATGACCCGGGGCAGGGTACGCGCCAAGTCGCGGAGGACGCTCGAGTCGCGGGTCTGCTCCGACCCACGACTGTCCAGCGAATCCACTTGGAGCAGGGGCGCCTGGCTGAAGTACACCGGCAGAGTGTCGGCGTAGCCGTAGGCGATGGGGCTCGCCTGGTCCCGGACCTGCGAACGGAACACAGCGCCCCTCGCACGCAGCTGGCGTGCGTCGACGACGCTCACGCCGCGCCCGAAGCCGAACTGCACCGAAAGGGTGGCGGTGCTGCCTTCGGTGATCAGGAGACCGCCGCGGCGGACCCACGCGTCGAGCCGGGCGAGGCCGTCGAGACCGATGCCGGGCCGAACGTCGTCCGTCGAGTCGTAGCCGCCCAGGCTCGGCGTCTCGGGGGTGCGCTTCCACGGGATCGGCGGACCGGCCATCGGCATCCCCGTCACGAGCGTCCGGGGGTTGAAGCCGGCCTGCGGGAAGACGAGCACGTCGACGCTCGCGAGGCGCGAGCTGTCGCGCAGCTGCTGCGTGGAGATGTATGTGTAGGGGATCGTGAGCCGGTCGAAGGCGTAACGGACCCAACCCTCGTCCTGGGTGGTGGTCCACGAGTGCAGGAGTCCGATCCTTGGCACGTCGAGCTCGTGGCGCGCGACTGTCGGGGCTTGCCGCACCGCTACGGCAGTGAGCCCGAACGAATCGAGCACCGCGAGGACCTGTCGCTCGGTTTCGCGCCCAGCGCCGACGAGTGGAACGATGACCGTGCCCGCCGGGAAGCTGCGTCCGTCGACGGTGAACGTGTCTTCGGCCGCGAACATCCGGATCTGCCTCAGTCGGAACCGGAAGACCGCGAGGTTGCTCTCGGTCGTCGCGGGAATCAGGAAAGCGGCCCGGCCGGCGTCGACGCCGGTGACGGCGCCGCGGACGCGAACGTCGTCGGTGACGAGAGTGAGCGGCTGGGAGAACACCGATGAATCGGTGACGGGGAGCGTGACGACGTTTCGAACCGCGCCGAGCGTCCAGCCCGTATCGTCGTAGGGAGCGGGGTCGGTCGGCCGGTAAGTCTGGATGCCGAGCAAGTTGTCGGCGAGAGGACCGTAGGGCTGGTCCATCCTCACCACGTAGTCGCCTTCGGAGACCTGCTGGGTTCCGACGCCGAACGCGCGGCCTGCGCGGTGAACCTCCACGCCCTGAAGGCGCAGGAGGTTGACCAGTTCAGCAGCCTCGATCCGGCGCGCCTGCTCGGCCGGGATGAGCCACGCGTACGGGGCGGCGGTCCTCCCGCGCTCCACGGCCCGGCGGGACTTGAGCCAGAAGTTCTCGAGGAACTGCGGCCCGTTGCGGGCCACGTAGTCGAGCGCGACGAGCGCGGCAGACTGCTGGTAGTTGATGTTGTTGCGGATGCACCACCGCACGCCATCGAGCGGCGGGTTGGGGCGGAACCACTCAACGCTCCGCTGTGACGGGCCAATGCGGGCCGTGTCGCACTCGGCGCCGAAGCCGGTATAGGTCTCGTAGAAGCGCCCGATTGCGTTGCGCCCGTTCGCGACAAAGAAGAGGAAGTTCGGTGCCCATCCGTCGTAGAAGCCGTGCGTCCAGACACCGGGCAGGCCGCGCTTGGTGAGTTCCGTCACCTCCTGCGTCGCCAGAGTATTCCACTCGTTGATGGTGATCGCGTCGACCGCGCGGTTGTATGGCCCTGTGCCCGTCGAGGTGTAGAGGAACGGCACCGACTCGTGCAAGTCGTGCATCACGGCGGGGTGCCACTCGAAGAAAGCCGCCAGGACGTTTCGGGTCAGCACCTGGGACAGCACGATCGCATCGCGGTTGTTGTCGTGGGCGGTGTAGCGGCCCCAGTACACCAGCGGTGGCCGAACGCCGCTGTGGCTGCGACCGTAGTTGTAGACGTCCACCTGCCGGTCCCGGCCGTCCACCTCGAGCACAGGGGTGATGAGGACTATCTCACGCTCGCGAATGGAGCGGTACATCGGACCATCGTCCACGACCAGCCGGTAGGCCAATTCCATCAGCATCTCGGGAGAGCCTGTTTCCGGAGAGTGGAGCGAGCCGGTCAACCAGTAGATCGGTTTGCCACGCGCGATCAGCGCCCGTGCATCGGCGTCGGAGAGGCCCCGGGGGTCCGCGAGCCGGCGAGTGACATCACGGAACGCGTCGAGGTTGGCGAGTGTCGCGGGGTCCGCGATGGCCGCCAGGAGCATCTCACGCCCCTCGTCGGAGTTCCCGAGAGTGAAGATGCGGATGCGGTCCGACGCCGCGGCCAGCGCTCGCAAGTAACCGTTGATGTCCGCGACGTGGCTCAGGCGCCCGACCGTGCCGGGGACGTAGCCAAGCACGGCAAGCGGGGTGGGCACCCTCGAGTCGGCCGGCAGGTGGTCGGTGAGATCCGTGTTGAAGCGCGGCTCGGAGGTTAAGGCGCGGATCTGCCGTGTGTAGGCCGTGTCGTCGGACTGCTGGGCGGTCGCGGCGGTGGCGACGCACGCGGATGCCAACGCGAGGGTCAGCGGACGCATCATCGGAGGCGCTCCTGGGGCACGAGCGGGAAGGGCGACTGCACCGGGCGAGCGAATGTGCAGCGAGCCGGCGGGGACGGCAAGGAAGCGCCGCGGCCCTCGGCACGCGAAGGCGGTCGCGAAGCTACCCCTGGCGAGTGTCTCTGTCGAACTCCCGCTGCGCGTCCCGGAACGCGTCCGCCACGCCGAGCACGTGCTGCTCGATCACGGCGAAGTCAGTTCGTTCGAGCGGGCGCCCGGCGGCCGCCAGTGCCTGCATGGCGTGCTCCGCGGCCCGACTGCGGTCGGTGATGAGAGGGAAACCGTACGAGCCGCCCGAGCCGGCCAGGCGGTGGAAGTGCCGCTGGAGTTCGTCGAGGGCGCCGGACTCTCCGGTCCTGAGTCGGCCCAAGGCGGCAGACAGCTCCCGAACTCGCTCGGGTGCCTCGCCGAGATACTCGGCGCGGAGGCCGCGCATCACCCCGGCAAGCGGATCGTTGGCGTCGTCGGTCAAGACGTCCTCGACTTGGTCATTCGCACTCAAGATACGCGCGGGGCTGCGACGGACGCGAACTCTCGCCGGAGGAGGTGCCGGAGGAAAGGCACCAGTCCGGGGCTGGTGGTCGCCACGCCGTCGCAGCGGTCACCGTCCACCGTCCCGCAGACGGCCCTCGCCCGGTCGGCGAGGACGGCGACGGGGAAACCTCCCCAGTACCCGATGAGCTCTGCGGTCGGCACGGGGCGCAGGAGAGCTCCATCAGGCGCGGGCGCGCCGAGCACGACCACCCTCCAGGTCATCGCCGGGCGCCGGGCCTGCACGAGAGCTGCGGAAACCTCGGGCGCCCACGGGCCCACGACGGCCAGGATCTCGAACGTGGCGTCGGCAGCGCAGCGGGCGGCGCTGGTCATGAGCGTCGGGCGGTCGATGATCATCTCCAGCGCTGCAGCAGGGGCAGGCTCGCGGCGCACACCTACGGTTGGCTGGATGCCGAGGTCCTGTGCGAGGGCTGCAAGATCGCGGTCACATTGGCCTGTGAGGCGCGCCAGAACGTCGTGCGGCGACGCCGCCCTGTATATCGCTGGCCTACCACCACTGGTGGATGCGAGGCCACGTGCCACGAGGGCGTCCAGCGCCTGATAGATATTCGCTCGCGCGATGCCAGCGTGTCTGGCGATGGCGTAACCAGTTGCGTCGCCTATGCTTGCAAGTGCAGCCCAGGCCGCGCTCTGTGTGCCTGTGAAGCCGAATCGCTCGAGTCGCATAGTAGTTTCAAGAGCTACTACTACGAGAAAGCGAGCTTCGCGTCAAGGGTTGGAAGGACTCGGCCACCCGGTGCCACGCCCTGGCGACCTTAGCTCGGAGCCTACTGCAGAGGGACAGCTAGGTCGCTATGGTTTCCCAGCCAGCCAGCCGCGCGATGAGAGCCATGCGGAAGGTGACGTCGGCCTGGCGGCCCTCGACCGCTTTGGCGTCGCCTTGGAGCGGGAAGGCGTGGTATGACCACGGGAGCACGCGCTTCGGGAGAGAGCGCAAGTTCCTCGGGTGCCACACGCCCTCAGCGTCGCAGTCCTTCGCCAAGCGCGTCCAGAACTTCGGGGCACTGGTCGAGTGCCGCAGGACCCCGAGGCGAACGAGCAGTTCGAGCCAGTAAAGCGCGAACGGCACATCATCCGTCTGTCCCGATGCGGACACCTTGAGGGGGTCGCCGAGGAGGACGAAAGACTGCTTCAGCACCTTCTTGCCGCAAGCCATGCCGAAGACCCTCTTGACGGACGGCTGGCCAAGATAGGCGCCGAGGCGTTCGACGAGACCAGCACGCTCGCGCTGGACCGCAGGCAGATGTGCGAGCAGGGCCACTGAGAAGATGGTCGGCGGATAGGCCTGCGGGTTGAGGACCCAGGCCCCGCCAGCCTTGAGAAGCGGCTGCGCAAGGAGTTCGCTGCTTCGGAGGAAGGCGGAGATCTGGTTTGCAACGGCGTGCGCTGCGCCACGGACGCGGGGGTCGTCCCCGAAGCCCGACGCCGCGAGCGCCGCTGCCGCCGCCTCACGAATCACTTGGCGGACCCGAGGCTCCACACCAGGTTCCGTCGCTCCGTACCTCGCGAGCTCGAAGAGCAGCTTCGGGTCGGGATCCCGCGAGAGAAGCCGGAAGAGCAACCGGCTCCCGAGTCTGTGGGGTCGACTCTCCATAGACCACCCCAGTTCCATCAGACGGAGGTACTGATGGATGGTGCCCACGTCCTTGATTCCGGCAGCCTTGTTCGGCGCGACGCCGAGGAGGTTTCCGCCCCAGACACCGGTGTCCTTCTGCTTCCTCGCGATCTGACGCCCGGGCGGGTAGCTCTCGAGCTCGAGGCGGACCACCTCCGCCTGGGCGGGGTCGGAACCCGGAAAGAGCTCCGTCAGCGTGCGATAGCGGATGGCCGGGCAGGCGTACTGCAGGAGCCAGGAGCGCGGGATCTTGTAGCTCGCGGGGAGTTCCAGGTGGCGCCTCCCTGGGAACGGGGGACGGTCAAGAATCGAGGGCGCGCAAAGTTACCCGGTGGGGGCAGTGGTTGCTAGTGGGCTCGCGGCTGGTTGGTTGTCCCAATCTCATCCAGGAACCCCTCGATGAGGCCGACGACCTCCCGCGGCCGCTCCGAATGAGGCCGATGCCAGGATCGAGGGACGATTTCGAGGCGGGCCCGTGGCAGCATTGCCAGGAGACCCTGAGCATAAGCCGCGGGAACGACAGGGTCCTGGGCACCCCAGATCAGGAGCGTCGGCATGGTCAGGCGCGCTGCCCGCTCCCGGGTCAGGTGTTGGAAGTCGAACTGCGCCAGCACGGCGACGAGGGCTCGGAAATACTCCGGATCCCGAGCGGGTTCGTAGGTGGCTGCGGCAGCGCTCTCCGCAAGCCAGTCAGGGTCGTGAATCCCCGCGAAACGGGAGCGCAGGCTCTGGTAGTACGCCACGACGAGGGCCCGCACTCTCTGCGTCTCGCCCGCGGAGTCGAGTGAGCCCGCCAGCACGGGCGGCGTGACGAGCGCGGGATCGACGAGCACGAGGCCCAAGACCCGCTCGGGTGCCTGGACGGCCACGGCTGCCGCGACCGCGCCACCCAGCGAGTGACCGACGAGCACTGCGCGCGTTAGGCCGAGCTGGTCGAGCAACCGCAGGACAGACAAGGCCATCGAGTCCGCACTGTAGCCGTGCTCCGGTTTGCTGGAGAGGCCGAACCCCGGCAGGTCCACCGCGGTCACGTCGGCATGGTGCGAGAGTTCGTCGAACAGGGCGCGCCAGGACATCAGGGACTCCCCGTATCCGTGAATCAGGACCACGGGCGTTCCGCGGCCGGCGCGAACGAGCCTCACGCGGAGGCTCCCCAGCGAAACCGACTGGGCGCGATGCGCGGGTGCCGTATGCAGCTGGTCCGTGGCGGATGAGGCCATGAGCGCGGCGCCGCTCAGCAGCGTTGCGGCGACGATTCGCGTCGGTCGGCGCGTGAGGAGCATCATCCGTCTAGGGGGTCGCCCGATTCAGACGCAGCCGGGTCAGCACGGCGTGACTCGCCGAGCCTCGCTCGGACGTGAGGACGAGCCGGTTCGTGCCGTCGAAGGTGACGGACTCACCCTGCGATTCGACGAACGGGACGGTGACGCCGGCTGGCGGGCCGAGCGGCCTCGGCAGGGAATCGCCGCGCAGCAGGAAGAAGTGCAGGCTCACGTAGGTGCGAACAACCAGCAGAGAGTCGTTCGGCGAAACGGCTGCGCCGGTGACTAGCCGCCCGGTCAGCGGGCTGGTCTGTAGCCCCAGCGCTCCGAGGCGCTGGAGCACCCGACCCATCGGTCCGCGCCTGAGGGTGGTTCGGAACAACACAGCGGGGCCGGCCAGGTCCTTGGTGATGATCAGCAGGTCACCGGCCCGAGTGACCACCAGCGCCTCCGCGTCGTGCGGTCGGTCGGGGTAGCGGATGACGATTGAATCGAGTATTGCCGTGGAGCCGAGGGTGTCGGAGGGGCCGTGAGGAGGCTCGGGCTCGGGCACGCGGTAGATGACCACGTACGGCCGGCGTGCGCCGTTGTCGCCGATATCCCCCACGTAGAAGCAGCGGCCCGGCGCCACAAAGCAGGGGCCCGCAGCGACGTCCTCCCAGTCCAGCGCCCCGGCCCCGGCGACCCGGACGGCGCCAAGATCGCGCCCGGCCAGGTCGGTAGCGTACAGGAAGGGGCCGTCGCCAGAATCGTTGTGGGTCCAGAAGACACCCGGTGCCCGGCCACTCGCCACGATCCCCGAACTCTCCATCAGGTGCGGCGAGGCCAGCACGGCGGTATCCAGCAGGTTGACGCGGATTGCCGTCTGGCCCAGCGCGGGGTGCACGGCAAAGAGCCACAGGGCGGCAACGGGGGCGGGGAAGCGCACGGCCGGGAGGTTACGGTCACGATGGAAGCGCCGCAATGCTTGCCTGTCGCCTCGGCTTCCCGGCAGATTCAATGGGTGGCTCCTTCATTGCTCACGCGGCCGGCGGCGCGTCGGCATTCGCCGGCTGCGTCACGGCGCGGGAGCCGGGCGCGGGCGCGGTGACGGCGCGCCCGGGAGGGTGACTGCGATGACGACGGCTACGAGCTTCGATACGGGCACTCGGCTCGCGACTCTCTGCAAGGCGCTCGGCAACCCGGTGCGGCTGGCGATCGTGCGGTACCTGCAGGCACAGAGGGGCGCCTGCACGTGCGGCGACATCGTGGACCAGCTTCCGCTCGCGCAGTCCACGGTCTCGCAGCACCTCAAGGTCCTCAAGGGAGCGGGTTGGATCCAAGGTGAGGTGGAACCCCCCCGCGTCTGTTACTGCATCAACCCGGAGACCGTCGAGGAGTTCAAACGCCTCGTCGCGGCGCTCTGAGCACCGTCACCGCGCCGAGGTCCGGATCGCGTTGAAGAGCAGGGGCAGCGTCGCGAGACTCTGGCCCCGGTACTGTGGCTGGAAGCCGAAGAGGACGACCCGCCCCCGGCCGTATCGCACCTCCGCGAGCGCCACTCTCCCCGCCAGGTTCGTGCCGCCGATCATCCACCCCGACAGCAGGATGTCGCCGGGCTGTGCCGGGTAGCGTGCCACGACCCGCACGCGCGACGGGTCACGCACGTCGTACGCCGGTCCTCCCTCGAACCACGCGACGCCCTGGGTCGGCATACCCGCGGCGATGGCCTGGGTCGTGTCGAGCGTGATGCGCAGGATGCTGCCCGGCACGTAGAACTCGCGCGGAGAGAGCGTCGCCAGGACGTTGGTGACCGGCAAGTCGAGTGCGGCCACCGCGAAATCGCAGGCATCGTTCAGCGCGATCAATGTCCCGCCGCCGTCCACGAAGTCCCGGAGCGCCTGCACGCCGCCCGTCCCCAGTCCTCCGGCGTAGCGGGCAGGATACCGCCGCGCGGGGAGGCCTTCGACGATCGCCCGGGGGGACATGCTGGGCAGGACGAGGGCGTCGAGGCGGGCTCCAAGGCCGCCCGTGCGGATCGTGGTGTCGAGCACGCTCTCGTAGGGGGTGTTCCACGTGTCCAGGACCCAACGGGTCCAGCCCTCATCGATGGATGCCGTGTAGGACCGGTAGAGGCCGAGCCGCACGGCGGGCCGGGTCGCGCGCGCACCCTGCGGCGCGGAAAGGCCGGCCACGGTGTAGGTCGGCTCGGACGCCGTCACGGGCGCGGAGAGCGACACCGGAATCGAATCCTGCGCCACGACGACCCGCAGTCCGAGGAGGAGCGGCAGGGTGTGCGCGGTCGCGTCGTAGGGGCGACGCGGCGGGCCGCCCGGGAATTCGCGAAGGTCCGGATAGTCCTGGCGTTCGAGGAGGGCTTTGGCAAAGGCCGCGTACGGCTGCCGCAGCGGCACGACGTACGTACCGGCGAAGTACCGCTCGCGCCCGACGGTGAAAGAGCCAAGTGCGGAGCGAACCTCGACCTGGCCACGCCGGAGGATGGCGAGGAGCGTCGCGAGCGCCGCGGGGTCCTGGTTCGCGGCCGGGACCACAAACGCGTAGGGCCAATCCGGCCAGCCTCGCACGGCGCGTTCGACGACACGGCGGGAGGCCCACAGCCAGTCGGCACGATGCCGCGCGACGTGGTCCAGCATCGCCATCGCGGCAGCGGTCTGGTACCGCACGATGTCCGCGAGAGTCCAGCGCCCGCCTGGCCACGGCGCGGCGAAGTTCCACGAACGCTCGCGAGGATCGAAGTCGCCGCTCGCGCGCAGGCTGTCGAACGCCACGGTGATGGGCGTCGCGAGACTGGCACTGGCCGTCTCGGTGAGGATGCGCACCGCAGCATGGTAGTGCTGATACGCGCGCGCCGGGGTCCAGGCGTCGTAGGAGGTGCCCATGGAGACGCCCGTGAACCCGTCGGTCGTCAGGCGCCACGCGATCGCAGTGCCGAGGGCATTGAACCCCTGGACGAGGATGGGGTCCACGTTGGGTTCGATCGGATCGAGGTAGGGCGGCATGAAGATGCGCGAACCGTTCGAGCCCTGCTGGTGGATATCCATCGTGACCTGTGGGTGCCAGACACCGTACAGGCTGTCCACCACCAGCCGGGTCTCGACCTGGGTGAAGGCGTACCAATCGCGGTTGTTGTCGTGACCCGTGTAGCGGTTGTAGAGCTCCGGCGGACCGGCGCCCTCGGCAGAGGTGCCGAGCGTCTGTGCGTACCAGCGGGCGACGATGTCGACGCCGTCAGGGTTCAGCGACGGCACGAGGATGAGGACGGTGCTGTCGAGCGTGGCGCGAACGTCGGGGCTCGTCCCGTTCGCGAGCCGATAGGCAATCTCTAGTGGAGCGAAGAAGCCACCCACTTCCGTCGAGTGAACGCTCGAGGTGATGAGCACGAACGCCCGCGCCCGCGCCACGAGGCGCGCCGCGGCGGCGGAGTCGGGCGAGAGGCGCGGGTCCGCGAGTCGCCGCTGCACGTCGCGCAGCGCCGGCAGCCGCCGGAGATTCATCGGGCTCGAGATGAAGACGGCCAGGAACGGGAGTCCGTTGGTGCTGCGGCCGATCTGTCGGACGCTCACCCGGTCGCTCGCCGTGTCGAGCGCGTGGAAGTACTCAACGATGGGCCCCCACTCGACCAGACGCCGGTCCGTGCCCGGAGCGAACCCGAGTACAGACTCTGGTGTAGGCAGCGGGCGGCGCTGGGCAGGAAGCGTGGTGACGGTGGCGGCGACCAGCGCGAGGGCGGCGGTGAGCGGGTAGCGCATCAGGGCCTCGTTCAAGACGTCCTGGCAAACACCGAGCCCCATCCCGGAAGCCCGGGATGGGGCTCGACGACGTTGCTACGTCACGTCAGCGGCGACTACGAGAGCCGCTTTATCTCGACGCGACGGTTCTGGGCGCGGCCGGCGGCCGTGGTGTTCGGCGCCACCCCGCGGGTCGCGCCGTAGCCCACCGCGGTCATCGCGGCGGCCGGCACGCCCTTGCTGGTCAAGTAGGTCATGACGGCCTGGGCGCGCCGCTGAGAAAGGCGCATGTTCGCCGCCGCGACACCCTGGGCGTCGGTGTGGCCACCGACCTCCCACCGGCTGTTCGGCGTGGCGACGATGGCCGTCGCGATCCGATCCAGCTCAGTGTACGACGTCGGCAGGAGGGCCGGGCTTCCGGCCCGGAACGAGATGTTCCTAATCACGAGGGCCGCGTTCACCGCCGGGAGCTCGGCGAGCGGGCAACCGTTGACGTCGACACGCGAGCCTGCCGGCGTGTTCGGGCACCGGTCGTTGGCGTCGATCACGCCATCGCGGTCGGCGTCACGGGCCACCGGGCAGCCGCTGGCATCCACTTGGGTGCCGGCGGCGGTGTTCGCGCACGTGTCCAGATAGTCCGGCACGGCGTCGCGGTCGGTGTCGACCGGGCAGCCGTTGGCATCCACGGGCCGCGCGTTGGCGGGCGTGTTGGGGCACCGATCGAGGTTGTCCGTCACGCCGTCGTTGTCGGTGTCACGCGGGCAACCGTTGGCATCCACCGGGACACCGGAAGCCGTGTTGGCGCAGCGATCGAGGTAATCGGCCACGGCGTCGCGGTCGGTATCGACCGGGCAGCCGTTGGCGTCCACGGGCCGCGCGTTGGCGGGCGTGCTGGCACAACGGTCGAGGTTGTCGGCGACGCCGTCGGCGTCGGTGTCGCGGGTGCAGCCGTTCGCATCCACCGGCGTGTTGGCCGGGGTGTTCGCGCACCGGTCGAGGCCATTCAGGACGCCGTCGCGGTCGGTGTCGGACGGGCAACCACGGAGGTCAACCGTCGCGCCCCGCGGCGTGCTCGCGCAGCGGTCGCGCTTGTCCGGCACGCCGTCAACGTCGGTGTCACGCGGCGGGCCGCCACCCATGAAGTAGGAGAGGCCGATGGTCGCGGTGCCGTTGAAGGCCGGATCCGCCAGCTCATCGTAGTTCTCGTACGCCATCCGCCCTTCGAGGCGCAGGGCGAGGTTCTCGCTGAGCATCGAGCGAATGCCGACGCCCGCATGTCCACCGTACGTCGCGGTGGCGCGATTGCTGTTCCCGGTGAACCGGGTCAGGCCCCCGCCCACGGTGATGAACGGGCTCATCTTCTTGTTCAAGTCGAGCGTGTAGGTCAGGGCCCCGAACGGCGAGATGAGAGTCGCGCCGTTGCCCATGCCCAGTCCGGAGCCGACGCTCAGGCCGAGGTTCTTCGTGAAGTTGTAGCCCAACCGCCCGACGCCGCCGAACATGAAGCGGCTGGGACTTGGGTCGGCGATGTTGACCCGGTCGAGGAACGCGTTCAGCGCCTTGTCGACGAAGAAGACCCCGCCGCCGACGCTCAATTCGATGCTGCCTTCCCGATGCGCCGCCGCCGCTGCGGGCCGCGCCGCCGGACGCTGTTGCGGTTGGGCGGCCGGCCGAGCTGCTGGCCGCGGTTGCTGTGCGGGCGGCGTCGCGGGCCGCGCGGGCGGCGTCGCGGGCCGCTGCTGGGCACCCGCGAGCGCCGGCACGATCACCGCAAGCGCGCCCGTGGCCAACAGAACTCTCATGCGCATGGTAGATCTCCGCGAAAATGTTTGTCCGTCTTCAGCAATCTGCACGTTCTCAAAGCTCCGATGGCAACGATGCCGCACACGCCGGCCAAGGTGGCTCTGGCGGAGCGTGGGCGCAAGTACCAATCACAGAGTATGCGCCGGGCCGCCGAAAGGCGCAAGCGAGCAAGCCCCGACCGCCCATTCCGAGCCTCAATAGTCGCGCGTCGGTCCCGGAGGCGCAACCCCGTGGTCCGAACCCGTGATGCGCGTCAGGTTGGCTCGGACCCCCGCACGAACCTGGTGGCATCGGCCAGTTGGCTGGCGGAGGCCGAGAGCTGGATTGCCCCGCGGGCGAGGCTCTCGATCGCCTCCAACTGTTCCCCCGCCGCGGCGGCGACCACCTTGGCCTCCTCGGCGGACTCCTGCGCGGCGGACCGGACTTCGGTGAGCATCGTCTGCATCTCGGCGGCGCGTTCAGCGTTGCGGCGCGGGAACTCGATCATCCGGCTTGAGAGGTGCGCCGCCGTCTCGGCCGCCCGGACGATGCCTTGGAGCTCGGCGATCCACTGCTTGGCGCCCCCGGTCACCTCATCGAGTTCTCCACGAATACGCTCGAGCAGCTGCGCGGCGCGGTCGAGAACCCGGCGGGTCTCGGCGGTGGCGCCGGCGGCGCTCGCGGCCTCCTTGGCGCTCTCTTCCGCGAGACGCCGGACTTCGTCGGCGACGACCGCGAAACCGGCTCCGTGGGCGCCAGCGCGCGCCGCCTCGATCGTCGCGTTGAGGGCGAGCATGTTCGTCTGGTCCGCGATCGCCCCGATCGTCTCGGCGAAGCGCACCACCTGCTCGGACGCCGAGCGCAGGCGTTCGACCTCCTCGGAGCCTTGCGCCACCGTAGCGCCGATCCGCTCGAGGTTGGAGGCCGTCGTGGACGTGGCCGCACGGACGGCCTGTGCAGTCCGCTCCATCTCCTGCGCCGCACGGTGGGTCTCCTCGCCCGCCTGAGAGGCGTCGTGCGCCGACGCGCGGAGTTCGACCATCGCGTCTTCGGCTTGTGCCGTGAGCGAAGCTGCTCTCACGGCGCCCGCTTCGGCGCGCTGCGCCGCGGCGGCCACTTCCTGGGAACTGGCGTGGATCTCCTCGCTCGTGGCTGTGATGCTCTCTACGTGCGCTCCCGTCCGGGCGGAGGATTCGACGAGCGGCGAGACGAGGCCGTGCACGGCGAGCGCAAGCGCCATCTGAGGCGCCAGCGCCTCGAGCATCGCGGCGTCGGCCTGCCGGTACATCAGCGCATCGGAGTGGCGAAGGCGCCACGCTCCAGCCAACTGCTCCCCCTGGAACAGCGGGATCAGCACTTCCGAGCCCTCGCGCTCAAGCTCTCCGGTCTCGCCCCAGGTGCGCCGGGCCATGGCCCCGGCTGCAACGGCGCGCCGACGGCGCAACGCCTCCCCAGTGAGGCCGGCGTCGGCCGAACACCATGTCCCGACACTGTCGGCGACGGTGTCGAGCACGACCTCCATCTCGTGCTTCGCCGGATCGTACCGGAGGAACCGCATCTCCTCCCACGGAACGAGGTGACCGGTGAATTGCTGGATCGTCTCGAAGTTGCGCTCCAGATTCACGTCGGCGGCGATGGCGCGCGCCAGGCGCTGGATGATCAGCAACTCGTCGGCCCGCACGCCCTTGCGGCAGATGTAGTGCCCCAGCGCCGTCAGCCCGAGCAGGGCGATGGAGCGTCCGAGGAGGATGGGCGTCGAACCTTGGGCGCTCAACGCGCCGAGCCAGCCGAGAGCAAGGGCGACGTCGAGGAGTGAGACGACGGCCTCCCACCGGAGCGTCAGCCTGGGGTCGACGAAGGCGACGGCCTCGGACAGGTAGAGCTGGAGGTAGAAGAACGCGTTCGGGATGAGCGGCAGCACGACGGCGGCGAACACCAGCGGGAGCGCATTGTCGCCCCGCAGGGCCATCGCGCCGTATACGCCGCCGATCTGCTCGTACACCAAGCCGACCAGCGCCGCCCCAAAGCCGATCAGGCCAGCGTTGGCCGCCGCCGACTTGAGCGGCAACCTCCGGACGAGGACGTCGCCCGTCAGGATGCCCACGACCGACACCAAGGAAGCCCACCCCCAGCCGCGGTGCAGCACGGCGAACAACGGCACGATCAAGACGAAGGACGCGAAGCCCTTGCCCGGCAGCGGCAGGCCGAACAGCCGGAGCGCCGCCGTCGCGGCGAGCAGGAGGACGAACTCGAGGAGAGGAAATGGGCTCGGGATGCTCCCGGTCACGAAGGCCGCGACTATTGCGGCCAAGGCAGCCATCTGGATGAAAGGAAGCACGACGCGATCGAGCCGTATTCCCGTTGGCGCTTTGGAGTTCAAGGTGCAATCTCCCAAGCTGTTATGTAACTGACTGGATAGTCAGTCAGCGCTGGACTGTCCGGCAGGCCACTTCCGTCCCGCGTCGCCTCGCCGCTGGACGGGTCGCTGGACGAACAGGAGGTCGGACGCGCCCCAGAGCGCGGTCCAAACGGGGCGCGCGGGGTATGTGACCCTTGAGTCCGGCGGTGAGCGAACCGAGGTTATCCCTTGGCGGCGAGTGCGTCAAGCGCAGACTGTCGCGGAACACCGGCCTGTGCTAGTGTGTGTCCCGAGCATCCATCCCGACAGGAGGTCCTTATGTGGGTATCGATCGAATACTGCGTCGTCTGAAACTTCGAACCGCGCGCCGCCAGTCTGGCGGCGGAGATTCGTGAGGCGTTCCCCGGGGCGGAGGTCACCCTGCTGAAGTCCTCGGGGGGCGTTTTCGAGGTCACGGTGGACAGCACGCTGATCTTCTCCAAGAAGACGCGGGGGCGGCACGCCGACCCCGGCGAGATCGTCAGGTTGATGCGGCCGTGAGACTCGCCATCTCGACCGGCGGCGGCGACGCGCCCGGACTGAACGCCGTCATCCGGGGCGCCGTGCTCTCGGCGGTGCACCGTGGCTGGGCGGTGTACGGCATCCAGCGGGGTTTCGGGGGTCTCCTCGGCGGGGACAAGGTGGTGAGCCTTGGCCCGGACGAGGTCCGCGGCATCACACACCTCGGCGGCACCATCCTCGGGACCACCAACCGGAGCAGCCCCTTCAAGTGGCCGGTGCCCCAGCCCGACGGCACGATCAAGGATGTGGACCGCTCGGACGAACTCATCGCGGCCTTCCAGGCGCACGGGTTCGACGCGCTCGTCATGATCGGCGGTGACGGGAGCCTGCGGATCGCGCAGCAGCTCTTCGACAAGGGCCTGCCGGTGGTGGGTGTGCCGAAGACGATCGACAACGACGTGTGCGGCACGGTGACGACGTTCGGCTTCGACACTGCGGTCTCCACGGCGACCGATGCGCTGGACAAGGTGCATTCGACGGCCGAGAGTCACGACCGGGTGATGGTCGTGGAGGTGATGGGCCGCTACGCCGGGTGGATCGCACTCAACTCAGGTCTCTCGGGCAGCGCGGACGTCATCCTCATCCCCGAGATACCGTTCGACATCGAGAGCGTGTGCCGCAAGGTGAGGGAGCGCGACGCCCGCGGGCGGCGCTTCAGCATCGTGGTCGTGGCGGAAGGCGCGACGCCGCGAGGTGGATCGGTGGTGACGCTGGCGCCGGCGGGCCACGGCGGCAGCATGGAGCGCCTCGGCGGCATCGCGGAGCAGGTGGCTGCGGCGATCGAGGAGCGTACCGGCAAGGAGACCCGCTCGCTGACGCTCGGGCACCTGCAGCGTGGCGGGCGTCCCACGACCTTCGACCGGCTCCTGTCCCTGCGGTTCGGCGCGGCGGCCGTCCGCTGCGTGGCAGCGGGACGGTACGGGATGATGGTCGCGCACGTGCCGCCGACGATCGGGTACGTCACGCTGAAGGAGGCGCTTGCTAGGCCGAAGCTCGTGCCCCTGGACCTGGACACGGTCCTGATGGCGCGCGAGATCGGCGTGTGCCTGGGCGACTGAGCCCGCGTGCACATCGGCCACGATCCGTACCTTCCCGCTGACCGGCAGGCCTTCCACGCTGCGCGTCCCACCCAGGGGCGCGTCGTCGTCATCGCGCCCACCCGTGCCGCCTGCGAGACCATTGAGATCGCGGTCGGCCTGCATCTGGAGACCGTGCTGGAGGGCGAGCACGGCGAGGAGATCCGTGATCTCGCCGCGCGCGGCGCCGGCTTCGGGATCGTCGCCGCCACGGGCACCGGCAAGACCCTCGCCATCCGCCCGATCGCGGAGACGATCCTCGGTGCGCCGCTTCGTGTCGGCGTCGTCAATCGGGAGCGCGAGGCGACGCCGGAGACGCCGAGCTGGAACGTCGTCATCGTCACCACGGGGATCGCGCGCCGCTGGTTCCAGGCGGGGCTCATCACCGGCCGCGACACCGTGGTGGTGGACGAGATCCACCAGACGTCCGCCGAACTCGAGCTCTGTCTCGCCCTCGGCAAACGGGCGCGGTGCCGCTTCATCTGGCTCTCGGCGACGGTCGATCCGGCCTTCTATCACCGCTACCTCGAGTCGGCGGCGGTCCTGGAGACGACGGCGTTCGATCCCGCGCGGGCAGCGAAGGTCGCCGTCGTCCCCGAGAAGACACGGGAGTTCCTCGGGCCGCGGTTCCTCCGGCGCGTGATCCGCGAGCGCCGTGGCGTCGCGGTGTTCGTGCCGACACGGGCCGAAGTCGAGGACCTGGCGGAGGAGGTCGGCGCACGCTGGTCGGCGCTCACGACCGCCTTCTACCACGGCGGCGAGCCGATCCGCGTCATCCGGCCATTCCTCGACGGCAGCGCGCCGAAGCCCTTCCTCCTCGCGATGACTGCCGCAGGGCAGTCGGCGCTGAACATCCGGGGCCTCGACACCGTGGTCCTCCTCGACGCCCGCTACCAGAACGTGGTGCGTGGTGGCCGCAACGTGCTGACGCGGATGCCGCTGGGCGCGAACGAGATACTGCAGATGGCGGGGCGCGTGCACGGCCGGGTCGAGGGCGGGCAGGTGACGATCCTGAGCGATCGTGACCTCGACTTCGCTGCGCTGCGGCCGGGACCACCCGAGTTCCAGCTGGCGGGCGACGCGGAGCGCGTCGCGATGACGTGCGCCGCACTGGGCGTGGACGCGCGCGACCTGGACCTGCCGGTGCCGCTCGACAGGCGCGCGTACGCGAGCGCCGTCGCGCTGCTCGAGAGCCGCGGGATCGTCGAGGACGGACGGTTGACACGCTACGGCGCCGAGGTCGAGGAGTTGCCCGTGGAGCGGCCGTGGGCGGAGCTCCTCCTGGCGGCGGACGACGACCTGATCGCGGCGGTGGCCGTGTGCTCGGCGGTGGAGTCCCTCCACCGGATGACACGCGAGGAGCGGATGCTGCGCGGCGTGCTGGTGCCCGGCTCCGATCACCTCACCGTGTACAACCTTTACGCGGAAGCCGTGAACCGGCACGGGCAAGTGGACCTCGTGTACGGGCTTCCGCGCCACGTCTTCCGGGAATCCCTCGACCAGTGGGCCGAGGAGCGCGGCGTGCTGGTGAAGGCTATCGAGGACGCAGCCCTGGGCCTGTCCTCGGTGTGCCGTGCCCTCGAGATGCGTCTTCCGACGACGTTGCCACACGCCGACACCGGGATGCTGCGGCGCTTCCAGGACCTGCTTGCCCGCCTCGTCCCGCTCGACCTGGTGATCGACGAGGAGAGCGCCGCCGGCGACGCCGTGACAGTCTCGCGCGGTTCCGTGTGCGGCGCGTGGGGCGGCGTCACCGGTACGATCCGCTACTTCGCCGACCGGTTCGGCGTGGCACGCGCGGCGATCGAGGGCACGCAGCTGCCGTATGACCTGATGCGGCAGTACGCCCGCGCCGAGGACCCCGAATTGGTCTACGACGCGGACCGGAAACGGTCGCCTCTCGCACTCATCCGGCGTCAGCGCTACTTCGGGTTCGAGCTGGACCGGGAGATCGAGCCGCTCGAGGAGATCCCGCCGGAACTGCGCGGCGCTGCGCGCGGGGTGCTGGTCGAGGCTCTGATGACTGGACGGGCACGGCATCGGGACGCCCGCGCCCTGCGCCACACACTCGAGCGAATGGGGGAGCTCTACCGTCGTGCGGGCGGCGACCTCACGGAAGCCGACGGGTCGACGGTTCGCGCCGAACTAGGTCGGCGCCTGGCCGGCGTTACGCACATCGCGGACTTCAGCCGGGTGGATCTCGCGCTCGAGGTGGACCGATTCGTTCCGGCGGCGCGACGCCGGGAGCTAGAGGCGCTGCCGGCGTGGCTGGACGTCGCGGGCGAGCGGTGTCCCTTGGACTACGAGGTCCAGGACGGGGTCGCGATGGCCCGGGTGCGCCTGCGCGAGCGGACGGCGCGTGAACTCAAGGCACGGGACCTGCCGGTCCTCGATCGGCCGGTGGTCTTCACGGTGCTGCGCGGCAAGCGCAGCGCACTGCGGGTGGACTCACTGGAGGAGATGCGACGGCTACTCAGCGCCCGCGCGCCTGACCCCCCGTCACGAGCACGAGCCAGAAAGCGTCGTAGGCGGCCCTGACCTCTGCGAGCGGCACGCCTTGGTCGATGGCGAGCACCACGCCGTCGAGGAACAGCAGGATTGCGGTCGCGGCCTCGTCGGCCGGCAGCGGGATTGTGCTGCCGAGCTCGGCGAGCAGGCGCGGGAGCGCTGCCGTGAAGGCCTCGAGCTCCTCCCGGCGTTGCACGACGAGCGTCCGGCGCACGGACGGGTCGTGCCGCGCGAGCAGGTTGACATCGTGCCAGGCGCGTTCGACCTCGAAGCCAGACCCTGCGGTAGCGGCGGACCAGAGGGCATCCAGGGCGTCGAGTCCCCGCGTCGTGCGCAGGGCTTGGGCTCGCGCTTCTGAGCGCCGCGCCGCAAGGCGTTCGCAGGCGGCACCCAGCAGATCGTCCTTGGAGGCGAAGTGGTAGTGTACGAGGGCAGTCGAGACGTCGGCTCGCTTCCCGATGTCGGCGACGGTGAGGCTGGCGACGCCCTTCGCCAGGATCGTCACACAAGCTGCTTCGATGATTCTATCTTTAGTGTTCACAATGGATTCCGCGTTGACTGGTCAATCAATCAGTAGCGGCGGGGACTTCGTGGCGTCAAGGGTCGACCGGTGAACTGGCGGGTCCACTTGGCGCTGGTGACGGTCCAGTTCCTGTTCGCCGCGCTGACAATCGCGGCGAAGTACGTCCTGCCGAGCATCCCCCCGACGGGAATCGTGTTCTTCCGAATCACGGGGGCTGCTCTGGCCTTCGTGCTGATCAAGTCGCTGACGGTTCGGGAGCGTGTCACGGAACGGCGCGACTTGCTGGCGATGGCGGGGCTGGCGCTGGTCGGGGTGGTGTTCAACCAGATCTTCTTCCTCGAAGGCGTGAAGCGTACCACGGCCATCAACACGAACATCCTCGTCACGACGGTGCCGGCGTTCACGCTGGCCATCGCGCTCATACTGCGGCGCGAGCGGGCAAGCCTTGCGAAGATCGGCGGCATCGCGTTCGCGGCGATCGGCGCGGTGTACCTCATCGGGCCGGACCGGATCCGGCTCGACCCGTCCACCGCTCTCGGCAACACGATGATCGTGCTGAACACGAGCCTCTATGCGGCCTACCTGGTGCTCTCGAAGCGGCTGCTCGAGCGCTATCGGCCAGTGACCGTGGTGACCTATGTGTTCCTCTTCGGAGCGCTCTACATCGCTCCCGTGGGGCTGGTGGTGCTGCGCGACGTGGACCTCGCACACCTGCCGAGGGTCGCGGTATGGGGGCTGGCATTCATCGTCTGCTGCTCGTCGATCCTCGCGTACTACCTGTCGATCTGGGCGCTGGGGCGCACTGAGTCGAGCCTCGTGGCGATGTACGTGTACCTCCAGCCGCTGCTGACCGCGGTGGGGGCGCCGATCCTCCTCGGCGAGCGCGTGACGTCGCGCGCCGGGCTGGCGGCGCTGCTGATCTTCTCCGGGCTGGCGCTCGCGACGTGGGGCGAGCAGCGCAGCGGTCGGCCGCTGGGCGTGGCCTTCCGCGCGCCTGCCGAAGGGGAGTAGGTCCCTTGCCGAGGAACTTCCGCCGCCGGGCGGGCGTAGAGTGGCCATGATCACGGCTCTTCTAGCCGTCGCCGCACTCCAGGCGCCTCAGTGGCCGTACGCCGACTCCGCCACAGCGGTGCTGATCGCCCGGGCGCGGGAGCGTCACCGGCAACAGGACGCCGCCGTGCAGAACTACGAGGCGGTTGTCCGAACGCGTGTGGACGCGAACTTCGCGCGTGGCCGCTTCGCCCGCCTCATCCCGTTGGCCGCGGTCGAGCAGACGACGCAACTCACCTGGCAGGCGCCGAACGATCTTCGGCTCGTCGTCCTGGGGGAGCGCCGCCGCACGGCGTTCGTCGGCGCGAACGCCCAGACGCGTTGGGGCCGACCGTGGTTCGTCCCGCGCTTCCTGGGCGACAGCATCCGCCTGCTGGATAACGACTTCCCGGAGCGCGCGGCCGTTCACCCTCTGGGCGTTGGCGCGGAGCCCTACTACCGCTACGCCATCGAGGACTCGCTCGAACTCGCGCTGCCCGGCCGCACCGTCCGGGCCGTGGCTGTTCGCGTGACCCCCACGCGCTCGGATGGCGCGTTCGTCGCGGGCGACATCTGGCTGGACGCGGCGACGGCGGAGACAGTGCGCTTCCGGTTCGCTTTCGTGGGCCGGAGGCTCTGGAGCCAGCCGAGGGGCGAAACGAGACGTGACACCGCCACGGCCGAGCGCGAGGCCGACCGGGCGGCGCGGGTGCTGCGCGTGTCCGCGGACCTCGAGTACGGTCTGTTCCAGGAGAGGTTCTGGCTCCCGTACCGGCAAGTACTCGTCATGGACATCGAACTGCCGTGGGTGGGGAACGTCGCCATACCGGTCACGTTCATCAGCAGCTTCTCCGATGTCCGCGTGAACGGCGCCGCGCCGATCGCGTTCACGGTGCCTATGGCGGACACGGCGGTCTCTGACTCGGCAAAGGAGATCGGCCTCAGCGCGGCCGAGCGTCGGCGCGTCTCTCGTGAGCGGATTGAGAGGCGGCGGCAGGAACTGCGCGAACACGAGGAGAGGGATCGCCGCGAGGGCTACGGGAGTGCTGGCAGGTGGTCTGGCGGGCGCTTCGAGGTGGTCGTTCCGTCGGACTCGGCGTTGCGCAACTACGCGGGCTGGACCGACTCGCTGGCGTGGGGCGCATCATCGGCGGACGCGATCCGAGTCGACGACCTGCGGCGCGAGGCGCTCGCGGCGGTGAATAGACTGCCGAGGGACCTCTTCCCCAGGCCGCGGCTGCTCGTCGCAATAGACCGCTTCACGGACGCTTGGCGCTACAACCGGGCCGAGGGCACCGCCCTGGGCGCCGGTCTCCAGTTGCCGATCTCTGGGTCCTACGTGACCCTTGCGGCTCGGGCGCGCTACGCCTTCACGGACCGTCGGCTTCAGGCGGCGCTGTCGCTGCGCAGGGATGCCATCGGCAGTCGCGTGGGCCTATCGGTGTTTCGGGAGATGTGGGACGCCGATCCCCTCTCCCCCGGCCTCGACCTCAGCAACTCGTTCCGCGCTACGTTTCTCGCCCACGACGACGGGGCCTACGTATTCGCGCAGGGCCTCCATGTGCAGCGTCAATTCACCTACCGGAACGCCGTGGACGTCTCGCTGGGCCTGCGGCTGGCGCAGGAACGCGCGCCCAACCGTCTCGCCCACTCGCGGCTCAACGAGCTCCTCGGCGGAAGCGGAGACTTCGCTCCGCTCGATCCTGTGCTGCCGGGGACGTTCGCCACGCTCGGCGGAGACATCTCGAGTGGCAACCTGCCGAATTCGTGGCGGCTGGGCGCCGAGCTGACGGCGGGGACGGCAGCGACCGCGGCGCGCCTGTGGATCGGTGCCGGGACCTCCATCCGTGCGCCGGCAGGACTGAGCGTCGCATTGAACGGCTGGGTGGGCGTTGGCGCGGGCGACAGCATTCCGCAGCGCGCGTTCCGGCTGGGCGGCGCCCGCACGCTCCGCGGCTACGAAGCGGGCGCCTTCCGAGGCACGTCCGCGTACGCGGTCGGCGTGGAGCTGTCCATGGCCGGTCGCCTTCTGAGTCCGGTCGTCTTCGCCGACATGGGTCAGGTCGCAACGAGCGGGCTGGCGTTCGCGGGCGGTCCTCGCGCATCAGTCGGAGCCGGCATCTCCGCTCTGTGGGGCGTGCTGCGGGTACATGTCGCGCGTGCCCTGGAGGCCAACAAGCCTTGGCGGTTCGACATCGTCTTCAGCGCGCTACGCTAGGCAAGTGCCGCCCGCGCTCGTAGGTTGAGAGCGATGGACGCCCGGAGTCCCCGACAACTTCTGGCTGCAGCAGCCGCGGCGCTCGTCGTGAGCGGCTGCGGGCGCAGCGCCTCTGACGCCCGCCCACCCGAAGCCCGCGCCGGGCACCTGGTCGTGGAGCAGGTCGCACGCCGACGAACGCGCCTCCTGGACGTGCCGGCGCGCGCGACGTTCTGTGCGGGTGACAGTGTGCTCGTCATCGTCGCGGTGGACGAGACGTGGGCCGCGGGGCTCGCCCTGCACACGTTCTTCCCGGTCCCCGAGGCCCGGTCCCTGCGCGTCGGGTCCGAGCTGGCCGGCGACGGTACCGGCGCCGCGGCCTTCCGCTCCGTGGCCGACAGCGTGCGGCAAGCCCTGCTCGCATCAGGCGGCACGGTTCGACTGGCCGCCGGCGCAAAGGCAAGCGGCACATTCGACATCGCGGTCCCGGTGCCGCAGGGCGGTCGCCGACCGGATCGCTTGCTCGGCGCGTTCCAGGCGCTCCCAACCGGCGATACCGCAGCGGCCTGCGGCTCCACGTCGAGGACCCCATGAGTGAACCTGACCAGTCCCTTGGCCAGCTCGTCGCCGCTCTGGCCGCGACGAACGTCGATTTGTGGCACCAGGAGGACCGCGCCCGTGCAGGTGACGATGCACAGGTCGCCGGGGCGAAACGGCGCATCGACCGCCTCAATCAGGAGCGGAACGACTTGATCGAGCGGATCGATGAGGCGGTGCTGCGGCTCACAGAGCGGGGGCGAGGCGATGGCTGAGACCGTCGGCAGCCTGGTCGACAAGCTGTCGATCGTCGAACTGAAGATCTACCACATGCGGGAGCAAGTGCAGCGCCAAGACGCCGCCGAAGCGCACCAAGCCCGCTGCGCCGACCGGCTGGCGGTACTCCGGTGCCAGCGCGACGATCTGACGACGGAGCTTTCCGGCCTGTGGGAGAGTGTGACGGCGGGCAAGTACCGGCCGAAGGTGTACCGACAGTTCAAGATGTACAACGACCCTCAGTACCGGATCCCCAAAGAGGAATGAGCCCCGACAACACGTTGCGGTCGGTGCACGTCGACACCGAGCGCACGTGGGGTGGCGGCCAGCGGCAGGTGGCGTGGCTGGTGGCGGGGCTCACGCGCCGCGGTCACCCGACGTGGGTCCTGGCCCGGCGCGGCTCACGCTACGCCGAGGCACTGCGCGGCCGCGGCGTGGAAGTCGTCCCGCTCGACCCGTTGACGGGGTGGGACGTCGTCGCCGCGCTGGTGGTCTCCCAGCGGGTGTGCGAGGTGCTGCTCGCGAGCGGTGTCGAGCCAGACCGCGTGTGCGTCGTGCACAGCGGCGTGGATCTCACCCGCCCGACGTACCCGGCGGAGCCAGGAACGCTCCGGGTGATGGACCTCGACCCGGGTAGCCCGGTGGCTGTGATGGTCTCCGCGCTCGTTCCCCCGCACAAGGACCCGGCGACTTTCGTCCGCGCGCTCGCCGCGGCGCGGCGCGACCGCCCGGACCTCCAGGGCCTCACCGTAGAGGGAGGGCCCATCCTCCTCCGTTATGTCGCGGTTGTGCCGCGAGCCCCGTATCGGGGACGCGGTGCGCCTGGCAGGCCACCAGGAGGACGCGGAAAGACTGCTCGCCGCGGCCACGGTGGCGGTGCTGAGCTCGCGTGATGAGGGACTTGGCAGGACGCTGATGGACGCGATGCTGTAGGGCATCCCGGTGGTGGCGACGGCAACGGGAGGAGTGCCGGAGGTGGTGCGGGATGGCATCGACGGGCTCCTCTCTCCGCCCGGGGACGCCGACGCCCTTGGACGCCACCTCGTCGCGGTGTTGAACGACACTGGTCTCCGCGCTCGGATAGCGGAGTTCTCGTCCGAGCGGATCGTCGAGCGGACGATCGAGGTCTATCGCGACGCGCTATATTCCTCGCGATGCTGATGCAGGAGTTGCGGGACCGGCACAACGTCGTCGCCCTGGCCGTCGGAGGGATCTCGGTCGCCGCGCTCGCCCTCTTCGGAGCATCGGGCCCCGCGCGCTGGCCGGGCGTCGGTCTCTGTCTCGCCGTGTGCGTGCTGCTTTTCGCATTCCTCGTACCCGCCGTTCAATCCCGCATCCAGAACCTGCTGCTCACGGCGCCCTCCCTGGCGGTGTGGGTCCCCGCGGGGTTCGTTGTGTACGGCGTCGCGGCCGCCCTCGCGTTCGGGACACCGCGGGCCCTCGATCTCCTCGGGTGGCCGCTCTGCATCGGTGCGGCGGTGGCCGCCGTCGGTGGTCGCCGCGACGGCGAACTGCCCGCTCTGCGCTTCCTCGGCGCAGGCGTGGCGCTGTGGATCCTCGCCGGCATCTGGGACCGCGGGATCCAGATCCGGGTGCCGGGCGACGCACGACTCGGCCTTGCCTACCTCACCTGTGTGGCGCTCGCGCTGTTCCTGTTCGCGATCGCCCGGCCGCGGCGTTCGTTCGACGTGCGGCTGGGTCTTGGCGCTCGGGACTTGGGATTCGCCCTCGGAGCGACGGCGGTCCTCGCCACAGTGGTCGTCCCGCTCGGGCTCCTGCTTGGCTTCCTGCACTGGGAGCCGCGTTGGCTGGGTCTGGGTTACGGGCTGGCGCGGCTGTTCGGCCTCGTGGTCTTCGTCGGCATCCCGGAGGAACTGCTCTTCCGCGGGGTGTTCCAGGAGGCGTTCTCGCGACTCTGGACCCCGCGCATCGGCTGGGCGGCGGCGTCGGTGCTCTTCGGTCTCGTGCACATCGTCAAGCACTACCCGCCGCTCAACTGGCAGTACGCGCTGCTGGCGACGTGCTCCGGCGTCGCGTACGGCTGGGTGTACCTCCGCACGGGCAAGCTGGGAGCCGCCGCGATCTCACACGGCCTCGTGAACTGGCTGTGGGGAACGTGGCTGGGTTCGTGAGCCGGTGAGAGGACCCCGGCCCCGCGGATGAGCGGCCGTGAGCCCGCCGCCGCGCGTGTCCGGGTTCTCGATGGTCCGGAACGCCATCAAGTACCGCCATCCGGTGGCGGAGTCGTTGCGGTCGCTCGCGCCGCTGGTGGACCAGGTGGTGGTGGCGGTGGGGAAGGGCGATGAGGGCACGCTGGAACTGGTGCGCTCGCTGGACGGGCCGGACCTCAGGACAATTGAGACGGTGTGGGACGAGTCGCTCCGGGTCGGCGGCCGGGTGCTCGCCCAGTAGACGAATGTCGCGCTCGCGCAGTGCCGGTTCCCGTGGGCGTTCTACCTGCAGGCCGACGAGGTCGTCCACGAGGAGGACCACGGGCGCATCCGGGCCGCCCTCGGGCGCTGGGGTGAGGACGATGGGGTGAACGCGCTGCGGTTCCGGTTCCTGCACTTCGAGGGCACGTACGCCTACGTGAACCGGGTACGGTACTGGAAGCAGTGCCGGGTCGTCCGCAATGACGGCCGGGTGCAGTCGGTCGGGGATGCCGCGGGCTTCAGTCGCGTGGACTGGAGAGGTCTCCGCTTCCGGAGAACGGGCGCGAAGATCTATCACTACGGCTGGGCCCGTGCACCGAAGGCGGCGAAACGCGAGGCGCTCGCGGTCGCCAGGGTCTACCGCGACAACAGGCATGTCGCATCCCACGCAAAGCACGTCCGCCCCCAAGTACTTCAGCGATTTGGATATGGCGTTCCGTTTCTGCGGCACTCAGCTGGCAGCGAAAGCCGATCGGATGGCTGGCACGAGGCGAGATCCCCGGGGGCCGGCGGCCGCCGCTCGACTCGCCCCTGCTGCCTCGGCGGTTCTACGCAGCATGGCTTCGCAATTGTAGAGTCCTCCCGGGCAAGTGCGCACTGGACGGTGACGTGGTGAACGCCTGGCGCTCTGCCGCGTGAGTCCGTAGGATGCGCTTGTGGGCTCTCGCTCGCCCCGCAGCATGGACTGCCCGGCTGGCATCCAAGGACGGTGAATGGCGCCCGCGTTGGCGGGTGAGCACTGGAGGCGGAGAGGTCTTCGATGCGACTCAGCGCGGTCATCATCACGTGGAACGAGGAACACGTGCTCCCCGGCTGCCTGCAGCGGCTGGTCGGGCTCGTTGACGAAGTCGTCGTCGTGGATACGGGGTCCACCGATCGAACAGTGGAAATCGCCCGCGCCGCTGGGGCGAGGGTCGAGCGCGTGCCCTGGAAGGGTTTCTCGGCCGCGAGGGAAGCGGCCCTGGCTCAGGCCGGAGGCGATTGGGTGCTCGCCATCGACGCCGACGAGTGTGTGACGCCGGCCTTGGCCGACGAAATCCGGCGCGTGCTCCAGACAGACGTGCGTGTCGACGGATTCGAGATTCGTATGGCAGTGATGTTCCTGGGCCAGGAGCTCCGGCACGGCAGGCTTGGCCGAGATTGGCACCTGAGGCTCGTGCGGCGGGGGCGCTACCGCGTGGTGCCGCGCCCGATCCACGAGCATCTAGAGGTGACCGGGCCCACGGCGCGGCTTGACGCGCCGCTGGAACACCACACCGCCGCATCGCTGAGTCGGTATGCCGAGAAGATCGAATGGTACGCAGCGTTGGGTGCAGAGCAGTTCGCCGAGCGGGGCGTTCGTTACCGCTGGTGGGACGCGCTGCGGCTGCCGCTGGTCTTCGCCTGGCGCGCCGTGTTCGGGCTTCACGTGCTTGACGGAGGGCTCGGGCTGGTATGGGCTGCGGGGAGCGCATACTCCTCCTGGCGAAAGCGCGATCTCCTGCGGCGCCCGCGCTCCACGTGGCCGGTCCGGCGCGTGCCGGAGAGTGCGAAGTAAGGCAGAAAGGCGTTGCGGGGCGCGTCAGTGGCTGCAGCGCTTGACTGCTGTGGGCGCCGGGGTGGCGCCGAGGCGGACGGTCTCGACAACTGAACCACTGCGCAAGTCGTCGCGGCTGTCAGCCCGAGCAGCTCCTTCGCACTCGGATTCGTGTCCGAGTCAGGGCCGTCGGCCCGTTGGCTCCCGGTCACCGGATGGGGGACGGAGCGGGAGATCAGTAGCGGAGGCGGCGAAGTGTGCCCGGTTCGGCTAGAGATCGCGACGGCACGAGGTTCGTTGGCATGCGTCACTGGCGCTTGTGGACAGACGCCCCCCTCATGATCAGATACGCTATCCAATCGCTCAAGCACCAACTGCTCTGGAGGGTGCTCCGGCGACGGACGATCCTGGCGGTGGCACCGGAGTTCGGTGTGCGCCTGCGTGTCGCGGCTGCGGACGCCGTGGGACGCCGCATCTACAAGCGCGGTAGCCTCGACGCCGAGCGCACCCGCCATCTGCTGCACCACGTGCCATGGGCCGATGGCGACGTCATTCTAGACATCGGAGCCCACATCGGATGGTATTCGCTATGCTTGGACCGCAACGTCGCAGCTGCGGTCCGCATCTTGGCCTTCGAGCCGAACGCCGAGAACCGCGCTCTGCTTCAGTCGAACGTGCAGCTCAACGGAGCGTCCCGCGTGACCGTGGTGGACCGCGCCGTTTCAGACCGGGCCGGGACACAACGCCTGTATCTCTATGCGAAGAAGAACCAGGGTCGCCACTCGCTGCTGCCGATTCACGACGGCGAGATTGAGGAAGTGAAATCAGTCGCGCTCGACGAGTATCTCCCCAGCGTCGGCGTGGATCCCGAGCGCGTCGCCTTCATGAAGCTCGACATCGAAGGGGGCGAGCTGCAGGCGCTGCGCGGAGCGGGGACACTCGTGGGCGTGGTGCCACGCCTGCTGCTGGAGTTCTCGCCTGGTCTGATGCGCCGGGCAGGGCAGGAGCCGCGCGAGCTTCTCGACATGCTCTTCGGGGCCGGGTACACGGCTTGGGACGTGGACGGCACCGCCCCGGTCCAGGTTTCCCGTTCCGATCTCGAGTCCGCCCAGGACCAGCGTGATCACCTCTGGTGCCTCGCCGGAGCGTGGCAGGCCGAACGGCGCTGACGGCGCGGCGCAGATCCCTGGCCGCCGCCACGGTCGCCCGAGTGGACTCTCTTTCTGAAGCACGCGCGGCACCCTGCGCGGGCGATGAGCCCGGCGCTTGTAGGCTGGCTGGAATCAAACTATCGTCTGCTCATGAAACTCAGGGAGGTCTTCTACGGGCTAGGCTTCAGGCCGCCAGTGCGGGAATTCCTGTTTGACCTTGACTCATTCGTTCTTCCACGCGACGGCGAGATTCACTGCGCGCGGTGGCGGCACCCGAAGCACCGTTGGGATGGGTTCTCCCAGGCCGCAGTAGATGCACTGCGAGGTTTTCTTCGCGAAGGCGATGTCGCGATTGACATCGGCGCGCATGTGGGAGACTCCTCGATGCCGATCGCCTTGGCTACTGGAGCGAGCGGGGTCGTGTTCGCCCTCGAACCGAATCCCTACGCGTTCAAGGTCCTGCTCGCCAATGCATCGCTGAACCGGAAGAAGATGAACATCTTCCCGCTGATGTTCGCCGCCACGCCGGAGGACGGCGAGTTCGAGTTCGGGTACAATGATTCCGGCTTCTGCAACGGCGGCCTGCATGAAGGCGTCAACGCGTGGCAGCACTCGCATTTCTTCACGTTGCGTGTGGCCGGCAGGAACCTCATGCGCTACCTGAGGGCGGAGTTCCCCGATGAACTGGGCCGCGTGCGCTACGTCAAGATCGACACCGAGGGATCCGATAGGACGGTCGCGGGCAGCTTGAAGGAGCTTCTGGTCAAGAACCGGCCCTACATCAAGTCAGAAATCTGGAAACACATGCCTGCCGAGCAGCGCCGCGACTACTACCGAGACCTGCGGGCGCTTGGCTACAGAATCCACAAGGTCAATTCCGATGAGGACTACGTCGGAGTTCACATCGACCTAGAAGACATGGCGAAGTGGGAGCATTTCGACCTTTTCGCCGTCCCCGAATAGCCGGCCGCTGAAGGGCCCAGTCGCCGATCCTGGCGTCGCACATGGTCCAAGGCGGGAGCGCGTGCGCCATGGCGCGATAGTGATGGCCGGTCCTCGACGCAGAACCCATACGGTCGCGACGACCGATCGGAGTGCCACCACGAGATGGGAGGTCCCCGCGGACCGGTGGTCGCCGCTCGACCAGCCCCTGCTCGACCCGCGGCTCTGCGCGGCGTGGCTCGATGGGGAAGCGCTCGCGGCGGTGCGGGCGGCACTGGAGGCCCCGCGGGCCTACGTCCCGGCAGGGTGCCGAAATCCAGGGCCGCGCCTAGATTCCGCCCTTCACCATGGCAGACACCTACTACCGCAAGGGATTCGGCCTCAAGGGCGAGATCCACGGCACGCTGGTCAGCGACTACCACAGCGCGCTCGTGGACGAGGTGCGCGCTGGGGGCTCCTCGCTCACGGCCGGGGACTTGACGATCCGCCTCGCCCGCGAGTTCGGCTTCTGCTACGGAGTGGACCGGGCGGTGGAGTACGCGTACGAGACCCGCGCCAAGTTCCCGGACAGGCGCATCTTCCTCGTCGGCGAGATCATCCACAACCCGCACGTGAACGCCAAGCTGGAGGCGACGGGCATCGTCATCATCCGGCGGAGCGAGGCGGGCGAGTTCGACTTCAGCGGCGTCACGGCCGACGACGCGGTGATCCTGCCGGCATTCGGCGTGACGAAAGCGGCATTCGACCGACTGCGCGCGGTCGGCTGCGTCCTCGTGGACACGACGTGCGGCTCGGTGCTGAACGTCTGGAAACGGGTCGAGAGCTACGCACGGGACGGGTTCACCGCGGTCATCCACGGGAAGTATCAGCACGAGGAAACGAAGGCGACCGCGTCGCAAGCGACGAAGTTCCCCGGCGGCCGCTACATCGTAGTCCGGGACATGGCCGAGGCGCGGGAGCTATGCGAGTACATCGGGCACGGCGGCGGCGCCGCCGCGCTTCAGCAGCGCTTCCGGGTGGTGTCCTCGCCGGGCTTCGAGCCGGAGCGCGACCTCGCCCGCCTCGGTGTGGCGAACCAGACGACGATGCTCTCCGGCGAGTCCCTCGCCATCGCGGTTGAACTGCGCAAGGCGATGATCACGCGCTACGGCGAGGCGGAGGCCGCGCAGCGGTTCCGCACCTTCGACACCATCTGTTCGGCGACACAGGACCGGCAGGACGCGGTGCTCAAGCTGCTCGAGGATGGGGTGGACGTGATGGTGGTGATCGGTGGCTACAACTCGAGCAATACGAATCATCTTGCCGCGCTGTGCGCGAAGCGGGTGCCGACGTTCCACATCGAGGATTCCTCGGGCCTCGACTCCGCAGCGTGCACGGTCCGGCACAAGCCGGTCGGTGCCCATCAGGAGGTACGGACGGCCGGGTGGCTCGGCGCGGACGTGCGGGTCGTCGGCGTGACCGCGGGAGCCTCGACGCCGAACAACAAGGTGGGTGAGACCATCGAGCGGATATTCGCGACGCGCGGGATCGACCTGGCAACCGCTTTGACGTAGCCGAGGGCCGGAGGCCCACGCCTCCCTGCTCAGTGGAAGTCGTGGGATGTGGAGAAGGCGGCACCTCCCCTCGGGACGGGCGCCGCGAATCGTTTCCCCCGCACGTTCAGCACGCCCTGCTCCTCCTGGAGCACGCCTTCCACGACCAGCAGCGGTGACCGTACGATGAGCCGCCGGTGCTGCTCGAAGAGCGTCGGCGTGACGACGACATTGGCAAGGCCGGTCTCGTCCTCGAGCGTGACGAAACAGAACCCCTTCGCGGTAGCGGGCCGTTGGCGGCAGATGACGATGCCGGCGACCGACACCCGCTCGCCGTCGCGGTGGCGTCCGAGGTCCACGGCGCGGACGACGCCCTGCGCCTCCATCGCCGGCCGGAGGTGCCGCATCGGGTGGCCGGCGGGCGAGAGGCCGGTGATCCGGTAATCGGCCTCGGTGAGTTCGACGGGACCCTGAGCCGGCACCGGGGCGGGCCGACGGTCGGCGCCGACCGGCGCCAGCGGGCCCGCGGCGCCGCGGGCATGCTTGAGGACCTCCCACAGCGCCGAGCGCCGGTTGGGCCAGAGGCCGTCGAAGGCGCCGGCCTCCGCCAGCGCGCGGAGCTGAGCGACGTTGAGGCCGCTCCGCCGCACCCACTCGTCGAGGCCCGCCGGGCGGTGTTGGTCGAGGAGTGGTTCGAGCCGCTCGCGTGTCTTCTCGCCGAGCCCGCGGACATAGCGGAGGCCGATGCGCAGGGCGCCGTCCTCCATCGTGCAGTCCCAGCCGCTGCGCATCACGTCCACGCCCCGTACCAGGACTCCGTGGCGCCGCGCATCCTCCACGATAGTGCTCGGCGCGTAGAAGCCCATCGGCTGGGCGTTGAGCAGCGCGCAGGTGAACGCGACCGGGTAGTAGTGCTTGAGCCACGCGGATGCGTAGACGAGGAGGGCGAAGCTGGCGGCGTGGCTCTCGGGGAAGCCGTAGTCGGCGAAGGCGGCGATCTGATTGAAGATGCGGCGCGCGACGTCCGGCTCGATGCCGTTCTTCGCCATCCCCTCGATCAGCTTCTGACAGATCCGCGCCATCCGCTCGTGCGAGCGCTTGTGGCCCATCGCGCGCCGCAGTTCGTCGGCCTCGCCCGGCGTGAAGCCCGCCGCGGCGATGGCGACCTGCATCCCCTGCTCCTGGAAAAGGGGCACGCCGAGGGTGCGCTCCAGGATCGGCTCGAGCGACGGGTGCGGGTAGACGATCGGCTCCTCTCCGGCGCGACGCCGCAGGTAGGGATGCACCATCTCGCCCTGGATGGGGCCAGGACGGATCAGGGCCACCTCCACCACGAGGTCGTAGAACTTCCGCGGCGCGAGACGCGGCAGGGTGTTCATCTGGGCGCGCGACTCGACCTGGAAGACGCCGATCGTGTCGGCGCGGCAGAGCAGGTCGTAGACGGCGGGGTCGTCCATCGGGAGGCGCGCGAGGTCGACCGCCACGCCGTGGTGACGACGGACGAGCACGAGCGCGTCCTGGATCAGCGTGAGCATCCCGAGGCCGAGGAGGTCGATCTTGATGAGGCGCACCGGGTCGAGGTCGTCCTTGTCCCACTGGATGACGGTGCGTTCCGGCATCGCCGCCGGCTCTATGGGCACGACGTCGGCGAGAGGCTCGCGCGAGAGCACGAAGCCGCCGACGTGGATGGAGCGGTGGCGCGGTAGCTCGTGGAGGCCGCGCACGACCTCGGCCAGCATTCGGACGCGGTGGTCGCCCGGATCGAGGTCCGCCGCGGCGGCGCCTCCGTCGAGGAGGCGTTCCGCGGTGTCGCGGGCGTTCGAACGGTCGGCCTCGTCGGCGAGGCGCTCGGCCTGCTGAACGGAGAAGCCGAGGACGCGCGCGGCGTCACGCACCGCGGCGCGGCCCCGGTAGGTGATGGCCTCGCACACCATCGCGGCGTGGTCGCGGCCGTAGCGGCGGTAGACGTACTGAATGACCTGTTCGCGGTCCCGGTGCGCGAAGTCCACGTCGATGTCGGGCGCCTCGCGGCGGTCCTCCGAGAGGAAGCGCTCGAAGAGCAGTTCCATCCCGATCGGGTCCACGGCGGTGATGCCGAGGCAGTAGCAGACGGCGGAGTTCGCGGCGGACCCGCGGCCCTGCGCGAGGACCCCGAGACGGTTGGCCTCCCGCACGATATCCCAGACGATGAGGAAGTAGCCGGCGAGGCCGAGCCGGCCGATGACGTTTAGCTCGTGCCGAATCTGCTGCCGGTGGCGCTCGGTGAGCCGCTCGCCATAGCGCTCCCGCGCGCCGGCGGCGACGAGGGAGGCGAGATACTCGTCCGCCGTGACGCCGGGCGGCGCCGGGAAAGCCGGGAGCGCCGGCGTGAGCTGTCCCATCCGGAACTTGCACCTCTCGGCGACGGCGAGTGTGGCGGCGAGACCTTCGGGGTAATGGCGCCAGCGGTGGGCGATGCGTTCCGGGCGATTGAGGTACCACTCGCCGTTGGGGCGGAGCAGGGTGCCGGCTTGGTCGAGCGTCGTCCCGTGGCGGAGGCAGGTGAGAACGTCGTGGACGAGGCGGCCCTTCGGTGTGGCGTAGTGCACGTCGTTGGTGACGAGCCACGGCAGATCGAGCGCGCCGGCCAGCGCGATGATGTCCGGCACCAGGGCGCGCTCGCCGGCGAGAGAGTGGTCCCAACACTCGGCGGCGACGTTCCCGCGGAAGACCTCCGCCAGCCAGCCGAGCCGCTCCCGGGCGCCGGCCTCGTCGCCCCGGGCGAGGAGCCGGGGCACCTCGCCGTGCGGACAGCCGGTGAGGCAGAAGAGACCCTCGGCGTGCCGCTCGACGGCGTCCCACTCGACGGCCGGCGCGCCGCGCCCACCGCCGCGCGCCAGGGAGGCGAGTCGCGAGAGGTTGCGGTAGCCGGCGTCGGTCATGGCGAGGAGCGTGAGGTGCGACGTGTGCTGGATGGCGGCGCTCTCTCGCGGCGAACCGCGCGCGCTCCGGCGGTCGGGCGGCTCGCTCCGCTCACACGGCGCCCGCCGTCGCGTGCGGGGCTCGCCGCTCGTCGCGCCGTCACCGTGCGCCCCGTCCCCCCGCACGCCGACCGTCACCTCCACGCCGATGATCGCCTCGACACCGTGCTCCCGTCCCGCCTCGGCCCAGCGCACCGCGCCGCCGAGGTCGTCGTGGTCGGTGAGGGCGACGGCGCGCATCCCGATGGCTGCGGCGCGGGCGATGAGGTCCTCGGGGTTTGAGGCCCCGTCGAGCAGCGAGAAGCCGGAATGGCAGTGCAGTTCGGCGTAGCTCATCTTTCAGCCGTGTCCGCCGCCGCTGACGTCCGCGACTTCGCAATGGCCGCGCTCCACGGCTTCGACGACGTCACCAGCCGCCGGATGTTCGGCTGCGACGCATTCCTGAACCGCGCGCGGATGTTCGCCTTCCTCACCGACCGCACGATGGTGGCGCGGATCCCGGAGCCGGAGCGCGCGAAGCTTCTGAAGCGGCGGCAGGCAAAGCCCTTCTACATCGGGCCGCGCACCACGTTCGGGATCTGGGTGGAGATGCCGCTCCGGACGTCGGCCGACGTGAAACGGGCGCTCCGGATGGCGCGTCTCGCGCACGCGGACACCGTGAACCGGGGGCCGGCGTCGGTGCGCCGGCGGCGCACGAAGCCGCGGATCTAGCCGAGGAGCAGGGTACGTACGCGCAAGGCGGCCCGTTTCCTCGCGCCCCTCGCGGCCGGTTGCGTGCGGATCCAGGCCGACCTGCCTTAGTCCCACCACCCCTCCACGAACCACTGGCGTGATGCGCCGGCCCTGAAGAGGAGCCAGAGCGTGCCAGCTGCCGTGCGCGCCGAGTAGTAGTCGCGCGGCCCGGCGGGCAGAGATGCGCCGGCGGCCTCAGCGGACTCACCGATCCACCACCGTGGGGCGAGCCGCTCCGGCCCGCTCCAGGCGGTGACGTCGTGCCACGTCCCTCCATGGTGGAAAGCTTCGAGGCCGAAGTGGCTGAGGCGGACGCGGACCGGTGCCGGGGCCTGGAGCAGGCGGAGCGCCGCGGCAGCCGGGCGGTTCGGGGGCGCGCCCAGCGTCAGGGCTGGCGCTGTGTCGCGGGCGGGTGCGGCGGCCGGGTGCTCGCGCGAGCCCGGCGGCGCGCCGGGCTGCGCCCCGTTAGTGCTCGCCTCGGCACGCCACCGGGCCCGGCGCTCGCCGGCCGCCGCGAGTTTCTCCGTACGCCACGCCCCGGCGTCCCGGGGCAAGTGACCGTCCCGGACCAGCGGCTGCGCCACAGCATCCGCGCCCTCGCTGCTCCGGATGCGGTCGAAGGCTGCCTCGAGGGCCGCGGGGTCGGCCCAGCGCGGGGCGAGAAGGTCGCCCTGCTCGCCGGAGGCGGGGACGGCGACGGCGGTGCGCACGGCGAGCGCCGTGACCGGCTCGGGTAGCGCCCAGCCCTCGAAGGCGGCACGGCAGTGGTCGAAGAGCGCGCCCTCGTGCGACGTGGGACGCGCGAGGCGGACCGTCTTCTCCGCCGTGGAGTCGTCGTCGAGCGTGAGCGTGAGGGCGATCTCGCGTGCGGCGAGACCATTCGCCCGCAGCGCGGAGCCCAGCGAGGCGAGCGCGGCCTTGAGGATGAAAAGAAGCGGCTCGGCCGTGGCGACGGGGCTGCCGAGGTCGCAGACGATGACGGGCAGCGCGTCGTCGCGCGGGGCGGTGGGACCGCGCATGTCGAAGCCGCGGGCGAGGCGGTGCGCCGCGAGCCCTTCGGGGCCGAAGCGCGCCTCGACCTCGTCGGCGTCGAGCGCGGCGAATTGTCCGACGGTACTGAGTCCGAGCGCGCGGAAAGTCTCGGTGAGATCCTCATGGGGCGCGAGGAGTGCGAGAGGGAACGGCGAGAGGAACGCGGCGTCGCCGCCGGGCGGGACGATGAGGCAGGGGGCACGGGAGGAGGATCGGCGGGCTGCCGTGCCGTTGAACGTCGCCGCGTGCGCGGCGATGGCGGAGTCGGCGATGCCGACCCGCGCGCGGCCGAACCCGAGGCCGCTCGCGAGGCGACCGAGGAGCGCCGCGAGCCTCGGCTCGCTGCCGAGGCCGGAGGCATCGACCCACCACAGCCCTGCTTCTCTGCTCCCCGCCGGGGGCACAGGGGCACGGGGGCACGGGGTCACAGAAGAGGCGCCGGCCCAGGCCACCCGCGGGCTGGCGGCGAGGAGCGCCGTCGTGACGTCGAGGGCGGCGCGGGCGAGGCGCTCCGGGTCCCACGGCAGGGCGCGGAGATCGCCCGCCAGTGCGTGCGCCTCGGCGAGCGCCATCCCTGCGGCGATGTCGCAGCGCGCGGCCTCGCGGTCGAGGGCGACGATGCGAGGGGTGCCGCGGACGTCGGCGACGAGGACGAGCGGGGGCTCAGCGGGCGTGGCGCTCGGGCCAGTCGGGCTGGGCGGCGCGGGGACGCTGCCCCCGGCCGCTCCGGCTCCGCTGTCCGGCCGCCGGCTCGCCGCGCCGGTCGCGAACCGCCCAATGCGGACGCAGGCGATGCGGCAGGGGGGCACCGACGGGGACCTCCGCGGCGCACGGCGCGCCGCCTTTGACGATCGTGACCTTCACGGGACGCGGGCCGGGCCACGCGGCGCCGGGCCCCGGGACGGCGGGGAGAAAACCGGAGGGCGACGCACGGACGCACAGACGCACGAACGCACCGTAGGTCGGCGGCGCGTCGGCGGCGCGTGTAGGCGCTGCGTCGCGGGGGAACGGCGGGCTCCGGCCGTCGGACGGCTCGCTGCGCTGGCGCGGCGCCGGCCGTCGCCCGGCGTCCCTCCGCTCCTCGCGCCCTTCGGCTGTCGCCTCCGCGCGTCGGTGCGCCTCCCGCACCACCAGCACCGCGTCCTTGTCCCGCGCCAGCCGCTGGAGCCGCACGGCGACAGCGCGCGAGGGAGCCGTCGCCTGGTCCACGACGACGAGCCCGAAGGCCCCGGTGCGGAGCAGGACGTCGGCGCACCACCACGCACTCTCGGTGCCGCGCGGGCGGATGACCCAGAAGGGGCCGAGGTCGGCGAGGTGCGCCGCCGCCTGCGGAGCGAGGGTGCGCGCGGCGTCCACGAACGCCACCCCCTCGTCGGCCCGGAGCGTCGCCTCGGCGAGGGCGAGGAGGAGCGCGGTGCCACCGCTGCCGAGGGGCGCGTCGAAGGCGGTGATCTGCCCGCGTGGTAGCCCCAGCGGGAGCATCGCGTCCATCGCCGGGAGGCCGAAGGAGAGCCCGCGGCGCGCGGCGGGGACGAAGCGCTGGAGCCGCTCGGGGAGGACGATGTGGAGTTGCGGCAGGGTCATGGCTATGCTTTCCCGATGCGCCCACCCGCGATGATCGCCGCGTGCCTCCTGCTGTGTTCCGCGCCGGTCGCGGCGCAACGGCCCGCGCGCGCACCGGATCCGGCGTGGCTCCTCGGACAGCTCGCCGACGACTCGCTCGAGGGCCGCGACACGGGGAGCCGCGGCGGCGCTGCCGCGGCGCGCCTCATCGCCGCCGAGCTGCGTGCAGCGGGCGTGCGTCCGGCCGGCGACTCCGGCTACTTCCAGCGCGTGCCCCTGGGGCGCGGCACCGTCACTGTCCAGGGCCAGCCGCGCCGCCGCGTTGTGCTGCTGCCCGACCTCGCCGCCCGCGACGCGCTCGCCGCCGAGAATCGCCTCCCCTTCGCCGTCGTCAACGTCGTCGGCGTGCTGCCGGGCCGGGACCACCGACTCCGGGACGAGGCCGTCGTCGTCAGCGCGCACTACGACCACGTCGGCATCGGCCAGCCGGTGAACGGCGACTCGATTTACAACGGCGCGGACGACGACGCGTCAGGCGCCGTGGCGGTGCTCGAGATCGCGCAACTCCTCGGCCGCCAGCGCCTCGCCCCGCGTCGCACGGTGATCTTCCTCTTCGCGACAGGCGAGGAGGTCGGCGCCCTTGGCACGACTTGGTACGTCGCCCACCCGGTCGTGCCGCTGGAACACACCGTCGCCAACCTCAACGTCGAGATGGTCTCCCGCCCCGACTCACTGGTCGGCGGCCCGGGCAAGGCCTGGCTCACCGGCTTCGGCCGTTCGACGATGGGGGCGATGCTGAGCGAGGCGGGCATCCCCATCGTGCCGGACCCGCGGCCGGAGCAGAACTTCTTCGAGCGCTCCGACAACATCGCCTTCGCGCGGCGCGGCATCCCGGCGCACACGCTCTCCTCGTTCAACCTCCACGCCGACTACCACACGCCGGACGACGAGGCGGACCGCGCCGACCCGGTGCATATGGCGCAGGTCATAGCGGCCGCGGCGCGCGCGGTGCACCTCCTCGCCGACGGCCCCGCGCCGCGGTGGGTGCCTGGGGGAAGGCCGGACGCACAGGTACGCTGACCGACGCACCGTCGCGGGTCCGTGTTCCTAGGCCCTCTGTCTTTCACAGCGGCAGCTCCCACTGCGTCACCTCTGTACGCCGGTACTCCGGTGCGCCGGTGCGTCCGTCCTCCTCGAACCCCACCTCTCGCTTGAGCCGCTCCACCCGCCGCTCCAGCGCCGCGGCGTACGCGGCCGAGAGTTCGCCCCGCTCGTCGAACGCCCGCTCGTAGCGCGGCAGCAGCGCGGGGAACTCCCGTGCCACGATGGGCAGGAAGCGCGGCTTGATGGCGGGGTAGAGCCGGAGCGGCGAGACGCCCGCGAACGCGGCGCCCGCCTCCCGCGCTGCGCGGAGCAGGGCCCGGAGGTGCGGCACGTCGTCGGTGATCCCCGGCAGGACGGGCGCGATCATCACTCCGGCGCGGAGCCCCGCCTTCGCGAGAGTGGCCAGCGCCTTGAGCCGCACCGGCGGCACCGGTGAGCGGGGCTCGAGCTTGCGCAGCAGCGGCACGTCCACGGTGATGATCGAGCAGTGTACCGTCACGTCATTCCGCTCGGCGAGGCGGCGGAGCACGTCCACGTCGCGTGCCACGAGCGGCGACTTGGTGATGAGGCCGATGCGGAGTCTGTGGAACTGCGCCAGCCGCTCCAGCACCTGCCGCGTGAGCCGGAAACGCCGCTCGGCCGGCTGGTAGGGGTCCGTCGCCGTGCCGATCAGGATGCCGTGGCCCTGGAAACGGGAGGGCTTGAGCGTGCGCCCGACGACGTCAGGAGCATCGGTCTTCACGAAGATCCGCCGTTCGAACGCCTCCCAGCCGTCCCCGCTCCCGGCCCCGGGAAGCCCAGGAAATTCGGCGCCGCCGCACCCGCCGGAGGGCTCAGTGGCTGCGGGCGACAAGCGGCGATCCCGCGCCCGCTCCACGACGTAGCGGTGCACGTAGCGCGCGTAGCAGTAGCTGCAGCCGAACTCGCACCCCACGTACGGATTGAGCGACCAGAAGCGCATCCCCGTCTGCTGGGGCGAATTGAGGATGGAGGCGATCGGCAACCGGACGAATTCGGTGCCGCGCGCGCGGACGTCGAGCACCTCCCAAGGCTGGGTCTCGGACCGTGAGCCGGCGGGTACAAGAACCGTAAGAACCTCGTTCACAACGACTTGCATACACGGCCCAGAATGGACTTTCGGTTTTTCTTCGGGTGCGGTGGTCAATATTGGGTCCGGGGCGGGAAAACGCAAGCGGGGGCGGGCAGATCGGGGAGGGGGTGACGGGTAGCTGGAGCTTCAGGCGCGGGCTACCTTTGGCGCGACCTTCGCCGGAGAACCGGGTGCGGTTCAGTCTACTGCCACGAGATGAGAGCTTCTTCGACCTGTTCACCGAGGTCGCGCGCCGCAGCCACACTGCCGCGGAGCATCTGGCCGGGCTCTTCGCCGAGCCCGCTCGTGCCGCCTACCATACCGAGCAGATCAAGCGGCTGGAGCACGAGTGCGACCAGATCACGCACGAGGTGGTGAACCGGCTCGACCGGACCTTCATCACCCCGATCGACCGGGAGGACATCTACCGGCTGGCGTCGGACCTCGACGACGTCATAGACGTGATCGACGGGGTGGCGCGCCGGACGCAGATGTTCCGGGTGGGAGCGGCGCCGGAGGGGGTCAAGCACCTCACGCGGGTCATCCACGACGTCGTGGGCGCGCTCCTCAAGGGGGTCGAGCACCTCAAGAGCCGCGAGGGCGTGATGGAAGCCTCCATCGTGGTGAAGCAGTTCGAGGAGGAGGCCGACACGATCTACCACACGGCGATGGGCCAGCTCTTCGACACGGAGCAGGACGCGCGCGAGCTGATCAAGTGGAAGGAGATCTACGACAACCTCGAGCGCTGCGTAGACCAGGCGGAGGACGTGGCGAACGTCCTCGAGAGCATCGCGATCAAGCACGCCTAGTGGACTGTAGTCATGAGTTCGAAAGTGCCCGGATGCGCCGGCTTGGATCCGCGTAGGACCAGCGGAAGGGCGTGGCCGTCCGATTGTACTCCCGGATGTAGCGGCGCAGCTTGCGCGCCAGATCGGTCACCGAGAGGAAGATGCCGCGGGCGATCACGTCCCGCTCGATCTTGGCAAACCAGAGTTCCACTTGGTTGAGCCACGAGCTATAGGTCGGGGTGTAGTGCATCGTGACCCGCGGGTGCGCCGTGAGAAAGGCCTGCACCTTGGGGGTCTTGTGGGCGGAGAGATTGTCCGCGATCACGTGGATGGTGCGCCGCGTGGGCTGCGCGGCCACCAGGTCGGCGAGGAACGCGACGAATTCATGGCTCGTATGCCGGACGGCCGTCTTGCCGAGCACCGCGCCGGTCTGCGTTTCGAGCGCCGCGTAGAGCGACAGGGTGCCATGGCGCACGTACTCGAAGCCATGCCGCTCCGCACGCCCAGGCGACATCGGCAGTACGGGGTCGCGGCGGTCGAGCGCTTGGATCGCGGTCTTCTCATCCACGCAGAACACCGCCGCATGAGCCGGAGGATGCAGATACAGCCCAATGATGTCGGCCGCCTTGGTCTCGAAGTCCGGGTCGGTCGAGCGCATGTAGCGCTCCAGCCGATGCGGCTTCAGTCCGGCGCGCTGCCACACCTTGGCGATCAACGTGTGGCTCACGCCGAGCCTCCGGGCAAGCAGCCGTGTCGACCAGTGGGTCGCGCCGTTGGGCGGCTTGCGCCGCGTCCAGGCCAGCACGCGGGCCTCCAGCGCGGGCGTCAGGACCGTGGCCTGGGTGCCTGTGTGGCGCGCCCCCAGCCCGGCCAGCCCGCCCTCGGCGAATCGCTGCTTCCAGAGCGCTACCGTGGCCGAGCTGCAGCCGAGCGCCCGCTCAATGGCGGTGTACGGCAGTCCATCCGCCAGCATCACCATCATCCGGGCCCGGCGGGCCACATCGGCCCGCACGCGCTGGGATCGGACGCGACGCTCCAACTCGGCACGCTCCTCGCGGCTGAGCCGCAGGGCAGTACTTGGGTCCATGCCCGCGAAGATAGCACTTTAGAACCTATGATTACAAGCCACTAGCTGCCGGTGGACGGGACCGTCGTCTTCGTTGTCGCGATCGTCGGTGTCGCGCTGATCTTCGATTTCATCAACGGGTTCCACGACACGGCGTCGTCCATCGCAACGGTCGTGTCCACGCGCGTTCTTTCGCCGGGCGCCGCGGTGATCTGGGCGGCGTTCTTCAACTTCGCTGCCGCGTTCACCTTCGGGACGGCAGTGGCGCAGACGATGGGCAGGGGGCTCATCCGCATCGAGTCCATCGACCCGAACGTGATCCTGGCCGGTCTCGTCGGCGCCATCGCGTGGAACCTCGTCACGTGGTACTACGGCCTGCCGTCCTCGTCATCACACGCCCTGATGGGGGGGTACGCCGGTGCGGCGATCACGAAGGCGGGCGCGGGGGCGCTGATCCCGGCGGGGTGGGTGAAGCCGATCCTGTTCATCTTCCTCTCGCCGCTGATCGGCTTCGTGCTCGGCCTGGCGATGATGGTGATCACGGGCTGGACGTTCCGGCGGGCGCATCCGGGGCAAGTCGACCGCTGGTTCCGGCGGCTGCAGCTCGTGTCGGCGGCGGCGTACAGCCTGGGGCACGGCACGAACGACGCGCAGAAGACGATGGGCATCATCGTGGGGCTGCTCTTCAGCGCGCAAGCGGCTTTCGCGCACTTCCCGGTGCGGGCGTTGCACATCACCTCGATGGACGTGATCCCGCTCTGGGTGATCTTCGCCGCCTACGGCGCCATCGCGCTGGGGACGATGGCGGGCGGGTGGCGGATCGTGAGGACGATGGGCCAACACATCACGCGGCTCCGGCCGTACGGCGGGTTCTGCGCCCAGACGGGTGGAGCCATCTCGCTCTTCCTGGCCTCGGGCCTGGGCGTGCCGGTCTCGACGACGCACACGATCACTGGGGCCATCAGCGGCGTCGGCGCGGCGCAGCGGATATCCTCGGTGCGCTGGAGCGTGGCGGGCCGGATCGTTTGGGCGTGGATCCTCACCATCCCGGCCAGCGCCTTCCTCGGCGCGGTCGCATACGGCGTGGTGCGGGCCGCCCGTCCTTGAGTTCAACAGGAGGGTTCCACGGCATGCGATCGACGGCCGGGTGGACCGGTAACCGGTGAGCGCCACCGTCGTCTTCGTCCTCGCGATCGTCGCGGTCGCGCTGATCTTCGACTTCATCAACGGCTTCCACGACTCGGCGAACTCGATCGCGACGGTCGTCTCGACGCGCGTCCTCTCGCCGGGCGCCGCGGTGGTGTGGGCGGCGTTCTTCAACTTCGCCGCCGCGTTGGGGTTCGGGACAGCTGTGGCGAAGACGATCGGCAAGGGGCTCATCCGGATGGAGTACGTGGATCCGAACGTGATCCTGGCCGGTCTCGTCGGCGCCATCGCGTGGAACCTCATCACCTGGTACTACGGCATCCCCTCCTCATCGTCGCACGCGCTGATCGGCGGCTACGCCGGCGCGGCGATCACGAAGGCGGGGATCGGCGTGCTGATCCCGAGCGGCTGGGTGCTGCCGATCCTCTTCATCCTCCTCTCGCCGCTGATCGGCTTCGCATTCGGGCTGGCGATGATGGTGGCGACGGGGTGGCTGTTCCGCGGCGCACACATCCGGCAGGTCGACACCTGGTTCCGGCGAATGCAGCTGGTGTCCGCAGCCGCGTACAGCGTCAGCCACGGGACGAACGACGCGCAGAAGACGATGGGCATCATCGTCGGGCTGCTCTTCTCCGCGCAGGCGGCGTTCGTGGACACGCCGTGGCGTTTTCTGCACGTCACATCGATGGATACGATCCCGACTTGGGTGATCTTCGCCGCCTACAGCGCGATCGCCCTCGGGACGATGTTCGGCGGCTGGCGGATCGTGAGGACGATGGGCCAGCGCATCACGAAGCTGAAACCCTACGGAGGGTTCTGCGCGGAGACCGGTGGGGCCATCGCGATCTTCATCGCCACGCACTTCGGCATCCCTGTGTCCACGACGCACACGATCACGGGCTCGATCAGCGGCGTGGGCGCCGCGCAGCGGATTTCTTCGGTGCGCTGGGGTGTGGCGGGCCGGATCGTGTGGGCGTGGATCCTCACCATCCCGGCGAGCGCCGCCATCGCGGCAATCACCTACCTCGTCGTCCAGGCGTTCGGATGACGCCCCGCTCCCGGAGGCCGATGCCGAAGAAACTGACCGAGGCGGAGGTAGCGTCCGCCCTGAAGCGAGTCGAAGGCTGGACGCTGGAAGGACAGACGATCCGGAAGCTCTACACGTTCAATGCGTTCGCGGACGGCATCCGCTTCGTGGACCGCGTCGCGGTCGAGGCGGACGCGATGGACCACCACCCGGACATCGACATCCGCTACACCACGATCGTGGTCGCCCTCTCGACGCACAGCGCCGGCGGGCTCACGACGAAGGACTTCGAACTCGCGGAACGGATCGACGGCGCGACGCGTTAGGACTGGCCGGACGTCTTCGCGGCGTCGAGGTCCACCATCTTCACGCCGGCCAGGTAGTCCTTCGTCGGCGCGTCGTCGAGGGTCGAGAGCTTCTGGAGGTCTGCGGCGACCCGGTGCGCCATCTCCAGGATCGTCTCCACGCCCTGGCGGTCCAGCGGCGCCAGCGGCGCCGTCGTCTCCCGCAGCAGCCCCGCCTCCCCGATGATCGCCGCCAGGGCGTTGTTCACCTCGTGGCGGATGGTGATCGCCACCTCGCCGATGGCCGCCACGCGCTCGGCGCGGACCAGCCGCTGATAGTAGTCGTGCATCTGCTGAGAGAGCGACCCCACCGAAATCGCCAGCGCCCCGTACGAGATGTAGATCGGCAGGACGACCGCCGGGTTCAGCGGGATGAGGTTCAGCTGGAGCACGAGCTGGACGACCAGGTAGAGCGCCGTGCCCGCGATCAGCCCCACCAGCGCGCCGAGCATCCCGAAGTGCAGCGACAGGATGAACGCCGGCGCGAGCGTGGTGAGCCAGGAGAGCTCCTTGTACAGTCCGGCCCCCTCGGGGAGCGCCTCGATCAGCACGATCGGCACCAGATATGCCGCTGCGCAGTACACCGCCCAGCGCCGCGGGAGCGGCGGCCGGTGGGCCATCGGCTGGAGACCGATGGTGGCGATGGTACGACGCCACCAGGGCGCACTGGTCGAGGGTGTCATCGGGTTCACTCCGTCTGGATGGTGAGGAGCCGCGGCTCCGTCATCTCCTGGATCGCGTAGCGCACGCCCTCGCGGCCAAGACCGCTCGCCTTGGCGCCACCGTAGGGCATCCGGTCCACGCGGAAACCGGGGATGTCGTTCCCCATCACGCCGCCGACGTCGAGGTTGTCCCACGCCTGCATCAACCGCCGCACGTCGCGCGTGAAGATCCCGGCCTGCAGGCCGAAGGACGTCGCGTTCAGGACCTCCAGGGCCTCGGCGAAGTTGGGGTACGGCGTCACAGTGGTGAGGGGTGCGAAGACCTCCTCGCAATTCACCTGCTGCTCGGGCTTGGTGCGCGTCAGCACCGTGGGCTCGAGCACGCTCCCGTTCCGTCGGCCTCCGACCTCGACGCGCGCGCCGTCCTGCACGGCCGCCGCGATCCACGCCTCCGCGCGCCGTGCGGCAGCCTCGTCGATCATAGGGCCGACCTCGTTCGCGGGGTCGAGCGGGTCGCCGGTCTTGAGATTCCCCACGCGGACGACGAAACGCCCGAGGAACTCCTCGTATACGTCCTGGTGCACGAGGATCCGTTGCACGGAGATGCACGATTGGCCGGCGTACGCATAGCCGCCCACCGCACACCGGTCGACCGCGCGGTCGAGATCGGCGTCGGGCTCGATGATGACACCGGCGTTCCCCCCGAGCTCGAGAGCCACGCGCTTGGTGCCCGCCTGCGCGCGGATCGCCCAACCGGCCTTCGCGCTGCCGGTGAAGCTGATCATCCGGACGCGCTCGTCGCGCACCAACTGCTGGGCCACCGGCAGGTCGCACGGCACGACGTTCACGCCGCCCGCCGGATACCCCGACGCGGCGACGACCTCGCCCAGCATCTCCGTGGTGAGCGGGTCCTGGGGCGGCGGCTTGACGGTGAGGCTCGCCCCGCACGCCATCGCCGGTGAGACCTTATGGGCGGCGAGCATCACCGGGAAGTTGAACGGTGTGATGGCGGCGATGGGCGAGAGCGGGAAGCGGCGCGTGAGGCCGATGCGAGCGGTGCCGGCCGGGACCACGTCCAGCGGCAGGACCTCGCCGCCGATGCGCGTCGCCTCTTCGGCGCCGTCGAGGAAGACGAAGATCGCCCGGTCGATCTCGAGACGTGCCTGACTGATCGGCTTCCCCGCCTCGCGAGCGAGCGTCGTCGCGAACTCCTCGCGCCGCGCCGTGAGGCCCTCCCCGACACGGCGCAGGCACGCGGCGCGCTCGAAGGCCGGCATCCGGCGGCACGCTTCGGCCGCCTCGACGTTGGCGGCGACCGCCGCGTCCATGTCCGCCGCCGAGCCGAGGGGGTGGGTGCCCACCACCGTGCCGTCGAAGGGCGCGCGGATCGTCGCGGACCGGGCCGCGGTGCGGCGCTCGTTCAGGATGATCATCGGTCCCTACCGGAGAGTGCGGAACGCGGCGGCCACGCGCTCGAGCGCCGCCTCGAGGTCGGCGCGCGGCGGGCCGAAGCCGAATCGGATGAACCGGTCCATCTCGAACTGATCGCCGGGGACGACGAGGACGTCGTGGTCCCGGCGCAGACGTTCCGCGAGGTCGGAGGAGTTGACGTCCGAGCGATAACGGGCGTAGGAGATCGCTCCGGCCTCGGGCGGCCGCGCCGTGAACTCGCCGCCCATCGTGCGGTACCAGGCGTCGAGCACCTGCCAGTTGACGCGGATGATGTCGCGCGTCCGCTGGAGTATCCGCTCGCGCACCTCGGGCCGCAGGGCGATAGTGGCGAGTGCGTCGGACAACGCGCCGGGGCCGATGCTCGTGTAGTCCTTGCGAGACCAGAGCGCGGCGGCCAGCGCGGGCGGGGCGACGCACCAGCCGAGCCGCAATCCAGGCAGGCCGTAGGCCTTCGAGAGCCCGTTCACCACGATCACCCGCTCGCCGCGGCCCCAGAAGCTGGCCGTTGGCGGGCCCTCGCGCTCGGCTCCCTGGTAGACCTCGTCGGCGAGGATCCACGCGCCCACCGCTTCGGCCCGCGCGGCGATGTGCCGCATCGCCGCCTCGCCGAGCACCGCGCCGGTCGGGTTGTTCGGGTTGGTGACGACCACGAGCTTGGTCCCCGGGCCGATCGCGGCGTCCACCTCGGCGAGGTCCGGTTGCCAGCCCTCGTCCTCGCGGAGCCGGAAAGGCCAGATGTCGGCGCCGAAGGCGTGTGCCAGGCCCCACGTCTGCATGTAGTTCGGCAGCATCAGGGCCACGCGGTCGCCGGGCGCCAGGAGGTGCCAGCAGATGGCGTAGTTCGACTCGGCGCTGCCGTTCGTCACCGTGACGTGGTCCACCGTGGCGCCGCGGTAGAGCGCGGCGATGGCGGCGCGCAGGGGTTCGGTGCCGTTGGACTGGGAATAGCCGAGCGGCGTGCGGAGGACGGCCTCGGGGTCGGCGCCGGCGAGCGCGATGAGCTCGGCGGCGGTGAGGGGATGGACGCCGCTCTCCGAGAGGTTGAACCGCACCCGGTTCTCCCAGGTGCTCTGCCAGCGCTCCATCACGAACGGCTGAAACGACATCGCCCCTCCAGGGTCCGAAGGGGCGATAGTAGCCGTCGGCAGGCGCAGCGGCAAGAACGCTACGGCAGGCTGTGCAGGCGGATGCCTCCGTTGACGGTGCGGAGAACGAGCTGGCGGCCGCCCTGGCCGATCTGGCCGCGCATGCGCCGCGGGCTGATGCGACCCGTAATCGTCACCGGGAAGTCGCTCTGGATCTCCCCGTTCACGGTCTCGGCGCTGAAGTCGGCCGAAAGCCCGCTCGCGAGTGAGACGTCGATGGAGCCGTTCACGGTCGAGAAGCTCAGACGGCCCTGGCCGGCGCCGCGCACCGCCGCGCGGACGCCGCCGTTCACGGTGGTGCCGCTCGCCTCGCCCGCCATCGTCTCCAGCGTCACGCCGCCGTTGACCGTGCTGGCGTCCACCCTCGAAGCGAGGCCGCTCACCTCGACCTCGCCGTTCACGTTGTTCGCGTCGAATGCGACGCCCGCCGGCACCCGCGCGACGAAGTCCACCTCGACGTCGTTGCGGCGCACGTTCATGTGGCCCCCGCCGGGGCGGCACTCGTTGTCGTCACCCGGGTAGACGGCGCAGATCGTGATACCGTCCCCGTGCTCCACGACCTCGATCCGGACACTCGCCGGGTCGCTTCGCCGACCGTGCTTCTCGGCCGTCACCTCGACCGCGCTGCCGGACGCCGGCTCGGCACGGATGGAGCCGCTGATGCCGCGGATCTCCAGGGTCTTGCCCGCGGCGATCGCTCCGCGCCAGCTCCAGTTGTCACCGCTCTGCCGGACCTGGGCCCGGGCGGTGGGCGCCGCCAAGAGCAGGGCCGCCACGGCGACGCAGGTGACGCAGGTGGTCTTCATCACTCCTCCTCGCGGCCTGCCGGGCCGCTGCGCCGCAGCTGGACTGCGCCGCTGACCGTGGACAGCGTGAGGCGTGTGCCGCCGCCGCCCACCGTGAACTCGAAGCGGCGGGACGCGAATCGCCCGCCCCTCGTCAGGGTGACCGGGAAATCGCTCTCCAGCTCTCCGCTGACCGTGCTGACGGAGACGGTCGCGTTCAGTGCGCCATCCACTCGCAGAGTCAGGTCCCCGGAAACGCTGCCGAACCGATAGCGCCCGCCCTCGCGGAAGGGACCGGTGAACTCGACGTCGCCGCTCACCGTCGAGGCGCCCACTTCCTCCCCATCGACACTGTCGAGCGTGACGTTCCCCGAGACGCTGCGCGCCGCGACCTCCGCCCGGGCATTGCGCACCAGGACGTCGCCGCTCACGGAGGTGACGGACACGTGCCCGTTGACGCCGCTGGCCTGCACGTCGCCGCTCACCATGACGCCCTCGAAAGCGACGCCGGCAGGCACGCGCGCCACGAAGTCCACATCGGCGTCATTGTCGTGCGTGTGCGTCCGGCCGCCGCCCGAGCGACAGTTGTTGCCGGTGCCCGAGTACACGGCGCAGATCGTGACGCCGCCGTCTTCCTGCACCATCTCGATGCGCACGTCGGCTCGGTCGCCGGCGCTGCCACGCTTCACTGCGGTCACCTCGATCGTACCGCCCGAAGCCGGCTCGGCGCGGATGCTGCCGCTGATGCCGCGGATCTCGAGGGTCTTCCCCTGGGCGATCGTCCCCCGCCAGCTCCAGTTGTCGCCGCTCTGTCGGACCTGGGCTCGGGCGGCGGGCGCCGCTACGATCAGGGCCGCCGCGCTGACGAGAGTGATCAACGTGGTATTCATCGCGCGCCGCCACGGCGGAGATAGATCGTCCCGCTGAACGACGCCAGCGCCAGGCGCGCGCTGCCGTTGCCGATCGTGAACTCGAACTCGCGGGCGCGGAAATGACGCTGAGAGCGATTGCCCTGCGACAGAGTGACGGGGTAGTCGCTCTCCAGGTCGCCGCTGAAGGTGCTGACGGAGATGGTCGCGTTCAGGTTTCTCTCGTCCGGCTGGACGGTCACGTCGCCCGAGTGCGACTGGAAGCGGTAGCGACCACCCTCCCGGATCGGCCCGCTGAACTCGACCTCGCCGCTCACCGTCTCGGCGCTCACGTCCTGGCCCTCGACACGCTGCAGGGTCAGGTCGCCGGAAGCGCTGTGCGCCGCCACGTCGGCCCGCACGTTCTGCACGATGACGCTGCCGCTCGTGGAGCCAGCCTCGAGCCGGCCGCGCACATCGCTCACCGTCACGTCGCCCGACAGACTCTGGACCGAGACGTTGCCCTGCCCGCACGCGAGCCGGACCTCGCCCGAGAAGGACTGCAACTCGGCCTCGCCGCACACCCCCTGGACATCGATGTCCGAGGAGATCGAGCTGACCGTGAGCGCCGTGCCGGTCGGGAGTTCGATCGTGTACTGGGCCTCGCCCATGCCGCGCCGCGGAACGGTGCGCACCCGGACGGCCGAGGGCGAGCCGTCGACCTCGATCCGCGCCCGGTCGTACTCGACGTGGATGCGGATCTCCTGCCGCCGAGTGCCGCGGATCTCCACCGTCCCCGCGACGTTCTGTAGCTCGAAGCGCGCGCCCGGCCGGACGGCCAGTGTGGTGTCCAGCGTCTGGGCGCCGGCCGGCTGCGGCGTGGCGCACAGCAGCGCACCGAGGCCGACGGCGAGTGCCAGGATGGGGGTCTTCATAGGGTCCTCAGATCGCCTTGGGGAACATCGCCGCGCGCCGCAGCACGTCGAGCTTGCGGTCCAGCGTGCTCCGCAGATGGCTGTTCAGGTACAGGTTGTTCGGGTCGCGGGCGACGGCCGCGCGGGCCTGTGCGATGGCCAGGTCGATGACGCGCAGGCTTGCCTCGACCGCCGCCACCGTCGTGCTGTCGAGGTCGCCGCGCCGGGCGCTCAGCAGCCCCTCGAGCTCGTGGATCGCGACGTCGTAGGACGCTGCGGGGTCGGCCACGTTGCGCGGCACCGCGTTCGGGTCGGCGGCGGCGATCGGTGCCGCCGCCGGCGCGAGAAAGCGCATCGCCGTCAGCGCGCCGCCGGCCGACACCAGCGAGAGCGCCAACCCCGCCGCCGCCAGTTGCGGGACCGAGAAGGCGAAGCGGCGCCGGCGCGTCGCGAGCGGGATTACGTCCGGCCGGGCGGAGACGCCGATCCGCTCGGCGATGTCCGGCCAGAGGTCGCGGGCCGGCGGCCGGTCGTCGAGGGCGCGGGCGAGCCCGACGACGCGCCGCAGGTCCTGGACGGCCGCACTGCACGCCTCGCAGACGGCGAGGTGCGCCTCGGCCCCGGCCAGCGCCTCACCCACGAGGTCGCCGTCCACGTACGCCGACAGCCGTTCGCCCAGGTGCTCGTCCATCGCTATCGCTCCAGGTGGCCGCGCAACAGCATCCGCGCGCGGTGCAACTGCGCCTTCGTCGTCCCCGTCGTCACTTTCATCAGGTCCGCGATCTCCTCGTGCCGGAGGCCCTCCACGTCGTGCAACACGAACACCTGCCGTGCACCCGGCGGCAACCGGCCGATCGCATCCTCGAGATCCATTCGCTCTTCGCCCGTTTCTCGCGGCCCCGCGATCGCATCCGCCTGGGTCTCGTCATCGAACCGGTGCCGGGCCCGCGCCGCGTGCTTCCGCCAGTTGAGGACCACGTTCACCGCGAGCCGGTGCAGCCAGGTCCCGAAAGCCGCCTCACCGCGGAACGACTCCAGGTGCTCCCACGCCCGCACGAACACGTCCTGCACGACCTCGTCCGCATCCGCCTCACCGCCCACCATCCGCCGCACCAGCGAGTGCACCCGCGCCACGTGGCGGCGGTAAAGCCGTTCGAACGCCCGGCTGTCCCCCGTGGCCGCGAGCACGACGTCTGCGGCCTCGGACGCTTCGCCCGCCGTGGGCAAACTCTGCAACGGCGGCCGGCTCAGGAGCCCCTCACGGGGTCGCGCGTCCTGTCCCACGCACTCACTTGGACACCCCGGCGGTCTCGGGAGTTGGAATCGGCGTTCAGGACTGGATTGGGAGCACAGGTAAGCCCTGCATCTGCTTGAGCTTACGATGCAGAGTGGAGCGATCGATGCCGAGGATCTCGGCAGCCTTCAGCTTGTTGCCGCGTGTCGCCTCGAGGACGCGGATGATGTACCGGCGCTCGAGGTCTTCGAGGGTGTACGTCGGGTTCTCCTCGAACAGCGCCGCGCCCGGGCCGGCAGGCGCGATGGCGCTGAGCGGGGGTGGGAGATCCCGCTGGGAGATCACGTTGCTGGTGCGGAGCGCGAGCCCCCGCGCAAGCACGTTCTCGAGTTCGCGGATGTTCCCCGGCCACTGGTAGGCCATCAGGGCAGCAAGCGCGTCGGGCGTGAGCGCGGCGTACTCCAACTGGTAGCGCTCCGACAGGCGCCGCAGCAGGTGCTCGGCGAGCGCGGGGATGTCCACCGGCCGCTCGCGCAGGGGCGGCAGGATGATGTGGACGATATTGAGCCGGTAGTAGAGGTCCTCCCTCAGGCGCCCGGTCGCGACCTCCTCCGCGGGGTCGCGGTTCGTTGCGGCGATGAGCCGGGCAGTGGATGTCTGTGCCTGCGTGTCGCCCAGCCGGCGGAACTCTCCGTCCTGGAGGAACCGGAGGAGCTTGGGCTGTACCGCGAGCGGAACTTCGGCGACCTCGTCCAGGAAGAGGGTGCCGTTGGCCGCCACCTCCACGAGGCCGGCGTGGTCGCGGTTCGCATCGGTGAAGGCCCCGCGGCGGAAGCCGAACAGCTCCGACTCGACGAGCGAAGGCGGCAGGGCCGCGCAGTTGAGTGCCACGAAGCCGTCGCGCCCCGAGGCCGCGTGGATGGCGCGCGCCACCACTTCCTTGCCCGTGCCGGTCTCGCCGGTGATGAGCACCGGCGTGGTGCTCGGCGCAACGCGGATGGCGGTGTCGAAGACAGCCTGCATCTGCCGCGACACTCCCACCACGTCCTCCGGCAGGCGCAGGTGGCGCCGCAGCCTCGCGAGCTCGCGTTTCGTCTGCGTGGACTCGAGGGCGCGCCGCACGGTGATGCGGAGTTCTTCGAGCTTGGGCGGCTTGGTCAGGTAGTCGTGTGCGCCGGCGTGGAGGAGCCCGACCGCCGAATCCACCGAACCGTGCGCCGTGAGGATGATGACCGGTATCTCAGGCCACCGCTCATGCACTCGGGCGAGGAGAGCGCTCCCGTCCATCCCAGGCATCATCAGGTCGGTGACGATGACGTCGATCTCTCCGCCGTGCTCGAGGCGGCGGATGGCCGCATCACCCGAGTCGGCTTGGAAGACGCCCCAGCCGTCGGCCTCCAGCACGGTGCGGAGGAGGCGAAGCTGGGCAGGATCGTCGTCTACGAGGAGAACGCGTCCGGAGTCGGCCACGGCAACAGTCTGCGTTGGAGGATGCGGCACTAGTGTGGCATACGGACACACTCGGCGCAAGAGCGTGGTGTGCGTCCGCCTAGGAAGGTAACCGGGGGCCGTCCAGCAAGCGGTTGAGGTCGGCAAAGGACTCGAGCCAGTGGTCCGGCCGCTCCAGGGCGATCTGCTCCCGACTGAAGGGGCCCCAGAGGCAGGCGGCGGTCTTGGTGCCGGCGTCGCGCCCGGCGGCGATGTCGTGTGGCGAATCGCCTACGAAGAGGGTCTGGGCAGGCTGGGCGCCGAGTCGCTCGAGCGCCACGAGGACTGGTTCGGGGGAGGGCTTGCTGGCCTCGAGGTCGTCGGAGGTGACGAGTTCGTCGAAGAGCCCCCCGAAGCCGCACAGGGCAAGGCCCTTCTCGAGGCCGTGGCGGTTCTTCGAGGTCACGATGCCGAGCCTGCTGCCCTGGCGTTTCGCGGCGCGCACCGCCTCGACGGCGCCGGGGTAGGCGCGGACCATCTCGTCGTGGCGCGCGAGGTTCCACTCCCGGTAGGTCGCGATCATCCGCTGGACGTCAGCGTCATCTTCGGTGAGTAAGCGGAAGACGACGCGCAGCGGCGTGCCGAGGCCCTCGACCCAGAACGCATCGGGCCTCGGTTCGAGGCCGTGCACGCGCATGGTGTGGTGGAAGGACTCGATGATAAGGCGGACGGAGTCCACCAGCGTGCCGTCGAAGTCGAAGAGGATGACCGGGTAGCGCACGTCGAAAGGTAGCACCGGCGCGATTGGGCGGGATGTGCGGCGTGCTCGCTCAGCGCATGGGAAGAACGCGTGCGACGCGGGCGTGGCCTCCGGCCGGAGCCGGGTCGTCCTGGGGGCAGCGACTCGCCACGGTGACGGCGGCGACGAAGACGAGCTTTGGCGTGCCGTCGAGCCGTTCGAGAGGCCTGCCGCCGTGGCTTCGCAGTGCCGCATCCAAGGAGGCCGTCATCTCCGGGCCCGGGGCCCTCGCGCGGCACGCGTCGAAGACGACCCGATCCAGGCCCGCCGGCAATTCCTCCGAGAGTGCGGCGCTCACGCGCGCCAGCGACTCGAGCGTGGTGGCATCACGGGCGGTGACCGCCACGCGCGTTGCTCGGGCGACCACGAGGAGCGCGGCGCGACGACCTGGGCCTTGGGGCCGCGAGCCGCGGCGGGCGGCTGAGCAGGCGAGTAACCGACGGCGCGCCTCGGGCAGGACGGTGGCGAGGGCGGTTCCGAAGTCCGGGGCGGAGGCGACGATAGGCCGGGCATTCAGTGCCCGCTCCGCGAGCGCGCCGAGTCCCGCGGCGTCGCACCGGCAGTGCCCTTCGGGCCCGAGCACGAACGGAAGAGGGATGTGGGCGCCGTTCTGCCACTCGAGCGCCAGGAGGATGCCGACAGCGGGAGGCGCGTCGTCGTCCGCGACCGCCGCCGCAACACAGGGGCGCCGGAACGTGGAACCGCTGCCGGCTGCGGCCCTCCAGCGCTCTCGTGCTTCGAAGGGCTCGACCCGCCGCCAGCTCTCACGCTCGAGCGCTTCGGGGATCGGTCCGGCCGCGTCCAGCCACCAGAGCGCACTCAGCGGGTCAGGTTCGGCCGTCACCGCGGCCGGTGAGCCGGCCAGCTTGTGGCGCAGCGTGCGCAGGACTCCGGCGAGGTCGTACATCCCGTGCCCCGGCAGAAGGTACGCGAGGGCCACCGATGGATGCGCGGAGTTCAAGCGGTCGATCCGCCCAATCCGCTGCATGACGCGCACCGGATTCCACGGAAGGTCGTAGTTCACCACCGCGCTGGCGTCCTGGAGATTCATCCCCTCGCTGGCGACGTCGGTCGCCACCAGCACGTCCGCCTCCAGAAGCCGGTCGGGTCGCGCGGCGCGCGCTCGCGGTGCGAAGGCGTCGAGGGCGATGCGCCGGGACACGCGTTCGGTCCCGGCCCAGGCGCCGTCGCCTGCGACGCACAGGACGCGGGAACGGTGCCGGAGGTGGCGGGCGATGGCGAGGGCGGTATCGCGGAACTCGGTGAAGACGATGGTCTTGCGGTCCCGGAGCGGGCCCGTGAGGAGTCGCTCCAACGCCACGAGTTTCTCGTCCCGGAGCGTGGATGCCTTCCGGACCAGCGTAAGGGCGTGCGCGATGTAGCCCCCCCACACGTGGTCGCCTGCGAAGCTCCCTCCAGGGGTCGGAGCGAGGAGCAGCGGCCAGAGTGCGAGCTGGAATCCGTCGTCGTCCGCATCCCTGCCGTGCGTTCGGAAGCTCCGTCGCGTGAGTGTCCGTCCGTGCTCCCTGGCGCGGGCCCATTCCCGCAGGAAGTGGTCGAAGCGCCGCAGGCTGCGCAGGAACGCCGCGCGCCCGGACTCGAGACGCCGCGCGAGTCCCAGTGCCAGCAATGCCGCGCCGCGCTCCGCGTGGCCGCCGACCTCTTCCAGTGCGGCGAGCGCGTCGAGGATCTCACGCAGCGCGCCGCCGTACGCGGCGTCGAGATCGTAGCGTGTCGGCGGGAGCAGGTCGCGGCGGGGGAATGCTCCGCGCAGCGCGGGGAACCGCGACTCCACGAGCCGGCGGCTGCGGCAGACGGTGAGGGCGCCCAGGGCGAGGGTAGCGCTCTCGCCGTCGGGAGTGCGCAGCGCCGCGAAGAGGTCGCTGACGCCCAGCCCACGGAACCGCTCCGTCCCGGCGAACAGGTGGATGAGCGCGGCGAGGTCGGCCGCCGAGTTGTTCACGGGTGTGGCGGTGAGGCAGACCACGCGGCGCCCGATCGCGAGCCGGGCGAGGGTGTCGTAGCGGCGCGTGTGCGGGTTGCGGAACGCGTGCGCCTCGTCCACGACGAGCAACGACACGCGCCCGTCGAGATCCGGGGTGCGTCGGGCGAGCGCGGTGTGCGTCGTGAACGACAGGGGAACGCCGACCTCCTCGGCGGAGCGCTGCCATTCCCGCCGGAGGGCGGCAGGTGCCAGCACGAGGGCGTGACCGCCGCGGTCGCGCTCGAGGCTGGCCAGCGCGAGCCCGACGTACGTCTTGCCGAGTCCGACACCGTCGGCGATGAGCACGCCGCCGAAGCGGCCCAGGATGGCCCACGCCCGCAGCACGGCGTCGGCCTGGTGCGACAGCAGCCACTCCGGCACGGCGACCTCCGGGGTCACCTGCTCCAGCGGCTCGACCAGCCCTGCGAGGATGGCCCGCGCGGCCTCGGCCGGCCGGACGGGAGCGGCTCGCGTCAGTGCCGGGAAGAGCGGGTCAGCGATACCCGCCAGCGTCTCGGCACAGAGCGTCGCCGAGGTACCGGAGGCGCTGAGTGGTGTCCTCGCCGAGGCCCAGAGCGAGTGCGACGAGCGCGTCGAGATCGTCGGGATCATGGGGTTCACCGTGCGCTGCGGCGCATCCGATTGCTGCCAGCGCGCGGACCGGCCCGCTCTCCTGGTCCGCAGGCAGGGGGAGCGCCCCGACGGTGCCGGCGCTGAATCGAAATGCGCCGCCGCTGGCGCGTTCCGCGAGGGAGGCTGCGAGGCTGCGGATGAGGCGGCTGTTCAGTAGAGCGGAAAGCCACGCAGCGGTGAACTCGTCCGGTACCGGCGCACCGTAGCAGGTGTTGAGCGGGATCGGGGCCGAGTGGGCATCACGGTGCAGGACCGCCGACTCGAGCCGTGGCGCGATGTCCCGCCAGAGCACGACCCACTCGGAGCGGAGGAGGTCGGTCCGGAAGAGTGCCCACACCGGGACGCGGTCACCACGCGCGTCGGCCCGGCGCCGCAGAAGGCCGCAGTGCGGCTGCAGATACCGGCGCACGTCGTCGGGGACCGACGCGAGAGGGCGGCCGTGCTCGTCCACCGCGGCGAGCACTACGGCCGATGGAGCCAGCGCGAACGGTCCCAAGTCGCGCCCGAGCAACGCCGGCGCTCGGCACGAGTCCGGGAGGTCGTGGGCCGCTCCGAGGCGGCGCACGAAGACCTCGTTGGCTCCGGTCTTCACGCCGAGCGTGGGTCGGAAGCGATTGCGCAGCGCGGGTCCGGACGCCAGGGCGTCCCTGACCGCGTGCACAAGGTCGCTTGGGAGGGCGAGCCACGGCGCGCCCGGTGGCGTCTCGGCCAGCGCGAGGTCCCGCTGGGCGACCGCGCCCTGGATGGCACGGCCAGTCGCGCCCAGGGTCGTCACCTCGGCCGCGAGGCCCGGGGCCGGAGCCCGGCGCCGCACGACCAAGGTCATCGGGAAGACGGTGGCCGCGAAGCCGCTCTCACCGGCGTGGGCGCGGTCGCCGAGCGACAGTACGGTGGCGTCGCGCCGCAGCAGCGCGCGGAGCCGCGCGGCGTAGCCGGCGCGGAGCAGTTTCGCCGGGAGCAGGAACGCGACCACCCCCTCGGGCCGCACGAGTTCGAGTGCGCGCTCCACGAATGCGACGGACAGGTCCGGGACGTGGGCGAAGCCGGCGCGGCCGGTGGAGGCACGCCATGCGGCGTAGCGGCGGGTGAGGGCGGTGCGCAGCGAGGCGGGCAGTGCCTCGCCCCGCACCCACGGCGGGTTGCCGAGGATGACGTCGAACCCGCCATCGGCGGCGGCCTCTCCGAAGTGGATGGCGTAGTCGAAGAAGGGGAGTGCCTCGTCCTCGACGACCCGGCGGCGGAGCGCGACGAGTTCGCGGCGGTGGCGCCGCCACCCGGCGACCCTGCGCACGGCGGCGGGCACCCGCCGCGCCCGCGCGCCGAACAGGTCGCGTCCCGCGACGGAGGCGGCATCGGCGATGCGGCTCGTCAGGGTAGCCATCTCGCCGTCCAACGCGGCGAGGGCGAGGGCGCGCTCGTCGCTGCGGATCGCTCGCGCGAGGAAGGCCTTGTCGCGCCCCGACGCGACGTAGTAGCGCGCCTTGCGCTCGGCGACGGACCGGACCCAGGCCTGATGTGACGACCCGGCCCAGGCTGCGCCGTCGAGGGGCGAGAGCAGGCTGTCGCCCTGCCGCACGTTCCAGTCGAGGTTCGGGAGCGGGGCCACGTCGGCTGGCGTCGCATCGTCGTCCACCACCATCGCCAGCCAGAGTCGCAGCTCGGCGAGCCGGACGGCTATCGGGTTGGCGTCGACGCCGAAGAGGTTGGCGCGGACGATTGCGCGGCGCCGCGCCGCGGCCGACTCGCCCGCCCGCAGCGGCCCGCGGGCGAGTTCGAGCTGGTGCAGCGCCTCGAGCAGGAACGCACCCGACCCGACGGCGGGATCGAGAATGCGGATACGCTCGAGTCCGCTCGGATCGTCCCGGACGCCGGCGGCGACGAGCGCGCGCTCCACCAGTTCCCGCACGAGGCTCCTGGGCGTGAAGTACGTCCCCGAGGTGCGCCGCGCGGTCTCACCCATCAGTCCTTCGAAGACGCGGCCGAGCATCTCGGGGTCCACTCCGTCGCCGTCTCCGTCCTCGCGGGCCGTGAAGTGGAACCGCTCGAAGAGCCCGTCGAAGAGCTCGCGCCACGCGTCGTTGGGAAGGGCGGCGTCGGGAAAGCGCCGCTCGAGGTGGTGGCGTTCGAACAGGCCGCCGTTCAGGAATGGCAGGTCGCCAAGGGCGCGCGCGGCGAGTCGGCGTGCGTGACGGGGCGTGCTCAGCGCCCCGAAGCACAGCGGCTCGAAGACACGCTGATGGAAGGGGTGGCCGCGGCCGAGCGCTGTGTCGAGGGCCGACGGTAGGAAGTCGCTGCGGCCGGCGAGCCACCCTTTGGCTTGGACGAAGTAGAGGAACAGAACGCGCGTGAGGATCACCAGCGCGAGGTCGTGTCGCTCGCTCGCCGTCGCGCGCGGCATCGCGCCGAGTTGTTCGGCGGCGCGCGCGTGCAGGCGCTGGAACTCCCGGAAGAACCGGCGAGTGAGCCCCTCTTCGGCGAGGGCGTCCGCGATGCGTGCCGCGTGGCGGAGCGCGCCGTCGCCCGGCCGCACCGCCAGCCCCGAGAGGATCTCGAGGGCGACAGGACTCGGGTCCCGCAGCTTGACCCGGAACTGCCGTGCGGGGGCCGCACCGGGGTCCGCCGGGGCGGCCGCAAAGGCGAGCGTGGTGGCCGCGGAGTCGATCGCCAGGAGCAGATGCTGCGCGCCCGCGGTGGCCCTCGCCAGGCGCTCGGCGGCGAGGGCGAGCGGGCCGCGCCCCGGGTTGTCGGCAACGAGCCCGTAGACCGCGAGTGTGCCGGCGCGGCCGAGCACGGCGGCTCGGCGGATGCCGAGGCCGGGGGCCGTGAGCCCGAGCCGCCGCTGCGCTTCGGCGTTGAGTTCGTCGGCGCAGGGCACGTAGCCGAGTGCGGCGACGAACTCGAGCAGGTCGTCGAGGGTGCGAAGGCGGGCGAGCAGTTCGCGCGTCACGGGCATCGGGCGCACCGGCGTCGGGTCGGTGTCCACGATGCGACACGACAACGGCCGGTTGGGTACCCAGCCGTTGCACTACGGAGCCTTCTGTTGCGGGGCCGGCGCTAGGCGGCTTCCCGCTGCGGGTGCTCGAGCGGCGCGCCGGCCCGGGCGTCGGCGCGCTTGAGCAGAATGGCGAACACGAGGCCCGTGGCGCCCAGCAGGGCGAACATCACCATGCTGGACTCGTAAGTGTGCGTGAGGACGCGCAGGCGCCCGTTGAGCCAAGGGAAGAGCGCGAGGCCGATGTTCTGGATCATCGTCATCAGTCCGAAAGCCGTGCCGACCCGGTTCTTCTCTACGATGAGGGGCACCGCCGGCCACATCGCCGCCGGCACGAGCACGAAGGCGGCACCGAGGAGCAGCATCGGGATCCACGGCGGCACCATCGTGAAACCCACGACGAGGTAGCTGGGGATCATCAGCAGTGCGCCCATGATCATCAGGGAGCCGCGGCGGCCGATCCGGTCCACCAGCCCGCCCGCGAACGGCGCGAAGCACATCGACGCGAAGATGATGATAGACGACGTCCCGGGCGCGGTGCTGAACATGTGCGAGAAGTCCCGGAACACCGCGGCGAAGAAGCTGCCGCCCACGTCGGTGGTGAGCGGCAGGCCCCACTTCTCGTGGAAGAGGTCGGTCGAGAGGGCCGTGAACGGGAAGATCGCCGAGTAGAACGTCACGCACAGCGCCACGACGTACCAGTACGAGGCGCTGAACTTCCTGATGTCCGCGAAGACGATCTTGTCGCCCGCCCCGGCCTCCTGCAAGCCGAGGATCCGCTCGGCCCGCTTGTCCAACGCCCAGTAGACGAGGTTGGCGACGAGACTCAGGAGGCAGAGGAGCGCAGCGGCCCAGAGCGCCGCCTGCCACCCGAACCGGTTGGCCACCAGCGAAGCGCTGTTGAAACTGAAGAGGGTGCCGAGGCGGGCGATGGCGAGCGTGACGCCGAAGGAGAGCGCCAGCTCCTTGCCGCGGAACCACCGCGCGAGGATGGCGCTCTGCGAGACGATGAGAGACTCGGAGCCGGCGCCGAAGACGAAGCGGCCGATCGTCGCAACGAGAACGCTGGGCGCCAGCGCGACGATCGCCGCGCCGAGGACGATGAGACCGGAGAAGAGCAGGCTCGCCCGCCGCGTGCCGATACGGTCCGTCAGCACGCCGCCCACGAAGACCGACAGGATCGCCGCGATGCTGTAGACGGTGTACAGCCAGCCGATACCGTCCTGGCCCGTGTGCCATTTGTCCATCAGCGTCGGCGCCAGCGCCCCCACGACGTCGTACGCGAAGTAGCTGCCGTAGGTCAACAGCGCCGCGAAGAGCAGGACGGTGAAGCGGTACATCCGGCGCGAGGGGTGGAAGGTGCCGAATGAGGAGGAGAGCGCGTCAGTCATCCCGGGGCCTTTCACGGAGAGTGGTCCGCTGAACCGACGACGAAGCAAACGCGCGGCACGCAGCCGCGCCAGGCCGCCCGCCCGCCTTCACGGTTCGGTCATTCCGCCGGGGTTCTGCTTCTTGAGGTCACCGAGGATCCGCCGTGCCTCCGTGGCGCGCTGTTTCGTTTCCCGTGCGTCGCGGGCGATGGCCAGCCGGACTTCCTCGCCGCCCGCGGAGACGGTGACGCGCAGGGCGTCGCCCTCCCGGACGCCGGCAGGGAGGAGCGCGCGGGGGACGTGCAGCTTCTCGTGCAGCGCCCGCTCCACCACGGCATACTCGCCTTCGAAGCGATCCACAATCCACACTTCCTGCCGGTCGGTCACGGGAGAGACTCCTGGGCTGAGGGCACCGCGTACGCCGCCGGGCCGCGGCGCACCCGAGGGCGAGCAAGATCGGGCGAACGCGCCACGCTGCGGCTCACGCGGCCACCCGGAATCCCGGTACGCGCCCCCTATCGCCCATCGCCCATCACCTTCACGATCACCCTCTTCCGCCTCTGCCCGTCCCACTCCCCGTAGAACACCCGCTGCCACGGCCCGAGGTCCAGCTGCCCCTTCGTGATGGGGACCACGACTTCGTGGCCGATGGTCAGACTGCGCAGGTGCGCGGCGCCGTTGTCCTCCCCGGTGTCGTTGTGCCGGTAGCGGGGCGGGTCCCAGGGCGCGACGGTCGTCTCCAGCCAGTGGAGGATGTCGTGCCACAGCCCGGACTCGTGGTCGTTGACGAAGACGGACGCGGTGATGTGCATCGCCGAGACGAGGACGAAGCCCTCCTGCACGCCGCTCACCGCGGCCTGCTCGGCGACCTTGTCGGTGATGTCGATGATCTCCTGCCGCCGTGCGGTCTCGAACCAGAGATAGTGCGTGTGCGTCGTCATCGGCGCGTCCTTCGCTGGCGGTGGCGCGGGCATCGCGGGCGGCGCGAGCGCCGGGTTGGTCCCGCGGCAGGGCGCCGCAGGGTCAGGCCAGGGGCTCTCCCTCGCCCCGGGCGAGCACCGCGGCGGCGGTCACGTGCCCCGTGACGTTCGTGGCGGTGCGGAACATGTCGGGAATCTGGTCCACGCCCATAAGGAGCCCGATCCCTTCCATCGGCGCTCCGACGGCAAGGAGCGCGGGGGCGAGAGAGAGCACCGCGCTGCGCGGCATCGCAGGCACGGAGAGCGTCAGCATGAGCATCGTGGCGGCGAGCGCGGCGAACTGCGGCAGGCCGAGGTGCACGCCGTAGAGCTGGGCAACGAAGACGGCGGCGACCGCCTGGTACAGGGCGGAGGCGGGGCGGTTGAGGGTGGCGGCGAGCGGCACGACGAAGCTCGCCACCGGACGCGAGATGCGGAGGTCCTCGACCGTCACCTCCATCATCGCGGGCAGCGCGGCCATCGACGAGGTGGTGGAGAAGCCGACGGCGTACGCCGGCGCCACCGCCTTTGCGAAGCGGCCCAGCGGCAGGCGCACGACGAACCGCACGATCGGCGCATACACCACGAGGGTGAAGAGCACGCATCCCGCGACGACCACCCCGATGAGGACCCCCAGGCTCGCGAGCATCTCCCACCCGAGCCGCGCGGCGACAGGCGCGGCGAGGCACGCCACGCCCAGAGGGGCCGCCACCATGAACCAGCTGATCATCTTCACGAAGGCCGCAACGAGGGCGTCGGCGAAGCCGGTGACGGCCACCCGTCGGACCTCGTCGAGGTGCGCGACGGCGAGGCCGAAGAGCACCGAGAAGACGATGACGGGCAGCAGCGCGCCGTCGGCCGCGGCCTTTATCGGGTTCGCGGGAACGAGGTTTGTGAGGAACTGGGTGAAGCCTGGGATCTGCTGCACCGAGAGGCCGACGTCCACCGCCCCGGCCGCCGCGGCGCCGCGCAGCGCCGCCGTCGCCTCCGCCGATAGCGGCGCGAGCGGGAGGGCGAGTTGCGCGAGGGCGAGTCCCATCACGATCCCCACGATGCCGGTCGCGAGGAAGAAGAGGATTGCCCGCACGCCGAGGCGCCCGAGGCGACCGGCGTCCCCGAATCCGGCGACGCCGCCGATCACGGATGCCACGACGAGGGGGATGACCACCATCCGGATGAGATTCACCCAGATGGTGCCGACGGGTTCAACGCCGAGGGCGATGCGGTGCAGCAGCGGCTGGCCGGTCGCGGCGGCGAGGAGGCCGAAACCGAGACCGGCGAGGAGACCGACAGTGATCTGCAGCGAGAGCGAGGGTCGCTTCAGAACCAGATCCGCGCGCCGAGAGTGGGGCCGGCCAGCGTCGTCGCGTGGCCGATCACAAGAGTCCGGTACCCGGCGCGCACCTCCACCCGCCCGAGGAGCACGCCGGCTCCCGCCGAACCCTCGAGCAGCGCCGTCCCGAACCAGGACGCGCCGGCGCCCGACAGCCCGGCAACGCGGAATGTTCCATCGAACGCCAGCGGCCGCAACGGGAACGTCTGGATCCCCGCCTCGAACTCGGGGCCGAGCGCGAGGCTGCCGTCGCCCAGGACCATCGCTCGCATCCCCAGTCCGGAGCGAAAGAGCGTCGCGTGGCTCAGGCGCGCCAGGCCGGTCGCGCCCACGCGGACGAGCGTCAGGCGGTCGACGTGGGCCGTGGTGGGCTCGCGGAAGCCATCGATCTCGGCGTTGAAGGCAACAATCCCGCGCGCTCCCTCCCACGCCACGTGGGCGCCGCGGAGCGTGGACCCCACGTCGAGATAGTAGGCCGCCGAAAGGGAGCCGTAGCCGCGGTGCGCCGTCACGTCGGACAACACGAAGTGATCGAGAGCCCGGCTGTCGGAGTAAGGATAGTCCAAGTAGCCCTGGCCGGGGCCGCGGTCCTGGGCCATGAAGGTGGCAAGATGCCAGATCACCCGGCCGGTATCCCAGATTACCCGAAGGATCCACGGCGCATCGTCCTCGCCGCTGGCTTCGTCTTCGACTTTGTCGATCTTCCCGCGGCGCGGGCGTTCTTCCTCCTGGGCGCGGAGGGGCCACGGTTCCGCGATGGCGATGGCGGCAACGAACAGCAGCGAGTGAACTGCGCGTCTCATGAGCCCTCCTACCCGCGACGGTTGCTCTGGTGCCGTCCGGGATGGCAAATTCCCGTCATCCCAAAGGGGAGCAATTCGTGCCCATTGCACAGACCGCCCCACCCCGGTGGGCGGTGGTCTTGGGCGTTTCGAGCGGCTTCGGCGCGGAGTGTGCCGTGGCCCTCGCCGGCGCGGGTTACGAGATCTGCGGTGTCCACCTGGACCGGAAGGCGGGCCTCCAGCAGGCCGCCGAGGTGAAGGACGCCATCGAGAAGCTGGGCCGCCGCGCACTTCTTTTCAACGTGAACGCGGCCGATCCGGCCCGGCGTGCTGAGGTCATCGAGACGCTTGCCGCGGAGCGGGCGTCAGTCGGCGTGCTCCTCCACTCGCTGGCCTTCGGCACGCTCAAGCCATTCGTGGGGGATGACGCCATCACCGAGCAGCAGATGGACATGACGCTCGCGGTGATGGCGCACAGCTTGGTCTACTGGACGCAGGACCTGGTGAAGCACGGGCTGCTGCGCGAGGGCGGCAGAGTGTTCGCGATGACGTCATCGGGCTCGACCCGTGCCATCGGGTCGTATGGCGCCATCTCGGCCGCCAAGTCCGCGCTCGAGTCGCACACCCGGCAACTGGCTTTCGAATTGGCCCCTCGCGGCATCGCGGTGAACGCGTTGCGCGCCGGCGTGACCGACACGCCGGCACTGCGGAAGATCCCTGGGAACGAGAGGCTGCTGGCTGGCGCTGCGCGGAAGAACCCGTCCGGGCGTCTCACCACGCCGCCGGACGTGGCGGGGGCGATCCTCGCGCTCTGCCACCCCGGGGCGGGCTGGATGACCGGCAACATCGTGAACGTGGACGGCGGCGAGGAGATCTCAGCGGGGTGAGCGCTCGGCGAGGACCTTGACCTCCGCCTCGATTCCCTCGAGCTGGGCGATCATCTGCTGGATGCTGTCGGTGGTCGGCACGGGCACCCCCTCGCGACTGAACATCGAGGCGACGAGCGCGTCGGTGTACCCGACGACGGCATTGGACACGGCGCTGTCGAGCACGCGGTTGATGCGGAGAACGGTCGGCAGCTGCTGGCGAGCCGGCAGCGCGACGAAGAACTCCGCCAGCTCGAGGATGAGCAGTTCGCGGAGCCGCTGCAGCTCCTCCACCACTTCGCCCGCCGAGAGCCCCCGCAGGGCCGCGAGCCTCCCATACAGCTCAGTCGCCGCGTACCAGGTATCCCGCGCCTCGCGCCGGAGGGGCCCCGCCATCTCCACGAGGAGGTCCGCGACGATCCGCACCATTCGCTGGGTGGAGTCCGCATCCAGCGAGGGGCTGCCGGACTGGCGGGCAGCGAGCCACGCGGTCCACTTGGCGACGAGTCCGTCGCGCACACCGGCGACGCCGCGGGCCACGACCAGCGGAGACGGCGAGGAAGAGCGCGGGGGGTGGATGGTCACGGGGCGAGGAAGATAGTCCGGTGGCCACCCCTCGGCTAGCGAGCCTGCGGCTCGTCGGCTCCGACGGCGGACCCCTCTACGTGGACGTCCGGACGGGCGCGCGTTCCGGCGAGGTCCGGCCGACGGTAGTCATCGGCCACGGCTTCAAAGGATTCAAGGATTGGGGCTTCTTCCCCAGGCTGGCTGAGCGCCTGGCTCTCGCTGGGTTCACGGCCGTCACGTTCAACTTCTCTGGTAGCGGCGTCGGCCCGGCCAGCGAGGTCGTGGACGAGCCGGACCGCTGGTTCCGGCAGACCCTGAGCAATGACCTCGCCGACTTCGACACCGTGATCAGTCACGCGGCAGAGGCGGCGCCTCCCTGGATCGGCCTCGTCGGCCACAGCCGTGGCGGGGGCACGGCAGTCATTCAGGCGGCGCGCGACGCCCGGGTGCAGGCGCTGGTGACCTGGGCGGCGGTGGCGGGCTTTTCCCGCCACACCGCAGCGGAACTCGAGCGTTGGCGGCTCGAGGGCCGGATCCAAGTCGTCAACGCCCGGACCGGGCAGGTCCTGCCCATCGGCACCGCCTCGCTCGATGATCTCGAGGCGAACGGGAGGGGCTCCCTCGACGTGCTCGCTGCCGCCTCGCGCGTCCGGGTGCCGTGGCTCGTCGTCCACGGCACGGCGGACGAGTCGGTGGCCAGCAGCGATGCGGAGCAGTTGGCCCGCGCTTCAGGGTCTGCCCGCACGACACTCCTGCTCGTCGATGGCGCGGGACACACGTTCGGCGCCCGGCATCCTTGGGCTGGCGGCACACCCGAACTCGACCGGGTGATCGAGGCGACGGCCAGGTTCCTGGGCGGGACTCTGGGCTGAGGAGCAGTATCCCGCTGGGCTCGAAACGACAGCGGCCCGGGTCAGAATGCCCGGGCCGCGTCGTTCTTCAGGTGGACGGCGGGGATCAGAGTCCGGCGGCGCGAAGCCCGTCGAGTTCGCTCAGCCGGTAGGCGCGGCCCTGCGTCAGCAGGGACTCACGCCGCCGCTTCAACCAGATGCCGGCCGCGGCAAGCGCGGCAACGGCGAGCAGACCGACACCAAAGATGCGAATGGGACCTCCCGGGCAAGGGTCATGACCTAATATATACAACCGCGCAAGAGCCGATGTTCCTGGACGGGCACCTGTCCTTTGACGGCGCCCCACCCGCCTGCGTTAATTGTAGAAGGTCGATGTGACAACGAGGTCACGAGGAGATCACGCGTGCCGATCTTCGAGTATCGCTGCGGGAAGTGCGGCCAGGTCTTCGAGCAGTTGGTCCGTTCCGACGCCGAGCGAGTGGAATGTCCCGACTGCGCGTCGCGAATCGTGGTGAAGCTGCTGTCGGCCGCGAGCACGCCGCGCACCGCTGCCGCGAGCGCGTCGTTCAAGGCGGGCGGCGAAGGCTGCTGTGCGGGCGGGGGGTGCGGCTGCTCCAACTAGACGGGCTCGTCGCGAAGGTGGCGACGGCGCTCGCCGCCCATGCGCCGGTCGAGCTGGACGATGACGCAGGAGCGAGACGGGCGGCGGTTGCCGTAGTCCTGAGCGACGACGGTGACCCCGCCCTCCTCTTCATCCGGCGCCAGGTCCGCGCGGGAGATCCGTGGTCGGGGCAGATGGCGTTCCCCGGCGGCTTCCGCGCCGCGGACGACGAGCCCGACCTCCTCACCGCGCGCCGCGAGACGCTCGAAGAGACCGGCCTCGACCTCGGCACGTCCCGCTTCCTGGGTGTGCTCGACGATGTCTCCCCCCGCACGCCGTTCCTCCCGCCGCTCGTCGTGACGCCGCACGTCTTCCTCGTCCCGGACCGCGCGCCCGTCACTCCGGGAGCCGAGGCGGAGGAAGTGCTCTGGATCGCCGTTCGCGACCTGTTCGATCCGGACAACCAGACCGCCTACGCGGTCCCCCTACCGACCGGTACCCGGGACTTCCCCGCCATCCGCGTAGGCTCCCGCGTTGTCTGGGGGCTTACCGAGCGCATCATCCGGCAGGTCGCCGGGCTCGCCGGGATCGCGTTCTAGCCGGCGCCCGGGCCGGTCAGCCCCGGCGGGCCTGCTCGAGCGCCTGGAGGATGGCAGCGAGCCGCCGGTCGCGTACCTCGCCGAGCGCGTCGAGCCTCTGTCCGTAGGACTTCTCGATCAGCGCCGTGAGCGCGCGGACCTGCTCGGGCTCGAGCCGGTCCCATTGCGCCAGGCTCCCCCACCAGCTCTCGAAGGACTGCAGCAACTGCTGGAGGAAGACCCCAACGCCGCCTTCGCCCGCGCCAAGGTGGTAGGTGAGGTGCGGCCCGGCCGCCGCCCAGCCGAGGGCCGGGCCGAGAGAGACGGCGCGGTCGATGTCGTCCACATCCACGACGCCGGTTAGGACGAGGTCGATGCACTCCCGCCAGACGGCGGCGGCGATGCGGCCGACCACGTTCCCCGGCACCTCGCGCTTCAACACGATCGGGATGCGGCCGAGCCCCCGGAGCCACGTCCGCATCGTGTCCACGGTACCCGGGGCCGTGAATTTGCCCGGGACGACCTCGACGAGCGGGACGAGCTCCGGCGGATTCAGGGGATGTGCGGTGATGCACCGCCCGGGCTCGCGGCAGCGCGCCGCGACATCGGTGATCGGCAGGCCGCTCGAGGAGGACGAGATCACCGCTGCGTGCTGTGCGACCTGACCCAGGTTCTCGAAGAGGCGATGCTTGAGCGCGAGGTCCTCGGGCACCGACTCGATGATCCAGTCGGCTGTGCTGCAGGCGTGGAGCAGAGAGCGCCCCGGCTGGACGCCGCGCAGGCCCTCCTCCACGAGATCGGCGTCGGCGCGACCCAGCGCCACCAGGGCGCGGGCGCGGCGTGCGATCTCCGCCAGGGCGCGGTCCATCGTCCGCGCGTCGGTATCGACCAGGACGGTCGGCCAGGCGTGCGCGGCGCAGAGCGAGGCCCAACCGCGGCCGATGGCGCCGGCGCCGACGATGGCGACCTTGGGCTTCGGAGATTCCGGGGCGGTCATGGTGGATGGAGAAACTACGGGCCGAAATCGGCCTTCGTAAGCCACCGCCCAAAGAGGTGGTCGAGCAGCAGGTTGTGGACCGGCGCCGTGTCCACGGACCCGAAGACGGCGACGACGGGATCGCCGGCCGCGCCCCGACACGTGCGGCCGCGCTGCTCGCCGGCGCTGCAGTCCACGGCGAGGGGCATCCGATCGGCGTGCCCCCACCCCGGCTCGAGCGCGAGTGCCACGGCCAGCGGATCGTTGATGACGGCGCCCCGCAGGCCCTCATACTCCTCGTGGAAGCGGACGTAGAAGCCGAGGAGGTGGCCGAACCAGCGGGCGTCGGGATCCTCGTGGCGCGCCAGCCTCGCCACCGCCGCAGCGGGAAGGACGAGCCGCCGCGTCACGTCGAGGCCGACCATCTCGGTGTTGAGCCCCGCGCGGAACACCTCGTCGGCGGCCTCGGGGTCGCACCACACATTGAATTCGGAGAACGGCCCGGTGTTGCCGGTCTCCGTCAGGTTGCCGCCCATCATCACGTGGCGGACCACGCGCCCCCGCACGGCGGCGGTGTCCTCCCTCAGAGCCAGGGCGAGGTTCGTCAGCGGGCCGAGCGTTACGAGGGTGACGGGCCCCTCGGCGCGGGCCAGCGCCTCGAGCAGGCCGCGCCGTGACGGGGCGAGCGGCTCCGCCGTCGGCAGGTCGCGATGATCACCCAGGCCTTCGGCGCCGTGGGTCTCTCTAGCGGTGATGAGCGGGCGTTCGAGCGGGCGGTCCCAGCCGATGAGCACGGGTGCTGCGGACGGCGCCCGTGCGAGGACGAGGCGAGCGTTGCGCGCCGCGCACTCGAGCGTCGTGTTGCCGTAGGTGACGCACACCGCGGCCAAACGCGCCGCGCTCGCCCGTGCGGCCAGCAGCAGGGCGAGCGCGTCGTCGATGCCGGGGTCGGTGTCGATGACGAGGGTGAGCGTCAGCCCTCCATCAGAACGCCGTCACGAAACCGAGCGCCGCACGCGGCTGGTCGGCGATGAGATCCCACGTCCCTTCAGCCGCGAGCCGCAGGTTGCGCCGCAGGAGCCAGCTCACGTTCACCGTTCCGGTCTCGTACTGCACGCCCGGCGCGTCGGAGCTGACGCGGTTGTAGAGGCCGGTCACGATGAGCCGGCCGCCGTGCCCCTGCGGCCACCACACCGTCTCGGCGAAGCCGCCGTTCGTCTTCGCCTTCGGCGTCACTCCGTCGAAGGTGGGGTCAGAGTCGTAGCGCCACAGGTACTGCGCGTTAAGCTCGAAGTTGCCGCGGCCGTACTGCACGGCGGGGCCGACCATCCAGGTGCGGTTCCGCTGCACCACGTGGACGGTACCGGTGGACGAGGAGATCGTCCGGGTCACGCGCTGCGCGCCGTAGTAACCCATCCCGCCGACCCGCAGCGGACCGATGCGCCGCATCGCCCAGAGAACGCCCGTCTTGGGAGAGTCGCCGTCGAAGACGCCGTCCGCCGCCGGACCGATGCCGTTGCCGTTCACGAGCTCGGCGGCAAGGGTCGTGCGCTCGCCCAGGTCGAAGTCCACCGTGACGCCCCGGTCGTAGCTCACGTTCGCCGCGCCTTCACCGATCTGCTGGGAGAGGATCTGGTAGTTCTCGATGGGGAGGCGGAGCTCGCGCTTCCACACAGGGTCGGCGATCTGGAACTGGCCCACGGTGACGGTGGCCGGCAAGCCGAGCGGCCGGCGGAACGCCACCCACGCGTCCTCGATCGGGCCGGTGACTCCGTCCTCGGCGAGCAGCAGGTAGAAGTAGTAGGACACCGACGGCGAGATCGAGCCGCCCGACAGGAACTTCGCGATCATCGGCGTCGCGAAGTCGGTGCCGATCGTCCGGCCGCCGTAGGCGCGGAGGTAAGCATCCATCCGGACAGCGACGGGCAGCGTCTGCTGCAGCCAGAGGAGCGGGTCGCCGAGGGTCGTGACGCCAGTCGTGTCCTCGTCGCTCAGCCGGTAGCCGCGCGCCAGGAACGTCTCACCGAAGCTGGTAAGCTTCGGCACCGGATCGTGGCAGGTCATGCACGTCAGGTTGTACCGGCGCGCGAACGCAGGGATCGCGTCGGCGGGCGCCGCCAGGGCCAGCGCCAGAGCTGAGACGGCCAGAGTCCTGAGCATCAGTTCCGCGCTCCACCGTGGGTTTCGATCCACTGTGCGCGCCGCGTTTCCGCGGCGTTGAGATAGCCGATCTGCCCCTGCACGAGGCGGCCCAGGATCGTGTTCCGGGCCTCGTCGCGCTTGTTCGCCGGCTGCTGCGCAGTGAGCCCGTACGCGTACCACCAGGCCACCGCAGCCTCGTTGGCGCGCTTCAGTCCCTTGATCTGCAGCTCGTTGAAGCGCCGCAGGGCCCGCTGGGTGTTGGCGGATCCGCGGTTGGAGACGAACTGCCATACCTGGTTGTCGGGGATCGTGTCAAAGTCGATGACCACGCTGGCCCGGCGGACGGTGTTGTTCGCCATCGCCCGGGTCAGGCGGTAGATCTCGCCGCCGTCCTGGTAGCTCTCGTCGACGGCCGCGGCCGCGATGAGCCGGCCGAACTCGGGGTAACGTGAGTCGCGGGTGGCGTTGTTCACGAGTGCGCGCAGGTTGACGGCCATCGCGGTGTCACCGCGGGTCAGGGCCGCCGGCGCGTCGCGCATCGAAGCCGGGATGGCGTTCACGTCGTTCTGCGCGGTGAGGCTCAGCGCCTCGGACAGTTCGACCTGGAAGATCTTCTCCGACAGCGTACGCAAGTTCGCGAGGATATCGATTGCGATCTCTTGCGTCGGGGGCACCGTTCCCCACAGGCCGAAGCCGGTCTTGATCTGCCGGATGATCCGCGCGAGCGTCGCGTCGTTCTGCATGCCCGGGGTCCCGCCCTGCAGCGTGTGCACGGGGCCCGAGACGTCGGAGATGTAGTGCAGCGCGCTGCCGGCGAAGATGGACGAGAGGGCCGGCATCCCGGCGCCTCCCTCGAGGAGGGCGAGCAGCGACAGGTCGGTGTAGATCTGCGCGTTCTGCTCCGCGTAGGTCTCCACGTCGCCGGGGAAGCCCAGCGCCACGACGTAGTTGTACGGCGCCGAGCGCAGGACCGCCGGGTCACTCGACTTCGGCAGGTGGTTGAGGCCGAAGTGGGCGTGCAATTGGCTCGTCGGTCCCGTCAGGCGCCCCATGTTGAGCGTCATCGGGTCGAACGGGACGGTATCGCCCCTCGTCGTGAGGCGCGCTCTGCCGTCGGGTCCGCGGAAGAGCCGATCCCGGTTCCGTACGTCGAAGTCCGGCCAGATCGACCCCATCGCGATGGCCGTCGCCAGGGGAAGCGACGCCCCTTCGTTGTATTGCGGGTACGGATCGAGCCGGGCGTCGGCCGGGTGGCGTGCGCGGTAGGCTGCAGCGAAGGAGTCGATGCCGAAGACCCTGGCCTCCCCGCTGAGCATCAGGAATTCCTTGAACGCGCGGACGTCGAACGCCGCCGGTGTCGGGTAGCGGCGCGTGAAGCCGTTCCGCGCCCCGGTGTCCGGCAGCACCTTCGCCTGGTTGTAGAACCACAGGCGGAAGCGCTCGAGGTCGGCGGTCCGCACGCCGGGCACGGTGGTGGATCTCACCGGCGTGTTGGCGAGCGACTTCTCGTCGGAGAGCGCCTTGGTGGGGATGAGGTTGTGGACGAGGACCCCGTACCCGATAGCGACGGAGGGGATCAGGAGGAGGGCGGCGAGCGCCGCGATGCGCTTCAACACTCGGTGTGACATGGCAGTTGCCTCAGCCTGGGGCGTAATGCCTATTAAGCAAACAATGGGCCAAGTCCTTTTAGGAACCCAGGGCTGGAACTACGACTCCTGGGTCGGGTCATTTTTTCCCAAGGCGACGCGGCAGGCAGACTATCTCGGGGTCTATGCCCGCGCCTTCCGGACCGTGGAGGTGGACTCCACCTTCTACGCCATCCCGCCCGCCCGCACCGTCGAGCACTGGGCCCAGCGCGTCCCCGACGGGTTCGTCTTCGCGTTCAAGATGCCGCAGGAGATCACGCACGAGCGCCGGCTCGAGAACGCCTCTGACGTGCTCGACGCGTTTGCCGCCCGGCTCCGCCTTCTCGGCCCCAAGCTGGGCCCCGTGCTGATCCAGCTCGGCCCGGATTTCGGCCCCGGGCGCCGTGCGGCCCTGGAGCGCTTCCTCCCTAGGCTCCCACGGGACATCCGCTTCGCGGTAGAGTTCCGGCGCCACGGCTGGATCGTGCCGTCAGTGTTGCGGATGCTCTCGGACCACGGGGTCGCGCTCGCCTTGGTGGACGGACGCTGGATTCCACGTGAAACCGTGCTCGCCCTGGCCGAGACCCCCACCGCCGACTTCGCTTACGTACGCTGGATGGGCCCGGACCGCAAGATTGAGGATTTCTCCCGGGTCGTGGTCGACCGCGACCACGAGCTGGGAGAGTGGGCGCCCCGGCTCGCTGCGCTCGCGGCGCGCGTAGGCACCGTCCACGGCTACTTCAACAACCACTTCCAGGGCCACTCGCCGGAGAGCGCACGGGCGATGCAGCAGCTCCTCGGCCAGCGCCCGGTGTCGCCAAGCGAACTGGCGGACCAAGTCGAACTCTTCTAGGTTGAGCCCCATGACGCTTCCATTCGAGCCCGCGAAGGGCGAGGGCCGGCGCGTTCTGATCGTGGATGACGACGAGGGAATCCTCACGGCGCTCGCGACGTTCTTCCAGCGCATCGGATACGACGTGGTGAAAGCGGCCACCGGCCAACAGGGCCTGCAGGCGTTCCGGAACCAGGAGCCGGACGTCACGATCCTCGACCTGCGGCTGCCGGACATCGACGGGTTGCAGGTGCTGGAGGTGATGCACCAGAAACGCGCGGCCGTCGTCCTGCTCACGGGTTTCGGCGACATCGCCACGGCCGTGCAGGCGATGAAGCTCGGCGCGGAGAACTTCCTCACCAAGCCGGTGGACCTGCCGCATCTCGTGGCCGTCGTGGAGCGCGCCATCGAGAAGGCGGACCTGCGCCGCGAGAACCAGCGTCTCCGCACGTACGTGCCGACGACCAGGAAGCGGACGGTGCGGGCGCTGACCGTGATCGCGATGCTCCTGGCGGCGGGAGCGCTCGGCCTCCTGGTCGGGGGGATTGGATTCAAGGAACGCCCTGTGCCCGAGATCGCGCCCACGAAGCAGCCGGTCAACGCCCCGAGAATGGTGCGACCCGACACGCTGCCATTCGGGCCGGCCCCGGCTCCGACCGCCGCTCCCGCGCGGACCCGCTGAAACATCTCGGTGCGGCAACGGAACCGTGAGTGGGGCGCTCAGCGGCCTGGTGGGCCGCGCGGAATAGCCGGGTTGATATCCGGCGCCAGACACGGGGTTCGGAGGCAGCTAGGCTTCGGACCCCTTTCATTCGCGGTCTGGCCGGGAATCGACGTACCAGTGAACGCATGGGCCGAAAGACTAAAGACACCGACCACACACTGACATCACGCTGACATGACACTGAAAAGAAATGGCGCCTTGTTCGCCTTTGCGCTGGCGCTCTGGGCATGCGGCGACGATGGTGGGCAGGTGCCCAGCCCGACGGCCTACGCCTGGCCGGATTCGTTCTCCTTCCTGATCGAGTTCGTGTCGGAGTCGCGGGCGGACACGCTGGTAGTCTCACGCTACGAGGAGAGGAAGGCGCTGCGGTTCGCGGTGCGCGAGGACCGCTACCTCGCGTGGCACGACAGCGTGATCAAGGAGAGCCTTGCGCCGGGCCGGGAGGCGGTGGTCGAGCCGTTCGTGCCGGAGGACACGCTCCAGTTCTACGTGGAGTTGGGCCGGCGCGGCGAGATCACGCACTCCGAGTTGGCGTGCGACCCGGAGGTGCCGGCGTGCCGCGAGGCGTTGCCGTCGGCCCTTCCACTCGAGCTGCGACGGCTTGTCCCGAGGCTTCCCGTGTGGGCGCCGCCGCGCGGTTACGTCTGGGAGGACACCCTCGCGTTCAGCGATGCACCACGGCCGCGAGGGGCGCGCGGGTCTGTCGTGACATCGTATCGCGTGACGGGCGACACGCTCATCGCGGGCAGTCGCCTCTGGGTGGTGGCGTGGCACTCCATCCGGCGCACCTACACGGACGTCGGCGGGCTGGCGGGTCTCCTGCCGCACCCGCCCGTCGAAGAGAACGGCATGGTGTTCATCGACCAGGAGCGGCAAGTGCCGGTCTATGCGACCTGGGCAGGTGGCGCCGTGGCGCCGCCTGGTCTGCGCGCGATGGGCGTGACGAGCACCGGCTACCGCGGGCGGGCGTACCTGGCGGGTTCCCTCGTCGAGCAGCTCCTCTCCCCGGAGTGAAGGAGCCGTCGTGACCATTCCCCTGCTGCCGTCGCTGGAGGGGCTCCTGGTGGCCCTTCTCGTCGGATTCCTAATCGGACTCGACCGGGAGCGCGCGGAGGTTCGCAAGGGCCGCGAGGCGTTCGCCGGGATCCGGACCTTCCCGCTGATCGCGCTCGCCGGCGCGGTGCCGATGATCCTGATGCCGGTGACCGGTCCCGCCCTGCTGGTTGCCAGCTTCGCCGCCGTCGCCGCCGTGACGGTGGCCGCCTATCTCAGGACCTCGGCCGAGGGCGAGATCGGCGCCACGACGGAGGTGGCGGCGATCGCGACCTTCCTGCTCGGTGCGCTGGCCGGCAGCGGCCAGCTCGTGGCTGCGGGTGCGACGGGTGTCGCGATCGCCGTCCTCCTCGTCGCGAAGCCGCGGCTCGAGGCGTTCTCCCGGGCGCTGACGTCGGACGAGGTCCGCGCTGTGCTGGAACTCGCCGTCATCTCCGTCATCGTTCTGCCCCTCCTGCCCAGGCGTGGCCTCGGCCCGTGGCAGGTGCTGAATCCGTTCGAGATCTGGATGATCGTGGTCCTCGTCTCGGCGCTGTCGTTCGTGGGGTTCGTGGCGATGCGCCTGCTGGGCGAGCGGCGTGGACTGACGGTGACGGGCGCCGTGGGCGGCCTGGTCTCGAGCACGGCGGTCACGCTGGCGATGGCCGAGCGCTCGCGCGCGGACCAGGGATTGGCGTCGGCGGCCGCCTCGGCGGCGGTGCTCGCTTCCTGCGTGATGAGCCTGCGTGTCGCGGTCCTGGCGGGCATCGTCAACGCGGGGATCCTGCCGCGTCTCCTGCCGGTGGTCGGCGCGATGGCCGTGGTCGGCGGAGTCGGGGCGTGGGGGCTGGCGCGCTCGGCTCCTGGTGAGAGCGTGGCCTCGGGCGGGCACATCAGCAACCCGTTCAGCTTGAAGGCGGCGCTGACCTTCGGGGCGATCTACGCGCTCGTCCTCCTCCTCGTCCGGGCGGCGCAGGAGACGCTGGGGGACAACGGTACTTACGCAGCGTCGGCGCTGTCGGCGGTGGCGGACGTGGACGCGGTGACGATCGCCTTCAGCCGTCTGGGACCGGTCGCCGACGGGTGGAGGACTCCGGCGGCGGCGGTGACGGTCGCGGCGGTGATGAACACGCTCGTGAAGCTGGGGCTCGGGGTCGGGCTCGGCGCGGGCCGCTTCCGTCGACAGGTGGCGGTCGCGCTCGGGCTGATGGCGGTGGCGGGTGCCGCGGCGGGGGTCGCGGTCTACCTGCGGTTCTAGGGTCCCCGGCGCTACAGGTCCGGGCTGTCGTCCGCCGGCTCGAGCCCTTCGATGCGGTGCCGTTCCGCCTGGTCGGGTCACACGTTGCCGGGCCGGTACAGGACCACCCGAGCCGGCGGCGGTCAAGCGGTGATCCGGGTCCCTGTCGGCGAGGTGGGATGAGCAGGACGCTCCTCAACGCCAATCAGCAGCGCCGGCTCGCGACGAGCCTGCGGATGCTGCGGCACGAGATCGGGGTGATCGCATCGTGGCCCGAGGTCGCCCGGCCCGGCGAGCCACAACTCGCGATTCGGGCGCTGGCGGCACGCATCGTCGCCAGTGTCGAGGCGCTCGAGGCTTCGCTCGGGTTGCCGGCGGAGCGGCCGGTCCCCATGGGCCGCCGACTCGTGGCCACGGCGGCGGTCTGGGCGAACCGCCTGGTGGACCTGCACGCCCGCGCGCTCAAGCCCTACGGCAAGGTGCACCCCGAACTGGCCGGGGCGCTGGACCCGAAGCTGGATGAACTGGTGGGACTGTTGGAGAAGCTGGCGGAGGCCGGCCAGCGCCTGCCGCGCTAGTACGCCATCACGTCGCGGATCTGGTCCACCCGCAGCACCAGGTGCTCGCCGCTATCTCGCCGCTTGGCCTCCAGGTACTGGGTGCCGGCCTCCCGGTACCAGGTCCGGGGCTCTACCTCGACCGGGCCGTCGTCGAGCACGATCCGCACGACGCCGCGGAGGATGACGGCCGCTTCGAGCTTCCTGTACATGTGGGCGGCGGGGTCGAGGGGCATAGACTCGTACTCCGTGCGGCGGGTGAGCGGCGCTCGGGAGATAGCAGGCGCGCGGATATTACCATCATGCCGCGCGGTTGTCGGTGAGGCCGGTCACCCGCGCAGGCGCGGAGGCTCGCGCCGACGCCCGGGCGACGTATCTTCGTAGACATGTTGCGGCTCGCCATCGCGCAGTTCAGGCCCGGCAAGGGGAACTACGCCGAGAACCTGGCTCGGCTGGGGGCGGTTCTCGCCGACCTCGGCCGCCGGCCCGAGCCCCCGCAGCTCGTCATCCTCCCCGAGACGGCGCTCACGGGCTACTTCGTGGAAGGCGGCGCGCGAGAGCTGGCCCTGACCGCCGGCACGCTGTTCGGGGACCTTGCCGCGCAGCACCGGGCGTCCGGCGCACCGCCCCTGGACATCGCGGTCGGCTTCTACGAAGCGTGGCGCCACCGCCTCTACAACTCGGCGCTGTACGCCGGTCTCGGCGGGTCCGACGCCGGCATCCGTCACGTCCACCGAAAGGTCTTCCTCCCCACCTACGGCGTCTTCGACGAGGAGCGGTTCGTCGAGGCAGGCCACGAGGTGCGGGCGTTCGACACGCGGTGGGGCCGCGCGGCGCTGCTGATCTGCGAGGATGCCTGGCACTCCCTCACGGCCACCTTGGCCGCCCTCGGCGGGGCGGAGCTGGTCATCGTCCTCTCGGCCACGCCGGCGCGGGGTGCGGCGCCGCAGGAGGAGACGGTCCGGCACCCGGCCAACGTGGCGCGCTGGGAGCGCATCGCGCGGGGCGTGTCCGAGGAACACGGGGTCTGGACCGTGGTGAGCCACCTCGTGGGCTTCGAGGGCGGCAAGGGGTTCGCCGGCGGGTCCGTGATCGCGACGCCGCGCGGCGAGATCGCCCTGCGCGCTCCGCTCTGGGACGAGGTCGTCATCGAGGCGAGGCTCGACCTCGCGGAGGTGGCGCGCGCGCGGGCCGACCTGCCGCTCCTCTCGGACCTCGAGGCCAGACTGCCGCACCTGTTGCGGTCGCTCGAGCGACCTGCAGTGGGGCCGGTGGCGTACGACGGCCCCGACCGCGCCGCCGGGCCGGAGGCGGCGGGTGCCGCCGCGGTGTCGTCCGTGCCGCTCGTGACCGGCGCGCTGGTGGAACGCGGGGACCCGCTCGCGGTCGATTGCGAGCTGCTCGAGCGTTGGCTGGTCGAGTTTCTGCGGGATGAGCTGACGCGCCGCCGCGACTTCGCGAACGGCGTGGTGGGGCTGTCGGGCGGTGTGGACAGCGCCGTCACTGCCTTCCTCGCCGCGAAGGCGCTCGGGCCGGAGCACGTCACCGCGCTGATGATGCCCTACCGCACGTCGAACCCGGAGAGCCTGGCCCACGCGCAGCTCGTGGTGGAGCGGCTCGGTCTCCGCTCGCGCGTCGTCGACATCACCCCCGCCGTGGACGGCTACCTCAAGAGCGCGGAGCCCGACGCCGACGAGACCCGCCGCGGGAACGTGATGGCCCGGACGCGGATGATCGTGCTCTTCGACCAATCGGCGAAGCTGCGCGCCCTGCCGCTCGGCACCGGCAACAAGACGGAGCGGCTCCTCGGCTACTTCACGTGGCACGCCGACGACTCCCCGCCCATCAACCCCCTCGGCGACCTCTTCAAGTCGCAGGTGTGGGCCTTGGCGCGGCACCTCGGCGTCCCGGCGGAGATCGTCGAGAAGCCGGCCACGGCGGACCTCGTGAAGGGGCAGACCGACGAGGGGGACCTCGGCATCTCCTACCCGAGGGCCGACCGCATCCTCTACTGGATGCTGCGCGGCTACCGCCCGCCCGAGATCGTTGGCCTGGGCTTCACGGCCGCGGAGGTCGAGGTGGTGCGGCGGCGGCTCGAGAGCACGCACTGGAAGCGGCGGCTCCCCACGGTGGCGATGGTGAGCCAGACCGCGATCGGGGAGTACTACCTCAGGCCGGTCGACTACTGATGGACGCGAGGCCCGCCCGGCTGTCCCAGTCCACGATCTCCGAAATGATGATGCCGCACATGGCCAATGGTCTCGGCAACGTGCACGGCGGCGTCCTGCTGGGGATGATCGACCGCGTGGGGGCGGTGGCGGCTATCCGCCACGCGCGGCGCATCTGCGTCACCGTGTCGGTGGACCAGGTGGACTTCCGCGAGCCGATTCACTTGGGCGAACTGGTGACGATGCAGGCGATGGTGAACTACGTACACCGGACGTCGCTCGAAGTGGGCGTGCGCGTCGAGGCCGAGAATCTCCTCACCGGCGTCAGGCGCCACACCAACTCCTGCTACCTCACCTTCGTGGCGATCGACGACGCCGGTCGGCCGGTCGAAGCACCGAAGGTCATCCCCGAGACCGAAGAAGAGCAGCAGCGCTACCGGGCGGCCGAGATGCGGCGGGCCCAGCGCATAGAACACGCAAGGGCGAAGGCTGCGTCGTGACGCCGGAGCGCATCGTCCTCGTCCTCTCGGGCGGGGGGATGAAGGCGATGGCGCACATCGGCGTGCTGCGCGCGCTCGAGGAGTGCGGCCTCCACCCCACGGAGATCGTCGGGACCTCCGGCGGCGCGCTGATCGGGGCTCTGGCGGCGGGCGGTCTGGCCTACGACAAGCTCGTGCCCCGTGTGCTGCGCATCCGCGCGCGGGACGTCGTGGTGCTGGCGAAGGGCGCGCTCCTGCTGCGCGGCGTCGGCGCACCGAGCGTCCTGCGGTCGGCGCCGCTGCGGGCCCTGCTGCGCCGCATCATCCCCGTGAACGACTTCGGTGCGCTCCTCCTGCCGCTCCGCATCACGGCCACCGACCTGGATTCAGGGGAACTGGTGGTGTTCGGTGCTGGCGGGCGCGGCGACTGCACCGTGGCGGAAGCGGTCTACGCCTCGATGGCCCTGCCGGTGTACTACCCTCCGGCCCGCATCGGCGGCCGGCGCTTCGCCGACGGGGGCATCCGCGCGGTCCTGCCGCTCGACGTGGCGGCGGCGATCCCTTCGGACCTCGTTGTGGCGGTGGACGTCGGCCCCGTGCCGTTCGGCCCGGCACCGGGGGATCGCCAGGTCCCGGCGCTGGTGGCCCTCTCGGACCGCGCCCTGGCGATCGCGATGGCGGACCAGAAGGCGCGCACGCTCGCAGCGTGGCGGGCCGCTGCGGGCCGCCCGACGCTGCTGCTGGTCACCCCGGACGTGGACCCGAACGGCACGTTTGCGTTCGACCGCACCGCTGAGTTCATTGAAGCAGGGTATCGCGCGGCGCACGCGGTCCTGGCCGCACGGGCGGCCGGATGAGGGACCGGGCCGCTGCGCTCCTGTCGAGGTCTCCATGAGCGTGAAGGTCTTCACCGTCGCCGACGCAAACCGCACCCTCCCGCTGGTGACCCGGGTCGTGCGGGACATCGTGAACGAGCATCCGCGCTGGCGGGAACTCGTCGCGGAGTACGAGGTCGCCGCACTCGCCGGGCACCCCGACCGGGGCGAGTCGCAGGAGCAGCAGCGCCTGCGCTCCGAGATCGACCAGGTGGCCCGGCGCATCGACGGGTACGTGCGCGAACTCGGCGAGATCGGCTGCCACCTCAAGAGCTACGAGGACGGAACGGTGGACTTCTACTCCCGGCATCAGAACCGCCTGGTGTTCCTCTGCTGGCGGCTGGGCGAGGACGCGGTCTCGCAGTGGCACGAACTGGACGGCGGCTTCGCGGGGCGGCAGGCGATCGCGTCCGACTTCGAGGCCGAGCCCGTGGGACGCCTGTCGTGAGGGCCTCGCTCCGCCGGGCGGCACCGGCCGCCCTCGCGCTGGCGCTGGCGGGCTGCATGGCCCCGATGCGCGGGTCGGGCCGCGGGCCGATGGCGACGCCGATGGAGCGCGAGATCATCCGTGTCATGCCGAACCGGCCGTACAGCCAGGCGGTCCGCGTCGGCAACACCTACTACTTCGCGGGCAAGATAGGCGTCACCGACTCGACCCGCGCACTGGCGGCGGGCCGAGTGACGGCCGAGCTGCAGAACATCTTCGAGGCCTTCCGCGCGCTGTTCAACGAGACCGGCGTCTCGTTCCGCGACGTCGTCCAGGTCACGGTCTACCTGGCCGACATCAACGACTACGAGGAGATGAACCGCGCCTACGCAGAGTACTTCACGGTCAGCCCGCCCGCCCGCGAGACGGTGGGGGTGAGCGGGATCGTGAACGGGGCGCGCATCGAGATCTCCCTCGTCGCCGTGAAGACGGCGGCGCCGCCGGTGGGTCCCCGCCCGTGAACACCCTCCTGCGCTTCCTCCACTGGGCGAGCTTCTCCATCTGGCTCGGAGCCCAGATCACCTTCATGGTCTGGGTACCGGTGTCGAAGACGGCGCCGCTGGAGACGTGGGCGCACGTGTGGAAGACGCTCGCGAAGGTCCAGCGGTGGGTCGTGGCCCCCGCCGTCGTGGTGGCCACACTCACCGGCTTCGCGCTCACGATGCAGCTCGCCTCGCGGCAGCGGGACGTGGGCGGCGCGGCATGGCTGGTCGGGATGCAGGCCTTCGGAGTCCTTGCGGCGATCCTGGCCCTGGCGGTGACGTCCCCGCTGGCCAACCGGATGGGCTGGGTCGCCGAGCAGAGCCTTGCCGATGGCGAGAAGGGCCCCGCCGCGGAGCACGTGCGCAGGCGGCTCGCCATGGTGGGCACGGTCACCGGCATCTTCATCCTCGCGGCGATCTACTTCGGGGCGATGTCTCCACCCGTGGGAGGTGGACAGTGAGCGACCGTCGGGAGTTCGTGCGCAACGCGGCCCTCCTCGGGGCCGCGTTCGCCTTTCCGGGGGCGGAGTGGTTGGAAGCGGCGGATCTCGGCGATGTCGGCGGGGGACCCGCGCGCTCCGGCGGTCGGACGGCGCGCACGGCGCCCGCCGTCGCGCGCGAGTTCCCCGCCTCCTCGCCGCTAGCTGCGTGGCGCGGACCGGCGGACGAAGACTACTGGCGGCTGGTGCGGAGCCAGTTCCTCATCTCGCCGCGGGGCGTCTACTTCAATACGGGGACCATCGGCGCCTCGCCGCGGCCGGTGCTCGACGCGGTGGTCCAGCACATGACCGCCTTCGAGACGGTGTTCGAGGCGCGCGGCGTGGACGGCGCGGCGCTGCGCCGGAGCGTGGCGGCCCTCGTGGGCGCACCGCCGCACACGATCGTCTTCACGCGGAACACCACCGAGTCGATGAACTACGTCGCCAACGGGCTCGAACTCGGTCCGGGCGACGAGATCCTCGCCACGACACACGAACACGTGGGCGGGATCTCTCCGTGGCAGCTCGTGGCGCGCCGCCGCAATCTCACGGTCACGCAGTTCCCTCTCCCGGTGCCGCCGCGCAGCGCGCGGCAACTAGTGGACGCGTGGCGCGAGCGGATCACGCCGCGCACGAAGGTCCTGATGATCAGCCACATCCTCTTCTCGAACGGGCTGATCCAGCCGCTGCGCGAGCTATGCGCGTTGGCGCGGGACCGCGGCATCGTCACCGCCGTGGACGGCGCGCACGGGCCGGGGCTGCTGCAGCTCGACCTCGCGGCGAGCGGCTGCGACTTCTACTGCGCGAGTCCCCACAAGTGGCTGCTCGCGCCGAAGGGCAGCGGGCTCCTGTACATCGCCGAGCCGTGGCTCGACCGCCTGTGGCCGACGATCGCCTCCGGCGGCTGGGACGACCTCGCCGCGAAAGCGGAGCGGTTCGACCGGAAGGGCACGCTCAACGAATCGCTGCTCGCGGGGTTCCAGGCGGCGGTGGACTTCCACCAGCTCATCGGGCACGATCGGATCTGGGGCCGGTGCAAGGAACTATCGGAGCGGCTCTATGCCGGACTCGCCCGCGTGCAGGGCGTGGAGCTCAAGAGCGCGACGGACGAAGGGCTGCGCGCACCGCTGGTCTCCTTCACGGTCGCGGGCTGGGACACCAACGACCTGATCCGCGCGCTCTGGGAGCGCGGCCCCGTCCGGGTGCGGCACGTGGCGGAGTACGACTACCACTGGGTGCGGTTGTCCACGCACGTCTACAACACGCCGCAGGAGGTGGACCGGGTCGTCGGGATGGTGGAGGAACTGGCGCGGCAGAGGCGGCAGGGATGACCGGAGGGCTGCGCGACAACACGGAGTTCTGGCGCGTTCTGGCGTCGGCCGCCGAGGTCGCGGGGCTGCTGTGGGAGAAGGGCTGGGCCGAGCGGAACGCCGGGAACCTCTCGTTCGACGTGACGGACCTGGTGCCCGCGGCGGATGTCTCCGGTAACTCCTCCGGCGCGACGCAGCTTCCGCGGTCCGTTCCCGAGCTGGGCGGGCGGCGGATCCTCGTCACCGCGGCCGGGTCGAGGATGCGGGAGATCGCGCAGGACCCGGACCGGTTCTGCGGCGTGCTGCAGTGCTCGAACGAGGGCTCCCGCCACCACGTGGCCTGGGAGGGGCGCGGCGCCGGCGCCTTCGTTCCGACGTCCGAGCTTCCGTCCCACCTCTCCATCCACGCGGCGCTCCGCCGCCGCCGGTCGCCGCACCGCGCGATCGTCCACGCACACCCGACGGAACTGCTCGCGCTCTCCCACGACCGGCGTGTCCAGGGGGAGGCGCAGCTGAACCGTCTCCTCTGGGCGATGCACCCCGAGGCGGTCGTCGTGGTGCCCGGAGGGATCGGCGTCGTCCCCTACATCCTGCCGGGCACGATGGAGCAGGGGCTGGCGGCGGGCGCCGCGATGGAGCGGCACGACGTGGCGCTGTGGGAGAAGCACGGCGCGGTGGCGGCCGGCGCGACGTTCGCGGAGGCGTTCGACCTCCTCGACACGCTGAACAAGGCCGCCCGGCTGCTCCTGCTGTGCCGGGCCGCGGGGTACGAGCCGGAGGGCCTCACGGAGGCGCAACTCGACGAGCTGCGCCGCGCCTGAGGGACGCTTGGACCGCCTGCCGAGGACCACCGCCGAGCTGCCGATCCCCGTCAACGCCGCGCGCACCGTGGCGAAGCCGGTGCTGCTCGCGGTCCGGCACGTTGGCCGGATCGGGATGCTGGTGCTCGAACTGGCGCGGGCGCTGCCGGAGTGGCGCATCTGGCTCCCGCGCACCGTCGAGCAGACCTTGGCGGTGGGCTACGGGAGCTTGGGCATCGTGCTCCTCACGGCCGCGTTCGCCGGCGGCGTGACGGCCCTTCAGGCCGGCTACCAATTCACCTACAACGTCCCGCTGTACATCGTGGGCAGCCTCGTCGCCGAGAGCATCATCCTCGAGCTGGGCCCGGTGCTCACGGGACTCCTCCTGGCGGGCCGCATCGGCGCCCGCTATGCCGCCGAGCTGGGAACCATGCGGGTCACCGAGCAGATCGACGCGCTGGAATCCCTCGGCCGGAATCCGGCGTCGCACCTGCTGCTGCCGCGGGTGCTGGCCGGGATGGTCGCGCTCCCTGCGCTGGTCATCTTCGCCGATGCTACTGGTGTCCTCGCCGGCTGGCTCGCCGCCAAGCAATCGGTGGGGATCACGAACGCGGACTTCGTCTACGGCACGCGCGCTTTCTTCCGCCCCTTCGACCTGTGGTACTCCCTGCTCAAGGCGCTCGCCTTCGGCACGGTGCTGACCATCATCCCGTGCTACGTGGGCTTCACGGCGAAGCAGGGCGCGGAGGGCGTCGGCCGCGCGACCACGACGGCCGTCGTGATGTCGTGCGTCTTCATCCTGCTCCTCGACCTCGTGCTCGCCAAGCTCCTCCTGCCCGCGTGATCGAACTGCGCGGCGTCCGCAAGCGCTTCGAGCGCCACGTCGTCCTCGACGGCGTGGATTTCACCGTGAACGACGGCGAGACGGTGGCGTTGCTCGGCCCCTCGGGCACGGGCAAGAGCGTCCTCCTCAAGCACATCATCGGGCTCATCCGGCCGGACGCGGGGGATGTCCGGGTGGACGGCCTCTCGGTGCCGCAGCTGGGGCGCACCGAACTGGCGGCGCTGCGTCGGCGCGTCGGCTACGCCTTCCAGACCGGGGCACTGTTCGACTCGGTGTCGGTGTTCGAGAACGTCCGCCTCGGCATCGGCGAGGAGAGCAGCTACCGCAACGCGAGCTACTGCCGCGACCGGGTGGCCGAGTGCCTGCGCCTCGTGAACCTCCCGCAGGAGGCGGGGCGGCTGATGCCCAACGAGCTCTCCGGCGGAATGCGCAAGCGGGTCGGCATCGCGCGGGCGATAGCGGGGAATCCCAAGTATCTTCTCTACGACGAGCCGACGTCGGGGCTCGACCCGGTCAACGCCGACGTGATGGACGCGCTGATCGGGCGCCTCCAGCAGGAGCTCAAGGTCACCAGCGTGGTGGTTAGCCACGACGTGCGCGGCTCGTTCCGCGTGGCGAACCGGATCGCCCTGCTCCACCAGGGGCGCATCCGCGCGGTGGGCACGCCGGAGGACTTCATGGCCGCCAAGGACGCCGTGGTGCAGGAGTTCCTCGAGCGCGACTTTCAGGCCGCCGAGGCCGAGGAGTAGCGGTGGAGCTCCGCTACCGCCGCGAAGCCACCGTCGGCGCGTTCCTGATCGTCGCCACGGTGCTCTTCGTGTTCGGGCTGATGTGGCTCCGCGGCAAGACGCTCGCTCGCGGGGAGCGGCTGGACATCGTCTTCGGCGACGTGGTGGGGCTCAAAGAGGGTGATCCCGTGCGCACGTCGGGCGTGCTGGTCGGCACGGTAGGGGAGATCCGCCTCGAGCGGCCGGGCCGGGTCGCCGTGCGGCTGGAGCTCCGGCAGCGCGAGGCGCCGCGCAGCGACGCGCGGGCCGTCGTGCGGGCCCTCGATTTCTTCGGCGCCCGGTACATCGACTATCGGCCGGGGACCGCGGCCACGCCGCTCCCCGAGGGGCAGGCGATCCGCGGCGAGAAGGAGCAGGACTTCGCCGAGATGGCGCAGGACCTCTCCGGCGAGGGCCGCCGCGCACTCGGCAACGCGGCGGACCTGATGGGTCCGGGCACGTCGCGGGAATTGCGGAGCACGTTGCTCCGCGCCCAGGGGCTCCTCGAGGAGCTGCGCGCCTCCAGCCGGGAGCCGGCGCGCGAGCTGACCGGCGCGCTCACCAGCCTGCGGCAGGTGCTCCAGCGACTCGACCTGCTGGCCGCGAACAGCGCGAACCAGCAGACGCTGGCGAACGTACGCGATGCCACGGCGAACCTGGCGGAGGTCACCAGCACCCTGCGGCACACCACGCAGTCGCTGGACTCGCTGCTGGTCAAGGTGAACACGGGCCGCGGGACCTTCGGCCAGCTCGTGAACGACACGACGTTCCTCGCCGAGCTGCGGCGCACCAACCGGCACCTCGATTCGCTGGTCACGGACTTCATGGCCAACCCGAAGAAGTACGTCAACGTGAGCGTGTTCTAGCCTTGCTCAAGCTCCTCTTCCTCGGCACGTCGGCCGCCCGGCCCACGGTGGAACGCTCCGTCTCCGCCCTCGCGGTGGTGCGGGAGGGCGAGACGCTGCTGTTCGAGTGCGGCGAGGGCACGCAGCGGCAGATGATGCGCTACGGCGTGGGGTTCGGGCTGTCGGAGATCTTCTTCACCCATTTCCACGCCGACCACTTCCTGGGCGTCATCGGTCTCGTGCGCACCCTCGGCCTGCAGGGCCGCACCGACCCGATGCGCTTCTACGGGCCGAAGGGCGCGAAGCGGCTCCTCACCAGCGCGCTGAGCCTCGGCGTGGAGCGCGTCCCGTTCGAGGTCGAGGTGGTCGAGCTGGAGGCCGATGCCGCGCTGCACCGCGGCGAGTACGACATCCTCACCTACGCCGCGGACCACGGCAGCAACGCGCTCGGCTACGTGCTGGTCGAGAAGGACCGGCTGGGGAAGTTCGACCCCGCTCTCGCGAAGGAGGCGGGGGTGCCGGAGGGTCCGCTCTGGGGCAGGCTCCAGCGCGGCGAGGCGGTGGCTCTTCCGGATGGGCGCACCGTGCCGCCGGACGCCATCGTCGGATCGCCGCGGCCCGGGCGAAAGGTGGTCTACTCCGGCGACACGCGGCCCTGCAAGGCGACCATCGAGGCGGCGATCGGTGCGGACGTGCTGGTCCACGAGGCGACCTTCTCCCTGGAGGAAGCGGACCGCGCGAAGGAGACCGACCACTCGACGGCGCACGAGGCGGCGGAGGTCGCGCGGATGGCGCGGGCGCGCCGGCTGGTGCTCACCCACGTGAGCGCCCGCTACTCGCGCGACGCGGGGCCGCTCCTCGAGGAAGCACAGGCGGTGTTCGCCGAGACGGTCGTGGCAAGGGACGGGATGGAGATCGAGGTGG